>ERZ773130.126-NODE-126-length-96946-cov-22.291833_pt1 | contig 96946 bp, 71 predicted proteins | sample MGYA00511919_ERZ773130 | MGnify/ENA primary metagenome ERZ773130 (study PRJEB29015, sample SAMEA2737851) | human gut metagenome | biome: human gut; feature: human-associated habitat; material: faeces | place: China | collected 2012 ...
CCATTTTTGTCAGCCAAACCGAAGGAGACATAATCGGATGGCTCAAAGCGGAGACCAGTCCGTTCCAGATAGGTTGCTTCCAGAAGTGTAAAGCTGTAATCCTTTTTTACCGCGTCTGTTGTTAGGGTATCAAAGGACTGATTGGTTCCCTTTAAGATCAGTTCATTCACAATGTAATCCGGGGCAATTACGCTTTCATTTCCAACACGGATATATGCTTCCATCACGCCGTCTGCCTTGTAATAATATGGGGTGCTGCGGCCGGGAGAAACCTCCAGAGCTAATAGATTTTTACCATCTTCCTGTAATGGTTTTAAGATAAACTGAGGTAATGGTGTGATTCGTTCTTTGATTAAGCGGCTGATCGCCTCAGCATCCTTTTGAACATCGGACAAGCCGATAGGTTTCCGGTCATCAGAGATTCCGAAAAACAGAGTTCCGCCGATTCCATTAGAAAAGGAACTAACACTTTTTAACCAGCTTTTGGGTTTCTTTATTTCAAGTGCAACTTTGAAATCACATTCGGTTGCTTCAGCAATTAGCTGTTCTATCATAAAATCCCTCCTTTGAGGTATTGGTAATTTCTTTATATTATACCCATAAGGAGAGTTTATTTCAACGATAGGCACAAAGAGTTCAGAGAAAATATTTTGAGAGGATGGCGGTTAGACACCGCCTCCTGCTCGTTGGATATCCCCACATAAAACAGGTTGCTTTTGCAGGGCTATGTATGCAATAATATCATTAAATTCAGAAACATGACACAGGTCAAAATGACAATATAGGTAATTGCAAAACTTATAGAAAACATAATTTAATCGTGGAAAATAAGATAAAATGAAATATCCACTTGTCAAACAGGGCAAATTCATGTAATGTAATAATTGCGATGAATTTTCACGAATAAAATCCGTCATATTTTTGGAATAAAATACTAAAAATTGAATTTATGATCTCAAATATTGCAAGTTTTGAAATTAGAATATTCAATATGGTCAAGTGTACGCAGTACACGGACAAAAAGAAAGGCTTTTCGTATGGATTTATTTGATTATATGAGAGAACAGAACAGAGAAAAGGAGTCGCCATTAGCTTCCAGACTTCGTCCAACCACGTTGGATGAGATGGTGGGGCAGCAGCATATTATCGGAAAAGATAAGCTGCTTTACCGCGCAATCAAGGCTGACAAGTTAAGTTCCATTATTTTATATGGACCGCCGGGAACCGGGAAAACGACTTTGGCAAAGGTCATTGCCAATACCACAAGTGCTGAGTTCCTTCAGATCAATGCAACTTCCGCCGGGAAAAAAGACATGGAGGATGTCATTGCGCAGGCGAAGAACAATCAGGGCATGTACGGCAAAAAGACGATCCTGTTTATCGATGAGATCCACCGCTTCAACAAGGGACAGCAGGACTATCTCCTTCCGTTTGTGGAGGACGGAACCGTGATCTTAATTGGTGCAACGACCGAGAATCCATATTTTGAGGTGAATGGAGCGCTTTTGTCACGTTCCATTATTTTTGAGCTGAAGAATCTGTCCACAGAAGATATTAAGACGCTGATCCTCAGGGCGGTGAATGATAAGGAAAAAGGAATGGGTGCTTACGATGCAGTCATTGAGGAAGAGGCACTGGATTTTCTTGCGGACGTGGCAAACGGAGACGCAAGAGCAGCGCTCACAGCGATCGAACTTGGCATTCTGACAACGGAGCGGAGTGATGATGGAAAAATCCATATCACACTTGAGGTTGCCAGTGAATGTATCCAGAAACGTGTGGTGCGCTATGATAAAACAGGAGATAACCATTACGATACAGTCTCTGCGTTTATCAAAAGCATGCGTGGCTCTGACCCGGATGCTGCAGTTTATTATCTTGCCAGAATGCTTTATGCGGGGGAAGATATTAAGTTCATCGCAAGAAGGATTATGATCTGCGCAGCGGAGGATGTGAGCAATGCCGATCCGATGGCACTCGTTGTCGCAACATCGGCAGCACAGGCAGTTGAGCGTATCGGTATGCCGGAGGCACAGATTATTTTGTCGCAGGCGGTCACGTATGTGGCAAGTGCGCCAAAGAGCAACTCGGCAGTCAATGCGATCTTCGATGCGATGGAAGCAGTAAAGAATACGAAAACAGCGCCGATCCCGGTACATTTACAGGATGCACATTACAAGTCGTCCGGAAAACTGGGGCATGGTGTTGGATATAAATATGCACATGATTATCCGGATCATTATGTGGAGCAGCAATATCTGCCGGACGGACTGACAGACCGGAAGTTCTACGTTCCGGGTGAGAACGGCTACGAGAAGAAGATCCGTGAATATTTCAAAAAGATCAAGGGTGAGCCAGAAGAGGAGTAAGAGAACATTCCGGGCATGAGATGATCTCTGTTTCACAGGCTGATGAGCAGAGCACATTTTTCCGGTATTGGATCTTTACATATATTAAAAAGCAGGAGGAATTAGAGATGAAGTCCTACGAGGAAATGACAAAAGAAGAGTTATTGAAAGAGAAGGAAGGTTTGGAAGCGGAATATAAAAAATTCCAGCAGAGAGGCTTAAAACTTGATATGTCCAGAGGTAAGCCATCCCAGGAACAGTTAGACCTTTCGATGGGAATGATGGATGTACTGACTTCCGGTGTTGATCTGACCTGTGATGATGGTACAGACTGCAGAAACTATGGTGTGCTGGACGGTATCAGTGAAGCAAAACAGCTTATCGGTGATATGATCGAGTGTAATCCGGACAATATCATCATTTATGGTAACTCAAGCCTTAACATTATGTATGACACCATCTCACGTTCCATGACACACGGTGTTATGGGAAACACTCCATGGTGTAAATTAGATAAAGTAAAATTTTTGTGCCCGGTACCGGGATATGACAGACATTTTGCGATCACAGAATATTTCGGCATTGAGATGATCAACGTACCGATGCTTCCGACCGGACCGGATATGGATATGGTGGAAGACCTTGTGAGCAAAGATGAGGCGATCAAAGGTATCTGGTGTGTGCCAAAGTATTCCAATCCACAGGGAATCACTTATTCGGATGAGACGGTCCGCCGTTTTGCAAGATTAAAACCGGCAGCAAAAGATTTCCGTATTTACTGGGATAACGCATACTGCGTGCATCATTTATATGATATTAATCAGGATCATCTGATCGAGATCTTAAAAGAATGCAAGAGAGCAGGAAACCCGGATATGGTTTACAAATTCTGTTCTACAAGCAAGATCACATTCCCTGGTTCCGGTGTGGCAGCGATCGCAACTTCTGCCAACAACTTAGAGGATATCAAGAAACAGTTGAAGATCCAGACCATCGGCCATGATAAGGTAAACCAGCTGCGCCATGTCCGTTTCTTCAAAGATATCCACGGAATCACAGAGCATATGCGCAAACACGCAGATTCTCTCCGTCCAAAATTTGAAATGATCCTGGATACATTTGAAAGAGAGTTAAAAGGACTCGGAGCCGGAAGCTGGTACAGCCCGAAGGGTGGATACTTCATCACATATGAGACACTGGATGGATGTGCAAAAAATGTTGTGGCAAAAGCAAAAAAAGCAGGGGTTGTGATGACTCCGGCGGGTGCGCCTTTCCCATATGGAAAAGATCCGCATGATTCTGTCATCCGTATCTCACCATCCTATCCAAGCCTGGAAGATCTCACGACTGCGATCGACATCTTTGTTGTCTGTGTCAAGCTTGCAAGCATTGAGAAGCTTTTAGGAGAATAATAGTAAGTTTTTAACCGCTGAAAAGCAAAAGAAAAAGACCTGTGTGTACAATGTCATGATGTTCGCATGACATAGGTACACGCAGGTCTTTTTTATGAATTATGCCTCAGTAGAAGCATCCTCTGTTCCGTTTTTCCATTTGTTGAATTTCTCGACAACTGCGTCGTAGGTTCTCTGGGAAATATCCGGAAGTTTATCTCCCCATGCTTTGGTTGCCTGTTCGAAACCTTTCTTGAAAGCTTCTAACATAGCGTCTGCCTTGTCAGGATCATCACCGGATAAAGCTTTTGCAAAATCAAGAATACGGTCGGAAGTCTGCTCTACACCCCAGTAACCGTCGTCTGCGATATCTGCCTGTGCCTGTGCTTTCACATCGGCTGATACGGTAAAATCACCTTTTGCAAGGAATTTCCACATATCATCTGCGGTGCCGATCGCAACACCCTGCTTGGTCATCATCTGCTCAACGATGCTGCGGAGCTGTGCAGTGCGCTGCTCTGCGTCAGCTTTTAACTTTGCAACGATCGCTGCGTTGTCGGTCTTGTTTGTTGTTTTATTGGAAGCCTTGTCTGTCCTGGAGTCAGAACTCTTCTCATAAATGACACCGGAAGCTGTCTTGGAAGAATCTGCCTTTTTCGTTGTCTCGGATGTCTTTTCTGCTGTTTTTGTTGTTGTCTGTGTAGATGCTGCTGCGGCAGCAGTCACAGTGTTAATGGAATTGATTGCCATATGATCCTCCTTGTCTGGCGAAGCTGGATGCATTTGTTTTTACAGAAAACAAAATGTTCAGCCACCTGAATGAATAGTTATTAACCTTCCATGGTTCTGTTAATTATATCGGACTGGCAAAGAAAAAAGTTTAGTGCCGATTGACCTTTTGGACATAAAATGATAAGATACTAATTGTATACAAAAAACATAAAAAAAACAAGTTTTATTTTAAGTACAATCAATGTGTGTTAGCGACGATTTTGGTAAGGAGAAACTAACCGATGAAGGATATTTCAGTAAAGGCGCTGGCTAAGATCAATCTTGGGCTGGATGTGGTACGAAAAAGAGAGGATGGTTATCATGAGGTCCGCATGGTGATGCAGACCATTCATTTGTTTGACAGGCTGGAGATCTCGAAGAATACTTCCGGTGAGATCACGATGGAAACGAATCTTTCTTTTTTGCCGACGAATGAGAACAATCTTGTCTATAAAGCGGCAAAGCTTTTGCAGGATGAGTTTGCGATAAAAGATGGCGTGCATGTATGGCTGCACAAGTACATTCCGGTAGCTGCCGGGATGGCAGGGGGAAGCACGGACGCAGCGGCAGTGTTATATGGTATGAACCAGATTTTTGATCTGGGACTGACAAGGGAAGAACTGATGGAGCGCGGTGTGAAGATCGGTGCAGATGTTCCGTACTGCATTATGCGTGGAACGGCTTTGGCAGAGGGCATAGGAGAGAAGCTTTCGAAGCTTCCGCCGATGGTGAAATGTCCTGTTTTGATCGCAAAACCGCAGATCAGTGTTTCTACTAAGTTCGTCTATGAGAATCTGAAGTTAGGCTCTGATATGGTACACCCGGATATTGACCGGCTTGTGGCAGATATAAGAGAGAAAGATTTATATAAAATTGCAGCAGATATGGGAAATGTTTTAGAGACAGTGACGATCCCGGCTTATCCTGTGATCGCAGACATCAAAGATCACATGATGGAGCATGGTGCTGTGAATGCCATGATGAGTGGCAGTGGTCCGACGGTTTTCGGTCTTTTTGACAAGGAAGCGACGGCAGTAGAGGCATACGAGGCGATGAAAGCCTCCGGTCTTGCAAAACAGGTATATTTAACGAGTATTTATAATAACGCGCGTAAGTAGAAAGGCATGGTATCAAAGATGACAGAAGATTTAACATTGAATATGGATGCGTATCTTCCGCTGAGAGATGTTGTGTTTAACACGTTAAGAGAGGCTATTTTGAAAGGGGAACTGAAACCGGGCGAGCGGTTGATGGAACTGCAGCTTGCGGCAAAACTTGGCGTCAGCCGTACGCCGATCCGTGAGGCGATCCGTATGCTTGAGCAGGAGGGACTTGCCGTTACGATCCCAAGAAAAGGCGCAGAGGTTGCAAAAATGACGGAGAAGGATATGGAAGATGTCCTTCAGATCCGTGAAGCGTTGGACGAGCTTGCAGCTAAAATCGCATGCGAACAGATTTCTGAGGAGCAGTTAGAGGAACTGGTTGCGACCATGCATGAGTTTGAGGAATCCACTAAGACGGATAATGTAAAAAAAATCGCAGAGGCAGATGTGAAGTTTCACGATATTATTTATCAGTCAACCGGAAACCCGAAGCTTGTGAACATGCTCAATAATCTCCGTGAGCAGATGTACCGTTATCGTGTAGAATATCTGAAGGATGAGAATAATTACCCGACGCTCATGAAGGAGCACAAAGACATCGTGGAGGGATTAGTCCGCAAAAATAAAATGCAGGTGACAGAGACAATGCATCAGCATGTAAAGAATCAGGCAGTCGCAGTTAAGGCTATGATCCAGGAGCAGGAATAAGAAGTGACCGCCCAAAGGACTAGAAAACTGCATAAAAAATGGAAAACCGTACAGACTAGAAAGAGGATAAGCATTTTGCTTATCCTCTTTCGTATTTTTTTTTAACAATTAAGCGGCAAAACTCCAATCTTCACTGTGAATATTATGAAAAATGAACAAAATTTTCATAATTATTTACTGTACTTAGGAGTTTTGCTGGCAGTTTTTTTAATAGAAGAAACAAATAGAAAGGAAACAAGCTGGAAATGTCGGAAAATCAGAAATGTCCGGTATCGACGGATTTAACGCAAAATATAGAGGAAATGGAATTTTATTTTCATGACTGTGCGGACATCAAAAAGAAGCAGATGAAGCTTGGCAGGAATCAGGATACCGCCTGTTATCTGACCTTTATTGAAGTGTCCGTGGACATGGGAACGTCCGCACTTGGAGAGACTTTAAAATACTTAAATAGACTGACAAGGGATGAGATTCTTTGTACACTGCAGGAAAATGCGCTTGGAATTTCGGATGCGACATATTTTCCGACCATTGAGGAGGCTGTGAGTGGTCTGCTCACCGGGGAGGCGATCCTTTTTGTGGACGGTTTTGACCGGGCAGTAAAAATACCGGATGACGGTTATCCGAATATGGGGATCACAGAGGTGGATTCCGAAAAAGTAATCCGCGGTTCTAACGAAGGTTTCTGCGATTCTGTGAAGCAGAATGCGGCGCTGATCCGGAAAAGGATCCGCTCGCCCCGTGTGAAAGTGAGGGGGCTGAAAGCCGGGATCAGATCGAACACGAACGTCTACCTTGTGTATGTGGAAGACCTTGCGAATCCGGGACTTGTAAAAGAAATCGAAAAGAGGCTGCAGGATTTCACAATCGATGGGATATTAGACAGCGGAATGTTAGAACAGCTGGCAGAGAAAAAATGGTATTCGCCATTTCCACAGTTTCAGACAACACAGCGTCCTGACCGGGCGGCAATGGCGGTATTAGAGGGCAGAGTGATCGTGATGTGCGACAATTCGCCGATCGGACTGATACTGCCGACGGATTACAATTCATTTATCCGCACCAGTGACGATTATTACAGCCGTTTTGAGATTGCGACGTTCGGGCGGATTCTGCGGTATCTGGCATCCTTTTTTGCAATGACGCTGCCTGGATTTTATCTTGCAGTGACTAATTTTCATACACAGATACTCCCGACTACACTACTTTTGTCGTTCGCCGAGGCGAGGCAGGGTGTCCCCTTTCCGGCAGTCGTGGAAGTGCTTATCATGGAATTATCGTTTGAACTTCTGCGGGAGGCGGGCGTGCGGCTTCCCGGTGCAATGGGAAATACCATCGGGATCGTGGGCGGTCTGATCATCGGACAGGCAGCAGTCGAGGCAAATCTGGTCAGCCCGATCGTGGTGATCGTCATCTCTTTTACTGCGCTATGTTCCTTTGCAATACCGAACGAAGAATTTGCCACAGCCTTCCGTATCCTGAAATTCTTTTTTATTGCGGTCTGTGCGTGGCTCGGCTACTTTGGCATGCTCCTCGGACTGCTTGCGGTACTCACACATCTGTCGCATCTGACAAGCTTTGGGATTCCGTATCTTATGCCATTCGTGGGGGCAGATCTGAATCACTATGAGGACGAGCGGGATTTTATCTGGCGGCAGCCTTTCCGGAAACTGCGCAAACGTCCGATTTATGCAAATCCGAAAGAGCGGACAAAGCTGACGTTTTCAAAGAAGAGATAGGTTGAGAAAAGTTTTTATCATAAGATAAATGGAAATCTGATGAAAGAATGCGCAGATGTTAGAAGAGATAGGGGGGAAGTATGTTCTCAGAAAACAATCAAATTTCAGGCAGACAGGTGTTCCGCCTTCTGACGTATGATTTTCTTGGAATGGGGACGCTGCTACTGCCGACAATGCTTGCAGATACGGCAGGGCGCGACGGGATTTTTTGCATTCTGGCGGGGATTTTGTCCACATTTTTGTACTTGAAATTATTGAGATATCTGTTGAAAGGCATGAAAACAAGTTATCCCGACTTTTTGAAGCAGAAGTGTGGAAAAATATGCGGTTATGTGCTCTGGGGCGGATATTTTCTGTACTTCATCCTCATGGCTTCGTACACGGCGTATCTGTTTTCCACGCTGATGTTAAATGGTCTTGTGGAAAACGTCAGCTTTTATCTGGTGCTGATGTTGATATTACTGCTCGCATTTTATGGAATGGCAGGTGGAATCGAGGGCAGGGCGAGAGTTTACGAGATACTGTTCTGGTTTCTGATGATACCGCTCTTTCTGATGTTATTTGCGGCATGCAGGGAGGTAAAGCCTGCCTACTGGAGCCCGGTTTTTGTGGCGGATGGAAAAGAAGTGTTAAGTGGAAGTTATTATGTGCTTTTCTGCTATTCCATGGTGTCGATCGTGCTGTTTCTGAAAGAATATGTTGCGGATCGCAGGAAATGCGTTGGCGCAGCAGAAAAAGCGGTCTGGTTTTCCGGCGGAGTATTTGCTGTGCTGTATCTGATCCTGATCGGGCTGTTTGGTGCGGAGGCACTGGCTCAGATGAAATTTCCGGCGGTCACGATGATGAGCAGGGTGCAGATTACCGGGGGATTTCTGAAAAGGACGGATGCTTTTATGTTCAGCATCTGGTTCTTTACGCTGTATGCAATGCTGAACAGCATGGTTTTTTACAGTGGAAATCTGGCTGCAAAAGTAATCCGTGACTGCGGCGGTTATCTGGAAGGGAAAAAAAGAATGCTGCCGTATCTCATTCTGCTGCTTCTGGTGTATGGCGTGACAGTGCTGTTTTACAGAAATCAGCAGTTTTTGGACTGCGTGACATTCCTGCTGTGGAAGATTGGAACACCTTTTGTCGTTGGCGTGCCGGTACTGCTGTGTCTGACCGGAGAGAGAAAAAAACATAATAAACAAGTGCGTGTGCTGGTGCTGGTGCTGGTATGTTTTTTGTTTGGGTGTCTTTTTTTGCAGGGGTGTAATGTCGCAGAACTTGAGGATAAGGCATTCCCGGTTCTTTTGAATATCAGAGATCAGGACGATTTCCAAAATGTGTGGCTGAATCATGAGTATGCAGGAAACAAAGAGGTGGATTACAACCATTTGAAAGTGGTGCTCATTGAGAGGTCTTTTCTGGAAAAAGAGGCGGAAGTGGAAGATATGCTATCCATGCTGGAGCAGGAAAAAGAGGTTCCGTGGAACGCTTATGTGATGACGACGGAAAGCTGTGACCGTCTGGCGCAGACAGAGGGAGAACTTGATGTGCTGCTTGGAAATTATCTGGAAGAACTGCTGGAAAACACATCGGGCATTGACCAGAAAGCGTATCCGACGCTTGGCATGCTCTATGAGGAGCGGGTTAATCACTTGGAGACACTTTATATTCCTTTTGTGGATATGGAGGGGGAGCAGTCCGGGGCAGTGGAGGATGATACCGAGAAACCGCAGATTACAGCCTACGAAGTCTGGAAACGTGGAAGGGCGGCGGGGCTTGTCGATACGGATACCGCGCGTGCAGCATTCTTCACGCAGAACTTTGCGGACGATTACACCTTACAACTTGCACCGGAACTTTATGTGAAAGTGGATGCAGCTTCCTGCCGAGTCAAAGAAACGGAAAAAATCGGTGCCGGAGGTCTGACAGAGCAGGTTGTCACAGTGACTGTGACGGGAGAAGGCGAAATCTTAAGCGGCACAGTTTCTGCAAGTGAAAAAGAGCAGCTTCTCAACACCAGGATGGAGGACTATCTGAATGCGACCGCCTCACATGCACTTGAGAAAGAAATCGATATTACTAACAGTTACCGGAATCTCGGTGCCGATAACCGCACATGGTATTTTAAGTATCAAAACACTCCTGTCGCTTATGAGAAAGACATCAAAATCCAATATCTGGTAAAAATAAACTGGAAATCGGAATAAATGCAAAGTTTTCGGGAATTATTCAATGTAGGGATAGAAGGTCGATGAGCGAAACTCGAATTTAGGTTATGAAGATTGCGAAAAATGAACAAAAATATTCAAGACACGCTCCCGCTATGTGTCACTCGCAGCGGTACGATATTTCTGTTTATTTTTCGCAATATAACATATTCTATGAGCGAGTTTCGCACTTATCTATTTTAGCATAGACAATTGCGAAACTCATGAAAATCTAAATTGAACAATTGAAAGAAGAGTAGGATGAGTTTCGCAAACGCCTAATATTTTGGCAAGTGAAAAGGAGATTTGAATTATGGCAAAAAAGTGGATCGGATACATAGGAGTTGGAAGTCTGATGTGCGCTGCATTGGGATGCGGTATTTTGTATACAAGACAGGCCAGACTGCAGCAGGCGATTTCGGACAAAGTGCTGCGGTTTCATGTGCTGGCGAACAGTGACAGCGAGGCAGACCAGAACCTAAAACTGGCAGTGCGTGATGCGGTGGGAAGTTTTATGCAGGAAAAACTGACAGCTGTGGAAAATCTGGAAGAATGTGAGCTGGTTGTACGCCAGAGCCTCGGTGAAATTGAGGAAGCTGCGGCAGAGACAATCGCAGAAAACGGTTATGACTATGATGTGACAGCAGAGCTGGAACACACTTCGTTTCCGGTAAAAAACTATGGAAGCTACACCTTTCCGGCGGGAGATTACGAGGCACTCCGTATTGTGATCGGAGAAGGAAACGGACATAACTGGTGGTGTGTGATGTATCCTAACATGTGTTTTTCAGACAGCATGTATGAGGTGGTCGATAAGGAAGCAGGAGAAAAGCTGCGTGAGGTACTGACCACAGCAGAGTATGAGAAGGTGCTGGCAGAAGGAGACTATCAGGTCAGAATGAAATATTTTTCGTGGCTGAATCCGTATCTGGAGAAGCTGGTTGAAAACTAAAATAAAGCAGCACACTTATAAGAAAACAATGTTTCAAAAAGCTTACGCTTGCTAAATTATAAGAAACACGCTAATATATGGCTTGAAAAGACAATGACGCGAAACAGAAAAGAGGTTTACATAAATGACAAAAGATGTACTTGTGAAAATCAGTGGTTTACAGTTTGCAGAAGATCAGGATAACGGTCCGGTGGAGATTATCACAACCGGAAACTACTATAAGAAAAATGGAAAGCACTATATTCTGTATGATGAAGTGCAGGAAGGCTTTGACGGAGTGACGAAAAGCGTTATCAAAGTAAATGATGATTTTCTGGATGTCACTAAAAAGGGTGTGACCAATGTGCATATGATGTTTGAGAAAAACAAGAAAAATATGTCATACTACAACACACCGTTTGGAAATCTTTTGGTGGGAATCAATGCAACGGATGTCAAAGTGAATGAGACAGAAGACAACATTGACATCAAGGTCGATTATAAGCTGGAAGTCAATTATGAACATCTGGCAGAGTGCAGCATTTCCATGAATATCATGTCGAAGGATACGAAGGATTTTAGGATATAAGTTTGTAAGAGCCATCCACAGTGGATGGCTCTTATTCATAAAAATAGAATGTTCGCAGTGCATATTTTTTATTCAAATCAATTTTAACAAAATCAATTTGAATAAAACGAACCGAATTTGCAGAAAGGTGATTTCTATGTTTATTGGCAGAGAAAGAGAGTTGGCATCCTTAAAAGAATTCTATGAAAAAGACAGAATTGGCGGATGAGGATGTTTTGCTGCTTAAATTGGATTCACTTTATGGATGAGACAGAAGATAGCATTGATATCAAGGTAAATTATAAGCGGAAAGTCGATTATTCTCCATTAATCAAAAAAAGGCTTCCAACCCCTCCGGGCTGGAAGCCTTACCTGTCCATTCTTATTTTGTCTTAGATTTCTTAGCGGCCTTTTCTTCATTCATAGATTTTTTCTCTTTCTGAAGTTCTTTGTTGGCGCTCTCAGCTTTTCTCTTTAACTTGGTTCTCCAGCTTACTTTGCCTTCTGGTTTCTCTAATGGACCGCGGACACCGGTAACTTTCGTGATATAAATACCACTTACTGTAGCTTTGACTTCTTTTTTCACAGGGATCATATCAAAACATGCATCATCAGCGATCAGAGTCATAACCTTTGGTCCGACCTTAGCCTTTACGATCGGAAGCTTGGAACGGCGCATAAGCTTTGGTGTCTGGTCAATGACTGCCTGTGGCAGACCGGACTGGTTCAGACGCATCCTCTTCTTATCAATAATCAACATGGTAACAGTCTGTGCAGTTGCAGCAAGCTGTGCATCCTGCTCGTCTTTTCTCTTCTGAGCTTTCTTTCCGAGGAAATATAAAGCAATTGTTGCAGCAATAAGCACTGCTAAAATAACTAATAATACAATTGTTACTGGACTCACAACGAAAATCCTCCCTAATTTCAAATTCGTGTTTTATTGTAGCATTGATTTTTGGAAAAAGCAATGTGATTTTGGGGAAATACCTTTTATTTTAGGGAAAATTGTGATATGTTATAAAAGTTAGACGGCAGACTCCGTCTTTTGGATTTCCGGCAGAAAAGCCGGAAAAGGAAATGAGGAAAAGAAAGGTAAGATTAAATGAAAAAGAGAGTGTTAGCACTTTTATTGTGTGTATCCACAGCGATCAGCATGACAGGATGCGGCAGCAAAGGTGAATCAGTTGAGGCAACGGAAGCAGTAGAGAACACCGAAAGCACAGAAGAGGTGCCGGCAGTTCCGCTTGCACAATATGATCTGAAGGGATCGGATTATGTGACATTGTGTGACTACAGTGCAATCCCGGTTACGATTTCAGGAGATTATGACGTCACAGATCAGGATGTGCTTGATTATGTGGAAAAGATTTTTACACAGGGCGGACCTTTTTATACGGCTGATCCGGACAAGACAACAGTGGAAGAGGGCGACATTGTAAACGTAGACTATGTCGGAAAATTAGATGGTGAGGCGTTCAGCGGCGGAACAGCAGAGGATCAGAATATTGATGTGTCCAACAATTCTTCCGCAAGCGGTTCCGGTTACATTGATGGATTTACAGACGGACTGATCGGTGCATCAGTAGGCGATGTGATCGATTCCAATGTGACGTTCCCGGATGAGTACCCGAATAACCCGGATCTTGCCGGAAAAGAAGTTGTATTTACATTTACGGTCAATTCTATCCAGAAGGAAGTGACCATGGATACGATGGATGATGAATTCGCATTGGAACAGTTTGGCGTGGATTCCGTAGATGGAGTGTACGAGCAGGTTCGCCAGTATCTGGAGTCAAGCGCAGAGAGCACTCATAAAAATGATATTTACTCCGCTTTGGAGGATTATCTGTTAGAAAATTGTACCGTTGATATGCCGGCAGATTACAGATCTGATGTGATCGAAGCAATCCGTGCCAATTTCATTGACCGCTATTGCTCCGGGGATGAGAGCCAGATGGAAACGGTACTCAGCTCTTACGGCTATACAGAAGAGAGCATCGAGCAGGAATGGTCTGACAGTGTGGAGAGCAGTATCAAGTTAGAACTGATCGTAAAAGCCATTGCAGAAAAAGAAGATATCCAGATTGACGATACGGAGTTTGAAGATTATGTAAGCACGATCGTAAGCAGCGGCGGTTTCGGTGATGCTGATACGTTATATAGTAACTATGGTTATGGCGATTATGTTTACGGAAAGAATCAGATCCGTGTGATTTATCTTGCAGGATTAGTTTTAGATAAATTGGCAGAGACAGCAGAGGTTACGGAGAACGCAGTAGAAGAAACGACAGAGTCTGTGGAAAGTACAGAATCCGCAGACAGCACAGAAGAATAAGAAAACGATACCGAAACAGAGGTATGAGATCATAAAAGAGTCGACAGACGTTGATGAGAGAAAGGGAGAGTAGAAAAATGGAATTAGTAAATGTAAGAGATTTATTCCGCAGACAGGATGAGTATGTGGATCAGACCATCGCGATCGGTGGCTGGGTGAGAAACATCCGTAACTCCAAAAACTTTGGATTTATCGTGGTAAACGACGGAACTTTTTTTGAGCCGGTCCAGGTTGTTTATTCCGATGTTCTGGAAAATTTTGAAGAGGTAGAAAAATTAAATGTCGGAGCAGCGATTATCGTTACCGGTAAATTAGTTGCAACTCCGGGCACAAAACAGCCATTTGAGATTCAGGCTGAAAAAGTGGAAGTAGAAGGTCCTTCTACACCGGATTATCCATTGCAGAAGAAAAAACACAGCTTTGAGTACCTGAGAACTATCTCTCATTTAAGACCGAGAACTAATACTTTTGAGGCTGTATTCCGCGTGCGTTCCCTCTGCGCTTATGCAATCCATAAATTTTTCCAGGAGAGGGATTTCGTGTACGTGCATACACCACTGATCACCGGAAGTGATTGTGAGGGCGCCGGCGAGATGTTCCAGGTAACCACACTTGACATGAACAATCTTCCAATGACAGAGGATGGAAAAGTAGATTACAGCAAAGACTTCTTCAATAAACCGACCAATCTTACTGTAAGCGGACAGCTGAACGGTGAGACTTATGCGATGGCATTTAAGAACATCTATACCTTTGGACCTACTTTCCGTGCAGAAAACTCCAACACGACAAGACACGCAGCAGAGTTCTGGATGATCGAGCCGGAGATCGCATTTGCAGATTTAGAGGATGACATGATCTTAGCTGAGAGCATGTTAAAATATGTCATTAACTATGTATTAGAGAATGCACCGGAAGAGATGGCATTCTTCAACAGCTTTATCGATAAAGGGCTGTTAGAGAGATTACAGCATGTTGCAAACTCTGATTTCGCACGTGTGACTTATACAGAAGCAGTTGAGATCTTAGAGAAGAACAACGATAAATTTGATTACAAAGTATCCTGGGGCTGCGATCTTCAGACCGAGCATGAGCGTTATCTGACCGAGCAGGTATTCAAACGCCCGGTATTTGTAACTGATTATCCAAAGGAGATCAAAGCTTTCTACATGAAGCTGAATCCGGACGGAAAAACAGTTGCAGCAGTAGACTGTCTGGTTCCTGGCATCGGTGAGATCATCGGAGGAAGCCAGAGAGAGGATGATTACGAAAAATTACTTGCAAGGATCAATGAACTTGGACTGAAAGAGGAAGATTACAGCTTCTATCTTGACCTCCGTAAATACGGTTCTGCAAGACATGCAGGATTCGGACTTGGATTTGAGCGCTGCGTCATGTACCTGACAGGTATGTCCAATATCCGTGACGTTATCCCATTCCCAAGAACGGTAAATAACTGCGAATTATAAAATTGAGTTTCATATCGTAGGTGATTGCGAAAACAATTGTGTTTTTTGTCATCTACGATATTTTTAGACAATTGCGAAACTCATGAAAATCTAAATTGAATTGTGAAAAATTAACAAAAGCTTGAGAAAACACTGGGTGAGCCAAAATCGAACAAGTTCGATTGGTACTTAGAAGGCAGGAACGATGTTAATCGTGACTGGCTTCTTAGTACCGTTGCGAGTGACACGTAGCGGAAGCGTGTTTTCGTTGATTTTGTTAACTTTTCGTAATATTCATAACGTAAAATTGAGTTTCGTAAACGCCTATCGATATTTAGATGACAAGGAGAAGGATTGTATGAGATATGTTTTGGAAAATGACACATTGCGTGTGGAGATCGATTCTTTTGGGGCAGAACTAAAATCCGTAAAGAGAAAATCCGACGATAAAGAGTACATGTGGTATGCGGACAAAAAATATTGGGGAAGAACCTCCCCTGTGTTGTTTCCGTTTGTGGGGAACTGCAGAAATAAAGAGTACCGCTATGGCGGAAAAACGTATGCAATGGGACAGCACGGCTTTGCAAGGGATATGGAACATATCATGGAATCCCAGACAGAGGACACCATCTGGTTTTCCTTACATTCCAATGAGGAAACGATGGAAAAGTATCCATTCGCGTTTGTTTTGAAAATTGGATACAATTTGACAGGCAATGAATTAAAAGTCATGTGGAAAGTGGAAAACCCGGATACAAAGACCTTATATTTTTCCATTGGCGCACATCCGGCTTTCTTATGTCCGTTTCATGACGAAGAAAGCAAGCTTGGATATGGTCTGCAATTTGCAGGACTAAAGGAAGTGCATCATCATGGAAATACACCGGATACCGGACTGGCAGTAATGAGTGAAGATATTGTGATCCCATTGGAGGATGAGAAAGTATACTTTACACCGGGATTTTTTGACCGCTGCACTTATATGGTGGAAGGAAAACAGACCGGGGAAGTTTCACTGGTCACACCGGATGGAAAGCCTTATGTGACCATGGATTTTGACGCACCTTTATTTGCAATCTGGTCACCGGAAGGAAAAGACGCACCGTTTGTCTGCATTGAACCATGGTATGGAAGATGTGATGCAGATGATTTTGATGGTACATTAGAGGAACGGGCATACGAGAACGCAGTGGAGCCGGAGCAGACATTTGAGGCTTCTTACAGCATCCGTTACCTGTAAAAAAGAAGAAAACTTTCATCTGCCACGGCAGGACATAAGCGCTCATTTAAAAAAATCCGCATAAGCAGCCGGATTGCTTCATATATATAGACAGAAGTGAAAGTCTGGCGGTGGCGGATTGGGAACAGGATTGAGATTAAGGGCGAGAGATGCAAAGGAAAACCCGGCAAAAGTGCTGGCAATGGTTCTTTTTATCATGTTTATCATAAGTGCGTTATTGTTATTGCTTCTGGCATTGCTTTTATACCGGCTGGAACTCTCGGAGGCAGTTGTCAAAGTGGCAGTGATCGTTATTTATATCATAACGGGGCTGACTGGAGGCATTCTGATGGGAAAAAAGATCAGGGATAAAAAGTTCCTCTGGGGATTTGTGGCAGGAACGGTTTATTTTGGAATTTTGTTTGCCGTCTCACTGATCATAAAGGGGGGAGCAGGCATTGAACCGGTGAAAATGATCACAACCTGGGTGCTCTGTGCGTGTGCGGGAACTGCCGGCGGCATGATCAGTTAAAAAAATACTTTTCTTATGAAAAACTATGTGTTATACTATAAAGTAGTGAAAAAGATTTTTAAAGGAGAAATAATCATGAAACACGTTAAAACATTAAATACTAGAAAATTACAGAACACAGTAAAAAAAGGTGGATGCGGCGAATGTCAGACATCCTGCCAGTCTGCTTGTAAGACATCCTGCACAGTAGGAAACCAGACTTGCGAGAACAAATAAGTTTTAACTCAAAAGTGAATAATGACACTCACAAACGACCGTTCGCGAAGCGTGCGGTCATTTGTACGTTATAGATATGTGTAATGATTGCACATATTATGAGGAAAAGATGATAGAAAGTGAGGAAATATTATAGTGGTTCATCAGTATAAGAACAACGGCTATGATATTGTTCTGGATGTAAACAGCGGTGCAATCCACGTAGTTGACGATGTGACATATGATGTCATTGAGATGTATGCTGCACGTGAGAACGTAGCAGATACCTCTGCGGAAGAGATTGTAACTGCATTATCCGGCAAATATGGAAAAGAAGAAGTAGAAGAAGCGATTGACGAAGTTCAGACATTGATCAAAAATGAGGAACTTTTCACAAAGGACACCTATGAAAACTATATGATGGATTTCAAAAAGCGTCCGACCGTTGTAAAAGCCCTTTGTTTACATATCGCACATGACTGCAATCTTGCCTGTCGTTACTGCTTTGCAGAAGAGGGCGAGTATCATGGAAGAAGGGCATTGATGTCCTTTGAGACCGGTAAAAAAGCATTGGATTTCCTGATCGCAAATTCCGGTAACAGAAGAAACTTAGAGGTGGACTTCTTTGGTGGAGAACCTCTTATGAACTGGCAGGTTGTAAAAGACCTCGTAGCCTACGGAAGAGAGCAGGAGAAGATCCACAACAAGAACTTCCGTTTTACACTTACTACAAACGGCGTTTTATTAAATGATGAGATCATGGAATTTGCCAACAAAGAAATGGGCAATGTGGTTTTAAGCATTGACGGAAGAAAAGAAGTCCATGATCATATGAGACCATTCCGCAAGGGAGCAGGAAGCTATGACCTGATCGTGCCGAAGTTCCAGAAATTTGCAGAGAGCCGTAATCAGGACAAGTATTATGTGAGAGGTACTTTCACACACAATAACCTTGATTTCTCCAATGATGTGCTGCATCTGGCAGATCTTGGATTCAAACAGATCTCAGTAGAGCCTGTAGTGGCACAGCCAACCGAGGATTATGCAATCCGTGAGGAAGACCTTCCACAGCTTTATGAGGAATATGACAAGCTGGCTGCTGAGATGGTAAAGAGACATAAAAATGGAAATGATTTCAACTTCTTCCATTTTATGATAGATCTGGAGGGTGGACCGTGCGTGGCAAAACGTCTTTCCGGCTGTGGTTCAGGAACAGAGTATCTGGCAGTGACACCTTGGGGTGACCTTTATCCTTGTCATCAGTTTGTTGGAAATGAGGATTTCCTGCTTGGAAATGTGGACGAGGGTATCAAACGTCAGGATATCTGTGATGAATTTAAGTGCTGCAATGTTTATGCGAAAGAAAAATGCCGTAACTGTTTTGCAAAATTCTATTGCAGTGGCGGATGTGCAGCAAACTCCTACAATTTCCATGGAGATATCCACAATGCATACGACATCGGATGTGCACTTCAGAAAAAGCGTATTGAATGCGCGATCATGATTAAGGCTGCCGAGGCAGACGAAGAATAAAGGAAGGGTAAAACAATGAAAAAGAGTAAAGCAGCAGTCATATTGGCAGTGATCCTTGCAGCGTTTGTGGGACTTGCTTATTATGCATCAATTATTCTTTCATCCACCGGAATCGGCGAAGATATGTCAATTCCTCTGGGACTGGATCTCTCCGGTGGTGTTTCCATTACTTATCAGGTAGTGGACGAGAATCCAAGTGCTGAAGATATGAGTGATACCATTTATAAACTTCAGAAACGTGTAGACAGTTACAGTACAGAAGCTTCCGTATATCAGGTTGGAGACGACAGGATCACAGTTGAGATCCCAGGTGTACAGGACGCAAATGAGATTTTAGAGGATCTTGGAAATCCGGGATCTTTAGAGTTCCAGATGCCGGATGGATCAGTTTTCATGACCGGTGACATGGTGGAAGATGCTCAGGGAGCAACAGCGACCGACAGATATGGAAACAAACAATATATTGTATCTTTAAAGTTAACAGACGAAGGTGCAAAGATATTCGGTGAAGTAACAAGCGAGAATATTGGCAAGAACCTTCCAATCGTATATGATGGGGAGACGATCAGTTATCCGCAGGTGCAGAGTGCAATCACAGGTGGTGAAGCACAGATCACAGGAATGTCTTCTTTTGAAGAGGCAGATAATCTGGCAACCCAGATCCGTATCGGTTCTCTTTCTTTACAGCTTTCCGAGTTAGAGTCCTCTGTTGTAGGAGCACAGTTGGGAAGCCAGGCAATCTCTTCTAGTTTAAAGGCAGGTGCGATCGGTCTTGCGATCGTCATGGTATTTATGATCGTGATGTACGCAGTACCGGGTATTGCAGCATCCTTAGCGCTTGCAATTTATACAACTTTAGTGATCGCAACCTTATATTTATTCGATATTACACTGACGCTTCCGGGTATCGCAGGTATTATCCTTGGTATCGGTATGGCGGTGGATGCGAACGTTATCGTATTTGCACGTATCCGCGAGGAGATCGCAACCGGAAAATCGGTTCAGACATCTATGAAGATCGGTTTCCAGAAAGCGATGTCAGCTATCTTAGATGGTAACATTACAACCCTGATCGCATCTGTTGTGCTTATGGCGTTAGGTTCCGGAACCGTAAAAGGCTTTGCCTATACGTTAATGATCGGTATCATCCTTTCTCTTTTTACAGCGATGGTTGTGACCAGATACATTCTGTATTCTCTGTATGCATTGGGACTTAAGAGTGAAAAACTTTACGGTCGTGCAAAAGAGAGAAAGAGCATTGATTTTATTGGAAAAAAAGCAGTATTCTTTTCAATTTCCGGTATCATTATCGCTGCCGGACTGATCAGTATGGGAGTACATTCCGCAACAGAGGGCAAGGCATTGAACTATGGTCTTGACTTTATGGGTGGAACTTCTACAACGGCTGATTTTGGCAAAGATATGACCATCGAAGATATTGAGAATGACATTGTTCCTTATGTGGAAAAAGTAACCGGGGATTCCGATGTGCAGGCAACAAAAGTAGAAGGAACAACACAGGTTACAATTAAGACACGTACCTTAAGTCTTGATGAGCGTCAGGAATTGGAAGATACACTGGCAGAAAATTGTGATGTGGATGCATCCACCATCACTTCCCAGAGTATCAGTTCTACCATCAGTGGTGAGATGCGTTCCGATGCATTGAAAGCGGTTATCGTGTCCTGTATCTTTATGTTACTTTACATCTGGTTCCGTTTTAAAGATATCAGATTTGCAGCAAGTGCGATCCTTGCATTGGTTCATGACGTTCTTGTTGTGATCACAGTATATGCACTTGTGCGTATTTCTGTAGGAAGTACTTTTATTGCATGTGTTCTTACCATCGTAGGTTACTCTATCAATGATACGATCGTTATCTTTGACCGTATCCGTGAGAATCTTGCATTAAAGACCGGAAAACAGACTGCGGAGGAATTGCGTGAAGTTGCAAATAAGAGTCTGACACAGACATTGTCCAGAAGTATTAATACTTCTATCACAACCTTTATCATGGTTGTGATGCTCTACATTTTAGGTGTGGCAAGTATCCGCGATTTCTCACTTCCACTTATGGCAGGTCTTGTATGTGGTGCTTATTCTTCTATCTGCATCGCAACAGAGCTGTGGTATGTCATGAAAGTACATTTTGGAAAAAATAAAGCAACAAAATAGTTGTGAAATAAGAAAACGGCTGCCTTTTCTGGCGGCCGTTTTTGCATTTCACATTTACAGAAAAAACGAAGGGAGACAGGAGAATGCAAAAAGGACTTTTGATCTATCTGATCGTTATGAATCTCATTGGACTTGCAGTGATGGCAATGGACAAAAGCAAGGCGAGACATCATGCATGGCGGATACCGGAGAAAACACTTTTCCTTGTGAGTATTTTAGGCGGCAGTGCCGGAACGTGGGCCGGCATGTATCTGTTTCATCATAAGACAAAGCACTGGTATTTTGTGGTGGGAATGCCACTTATTCTGATCTTACAGATATGCATTACGGCATTGATCGGGAATATGCATGGGTTTGGGATGTGATAAATGCATGGTTTGCGATGTTTTATAAGAAATAGAAAAATAAATTAGCAATTGAATATTTTCAGAAAGTCCTTTATAATGAAGTTTAAAATCTGGCGGAAGACAAGGAGGAGTTTATGTACACATTAGAAGATATTCAGGCAGTGGATATGGAAGTTGCACAGGCAATTACCGATGAACTTGACAGACAGAACAGTCATATTGAGTTGATCGCATCCGAAAACTGGGTAAGCCCGGCGGTTATGTCAGCAATGGGAAGTGTCCTGACGAATAAATATGCGGAAGGTTATCCGGGAAAGAGATATTACGGTGGCTGCGAGTGCGTGGACGTTGTGGAAGAACTGGCAAGAGAGCGCGCAAAAGAATTATTTGGGTGTGAGTATGTCAATGTGCAGCCACATTCCGGTGCGCAGGCAAATATGGCGGTACAGTTTGCAATTTTAAAACCGGGTGATACGATCATGGGAATGAACTTAGACCATGGTGGACATCTGACACATGGTTCTCCGGTCAATTTTTCCGGAAGTTATTTTCATGTAGTGCCATATGGTGTCAATGACGAGGGATTCATTGATTATGATAAAGTGGAAGAACTTGCAATGGAATGTAAACCAAAAATGATCATTGCAGGGGCATCCGCTTATGCGAGAACCATTGATTTCAAGAGATTCCGTGAGATTGCAGACGCATGTGGTGCAGTGCTCATGGTCGATATGGCGCATATTGCAGGACTTGTGGCAGCAGGACTTCATCCAAGCCCAATTCCATATGCACACGTTGTGACGACCACAACACACAAGACACTGCGCGGACCGAGAGGCGGAATGATTTTGAGCAGTCAGGAAGTTGCGGACAAATATAACTTTAACAAGGCAATTTTCCCGGGCATTCAGGGCGGACCACTGATGCATGTGATCGCAGCCAAGGCAGTCTGCTTCAAAGAGGCATTGCAGCCGGAATTTAAGGTTTACCAGCAGAATATTATTGACAACGCACAGGCACTCTGCAATGGACTGATGGATCGTGGAATTAAGATCGTATCCGGTGGAACAGACAATCACCTCATGCTCGTAGATCTGACCAATTATGATCTTACCGGAAAAGCAGTTGAGAAACTTCTGGATTCCGTCAACATTACCTGCAATAAGAATACCATTCCAAACGACCCGAAATCTCCATTTGTGACAAGTGGTGTACGTCTTGGAACTCCGGCGGTAACTTCCCGCGGATTAAACACGGATGATATGGATCAGATCGCAGAGGCGATCGCAATGATGATCAAAGAGGGTGAGCCGGCAGCTGACAAGGCAAAGGCGATCGTGAAATCTTTGACAGAGAAATATCCATTGAAATAAAATAAATTTTTTTGTTGAATAAGAAGTGGTTATCTGCTTCATGAGTAAAAAAGCCTCCCGATAAAAATGTGGGAATTGCGATGAAAGGCAATCCGGATCATTTTTGCCGGGAGGCTTTTGTGGTTTAGGAATGCAGCGTTTTGCAAAAAAATAAGAGTTTAGCAGAAATGATCATCTTGCGAGCACATCAATGATCTGTCCAACGTACATGGTGTGCATATCGCCGTCTTTGTACCATTTGTCAGCAATCTCGGAATCGAGGAAGGAATCATCCGTGATTCTGGTAGCAGACATTTTTTCACAGACCAAAACAAGATTTCCCTCATCAATGTATGGGATTCCATGCCGGTAGTCCACGGTAAGCCCTGCGTTTGCAATCTTATCCTCGTTCCGACCGGAATGGGAGCCACAGTAATTCAAGGCATCGCGGTACTGGTCACTTACAAATGTAAGGGAGAAAAAGTCTCCCGCATCGATCAGTTCCTTGGTATATCTGGAATCACGGACAAAAACATAGACAACATTTTTGCCCCATAAAACACCAACACCGCCCCAGCTAATGGTCATTGTATTGGATTCCTGTTTATTTCCGGCTGTGAGCAGCGCCCATTCTTTGCCGATTTTTGTAAATGGATTCATGTCCAGCATGTCAACTGGAATTGGCTGAAATGTATGCATAGGGATCACCTCTCAAAATTTTTTAGGTAGTTTTATTATATTACAGGAGAGTGGAAAAGTCACTTGAAAAAGAAAATAAAATCAGGTTATAGAAAATAAAATAGATAATAACTGATAGTTATACATAACATAAGGCTTCGGAATAATCTTGACATGAAAAAAAGAAAGTATCATAATGGTTGTCAAAGTTAATTTCCCAAAAGTGTAATGGGAAAAGGAGGCCAAATCCTCTGCTCCTGTAAGGACAGTCGCATTTGCTTCGCAAACAAGGAGGATATTATGGATATCAGATTTGAAAAAAGACCGGTATTAAAGGAGAAACCAGACCAGAAGAATCTTGGTTTTGGTAAGTATATGACAGATTACATGTTTGTCATGGACTGGACAAAAGAAGACGGATGGAAAGATGCGAGAATTGTTCCGGAAGGACCTATCACCATGGATCCTGCATGCGTGACACTTCACTATGCGCAGGAAACATTCGAAGGTATGAAAGCATACCGTACAGCAGAAGGAAAAATCCAGCTGTTCCGTCCGGAGATGAACGCAAAGAGAATGATCAATTCCAACGCAAGACTTTGCATGCCGGAATTCCCGGTTGATATGTTTGTCGAAGCAGTGGAAGCACTTGTAAAAGTAGAAGCTGACTGGGTTCCATCTGAACCAAACACTTCCCTTTATATCAGACCATTTATGTTTGCAACAGAAGCAGCACTCGGCGTACATATGGCAAACGCATACAAGTTTATGATTATCTGTTGTCCGGTAGGTGCTTACTATGCAGCAGGTCTTAATCCGGTTAAGATTCTGGTTGAGGATGAACTTGTCCGTGCTGTAAAAGGTGGTACAGGCTTTACAAAATGTGGTGGTAACTACGCAGGTTCTATTTTAGGACAGGTGAAGGCAGAAAAACTTGGTTATGCACAGGTTCTTTGGTTAGATGGTGAGCATCGTAAATATGTAGAGGAAGTTGGAACCATGAACATCATGTTCAAGATTGCCGGTGAAATCTACACAGCACCAATCGAAGGAACCGTTCTTCCGGGTGTTACAAGAGATTCCATGATCCATCTGCTTCGTGACTGGGGCTACAAAGTAAATGAGACAAGACTTTCCGTAGATGATCTGATGAAAGCCGGACATGACGGTACATTGGAAGAGGTATTTGGTACAGGTACAGCAGCCGTTATCTCACCGGTTGGAGAACTCCGTTACAAAGATGATGTTGTGACAGTCAACAACTTTGAGATTGGAGAACTGACACAGAAATTATATGATACCTTAACCGGCATCCAGTGGGGAAGAATCCCGGATAAATATGGCTGGACAGTAGAAGTAAAATAACTTCTGGACATTTTTCGCATATCATAGTATAGTAATCATGTTATAGATGCCTTCATAGATGTAGCAGCATTTATGAAGGCATTTACAATATATATAGCACATTGATAATCGAATAAGGTTTATATTTTCAGATATGCAATCCTGTCTGTGACTGATTGCAGACGTTTAGGTTTCTCTTCTAGCGCCATGTACCTGTGAGGACGACCATACACAGGTTAACGAGGAAAAGGGTTATCGAAAATTCGGCGGACGCCCTTTCGTACCTCCCAGTGCGAGATATGCCGGCAAATATGCAGGTGACTGCAAAACAAATACGGTATAATGGGACAATTGAATTCGAATATGATTTAAATTTTAAATAGAAAAGAAGAGGAAATTTAATATGTGTGGAATTATAGGTTATACAGGCAGTGAAAACGTAAAAGATGTTTTATTAGATGCGTTGGAATTATTAGAGTATCGTGGATATGACAGTGCGGGTATTGCAGTGAAAGACGAAACTTCCCATGTGACAAATGTTTATAAATGTGCCGGAAGAGTAAGTGATTTAAGAGCAATTTGTGATTCGAAGAAGATTTTGTCTACCTGCGGTATCGGACATACAAGATGGGCAACTCACGGTGGAGTTACGGATCAGAATGCACATCCACATCAGCAGGGGAAAGTGACCCTGGTTCATAACGGAATCATCGAAAATTATCGTGAGCTGATCGCCGATTACGATTTGCAGGAAATCCTTCATTCTGAAACAGATAGTGAAGTTGCGGCTGCATTATTAAATCATTATTATAAGGGAAATCCCAAGGAAGCAATCAAGAAAGCAGTAAGTAAATTAAAGGGTACCTTTGCGCTTGTGATTCTCTTTGAAGATCAGCCGGATGTGATCTATTCCATTCGAAATGTCAGCCCGATCGTTGCAACCATATGCAAAGAGGGAGCAATGCTTGCATCAGATCTGACTGCACTCTGCCGTTTTACAAATGAATACTTTGTTGTACCGGAATATCACATTTTAGAGTTGCACAAAGATCATGTGGTACTTACGGATTTAAATGACAATGTGGTAGAACCGGAATTTTTGTCCGTTGACTGGGAGTTGAACAGCGCGGGAAAGAATGGTTATCCATTTTATATGGAAAAAGAGATTATGGAGCAGCCGGAAGCCATCAGGAACACGATCAAAGACCGTATCACAAATGGTCTGCCTGATTTTACAGCAGATGGTGTGCCGGATTCTCTTTTTACAGACTGTGACAGGATCTGTGTGGTAGCATGCGGAACAGCCATGCATGCGGGACTTGTGGCACAGGCTCTGGTAAAATCTATCGTTCATGTGCAGATGGACGTAGAACTTGCATCAGAGTTTATGTATTCCGATCCGGTCATTGATGAGAAAACATTGGTGATCGCAGTATCACAGTCCGGTGAGACAATTGATACTTTGGAAGCATTAAAATATGCGAAGAGACAGGGCGCAAAATGTTTATCCGTTATCAACGTAAAAGGTTCTTCCATTGCAAGAGAAAGTGATTATGTGTTATACACCGCAGCAGGACCTGAAATTGCAGTGGCAAGTACAAAAGCTTACACAACACAGCTTTCCGTATTTTATCTTGTGGTTGCAAAAATGGCATTATTGCGAGGTGTCTACACAGAGGAGCAGACAAAGAGCTTTATCGCAGAATTAGAGCGTGTTCCGGAAGTGATGCAGAAAGTATTGGAGAAAAGACGTGACATCCATGTGATCGCAAAGAAGATTCTGGAAGCAAAGGATCTGTTTATGATCGGACGTGGACTGGATTACTCTATTTTACTGGAAGGATCATTGAAACTGAAAGAGGTTTCTTATATTCACTCTGAGGCTTATGCCTCCGGCGAATTAAAACACGGACCAATTGCACTGATCACGACTAACACACCGGTTGTTGCAACGGTAACACAGGAAAAACTCATGTCAAAAGAGCTTTCCAATATTAAGGAAGTAAAATCCAGAGGTGCAGATATTGTATTATTTATCAAAGAGGCACTTTCCGGTGATCTTGATACCGAATATCAGGTGATCAAGCTTCCGAATATGCAGGATGAATTTATGGTTTTACCTGCATCGGTTGCATTACAGCTTTTAGCATATTACGTGTCATCCGATAAGGGATTTGATGTTGATAAGCCAAGAAATCTGGCGAAGGTAGTTACGGTAGAGTAAGAATTAAGTTTTGGGGGATTTGGATAAAGAACGGAAATAGAAAATGAGAAGTTGGGAAATCGAATGTTTTGCACAGGAAGCAGAACAGGATTGCATGTCTGAGCATATAATATAAGGAAATGTATGAAGAGGTTGTTCATGCCAGATATCAAATATGCCCAGACAGAGGCTGTAGATAAAGGAAGCCTCAAAGTAGAAGTACTTACAAACCGGACCAGAAGACCGATTGAGGGAGCAAGAATCACCATTTCCTATTCTGGGGATCCGGATTCCAAAGTGGAGGAGGTAAGCGCAGATGATTCGGGAATGTCGGAAAAACTTACGCTTGATGCGCCTCCACTTGAATACTCGATGGAACCCTCCGAAAATCAACCATTTGCCCAATATACAGTCAAAGTTACCGCACCGGGATATCGTCCCGTCAGTATTTCGGGCGTTCAGGTTTTTTCAGAGCAGCTCGCATTGCAACAGGTGCGGATGGCGGAAGAAAATGAGGAAGAAAATCAAATAGATTCCATTGTGATTCCGGTCAATACGTTGTTTGGCAATTTCCCGCCGAAAATAGCGGAGTCCGAGATCAAACCTGTCTCAGATTCCGGGGAGATCGTGCTGAGTAAAGTGGTGATCCCGGAATTTGTCGTTGTTCACGACGGACCACCATCGGATCCCAATGCGGCAAATTATTATGTCCGTTACCGGGATTACATCAAAAATGTGGCATCCAGCGAGATATACAGCACGTGGCCGGACAGCACGCTGCGTGCCAATATCCTTGCGATCATGTCCTTTACATTAAACAGGGTTTACACGGAATGGTACCGGAACAAAGGCTATAACTTCACCATCACAACATCCACTGCTTATGACCAGAAATTTGTATATGGAAGAAATATTTTCCAGAGTATCTCGGATGTGGTAGAGGAAATGTTCCAGAATTATCTTTCCAGACCAAATGTGAGACAGCCAATCCTGACACAGTATTGTGACGGACAGCGCGTGACGTGCAGCAACTGGCTGAGTCAGTGGGGAAGCAAATATCTTGGGGATCAGAACTACGAAACGATAGAAATTCTCCGTTATTATTATGGTGATAATATGTTTATCAATACAGCCGAGGAGATTTCCGGTATCCCGGCATCCTGGCCGCGGTATAATCTGGAAGTAGGGTCTGCCGGAGATAAGGTCCGGCAGATCCAGGAACAGTTAGCGAGAATCTCGCAGGCCTATCCGGCAATCCCAACGATCACACCGGATGGGATTTACGGAGAAGCAACGAAGGCAGCAGTAGAAAAATTCCAGTCTATTTTTGGATTGCCTGTGACGGGAGTGGTAGATTACCGTACCTGGTATAAAATATCGGAGATCTATGTTGCGGTGACAAGGATTGCAGAACTGGTATAAAATGCAGAGTAAATGTGCCGGGGGATTGGTATTTTTCAGTTCCCCGGCACAAAAACGTTTCAGGACAGATCGCAGACTAGGATTTGAGTGGAAAATGTGTTAAACTAAAAGACAGTTTAAATTGCAGTAAAGCAGGGATAAAAAGTATGAACAACTATAGAATCACAATCCAGTATGACGGAACAAGATACAAGGGCTGGCAGGGGCAGAACAGCACAGGTCTGACCATTCAGGGAAAAATAGAAGCAGTGCTGGGACAGATGGCAGGACACGCGGTGGAAGTCATCGGTTCGGGGAGAACGGATGCGGGCGTGCATGCTAAAGGCCAGGTGGCAAATTTTTATATTGAGGAGCATTTTACGGAGGGAAAGATCCTGTCCTATCTGAATCATTATTTGCCGGATGACATTGCCGTTATTGCGGTTGAGCAGGTGGACGAGCGTTTTCACAGCCGTTACGCCGCAAAGAAAAAGACCTACCGCTATCACATCCATATGGGAGAGATCTCGGATGTTTTCGAGCGGAAATATGAGTACCAGTATGAGAAAACACTCGATGTGGAACGCATGAAAGAAGCCGCTTCCTATCTGATCGGAACACATGATTTTACTTCTTTTTGCGGAAACAAGAAAATGAAAAAGTCGGCGGTCCGCACGATTTATGAGATCAATTTTACGAAGAAAGAGAATGATCTCTGGATTGATTACCGGGGCAATGGATTTTTGCAAAACATGGTGCGCATCCTGACAGGTACGCTGATCGAGGTTGGGGATGGCAGAAGAGCGCCGGAGGAACTGCCACAGATCTTAGAGAGCAAAAACCGGGAGAACGCAGGTTATACAGCACCGGCATGCGGACTGATGCTCATGGAAGTGCATTATTAAAAGATAAATTCATAAGAAAAAACAGGCAGCAGGTGTTACATGGAAAAATGGTTTGTAATCAACAAGGGGGCTGATTTTGAAAAGCTTGGAAAAGAGTTCGGGATCAGCCCTGTCACAGCGCGTCTTATCCGAAACCGTGAGGTGATCGGGGAGGCGGCATTTGAAAGATATCTGAATGGAAGTTTAAAGGATTTATACGATCCACATTTATTGAAAGATGCAGATCGTTTGACAGATATTTTAAAAGTTAAAATAGAAGAGCAAAAGCCGATCCGTATTATCGGCGACTATGATATAGATGGAGTTATGTCAACCTATATTTTATACCGGGGAATTAAACACTGTGGTGGAAATGTTTCCACGCAGATTCCGGACCGCATGAAGGATGGCTATGGAATCAATGAGAATCTGATCGATCAGGCAAAAAGAGACGGAATGGATACCATTCTTACGTGCGATAACGGAATTGCTGCAATCTCAGAGATTGCGCATGCCAAAGAACTTGGGATGACCGTGTTAGTGACCGATCACCACGAGATTCCCTATACAGAGGAGAATGGGGAAAAGCAGTTCCTTCGCAGCAACGCAGATGCAATCGTGAATCCAAAGCAGCAGGAATGTGCGTATCCTTTTAAAGAGTTATGTGGAGCAGCAGTCGCATGGAAAGTGCTGCAGGTATTGTATGAAAAAATGGGTTTTGCCCTGGAAGAAACCTATGAATTTCTGGAAAATGTCGCATTTGCAACCGTTGGCGATGTCATGGATCTGACAGACGAAAACCGCATTTTGGTGAAAGTGGGATTAAACCGCATTCACCGCACAAAAAATCCGGGGATGCGCGCCCTGATCTTTCAGAATCATTTAGAACCGGAGCAGATCAATGCATATCATTTTGGTTTTGTGTTAGGACCGTGCATCAATGCGAGTGGCAGACTTGATACAGCAAAACTGTCTCTGTCTCTTTTTTTACAGGGAGAGGAAGAGGCAGCAAAAACGGCAAGGGAGCTTGTGGAGTTAAACCAGCAGCGCAAAGATATGACAGCAGATGGCGTCGAGGAGGCAAAACGTGTGGTGGAGGAACATTACATGTCGGATAAAGTGCTTGTCATTTATCTGCCACAGGTGCACGAAAGTCTTGCAGGAATCATTGCAGGGCGTATCCGGGAGGCTTATCATAAGCCGGTATTTGTGCTGACGAAGGCGGAGGAGGGCGTGAAGGGCTCCGGGCGTTCCATCGAGGAGTACTCCATGTATGAGGAACTATGTAAGTGCAGGGAACTTCTGGAAAAATTCGGCGGACATCCGATGGCGGCAGGATTATCTCTTCCGGAAGAAAACGTGGATAAGTTCCGTGAAAAAATCAATGCCTGTGCAAATCTCACGGAGGATGACCTGATTCCGAAGATCAAAATTGATATTCCGATGCCAGCAGCGTATGCGGATGCCGGTCTTATCCGGGAATTTGCAGTGTTAGAGCCTTTTGGAAAAGCCAATATCAAACCACAGTTTGCCGACAAAAACCTGAGTATCACAAAGGCTTTTGTGGTCGGAAAAAATCAGAATGTGTTGCGGCTGAACCTGGTGACAGCCGCGGGAGAGGCGGTATCAGCAGTCTATTTTGGTGATATTGAGGCGTTCAAAGCATATTATGCAGAAAAGTATGGAAGTGCGGAAGTGGAAAAAGCTTTTCGCGGACAGATAAACAAATTGAGGATAATGATTGTGTACTATCCGGAGATTAACGAGTATAATGGAGTGGAAAGCGTACAGGTTATCATTCGAAATTATCAGTAAAACTGGAGGATGGCATATGTTTGGTGGAAAAAAAGCAAAAGAACTGGAAGAGGAACTTCTGGCATTACAGGAAAAACAGAACCGTCTGCAGGAGCAGATTTCTAATATTACAAAAGCAAAAGACAGCGCAGAAGAGACAGTGGTGCAGATGACGATCTCAAAAACGGAACTGGATGAGACCATTGCGGCAGTTTCAGAGGAATTGGAATTGTTAAAAGAGTGTTCAGAGGCAAATTCAGGACAGACCGTACTGTTGAAACAGCAGCTTGCAAAAAAGAATGAACAGAATATCAGATTGCAGCAGGAAAAAGAAGCACTCTGCCAGCAAATGGAGGGTGAGCACGAGAAAATTGCAAAAGTTGTAGAGAAGAACAAGTACGTCACCACACCCATGAAGGAGATAGAATCGTTCTATGAGGCATATTGTCAGGAGAGAGAGTCTGTTGAAGAGGCGTTACAGAAACTGGCAGATATTTCACAGAATATGGGAGTTCTGGCACTCGGCGCAGCAATCGAGGCAGGACGCATGGGAGAAGACGGAAGAAAATTTGTGACAGCGGCAGAGGAAGTGCGTGTGAACGCAGAGCAGTATACTTCGGCGGTTGCGGATGTGCTTACGAAAATCAGTGGTTTTGAGGAAACTGCCACAGAGGCGGAAAAACAGATTCATGCGTTAAATGATCTCTTAAAAGAAAATAACGGTTCTCTGGTGAAACTTCTGGAAGACAGGGACACAGAGGCAGTGGAAACGGATCATGAAAATGTGGAAGAAGAAACAAATATTGAAGAAATATTAGAAAGTCTCTGTCAGGGTGAAAATGAATTTTTCGAAGTGCAGAGCAGAGTGTTATCCAAAGCGGAAACACTGCGCCAGGAGTGGAAAGAGCACAAAGAATGTGCGGATGAATTAGAACGCAATGTGGAGGAAGTCCATCGTTTCGTCCAGATAGAATAAAGAAGCCACAGGTTTTAAAATATATCTAATATATAATCATGAAAAAGAGAGGGGAAAAGTATGGCAAAAGGGGAGAAGTTTACATTTTTATCAGCGGATGGCAAAACAACCATCCATGCAGTCAAATGGATTCCGGAAGATGGAAAGTATGAGGCAATTTTACAGATCACACATGGCATGATCGAATTTGTAGAGCGCTACAGACCATTTGCTGAATTTCTGACAGAGAATGGCTTTATGGTGGTGGGACATGACCATTTAGGACATGGGGATTCCGTAGCATCCAAAGATGACTGGGGATATTTTGCGGAAAATCCGAGTGACACGGTGATCGCAGACATGCATACACTGCGCACAATGGTTCAGAAAGAAAATCCGGGTGTTCCTTATTTTATGATGGGACACAGTATGGGATCTTATATGCTTCGGAAATACCTCACCGTTTACAATGATGATTTAAGAGGGGCGATCATTATGGGAACCGGTTGTGTGCCGGACAATACGACCAAACTTGGAATCAGCGTGTGCAAATTTCTTGCAAAAATTTTTGGCTGGCATCACAGAAGCAAACTGGTAGAATCGCTGTCGTTTGGCGGACCATATAAGAAATATGATCTTTCCGGAAAAACACCTTCCAACAGCTGGCTTACAAAAGATGAGGATATTGTAAAATTCTATTATAACGAACCGCGGTGTACGTTCAAGTTTACATTAAATGGCTATCTGGGGCTGATGGAAGCGGTTCTCTACGATAATCAGTTGGAAAATGTGAAGAAAGTGCCAAACAAGCTTCCAATTTTTATTGTATCCGGTCAGGATGATCCGGTGGGAGATAATGGTGTCGGCGTGAAAAAAGTGTATGATCTATTCAAAGAGGCAGGTTCTCTGGACATTACATATAAGCTTTACGAAAATGACAGACATGAAATTTTAAATGAGACAGACCGCGATAAAGTGTATGCAGATCTTCTTGCATGGATGAGAGTGCGGATCGATACGTAAATAAAAAGAGAGGGAAAAAAAGTGAAGAGAAAGAGAATGACAAAGAGAATTGCAGCAATTATTTTAGCAGCAGTGATGATGATACCAACACATGTAACATCATTTGCAGCAGATGCTTCTGCGCAGAACACCGCAGGGCAGGAGGCAGGCAATGCCACATCCGGTGATTCCCAGACAACACAGTCGGAGAATCAGGCGGCAACGCAGAATGACAGCAGCACAACAGGTACAGATACCAATGCTGGTTCAACCGGAACTACAACTACACAAAACAGCTCTGCTTCAGATACGAAGAACAGCACAACAAATAATTCTGCTTCGGATGCACAGAGCAGCACAACAAATACTTCTGCTTCAGATGCACAGAACAGCACAACAAATAATTCTGCTTCAGATGCACAGAACAGCACAACAAATAATTCTGCTTCAGATGCACAGAGCAGTACAACAACAAATTCCGACAGCACAAATACTTCCACCAGTGGCACAACCGATAATGTCACAGGCGGGGTAACGGTAGAGGATGATAAAAAATCCACAGAAAATGTGACTGGAGATGTCATTGTGGATGAGAATAACGATAAAGTTGAGATTAAGAAAGATGATAAACCTTATCTGGCACTCGGCGCAGATCTGTCTGATGACCAGAAAAATATCGTATTATCCCTTATGGGAATCGATCCTGCCAATCTTGCAAATTATAACGTCACTTACGTTACAAATGCACAGGAGCACCAGTACCTCGATTCCTATGTGGATTCTTCCAAAATCGGAAGCAAGTCCTGGTCTTCTGTCGTGATCGTAAAGCGTAAAAAAGGAAATGGATTAAACATTTCTACGAACAATATCACATACTGTACCGTTGGTATGTACAAAAATGCGCTGACAACTGCTGGAATTACAGATGCAGATATCATCGTTGCAGGCCCAAAGCCAATCTCCGGAACCGCTGCACTGGTTGGAATCTTTGAGGCATATGAGGCAATGACCGGGGAAGCAGTACAGGATAACGTTGTAGATGCAGCGTTAAATGAACTTGTTGTCACCGGAGAACTGGAAGCTTCCATTCAGGGTCTGACCGATCAGGAAGTGGAGGAGTTTATTGCTTACATCAAGTCCCTGATCGCAGAAAAAGGACTGACTGACGAGAAGAGTATCAACGAAGCAATTGATGAAGCCTGTGATAAATATGGCGTCACTTTATCTGATGATGAGAGACAGAAAATCGTAGATCTTCTTTTGAAAATCACTTCTCTGGGAATTGATTTAAGTGGACTGGTGGATTACGCAGCATCTCTTTACAATTCCTTTAAAAATGGAGGAAGTTCATCCGGAATCATGGCATCTATTGGTAATTTCTTTGGAAATATCTTTAGTGCGATTGGGGAGTTCTTCAAAAATCTGTTTAAATAATCGGAGTTTAACTTACCGTGGAGCAGCAGATTTTGTGGTGCTTTCCTAGGGCGTGAAGGGCAGATATAAGCGTCCTCTCACATGTCAGAATTTTATATGTAATGAAAAAGAAAAACGGCATAAACGAAATATTATGTTTCTGTTCGCTGGACATTCCGATAGGCTTCTGAGCAACAATCTTGAGAAGCAGTGCTTCCCAAGATTGTTAGAATCCTATCTCCATAGCTCACAAAGAAAATAATATTTGTTTATACCGTTTTTCTTTCATTTACGTTATGAATGACTTGTGAAAGGACGCTTATATATGCCCAATCAACGTTATGAAGTGCGCTACAAAATCTGCGAGTTACGTTATGGAACTCCGGTTATGGGATGAGTGTCTATTTGGTAGTCGCAAAATTCAAGGTGTTCAATTCCTTGCAATTTATTATAGGAATTATTGGCAGAATTGTGAGTGGTTTATTTACCACATACATAGTACGTCTTGTAGATAAATTGACACAAAAATAACCGCCATAGTTAATAAGCGGTCGTTTTTGCGTTGATATTTAGTTTATATTAGCCAACACACCACATATTGACTCAAACCGTCTAACGGATACTTGCTTGTTATTTTTTATACCTACACATTTTAGCACATCAAAAATGTATTTGCAATAGTCTTAACGAAATAGAACAAACCTATTATGTAAAATGGACGGATATTGTTTTCGTTTTGCGTTAGGGAGAGTTTCATCTCCATAACGCAACGAAATACAATATCCGTCCATTTCACATTCATGCTTTTGTAAGTATGTCAGACTGCAATATTTTGTTTGTAATCCAAAAGTCTTTACACAAGAGAATAATATGTTGAATTTCTTTACATCTAAGACTATAATGAACATATATTCTTGATATATAAGAATCAGTCTTAGAAGTTAGGAAAAAGTGCAATTATGATTACATATATTTGTCACAATAAAAATGACAAAACAGGTGAGAATCTGCCATGTACAAATAATCGATGTGAGACAAGTATATGTCCTGGTTGTGGCGGACGGGCAGATGCCATTTCAGAGATTTTCTGGTGCCAAGAATGTCAGGTGCCAATTTATGAGAAGACTTGTCCGGTTTGTGGACAGGAAGGAAAAAAGCTGACCAGTGATGTAAGACCGGTGTTTCCGGAAGAACGTCTGCTGTTAGAAATCATTTTGGAAAAGCCGTTTGCATTTGAAAAAGATTCTGTCTGGAACGGCAACGGAAATAATTATTTTGTAAATGGAAAAAAAATTAAATTTTCTGTCAAAGACCTGAAAAATAAGGATACAGATGCGATTCGGAAGCAATACGAAGAATTAAAAGCGCAGAATACTTATCAGTACTTTGAAGAACAGATGGAACGTTTTATTTTGTGCAATAAAGAACGATATAACCGGATTGTGGAAGAGGCGAAGGGATATATCAGAAGCGTGACAGAGAATTTTAATATTACAGATATGTTTGTTTCCTTCAGTGGGGGAAAGGATTCGACTGTCACAGCAGATCTGGTGACACGTGCTTTAAGCAATCCGCAGATCATGCATATTTTTGGAGATACGACGCTGGAATTTCCGTATACCTATGAATATGTTCAGAGATTCAGGAAGGATCATCCGAAGACACCTCTTATTTCCGCAAGAAATAAAGAAAAAGATTTTGAAGAATTATGTAAACTTGTTGGACCGCCAAGCCGTGTGATGCGGTGGTGCTGTACCATTTTTAAAACGGGAACGATTCAAAAAAGAATCAAATCTTTATATAGGGATAAAAATCAGATTTTAACTTTTTATGGAATCCGGCGCAGTGAATCGTTGAGCCGGAGCAAATACGAGCGGGAGTCTGACAGTCCTAAAATCACGAAACAGCGCATTGTCTCCCCGATCATTGATTGGATGGATTTTGATATCTGGCTGTACATCCTGACATCCGGGATTGATTTTAATGACGCATACCGTCTGGGTTATGCAAGAGTTGGATGCTGGTGCTGCCCGAACAACAGCGGCTGGTCGGAATTTTTGTCAAAAATCCATATGCATGAGCAGTCAGAGCGGTTTCGTACACTGCTGATCGATTTTGCCAGAAGTATCGGAAAAGAAGATGCAGAAGTATATGTGGATGACGGATTCTGGAAGGCAAGGCAGGGCGGTAACGGGGTAGCGTACGCACAGAAATCGGTGATTTCTTTTAAACCATGTGCCACAGAAGAGAATGCCTTCAATTACGAACTTCAGAAACCTGTCACAGAAGAATTATACGAACTTTTCCGTCCATTTGGATATCTGAATTTTGACATGGGCAATGCAAGACTTGGAGAAGTTTTTATTTTGAATAGAGCCGGAAAGATTCTGTTGAAATTGCAGGGAAGAGTTGGAAGCAGGAATCTGAAAGTGACGATCCTGGATCATAAGATCGCCGGTGCATCCGACATGAAAACGGCAGAAGAACGTGTCAAATGTCAGCTCACAAAGTATCAGATGTGTATGGGATGCCTTGCATGCGAAAGTGTATGCCGTTTCAATGCACTTTCTGTGAAAGAAGAGAAAGATGGAAAAATCGACTACCGCATTTCAGATGAAAAATGCATGCGCTGTGGAGAGTGTGTGAACCACTTTATCGCAGGCTGTTATATGCGGAAAGTATTATCAATAAAAAGAGAGTAGGAAGGTGACGATCCTTGACAGAGAAAAATAAATACCGTTTTAAGGGGCATGAAAGCTTTATTCTCCGTGAGGGATGGCTGAACAAAGGATTATTTGAAATAGAGAAAGACGCAAAAGTTTTTTCTGAAAATTATGGAGCGGATGAACTGGGAGTTGGACCTAATATGGCAAAATCGATCCGCTACTGGCTTAAAACGATGAACCTGACGGAGGATAAGCCAAAGGAAGGAACAAAGCTCACAGAGCTTGGAAGAATCATTTTGACAGGAGATCCTTATCTTGAGGATATTTTTACGATATGGCTTTTACACTGTCAGATCGTAAAAAATTATGCACTGGCAACTGCGTGGGGACTGTTTTTTGATTCTTTTTCTTATGAGGAGTTTTCACGAAAACAGATGAACGATGAGATGACAGAACTTGCAGCGGATTATACAGATGGAGAAAAGTTTTCAGAAAAATCTGTGGAAGACGATTGTGATGCCATTCTCCGAATGTATGTAAAGAGAAAAGAGAAGCAGATGAATCCGGAGGAAAAGAACAAGAGCCCCTTCTGGAAATTAAATCTGATGAAAGCCTCAGGTGACCTGTTTGAAAAATGCCAGCCGGATCTGAATAAAGTACCTGAGGATATTATTTATTATCTTCTGAACGATCTTCTGCAGGAGCATGATTCGGTCCAGATCGACGAACTTCTGACCATGAAGGGTGGACCGGGAAAGATCATGAACTTAAAGAGAACCATGCTCATCGAATTGCTGGAGCGTCTGGAAAATCAGGACAAAATCATTATCAACCACACCGCAGGGCTGAATATGGTGTATTTAAATGAAAAAACAGATGGCAATTCTGTTGTAAGAAACTATTACGAAAAACATGGAGTGCATTATGAACCCTTTGATAAAACTGATACAAATTAATCATTCCTTTCAGAAGTCTGTTAATTTACAGCTGGATCTGGATAATTATGAACGCATTGGAAGTTATATTCCGACGCGTTCTTCTATTGCAATTTTAAAGCGTTATTGGAATATCGTATCAGGAAAATCAGGGGAGAGTGCCTCTGTTTTGATCGGACCTTATGGAAAGGGAAAATCACATCTGTTACTGGTACTTCTGGCACTGCTTCACGGAAGTATGGAACGGGATCAGGTGATTTTAGGGAAAATAGAAAAAATCGATCCACAGTTGACGGAAGAGATCAGACAGTGGATAAAGCAGGGGAATAAATATCTTCCGGTATTAGTGAATTCTGTTTCAGGCACAGATTTAAATCAGAGTTTTATTTATGCGCTTCAGCAGGCATTAAACCGTGAAGGGTTACAGAATCTCGCACCTGCGGATTATTATTCAGAAGCAGTTAAGGTTATTGAAAAATGGAAGAGAGAATATCCGGAAACATATGCGGCGTTTGAAAAGCTGGCAGAGCAGGCAGGATATGAAATGGCTGGGTTCTGTATGCGGCTTGAAAAGCAGGATCGGGAAAGTCTGGACTTTTTTACGGAAACCTATCCAAAACTGACGGCAGGAAGTCAATTCCAGCCGATGATGCAACTGGATACTGTCCGCATTTATCAGCAGATTAACAGAATTTTGGTGGAAGAAAAAGGTTTTGCCGGCATGTTCCTCGTTTTTGATGAATTCAGTAAATATTTGGAGGGACATGGAGCAGAGTATTTTTCAAATGATATGAAAGCTTTGCAGGACATGTGCGAGCTGGTGAACGCTTCAAAAGGACAGATGATATTTACACTGGTTGCACATAAAAGCATTCATGATTACGGAAAAACCATCGATAAATCGGTCAAGAATTCTTTCCGTGGTGTGGAGGGCAGAATCAAGGAAATTGATTTTGTCGTATCAGCACAAAATAATTATGAATTGATCGCAGATACCATTGAGAAAAAAGAGCCAGAGTTTTCAGAGGCATACAAAGAGTGGGAAAATCAGTCTGTCTATGGAGACATTGTGGAGAAAACATATTATGTGCCATGCTTCCAAAAGCTTTTTGCAGAGAATGAATATCTGGAAACACTTGGAAAAGGATGTTATCCGTTATTGCCGTTGACAGCTTATGCGCTGCTTTGCATTTCGGAAAAAGTGGCACAGAACGAGCGGACAATTTTTACATTTCTGGCGGAAGAGGAACAGGGCAGTTTAAGCTGGCTTTTGCAAAAAGGAATAGAGGACTTTATCGGAATCGATAAAATTTATGATTATTTTAAAAATCTGTTTCGGGACAATACGGATCTTCCACAGATCCATAATGAATGGATGAAAGCAGAATATGCAATTTCACAAGTGTCAGAGGATCTGGAGATCCGGATATTAAAGACGATCGCGATTATCCGCATGATCCATAAAGAGGAAGAACTGCCTGCAAAAGAGGACATTTTCAGACTTTCACTGGGATGTGAAGAAAAAGAATTTCAACATGCAATGCAGCAGCTCATGGAGAAAGATCTCATCATATACAGAAAACGCCTCGGGGTGTATGCGTTCCGTTCTAACGTCGGGGTTGACATAGAAAAGGCGATTGAAAGCCGCATGGGAGAAATGGAAAGCAGATTTGATCTATGCAGAAGCCTTATGGATAGCGCGGAGATGGACTACGAACTGCCGAAGCGGTATAACCAGAAATTTGCGATCACCAGATATTTCCAGTATGAGATCATGCTGCTTTCGGATTTCCTGAAACTGGAAAACAGTGCATATTTATTTGAAGAAAAATTTGCAGATGGAAAAATTTTACTCCTCATTTATGAAGATGAAACAGATGTGTCTGAGGTACAAAAGCATTTGCAGAAATTAGCGGATGACAGACTGATCGCACTGGTATCAGACCATAGACTGTCAGTCAGAAATCTTGCTTTAAAATATGAGGCAGTCAGAAGTCTGAAAAAAGATGAAAAATTTATCGAAGATAATGTGGTGCTGCTTCAGGAATTAAATTTATATGAGGATGATATTACTTTTGAGATAAATACGGTGTTAGAACAGGATTTTTCACCGGAAAGCCAGAATACATCGGTATTTGGAGAAAATGGAGAAAAAGTGGTCTGTGGGACTTCAGCAGATTGGAACGACTATTTAAGCAGTGTATGTGAAAAGTATTACGGACATTCGCCTAAGGTAAATCATGAGCTTTTGAATATCGAGTGTGTTGGTGCCCAATATAAAAAGGCAAGGAATCAGGTCATTAAAAATCTTTTGAATGAAAATGACTGCACAGGATATATGAAAGGTACCAGTCCGGAAGCAATGGTATATCGTGCAGCATTTGTCCACACAAAAAATGATGAAGGATGCAATCGGGTATGCAATGAGATCGAGAGATTTTTTGAACAATGTGCAGGAGAAAAACATTCTTTTGAAACATTATATAAATGTCTGCAGGGAAAAGATTATGGTGCAAGAAAAGGAATCATACCTTTATTTCTGGCAAAAAAGCTGGCTGATACAGAAGGAACGGCCGTCATTTATCTGAAAAATAAAGAATTAGAAGTTTCTTTTGATACATTGAATAACGTGAATGAGTTCCCGGATAAATATGAATTGTACATTGAACCGGAGACAGCTGCAAAAGACTGGTATTTAAAAGAATTAGAGCAGATTTTCTGCGAGAGGGGAGACTTTACACTCTCAAAACAAAGCCGGATCAATGGAATCGCGGCATGTATGCAGAAATGGTATCGTTCATTGCCGCAATATACGGTAGTTACAGATCATTATTCAAGTGAGAACATTTTAATTGTAAAAGTACTCAGAAGTTTATTAAAGCGTGCAGAGATAAATCCGAGGGAATTGATTTTTGACAGAATTCCAGATGGGATGGAAACAGATGATTATGAACAGGCAATTGTGGGGGTAAAAAATGCTGTCTCGGAGATGAATGGAAAGCTGGATGAACTTTTAACACAGATCAATATCCAGATAAAAAAAGAATTTCATGTGGAAAAAGATACGAATCTGAAGGCATGCCTCATCGAATGGTACGAGAGACAGAGTCAGGCTTCAAAACAGTATATATTAAGTACTGGAATCAGTAAATTCATGTCTTATTTAGATCAATTAGCGACAAATGATGAAGAAGAAATTGTGCGGAAACTGAGCCGGATCGTTACAGATATGTATGTGGAAGACTGGAACGATACTTCTATTGTGCAATTTCAGGAAGAACTGCATCAGATACGTATTGAAATTGAGAATATCCAGGATGCCTCTGCTGCCACTGACAGTAAGAGCAGGTTTATTCTGCAGGATGCAGAGGGAAATGAGGTTATGAAGTATTTTGATGCAGAAATTACAGATTCTACCAGCATTTATCTGCAAAATATGATCGAGGAAGCACTGGATGATTTTGGTGATACGCTGGAGATGAACCAGAAAGTAGCAGTTCTGGTTCAGGCGATCAGGAAGTTATTGTAGAAGGTGGGCAGAAAGAGACCGGATCATTACGAAAAAGATGTGGAGTACAGATATGGAAAAAGTATATTACTTTGATAATGCGGCAACGACATTTCCAAAACATGAAAATGTATATAAGGCAATGGATGAGGCAAACCGGGATTACGCTGTCAATGCCGGAAGGGGCGCCTATGCGCTTGCTAGGAAAGCTTCTGAAGTTATCAGTGAAACAAGACAGCAGATCATGGAATTGACGGAGACAGAGAATGTAGCAGAGGTTGTATTTACAGCCTCTGCTACGCTTGCATGTAACGAGATTTTTGGTGGAATAGACTGGAAAAAAAAACGGACTGTGTATGTTTCGCCATTTGAACATAACGCAACTATGCGGAGTTTATTTTTATACCAGAAGAGGTATGGTTTTTTGATCACAGAACTTGCTCTCGATGAAAAAGGAATGGAACTGGATCAGGAGAAAATCAGATTTCAGTTCATGAGAGAAAAACCGGATCTGGTAGTGATGTCTCATGTGAGTAATGTTACAGGTTATATTCTTCCGGTGGAAGAAATAGCAGCGTCAGCCAAAGAATATGAAGCAATTGTAGTTGTGGATGGTGCACAGGCATTAGGATTGGTTCCTATTTCGCTTAAAAATAGTCCGATTGATTTTTATGTGTTTGCAGGGCATAAAACTTTGTATGGTCCATTTGGAATCGGAGGTTTTATCTATCATTCCAAATATAGATTAAAACATATGATTGCCGGGGGAACCGGAAGTGATTCACTGAATCTGGAAATGCCGGAGGAAGGAACGGTTGGCTATGAACCCGGAAGTCCGAATATTGTGGCAATTGCAGGATTGCATGCATCCCTGGAAGAGAGAATGACATATTTGAAAGAAAATGCAGATTACTTTTTGGACAGAGAAAAAGAAATGACGGAGTATCTGATACGACAGTTGAAGAAGATTTTCGGAGTGACTCTGTATTTACCAGAACATCTGGAAAATCACGCCGGAATCGTGTCTTTCAATGTGGAAGGCTATCAGGCAGGGGAAGTGGGAATGATCCTGGATCAGGACTATCATGTGGCAGTCCGGACTGGTTACCAGTGTGCACCGCTCATTCATAAATATCTTGGAAGTGTGAGTTATCTTGGAGTGGTGAGAGCGAGTGTGGGACGGTTTACGACGAAAGAAGAGATTGATGTGCTTGTGGATGCAGTCAGGGAAATTGCGGAAGGATAAGGAGAGGGAAAGTTATGAAAAATGATACAAAAACAAATTTGAAAGAAATGATTGAATTAATACAAAAACAGGAGTTGTTATTACCGGATTTTCAGAGAGGTTTTGTATGGGATATAGAAATGCAGCAAAGACTGGTTGCATCTGTATTAACTAAAATGCCAATAGGAAGCATTCTTGTTTTGGAAGCAGATACAGAGGATTTTGGATGTAGGATTTTAGGCAGAAAAGATGAAGTGGATACATCTGGTGGAAACAGAAATGTAAATGTGCTATTAGATGGACAACAGAGAATGACAGCATTAGCGAATGTATTTTCGAACCAGCTATTCTATGATTATTCCGGTAGTGGAAAGCTAATGACCGATTATAGGAGACTAATTTCGGTTGATCTGCAAAATCGTTTCTTTCTGCGGATACCATCGGTAGAGAACCTGGATGAAAAAGAAGACTGGTTTCATTTGAAAGAATTACAGTTTGCGATGACCAGTCCGGAAAGTGATGTTCCAGAGTTTTTGACAGGGGATATCAGAGAAGATATTGTATATTTTTCTTATGATGAAAAAACACAGGAAGTCTATGCGCCACATGCTGAAAAACCACAGAATATAGGAAATTTTTGTTTAAAAGAAGATTATTATTATATTCCTTTGTTTTTATTGATTAATAACAGAAAAGGGGATTCAAGTAATGAAACCCGTTTGAAAAATATTTTAAAGGACATCGTAACAAGAGTGGTGCGTTACCGTATAGAGAAAGAATTTGATATTTTAACAACGGAAAGTCAGAAGCAGGAATTTGTAAATAAATATATTGAAGATGACTATAAGGGAGAAATTATCAAGGCAGAGAAAGTGGATCGAAGTGAACTTGAAGAAAGCTGGATCAGTATGGGAGAAACCCATTGGGCTGATAAGATGAAGCAATATCTGACATGTTGTATATCGAATTTGGATCTTCACCAAATTGTAGTGTCAAAATCAGATAGAAACAGAGCTATTGATATTTATGAAAACTTAAATATAGGTGGCATATCGTTAAGCACATTTGAATTAGTTTTAGCTAAAGCTGCAAAAAAGAAGCTTGCAAGTAATAAGAATCTTTTTGATTTAATCGTTGATGATATACAGCGGACGAAAAAATACGATGAAAAAATTGTCCCAGACAGGATGAAGAAATATTACAAATGTTTTATAGATACAATTGGAATGTACTCGGCATCGGATAGACTCGGATGTTTTGATGAAAAAAAGAATCAATTGAATAAAAAATATACAGATATTTTTTTGAATGTATTGTCTCTGATTTGTTATGTTCCTGATTATCAGAAAAATAGAGTGGAGTTATCTTATATTAAGAGAGACAAAATATTGTCGTTAACATCGGATGAAATCTGTAACAATTATGGGAAAGCATGTAAAGGAATAGATAGAGCATGTTTCTTTTTGCAAGTGAGATGTGGAATTAGAAAAATACAGGAAATAAACTATAATCTCATGCTTGTTTTATTAGGATACATATTATCAAATGACAGTTTCTATGAGAACGAAAATATAATAAATATATTAGAAGCGTGGTATTGGTGTTCCATATTTTCAGGAAGATACGATAAAGACCAAAGCGAAAATATTATCGAAGACATCAATCATGTCTTAAGTATAATTAAGAATCCGGAAGATAAGAACTGGATTCAGGATATGAAAAAAAATGTGTTTCATATGCAGGGCTTTTCTGATAAAGAGACATTGCTAATGAAAACAAGTGTAATTCCAAAAGCAGTTGTAAGAAAGACATTATGTCAGTTTTATCTGGCAGAAACATACACGGATTTAATGACGGATGCAGAGATACAGGTGTTTTCAGATGTGTGTGACAAATTAGAGGAGCATCATATTGTTCCTGTAGGTACATTAGACAGTACATATAAGGGAATGGAAAAGAAACGCAGGGATGATAAAAAGAATGTCTTTAATTCTCCATTAAATTTTATTTATATTACAAAAGATTCAAATCAAAAAATTTCAAATCATCAAGTAGAGTATTACGTTAAGTATTGTAATGATAATTCAGTTTATGATTTGCACATCGACATTAATGGAAAAAAGGAAATTAATGAACCCAATTTAGCTGAGATACTTGAAAAAAGATTTGGAAGCGTAAAAGCGGATGTGGAAAAGCGTGTGAATATGTATTTATAGGAGACAGTCAAGATGAAAGAAATAGATGAAAGATTATTGAATACATTAACCTTCGAAGTCCTTAGCGCAGAACGCAGAAACCTCAGAAGCAAAGCATTGACAGACCAGAAAATGTCGGAGGAGATACAAAAAATAATTATTGATAACTTAAGAACAAGGTAGAGACAAAGGAGAGAGCAGCATGAAGTTTAAAAGCATCACAATGGAAAATTTTATGCGTTACAAAGGGGTAAACACGATTGAATTCAGCTGTGATCAGGGCAAAAACGTGACAGTAGTATTGGGGGATAATACTGTTGGAAAAACAACGATTGCACAGGCTTTCCGCTTCGGGTTATACGGAGCTGTAAATATGGAGAAATGGAAAAATGCAGATGACTACCAGCTTTTAAATAATGATGTTCTGGCGTTCATGGATGCAGACAGTAAGGCAGCGGTATCCGTTACGATTGTGGCTGCCGATGAGGAAAAGCAGTATACGATCTGCCGGAAAACAATTTACAGCAGAAATTATCCACAGATGACATGCAGGGAATTTCAGAAAAAAGTATCCATGAAGATAGCAGATCTTCAAGCACCGGATGTGGTGACAGAAGTAGATGAGAGGCAGGTGGAATATGTTATAAATGAACTATTTCCAAGAAATTTATCTCATTACTTTCTGTTTGATGGTGAGCGTTGGAGTGATGTCACGGTCAACGGTGTCAGAGAAAATATCAAAGAATCCGTACATAGTCTCACTGGATTATCCTCCTATCAGGCAGCACTTTTACATCTGAAAGATATGGGATCTAACTCTGTCACCCGAAAATTCAAAAGTAAAATCACCGGTGATGGAATGATGTATGATTCGTTGGAAAATGACCGGATGCGGATAGAGCACATGATTGAAAAAGAACAGGAGCATGTTAAGAATATTGATATTAATATAAAAAATTATCAAAAGAAATGTGATGAGATCGAACAATATCTGGAAGAAAATAAGAGTACAGAAATGCTGCAGGGCAAGTTAAAAAATCTGCAGATTGTGAGGGAAGAACAAAGGAAAAGGGCAAATAATCATTATAAAACTTTAGTGTCACAGATCAGTGACAAAGCCTATATGATGTTCTCACAGCCGCTCATTGAAGCGTGTGTGAAAATGGTGAAAGCTGTTGCCGGGGAGAGACGGGATATTCCGCATATGCGACAGGGAACGATCGATTACATTATTAAGACAGGCAGATGTATCTGTGGCACGCCACTTACGGAAGGCTCCCATGAGCTGGAATGTCTTTTAGAACAGAGAAATTATCTTCCGCCTGCCGATATCGGATCGCTGTTAGGAGAATTTGAGAGAACCGGAAATCGTTGGAAAAACCGTACCGATGGAAGTTATGAAGAATTAATTGAAATGGCGCAGAATGTGGATGACAGTGTCCACGATTACGAAGAAACCTGTAATCAGCTTGAAATTTTGAACCGGCAGATGGATGCGTCATTTGATTTCGCAGAAAAAAGAAGATTGTTAAGACATTACCGCTCCGAAATGGAAAAAACGAGTGTGGAAAAAGGAGAGTGTACAGGAAAAATTTCGAACTACAAAAAAGAGATTGAAAATATTGAAAACAACATGCGCAGGCGGGAAGCTGCAAACGAAGAGAACCGCAAGTGGAGGGCACGTCTGGAAGTTGCAGAAGCGCTTTATGCCAAGATGAAAAAAGAATTTGAACAGAAAGAGCGGAAAACATTTCTGGAACTCAATAAAAATGTGCAGCTTAATTTTGAAAAGATGTTCAATGCGAAAGATAAAAAGATCCAGCTGACCGAACAGTATGAAATACAAATGCTTTATCAGACGGAGCGTGGCTACCGGGAAGAAAAAAATCTTTCCGAGGGAGAGAAGATCGCCCGTAATTTTGCATTTATTGTGACTGTTATGGAGTACAGCAGACAGAAAAAGGCGGAAAAGCTTGGAGTCAGTGAACTTGAAGGAGATACGCTGCCTATCGTGTTGGATGGTCCTTTTTCAAAACTGGGAGATGAAAATATCAAACTGATCGCAGGTGTATTACCGGAAGTCTCGGAGCAGGTGATCCTTTTTATGCTGAAAAAAGACTGGAAATATACAGGTTTAGATTCTTATGTAGGTGCGGCTTACTGTATTGATAAAAAAGCTGAGGAAGCTTTCGCATTGATCAGAAAAATGGAGGAACTTTAAATGGCTGATTTTGAGTTTTTTAAGAAAGAGTTTGAATTTAAAGGAAAGCATGCAAAGATGGCACAGGAATTGTGGGTGAGAGATGACACAGAACGTACTTATTTTAAGCGACTGATCGATCTGTATGTGGCGGCAGCTATTGTTGGGTTTCGTGTAGACAGAAAGGCAGAGGAAGATTATTCGCCATTTGAGACAAGCAGTATTTTCCCGGAACAGATGTTGAAAGAAAAGGAAAATCTGGATTTTATATTACAGATGATGATCATGCTGAATTACAGAGGAACACTGACAGATGAAGAGTGTGTGAAAAAAGCTTTTCAGGGGGCACAGACGAAGGAAGAATTTGAGCAGTATAAAAAGATGTTCAATGATTATGTCCGCGGCGGGGTGGAAGAGCTATACGAACAGCTTATCATACGAAAGGCAGATCCGGATGACAAGTTTCGTGATAACAGAACAGCAAATCTGATGGCACTGATGGAAAGATATGGTGCAGGGAAAATGAACGTTATTCCGGAAAATGAAGATGAAACCGTGAGAATTCAGATTTAAAATGAAAAATATTGTCAAAAAACAGAAAAAAGTATTTACAAATGTCGGAAAAAGGATTAGTATAAAAGGGAATTACAACATACCAAATAATAACCGGTTACTACAATAAGGTAGTAAACCTAAAAGCTCTAATCCCATTCTTCGGAATGGGATTATCTTTTACCCGTATTTATTCAAGCGTATGAAATAAATGGCATTGTCCCGAAAGAGGTTCAATGTAGAACGGAAGTGCAAAAACATTTTTACATGTAACGTTATGTCTGTAGTTGATGAATGCAGAACATGGAAAGGAAGGGTTACTTATTATGGAGGAAAATTTTCAGTACAGAATCGGATTAGACATCGGAATCACATCGGTGGGATGGGCAGTTTTACAGAATAACAGTCAGGATGAACCGGTACGGATCACAGATCTCGGGGTAAGAATTTTTGATGTGGCAGAGAATCCGAAAAATGGTGATGCGTTAGCAGCTCCCAGACGGGATGCAAGGACAACCCGCAGAAGATTGAGACGGAGAAGACACAGATTAGAGCGGATTAAGTTTTTATTACAGGAAAATGGATTGATCGAGATGGATTCCTTTATGGAGCGTTATTATAAAGGAAATCTTCCGGATGTCTATCAGTTGCGATATGAGGGATTAGATCGTAAGTTGAAAGACGAAGAACTGGCACAGGTGCTGATCCATATTGCAAAGCACCGCGGTTTCCGTTCGACCAGAAAGGCTGAGACGAAGGGAAAAGAGGGCGGAGCAGTATTAAAGGCAACGACAGAGAATCAGAAGATCATGCAGGAAAAAGGCTATCGCACGGTTGGGGAGATGCTGTATCTGGATGAAGCTTTTCATACGGAGTGCCTCTGGAATGAAAAAGGATATGTGCTGACACCAAGGAATCGTCCGGATGATTACAAGCACACCATTTTGCGGTCAATGCTGGTAGAGGAAGTGCATGCTATTTTTGCTGCACAGCGGGCACTTGGAAATGAGAAGGCAACTGAAGAATTGGAAAATGCGTATGTGGAGATTATGACGAGCCAGCGTTCCTTTGATATGGGACCGGGACTACAGCCTGACGGAAAGCCAAGCCCATATGCAATGGAAGGATTCGGCGACCGTGTTGGAAAATGTACGTTTGAAAAAGACGAATATCGGGCACCGAAGGCGACTTATACAGCGGAATTGTTTGTCGCTTTGCAGAAAATAAATCATACGAAGCTGATCGATGAGTTTGGAACTGGCAGATTTTTTTCAGAAGAGGAAAGAAAGACTATAATTGGTCTTTTGCTTTCAAGCAAAGAGTTGAAATATGGAACGATAAGAAAAAAATTAAACATAGATCCATCTTTAAAATTCAACAGCTTAAATTACAGTGCAAAGAAAGAGGGAGAGACGGAAGAAGAGAGAGTCCTTGATACCGAGAAAGCAAAATTTGCAAGTATGTTTTGGACTTATGAGTATTCTAAATGCCTGAAAGACAGGACTGAGGAAATGCCTGTTGGAGAGAAGGCAGACTTATTTGACCGGATCGGTGAGATACTGACTGCTTATAAGAATGATGACAGCAGAAGCAGCCGCCTGAAAGAATTGGGCTTATCAGGAGAAGAAATCGATGGATTGCTGGATCTTTCCCCTGCAAAGTATCAGAGAGTATCGCTCAAGGCAATGAGAAAGATGCAGCCATATTTAGAAGATGGTTTGATTTATGATAAAGCCTGTGAAGCAGCAGGTTATGATTTCCGTGCGTTGAATGATGGCAACAAAAAGCACTTATTAAAAGGGGAAGAAATCAATGCTATCGTAAATGACATCACAAACCCGGTTGTAAAACGTTCTGTATCGCAGACGATCAAAGTCATCAATGCGATCATCCAGAAATATGGAAGTCCGCAGGCGGTCAACATTGAGCTGGCAAGAGAGATGTCAAAGAACTTTCAGGATCGCACGAATCTGGAAAAAGAGATGAAAAAGCGGCAGCAGGAGAATGAGCGTGCAAAGCAGCAGATCATCGAATTAGGAAAACAGAACCCGACCGGACAGGATATTTTAAAATATCGTTTGTGGAATGATCAGGGAGGTTACTGTCTGTATTCCGGCAAGAAAATCCCATTGGAGGAATTATTTGATGGAGGGTATGATATTGACCATATTCTTCCGTACAGTATCACATTTGACGACAGTTACCGGAATAAGGTGCTTGTGACTGCACAGGAAAACCGGCAGAAAGGAAATCGTACCCCATATGAATACTTCGGAGCGGATGAAAAACGCTGGGAAGATTACGAAGCGAGCGTCCGGTTACTTGTCCGGGATTATAAGAAACAGCAGAAATTACTGAAGAAGAATTTTACAGAGGAAGAACGCAAAGAGTTTAAGGAGAGAAACTTAAACGATACCAAGTATATTACAAGAGTAGTTTATAATATGATCCGCCAGAATCTGGAATTGGAACCATTCAATCATCCGGAAAAGAAAAAGCAGGTGTGGGCAGTCAATGGAGCAGTGACATCTTACCTCAGAAAACGCTGGGGACTGATGCAGAAAGACCGTTCGACTGACAGACATCATGCAATGGATGCGGTTGTGATTGCGTGCTGCACGGATGGAATGATACATAAGATCTCGATGTTTGTAAAGGGGAGAGAACTTAGATTTAACAGAAATTTAACAATAGTAGATGAGAAAACAGGTGAAATTTTTACAAGAGAACAGTGGGATGAAAAGTTTGGCGTGAAAGTGCCACTTCCATGGAATTCATTCCGGGATGAATTAGTTATTCGATTAGAAAAGGATGATCCGAAAAATTATTTGATGGTACATATGGACATGCAAAGGGAGATAGATTATCCAGGATGGATGTTTGGAGAAGAGGAAAGTCCAATCGAAGAAGGCAGATACATCAATTATGTTCGACCATTATTTGTATCCAGAATGCCAAACCATAAGGTGACAGGTTCGGCACATGATGCAACCATAAGAAGCGCGAGAGATTATGAAACGCGAGGTGTGGTGATCACAAAAGTTCCGCTGACGGATCTGAAACTGAATAAAGACAATGAGATTGAAGGATATTATGATAAAGACAGCGACAGGCTTCTTTATCAGGCATTGGTAAGGCAACTGTTATTGCATGGAAATGATGGAAAGAAAGCATTCGCGGAAGATTTTCATAAGCCGAAAGCTGACGGTACAGAAGGTCCGGTTGTACGCAAGGTGAAGATTGAGAAGAAACAGACTTCCGGTGTTATGGTTCGTGGTGGGACAGGAATTGCTGCGAATGGTGAGATGGTGCGGATTGATGTGTTCCGGGAAAATGGAAAATACTATTTCGTGCCTGTGTATACAGCGGATGTGGTACGGAAGGTGCTACCGAATAGGGCGGCTATGAATGGAAAGATAGCCAGTGACTGGAAAACAATGGAAGACAATAACTTTGTTTTTAGTTTGTACTCGCGAGATTTAATTCATGTGAAAAGAAAAAAGGTTATTCCTACAATACTATCATCTGGTGCAACATTTAAACAAGAGGAGTTTTATGCTTATTTTACAGGGGCTGATATATCGACAGTTAGTATAGCAGGAATAGCAAATGATAGTAGTTTTAAATTTAGAGGACTTGGAATTCAGAGTCTGGAAATTTTTGAAAAATGCCAGGTAGACATCCTCGGAAATATTTCCGTTGTCCGCCACGAGAACCGCCAGGGCTTTCATTAAAAAAATTGAGGGAAACATATGGGATTTCGAAATATTATGATCAGCAGTAATATGAAACTCCGCATTCAGGATCAGCAGTTAGTTGTGACTGCCGGAGATGAGGTGCATATTCCACTGGAAGATATTAACTGTATTTTAATTGAAAATCAGTCGGTCACATTATCTGCCTATCTGTTACAGAAAGTTGCGGATAGCGGTATTGCGCTTTATGTCTGTGATGAAAAACATTTGCCAAATGCAGTGTTATTGCCAATGGTGCGACACAGCCGTCATTTTAAAATTTTAAAATATCAGATGGAGACGGGAAAGCCATTGCAAAAGCGTTTGTGGCAGCAGGTTGTGATCCAGAAGATACGAAATCAGGCACTGTGCCTGCAATTACTGGAGCTGGATGGACATGAGGAACTTCTCAGAATGTGTAAGGAAGTACAGTCCGGCGACAGGACACATGTGGAAGCCAAAGCGGCAGCATACTATTTCCGATGTATGTACGGACTTGGGTTTTCGAGAGGAAATGATCATATTATTAACTCGGCATTGAATTATGGATATGCAATCATCCGTGGAATGATCGCACGTTCCATCATATGTTACGGGTTAGAACCATCGATTGGTATCTTTCATCACAGCGAGCTGAATAATTATAATCTGGCAGATGACATGATTGAGCCATTCCGGCCATTGGTGGATCTATATGTTTCCAGTCATTTTGATATTTCAGAAATAGACAGTACATTGACACCGGAAATGAAAAAGGGATTGTTTGGAATTATAAATTTTGATATGTCAGTGAAAGGAGATATGCGTATTGTAAGTAACTGTATTGATATGTTGATTGCAAGTTACAGCAGTGCATTACAGGGAAACCGGACAGAGCTTGATCTGCCGGAACTGATACAGCTACAGGTACACAGTTATGAATAAATTTATGAGAATTGTTGTCTTTTTTGATCTTCCGGTCGTCACTGCAAAAGAGAAAAAAGCAGCCGCAAAATTCCGGAAATTTTTGATAAAAGATGGGTACAATATGATGCAGTGGTCCGTGTATTCAAGAATTTGTAATGGAACAGATTCTGTTGCAATGCACAGACAGAGGCTGAAACAGAATCTCCCGGAAAATGGCTCTGTCCGGGCACTTACGCTGACAGAAAAGCAGTTTGAATCCATTGATATTTTATTGGGAGAAAAAACATTTGCGGATTCACCGGAATCTACGGAACTGATCAATATTTTTTAACTAACACACAGGCTTGCCATCTATCGGTAGCCCCTTTACTATTTTGATAGAAACGAGACATATGCATATAATTATAAAAAGCGAAAAAGGATAGCAAGTAATTGAGATGGAAGAACAGACGATGAGTGCAAGAGAGAAAAATAATGTTAAGAATTATGTGAAAGTGAGGTGAGGTGTGTGCTAATGAATACATCTGAGTATCTTTCTATTATTGAAAATATTAAGAGTGAAATCAAGGCTGCGCAATACCGTGCAGCAGTTCATGCGAACGTAGACATGCTGCTCCTTTATCATGATATAGGCTGTGTAATCAATGAGCATAAATCATGGGGCAACAAGTTTATTGACAATCTTGCCACTGATATTAGGATCGCATTCCCGGAGAGTAAAGGATATTCTGTTCGTAATCTAAAATACATGGCAAAATTTGCCGAGACATATCCAGATCGGAAATTTGTGCAGACGGTGTCTGCACAAATTCCGTGGTCTCATAATATTGCAATTTTGGAAAAAGTCAAAGACCCGCAACAGCGTATATGGTACATTGAAAAAACGGCTGAAAACGGATGGTCACACAATGTTTTGATTCATCAAATCGAAAGTAGTTTGTATGAACGTCAGGTTCTGGCGGATAAGGTTACAAATTTTGAACACCGTCTACCGTCTCCACAAAGTGAGTTGGCAGTACAGACTATGAAAGACCCATATGTATTTGATTTCATTCCTTTTCGGGAAAATATGCTTGAACGGGACATTGAGCAGGCACTGGTTCGGGATGTCACAAAGCTTCTTTTAGAGCTTGGAACGGGATTTGCATTTTTGGGAAATCAGTATCCCCTGAATGTAGGTGGTGATGATTTTTACATTGATTTACTGTTCTATAATCTGAATCTTCGTTGCTATGTGGTTATAGAACTGAAAACGGGTGACTTCAAGCCGGAATATGCCGGTCAGCTAAATTTTTATCTGTCGGCCGTAGATGGTATTTTGAAGAAAGAACAGGACAATCCGTCGATTGGTTTGCTTCTGTGTAAAAGCAAAAACAATGTGGTCGCAGAATATTCGCTCAAGGATATTTCAAAGCCGATTGGTGTAAGCGAATACAAAATAACTAGCAGTTTGCCGGATGATCTGGAAAAGCAGCTGCCGTCTGTTGAAGATATTCAGAAACGGATTAAATAAGAAAATTGTAACAAAATTTCTGTTTGACTTTTTTCAAATCAATCAATATAATAATTCCTGAACGAGTAGCAGACTAGCGTAAATCCAGTTATGTTACTCGTTTTTTTATTTTAAAGTTAATAGAAAGACATGAAAAAAGTGTGTAGCCTATCAGCGTAAGTCCAGCTTATTGTGATAGGAACACACTTTTTTTGTGCCGCAAAACAAGGAGGTCAAATCCTCTGCTCCTGCAAGGGCAGTCGCATTTGCTTCGCAAACAAGGAGGATGTATGTCAGAAAGTAACAAAATGAAGGAGATGCCGGTCAATAGGCTTATGGTGCAGATGGGAATACCGATGATCTTATCGATGGCATTGCAGGCGGTCTACAACATTGTGGACAGTGCCTTTGTTGGAAACATGAAGGTGGGAAGTGAAGCGGCGCTTAACGCACTGACACTGGTGTTCCCGGTACAGATGCTTATGGTGGCAGTAGGAATAGGAACGGGCGTCGGAACCAATGCGCTTCTCGCAAGGACACTCGGACAGGGAAATGCCAAAAAAGCTGCAAAAGTGGCGGGCAATAGTTTATTTCTCGGAGTAATTATTTATGTGGTATGTTTCTTATTTGGAATTTTTGGAGTAAGAGCATACATTTCATCACAGACCATTGATCCGGAAGTGATTTCAATGGGAATGAGTTATTTAAGAATATGCTGTGTGGTTTCATTTGGAATCATTTTCTTCTCATTATTTGAAAAATTATTACAGGCGACCGGACGTTCCCTTTATTCTACGATCGGTCAGGTGGTAGGTGCGGTCGTAAATATAATTCTAGATCCGGTCATGATTTACGGTATCGGACCGGTTCCTGAAATGGGCGTGGAGGGCGCAGCCTATGCTACTGTAATTGGGCAGGTCGCATCGGCAGCATTATTATTTATTTTTCATATGAAATTAAATAAAGAGTTTGAGCATGGTGTGGAATACATGAAGCCTGATACCGGAATTATAAAAGAAATCTATGCGATCGGACTTCCGGCGATCATTGCACAGGCATTGATGTCTATCATGGTTTATGTGATGAATCTGATCTTAAAATTCAGTCCTTCTGCACAGACCGCATATGGATTGTTCTATAAAGTGCAGCAGTTTGTATTGTTCCTCGCATTTGGACTTAGGGATGCGATCACACCGATCATTGCGTTTGCCTACGGAATGCACAGCAAAAAGAGGATTCAGGACGGAATCAGGTATGGACTGATTTATACGATCGTACTTATGGTCGTTGGTGTGGCAATCACGGAAATTTTCCCGGGTGCTTTTGCGACGTTATTTAATGCGGGACAATCCAGAGAGTATTTCATCGGAGCGATGAGAATCATCTCCATCAGCTTTATTTTTGCGGGAATCAATGTGGCATATCAGGGAATTTATCAGGCACTGGACGGTGGTATGGAATCACTTGTGATCTCGCTGCTCAGACAGCTTATAATTATATTACCGCTGGCCGGCATTTTCTCTGTTTTTGTCAGAAACGGTCAGATGGGAGTTTCGTTGGTCTGGTGGGCATTTCCGATCACCGAGCTTACCGCATGTCTGGTGGGATATGTATTGTTGAAGAGGATCAGAAAAAACAAGGTAGAAAGTTTAAGTTAAGGAGGAGTCAGTTATGGAAAAGAGAATCATAACGATCAGCAGAGAGTTTGGAAGCGGCGGCCGCTTTATCGGTGAAGAAGTGGCAAAGAAACTTGGGATTTCCTATTATGACAAGGATATCATCGGACAGATTGCAGAGCAGTCAGGATTTGCACCGGAATATATCCGGGAAAATGCGGAATTGTCTCCGAAGAAAGGCTTATTTGCCTATGCATTTTCCGGACGTGATATCACAGGGAAATCAGTGGAAGATATGGTGTATGAAGCACAGAGAAACGTGATCCTGAAAATTGCGGAAAAAGAAAGCTGTGTGATCATAGGAAGAAATGCGGATTTTATCTTAAAAGACCGGGAGGATGTGCTGAATGTTTTTATACACGGGGATATGCCGAAAAAAGTGCAGCGTATCTGTAAATTATACAATGTCGCAGAAGCTGATGCCGCAAAAATGATAACCGAAACAGATAAAAGGCGCAGAACAAACTATAATTTCTACACAGACCAGAAATGGGGAATGGCGAAAAACTATACATTATCTTTGAACAGCTCGCAGCTTGGATATGAAAGGTGTGAGGAAATCATTATGGAGTGTGTAAAATAGAGAATAGTATGGATCAATAAAAAAAACTGGTTTTTGAGGTGTCCCCTCAAAAACCAGTTCTTTTTTTATGATGTCTGAAATTCTGTTAAATTAACACTTCTCAGGTTCCGGATAATCAACCCCGAAAGTTTCAACTGTCACGGTTTTCATTACCTGTGGCTGTAACGGACGGTCAGAGTAATCAGTTGCTGTTTCCGCAATTTTATTGACAACATCCATACCCTCGATCACTTTACCGAATGCAGCATAAGCGCCGTCTAAGTGTGGAGAGTTCTTGTGCATGATGAAGAACTGGGAACCGGCAGAATCCGGGATCATAGTTCTTGCCATGGATAAAACACCTTCAGAATGTTTTAAGTCATTTTTGAAACCGTTCTGGGAAAATTCTCCTTTGATTTCATAGCCCGGGCCACCCATTCCGGTTCCGTCCGGATCGCCGCCCTGGATCATAAAACCGTTGATGACACGGTGGAAGATAACGCCGTCATAAAAACCTTTTTTTACTAAACTGATAAAGTTGTTTACAGTATTTGGTGCGATTTCAGGATAAAGCTCTGCTTTCATGATATCGCCGTTTTCCATCTCGATTGTAACAATTGGATTTGACATAATAATTGATTCCTTTCATTGAATATGATATCGTGATTTTTCATATACACACCATATTGTAACGAAAAAATATGTTTTCGTAAAGATAAAACGCAAAAAATCAGATCGTTGTATTCTGAAAGCAGACTCTGATCTTTTGTGCAATGCCGGCATCAATAAAGCCTTTGTCTGCCATATCATCGAGAATATCGCAGGTTTTTTCATGCGAAAAACCCTGTTTATAAGGGCGGCTTTCGGTGAGTGCCTGATAAATGTCTATACACGCCATAATGCGTTCCGGCTCGTTTAATTCGGCGGCAGTTTTGCCGAAAGGATAGCCTTTTCCGTTCAGTTTTTCGTGGTGGAATGCTGCCCAGTCACGGATGTCTTCAAAATCGTTGATATTGGACAGAATCAGATAAGTATACCCTGCATGGTTTTTCATTTTTGAAAATTCTTCATCGGTCAGCTTATCCGGTTTTTCCAGAATATCATTGTCGATTGCCATTTTGCCGATATCATGAAGTGCGCCGGCCAGGTACATTTTCTGAACCTGTGTGGGATCGTAGCCGTTGTACGCTGCAAATGCGGCGGCTTTCTCTGCAACACCAATGGAGTGTCTGCTTGTAAAAGAAGATTTATAGTCGACGATCTGCGCAAAAAAGTCGGCGATATTTTTGCAGGTTTCCCAGTCAAAGGTCTGTTTTTCTCTCGGAACGATCTCCCAGAGTTTCGTTTCAAAGGAGTCATCCCTGAAAGCTGCAAATTCGTTATCTGAAAATATATGGAAAAAAGCATCCACACATGCGGCGTCAAAAAGTTTATCCGTATGTCGGATCAGGTACTGTTTTACCATATCCCATCTCTGTGTTTCAAATGCACCGCTGTGCCCGATGATATCCACCACATCGGCAAGGTGGATAATGCGCGCAGACAGAGGAACTTCATCCCATTTTTTGTGAAATGGTCCTGTGCCGTCCGCATGCTCATGATGGTATAGGATTGCATTGGTAACGTCAGTTTTAAAAGGGATTTTTGCAAGATTCCGTTCACCGTAGATGCAATGCAGGTTTGTAGTGTTTGCCACAAGGTCAGCGGTCAGGTCTGCCGCGGAATGCTTCTGCAATTCCTCGGAAATATATTGGGTGAGGGCGTTGTCGTGCAACAGAGCGCAGATTGCAAGATCCTGCAGGGCATCCTCCGGCAGATCAAAATACTGCCCCATGCGCACACTGATATAGGCCACTCGCTTTCCATGTTTATTTTTAATATTCACCAGTTCTGCCTCGATGCAGTCGAGAGCATAGGAACAGGCACTGATCAAACCGATAATATCTATCTCCATAATTTATTTTAATGAAATCGGACGGCATACAAAGCCATGCCTTGCGATTTCATAACCTCCTTAAATTAGTAATAATTCCTATTATTGAATTATAGAATCAGTTACCCCTATTGTCAATATGTTACAGTTCACAGGTTACCCTGCGAACGGTAACTTCGCAGCCCTATATAAAGTTTTGCTTCGCAAAAGAGGGCTGCTCACACCCGCATCACGTTCATACGCACCTGAACAGCATGGTGTTCAGGTGCTGAGTGAACAGTAACGTCAATATTCGTTACAGTATTCATATGACCATGATTAGTTTTGGAAAGAATAGCAGAAGTTTCATATTTTTATATGAAGTGTCTCAAAAAACTTCCTTGTAAATTTTTTTATTTTATGGTTTGATAAGTACAGAAAAAGAGTATCGGAGAACAAAGGAGAGAAAAAAGTATGCCAGTTTTTGATTTCAGCAGCGCTTCAGAGGAAAAAGAAGCGTTTGTATGTACATATACCGCATTTACATCAGACAGTTCCGAAAAAACACCGGACAATCCGATCCTGGTGTTAGACAATCAGCAAAAACAGTGGAGCCATCATTCCACCGGAGTATTTTGCAACCAGAGCCAGTGGACAGCATTTGAGTTTAAGGAGGAGGACGAGACATTCCGTTCCAATATCCTGCGGATCGATGCACGTTTTGTGAATCTGATCAAATGGCTTGGGGAGAACCGTATCAACGTTCTTTTGTCCGGGGAAAACAGGGCGGACGGCTATGCCGTGTACAAGATCAGGGAAAATGCTTTTCACGGTGGAACGAAACTCTCTGCGGCGGATGGATTTTTACAGTATGTGATGGAACGCCTTTTATCGAGCAGTGCACCGGAGCAGGAGGATGAGGACGAAGAGTTAGACGAGAGCGGTGACAGCATGAAGCTTACCAGTATCCAGAGTATTTCAGATTTCTTAAACTGCGCAGGAAGAACCATGCCGGACAATATCAGACTGTGGGCGAGAAGAAATTTAGCAGTTGCACGTTCCAGCGAAGTGTCTGCCGAGGAACGCCGCCACGCCCAGCGTGCACTTTCCATTATGACGAATATCCAGTGGAAAAATAATTATTTTGAAGCAATCGATCCGGTGGAAGCGCGCAGGATTTTAGATGAAGAACTGTACGGAATGGAAAAAGTAAAACAGCGTATCATGGAGACTATCATCCAGATCAACCGCACACACACACTTCCAGCGTATGGACTTCTGCTTGTCGGACCGGCAGGAACCGGAAAATCGCAGATTGCCTATGCAGTGGCAAGAATTTTAAAACTGCCGTGGACGACACTCGATATGAGTTCCATCAATGACCCGGAGCAGTTGACCGGAAGCTCCCGTATCTACGGAAATGCGAAGCCTGGTATTATTATGGATGCATTTTCCATGGCTGGCGAGTCGAACCTTGTATTCATCATCAACGAGCTTGATAAGGCTGCATCCGGAAAAGGAAACGGCAATCCGGCGGACGTACTTCTTACCTTATTAGATAATCTTGGATTTACAGACAACTATATGGAATGTATGATTCCGACCGGCGGTGTCTATCCGATTGCAACTGCCAATGTAAAAGAAGATATCAGCGCCCCGCTGATGTCACGTTTTGCAGTGATTGATATCCCGGATTATACGCAGGAAGAGAAAAAAATCATTTTCTCCAAATTTGCACTGCCAAAAGTATTAAAGAGAATCGGATTGCTGCAGGGCGAGATCGTTCTGACCGAGGAGGGACTGGATGAACTGATCGAGCAGTATAAGAATACATCGGGAATCCGTGATCTGGAGCAGGCGGCAGAGCACCTAGCAGCCAATGCACTGTATCAGATTGAAGTAGACCATGTAAAACAGGTTGTGTTTGATGCGGAAATGGTAAAAAAATTATTTGCGTAAAAAACAAAATATAAGAAAGGCAAAAAGACCACTTCATGAAATTTTTCGTGAGGTGGTCTTTTACTGTCCGAATTAATGGACAGAAAATATGGATAATGGGAAGCAGCAAGAGGGCAAAATGACGGAAAGTGAGGAGCATGGCAGATGAAAACGGAATATCAGATTATTGCGGTAGACTTTGACGGAACACTTTGTACGGACTGCTTCCCAAAGATCGGACAGCCGAATACAGCACTGATCGAACTGCTGAAAGGATTGAGAAGGCAGGGACGCCAGATTATTTTGTGGACGTGCCGCTGTGGAAATCAGTTAGAGGAAGCAGTGGAATGGTGCAGGAAGTGGAAACTGGAATTTGATGCGGTGAATGAGAATCTGCCGGAGATTATCGAAAGGTACGGATCAGACGGAAGAAAGATTTATGCGGATGTTTATATTGATGACAAAAGCTGTTTTCCATGGGAGGTAAAAAAGGATGAGAAAGTTGGATTATGAATTTATTTTTACATGCGGTATTGTTGCATTTATCGCAGCGCTTGGAATGGTAGCTGGCATTGTTGTGCTGGCTGGGGCAAAGATTTATGTTTATAACCTGCCTTTGATCGTGGGAAGCTTTCTGGCTATCGGAGGACTTTTGTGGGGATTATTGTTAGTTTTGAACAATGATAATGTGGAAAAAAGGACAAAACATCGTTACTGCTCAGACAGTATCTGAGCACTTTGCTGTATCATACATATCAGTTACTATATTTACCAGATTAAGGTTGACGCTCTATCGTGAATTAAATATAATAAACTTGATTTACTGTGCCTTTTTAGGGGAATACCGAAGGCATCTGGAGGAAAAATGAGAAGAAACCTTAATATAAAACAGAGAAAATGGCGGAGCTTTATCTTTGCAACGATTTTTGGTGTGACAGCAGCGACTGCGGTCATTACGGTAAAACCGTTGGAAAGTTATGCGTATACGGAGACGGCGGGTGTTTTGAATGATGGACCGGTACAGATGCGAAAGACTCCGGTAGATGGGGACAAGATCACATCTTTAGCTGCGGGTACAGCAGTCCGTGTGATAGATGAAGTGGATGGCTCCGATGGAATGAAATGGTACAAGGTACAGATTTCCTATAATGGAATGGCATCCACCGGATATATCCGGTCAGATTTTATCACGCTTTCAACAGAAGATACCTCTTCCGGAAGTACGATCACAGATAATTCAGCACAGGGTGCAGCCGGAGTTGTCACCAACACGAACGGCAATGTCTATGTGAGGACAGGTGCGAGCACGGCATATTCTCCGGTCACGACGGTAAAAAGAGATCAGACAGTCAATGTACTCGGACAGACAACCACAAATGGAACTGTGTGGTACAATGTGACATTTAATAAGAATGGTGTGGATTATGCAGGTTGGATCTGCGGAACCTATCTGGCAGTAACCGGACAGACTTCTGCGGATGGATCGCAGGGAGACACCACAACGGTGACGGATGAAGAATATGTTGCATCGTTAAAATCAGCAGGATTTCCGGACAGCTATTGTAACTCACTTCTGGCATTGCACCAGAAGTATCCAGACTGGCAGTTCGTTCCGGTACAGACAGGACTAGACTGGAATACCGTCATTGCAAATGAGAGTGTTGTCGGAAGGAATCTGGTGCAGAGTTCTTCCAATGATGCGAGAAAGTCAACGGAGACGGGGGCTTATGACTGGGCGACCAACAAATGGTATGGTTATGACGGAGCAGGCTGGGTAAGTGCCGCCTCCAATTACATAGCATATTGCATGGATCCGAGAAATTACCTGAATGACACGTATATTTTTCAGTTTGAAACGTTAGAATATGCGCCATATCAGAACGTGACAGGAGTTGGAAATATTCTGTCAGGCAGTTTCATGAGTGGAAACTATAGCGATACAGACGGAGCATCGCGAAGCTATGCAGATACTTTCATGGAAGTGGGACAGAACTTGAGTGTCAGTCCTTATCATCTGGCTGCAAGATGTAAGCAGGAGCAGGGAAATAAGGGGACAAGTCCTTTGATCTCTGGCAATTACTCTGGCTATAATGGATATTACAATTACTTTAATATCGGAGCATATACGACATCGTCTGCATCTGCGACGGTCAACGGATTGATTTATGCGAAAAATAACGACTGGAATTCTATTTATAAATCAATTAATGGTGGAGCTGGTATCGTTGGAAATAATTATGTGAAAAAAGGGCAGAACACCTTATATTTCCAGAAATTTAATGTGGTGAATATGAACAGCATATACTCACATCAGTACATGACAAATGTGCAGGCGGCAATGTCAGAAGGAAAAACAATGAGCACGGCTTATGCGGATAAATCACAGGGATTTATATTCCGTATTCCGGTGTATAGCAATATGCCGGAGTCAGCAGTGACGTTTTCAGACAGTGGTAATCCGAATAACTGGCTCTCTTCTCTCAGCGTAAGCGGATATGGACTGACACCGTCTTTCCAGGGAGCAGTAACCGATTATTCCGTGATCGTTGGAACCGAGGTAAGCTCGATCAATGTAGGTGCTTCGGCAGTTGCACCGAAAGCGGGAGTTTCCGGAGCGGGAACTTATGCATTGAATTATGGAAATAATGCGATCAACGTAACTTGTGTGTCACAGAGCGGTTCGGCAAAAACCTACACGATCAATGTGGTAAGACAGCAGCCGGCAGCAGACAATACCCAGACACCGGAAAGTGGTGGAACAACGGTTGCGGACGGCGTATCCGTTTCTACCTCCTATAAACTGGGAGATACCGTGATCACAGGTATTACACCGGGAACAGGCGCTTCTTCTGTACTTGCCAATATCTCAGCGGGAAGCGGCACGGTCAAAGTGCTGAAAGCAGATGGCACAGAAAATACCGGTGCAGTCGGAACAGGTAATAAAATTGCAGTATATGCAAATGGAACACTGGTGAAGCAGTATGACGTTGTCATTTACGGTGACATCAATGGAGATGGAAAAATCTCTGTGGTCGATCTGGTCATGATGCAGAAACAGATTCTTGGAACATCACAGCTTTCCGGTGCGTATGCAGCGGCTGCGGATATAAGCAGAGATGGAAAAGTTTCCGTAAAAGACCTTGTGCTTTTGCAGAAACATATTATAAATGCAGCACAGATTGAACAGTAATAGGGCTGTGTGGATAGAAAGAGTTATTTTAGTGAGAAAATACAATTTTCACACATAAGAATGGAGAGTAAAATGAAAAAGAAATTAGGTGTGATCATTACACTGTTAACATTATGCATCTGCCTTATGACACCGCAGATGCATGCCAAGGCGGCTTCCGGAAAAACAACGATCGCTGTGTCTGCCGGTTCCCTGAATATCGGACAGACTGTGACGGTAACGGCAAAAGCATTAAGTGCATCCGGGGACAGTGCATATGCCAATATGGTTTTGACCTATGATGCCGGCATTCTGGAGTTTGTGAGCTGTAATGCAACTTATGGCGGTGGCGGCGGAAGTATTTCGGTAGCGAGTGACAGCTTCAGTGTGACATTAAAAGCAATCAGTGCGGGAAAAGCTTCTATTTCGCTTTCTGCTACGGATGGTGTTATTTACGGTACCGAAGAAGAATTGGATTCCATGGCAGGCAGCAGCACTTCTGTAACGGTCAAAAACGAAGCAGCAGGCAGCAATACAGGAAATAACAGCAGTGCCGGTAACAACGGAAGCTCCGGCAGCAATGGAAATGCGGGAAATGGAAGCAGTTCTGGAACAGGAAGTAACAACAATACTGGAAGCAATACGAATACGGCAGCTTTATCCGCAGATAATTCCTTAAAGGCACTGACGATTTCACCAGGAACATTGTCTCCGGCTTTTAAGGGAAGCACCACAAAGTACACGGCAACGGTTGATAATTCCGTGACAAGTATTGCAGTGAGTGCAACACCGGTCAATGAAAAGGCAACGATTGAGTCTGTGACTGGAAATACGAATCTTGCAGTTGGGGCAAACGTTGTTAAGATAGTCGTAAAAGCAGAAAATGGCACAACAGCTACTTATAAAATCACTGTGACAAGACAGGCTGCAGGAACCACCGGAAGTGAGACGACAACTACAGGCGGTGAAAACGGAGACGACGGAAATGGTGACAGCGAGACTCCAGAAGACACCGAGGAAGTGGATGCAACGGAAACTCCGGTGCCGGCGGCAGACGTTGTGATCAATAACACAACCTACCATATCGCAGACAATTTTACAGAGGAACAGATTCCGGCTGATTTTACAGAAGCAACGGTTAATTTCCGGGGAGCGGAATGCAGAGGTCTGACATTCAACAAGGGAACGATCTCTCTGATCTATCTGGAAACAGACAATGTGGACGCAACGACCGGCAGATTTTTTATTTATGATGAGACCAGGGATGTTGTCTATGATTTTATGAAGTTTACAGCAGGGGAGAGCAGTTATGCTATCCCACTTCTGGCGCCGCTTGATTCGGTACTGCCGGAGAGTTATGTGCAGGTGTCCCTGCAAATGCCGGAAAATACTGTGATGACCGCTTACCAGCTTCCGGCAGAGGATGGAGAGGAAGCGTCTGATTTCTATATCTTTTATGGGGTAAATCAGGATGGAACCGAAGGCTGGTATCAGTATGATGCAGCAGAAGGCACTTACCAGCGTGTGAACGGAAATATTACAGAGACAGCGGATTCTTCTTCGGATGATCTTGCAGCATTGCAGAGCGAGTATGATGAACTCTCAAAGAAATATAAAGATGCAAAATCCTTTTCCAGAAACATGATCGCTGTGATTATTTTTGTATTGGCGATTGCAGCTGTGGTCATACTGAATATCGTTCTCTTTGGCAGAAAGAAAAAAGGAAAAGACGAACTCTTAGAGGACGACGATTCTGAGAACGAAGAGTCAGAGTACGAGAGCGATGAGGAAGATGAATTTGTCGAAAAATCCCCTGAAGCTCCAATGAAAAACGCAGAGAACACAAAAAAAGCATCAAAAGCAGGGCAGACAGCGAGAACAAATAAAGCCGGGAAACCGAAAAAAGCAGAAGAAACAGAAGAAGCACAAGAGTTCGAAGAGGATGAGGACGATTATTTCGATGACGAGGAAGAGTACATCGAGGAAGAACATCCAATCAACAGGGCTTACCGCGAATGGAATGATTATGAGGATGAAATTCCATCCCAGTCTAAGAAACCAGTGACAGAAGAAACATCTGAGAAAGAATCATCCACAGAAAATGTGAAAATGGATGAACAACAAAAAAATGAAACTTCTATAAAAAATGAAAAAGGATTGGAAGTTTTCGACTTAAATGATTTATAATATAAAATAGAATGTAGATAATTGCGAAACTCATTCATAACGTAAATTAAATTGTGAAAAATCAACAAAAGCTTGAGAAAACACTGGGGAACCGCCGGTACTTAGAAGGCAGGTGTGACATCAGTCGTGCCTGGCTTCTTAGTACCGTTGCGAGTGACACGTAGCGGAAGCGTGTTTTCGAAAATTTTGTTGATTTTGAACAATTTGAAATAGCTTAAGGAGAGTTTGCAATCACCTAATAAATAATGTGAGGAGACAACATGCAATTACCATACACTGTAAAAGCCAAAAAAGCGATTGATATCGCCGGCAAAATGTCAAAATCATTACATCATAATTATATCGGAACCGAGCACTTACTGATTGGGCTATTGAAGGAAAATTCAGGAGTAGCGGCAAAAATTCTGAATGAGAATGGTGTAGAGTTAGATAAAATTGTAGATCTGATCAAAGAATTGATCGCTCCGGCAGAGGGAACAGCAGTAGCAGAATCAGATGGTTATTCACCGAGAGCAGCAAAAGTTCTTGAGAATGCAGAGAAGGAGGCAGTCAGATTTCATGCAGATGCCATTGGAACAGAACATATTCTGATTGCCATGATCAAAGAGACAGACTGTGTTGCATCCAGATTACTGACAACGCTGTCCGTCAATATGCAGAAAGTCTTTGTGGACACTCTCATTGCGATGGGGGAAGATGCAAATCTTTACCGCGAAGAATTTCAGAATGGCCGTCCGGGAAAAAAGAAAAATAATGAGGGAACCCCGACGCTGGATCAGTATTCCAGAGATCTGACACAGCTTGCAACGGAAGGAGCACTGGATCCGGTGGTTGGACGTGAGGAAGAAATCCAGAGAGTGATTCAGATTCTAAGCAGAAGAACGAAGAACAATCCATGTCTGATCGGAGAACCGGGAGTTGGTAAAACGGCTATCGTGGAAGGGATCGCAGAGCGTATCGTATCCGGCCTTGTACCGGACTCTGTTCAGGGAAAAAGAGTGGTATCTTTAGACCTATCCGGTATTGTGGCTGGTTCAAAATACCGTGGAGAATTTGAAGAGCGTATCAAAAAAGCGATTCAGGAAGTGACAAAAGCAGGAAATGTTTTGCTGTTTATCGATGAGCTTCACACAATCATCGGTGCCGGTGGCGCAGAGGGCGCGATTGATGCCTCTAATATTTTAAAACCTGCACTTGCCCGTGGTGAGATTCAGATCATGGGAGCAACGACAATCACAGAATACCGCAAATATGTAGAAAAAGATGCTGCACTAGAGCGAAGATTCCAGCCTGTGACGGTGGAGGAACCGGGCGAGGAACAGACAGTTGCAATTTTGAAAGGGCTTCGCGGTAAATACGAAGCACATCATCATGTAAAGATCACGGATGAGGCAGTCGAGGCGGCAGTCCGCCTGTCAGCGCGCTATATCAATGACCGTTTTTTGCCGGATAAGGCAATTGATCTGATGGATGAAGCAGCAGCAAGAGTGCGGTTTGGCGTGTTTAACCATACAGAGAAACTTGCGGAATTGAGAAATCAGATCACAGAAAAAGAATTACAGTTAGAGGATGCTCTGAGCAATTCCGATATTGCGCTTGCAAAACAGTGCAAGGAAGAAAAAGAAGCATTGGAAGCAGAGCTTGAGAAGCAGACAAAAAAAGCGCAGCGTGAGATCCGCAGAAAGAATCTGTCTGTCACAGAGGATGATGTGGCAGATGTTGTTTCCGGCTGGACAAAAATTCCGGTGAAGAAACTGGCAGAAGGCGAAGCAGCCCGCCTGAAAAAATTAGAGGCAACGCTGCACAAACGTGTCGTTGGTCAGGAAGAAGCTGTGACGGCTGTGGCAAAAGCGGTGAGACGTGGACGTGTCGGTTTAAAAGATCCGAGAAGACCAATCGGTTCGTTCCTGTTCTTAGGACCTACAGGCGTAGGTAAAACGGAGATTTCCAAGGCACTGGCGGAGGCTGTTTTCGGCAATGAACAGGCGATGATACGTGTTGATATGTCGGAGTACATGGAGAAACACAGTGTTTCTAAAATGATCGGTTCCCCGCCGGGATATGTCGGACATGAGGACGGCGGTCAGCTCAGCGAGAAAGTGCGCAGGAATCCGTATTCCGTGATTTTGTTTGACGAGATCGAAAAAGCGCATCCGGATGTATTTAATATTTTACTCCAGGTGTTAGACGATGGACATATCACGGATTCCCAGGGACGCAAGGTGGACTTTAAAAATACGATCATTATCATGACATCAAATGCAGGAGCACAGTCCATTGTGGAACCGAAAAAACTAGGTTTTGCATCTTCGGATGATGAAAAGCAGAATTACGAGCGCATGAAAAACAGTGTGATGGAGGAAGTGCGCAGAATTTTCAAACCGGAGTTCTTAAACCGTATTGATGAAACCATCGTATTCCGTTCACTGAACAAAAATGATATGAAACAGATCGTCACATTAATGTTGAAAGATCTGACAGACCGTTGTAAGAGCCAGATGGATATCACACTTCATGTGCGTGACAGCGTGAAAAATTATATTGTGGAAAAAGCATACGAACCGAAATATGGAGCAAGACCACTCCGCCGCAAAATCCAGAATGAGATCGAGGATCAGCTTGCAGAAGAAATCTTAGACGGCAAGGTGAAAAAGGGTGATGAAGTGATCGTCACTACGAAAAAGAATGCAGTTGTTTTTGAAGTAAAGGAACAGTAACACAAAAATAAAAAAATCCTTAAAAATGATGAAAATGCTGGCAATCGAAATGTAGTTGAGCTATAATGATTTTACAAAATTTTTACGGTGCAGCAGGCAGAGAAGGACTGTACCACAGGAGGAAAAGATGAGCGCTATTAGTGAATTAATTCGTTCAGAAGCAGATGGAACGATCAGTTTTGGAGATTACACTCTGGATGCAAAGGCAAAGCTTGATAACTTCGGGCATCAGGGAGATCTTTATAAGGTAAAAACTTACAAAGACATCACAAAGCTGGAGCGTAATGGTATGTTTGTTTATGAATCCGTACCGGGAACAGCGGCATATCATTTGAATGCAACGGACACAGGAATTTCTTTTTCCGTGGAAGGACCGGAAGATGCTCAGATCACACTGGAGTTAGAAGAAGAGACTGAGTATGAAATTACAGTGGACGGAGCAAGCGCAGGTAAGATGAAAACAAATCTCGGTGGCAAGTTAACCGTCAGTGTGGAACTTGGAGAGAAACCGGTAGAAGTTCAGATTCAGAAATGCTAAGAAATGATAAGGGGTTGTCAGAAACGGCAACTCCTTTTGCTGTCAATAAAGGAAGGTTTTATGGCAAAAGGAAAAACAAGTATTTTTTTCTGCCAGTCCTGCGGATACGAATCGTCCAAATGGATGGGGCAGTGTCCGGGATGTAAGGAATGGAATACATTTGTAGAAGAAGTGGTGGACAAAAAGAGTGCGGGCACACTGGCAAAGCAGAAAGCAACAGCGTCAGAGGCAAAGGTACTGCCACTGTCCCAGATCGAGATGACCTATGACAAACGTGTGTCAACCGATATGAAAGAATTAGACCGTGTACTTGGCGGAGGTATTGTGCAGGGTTCCATGGTGTTAGTGGGAGGCGATCCCGGAATCGGAAAATCCACATTGCTGCTTCAGGTGTGCAGGAATCTGTCGGAGCATAACATAAAAGTGCTCTATATTTCCGGGGAGGAATCTTTGCAGCAGATCAAGATCCGTGCAGAGCGTATCGGAAATTTCGGGGACAGTCTGAAACTGCTGTGTGAGACAAATCTTGACACCATAAAGGCAGTCATTGACCGGGAAAAACCGCAGATCGTTGTAATCGATTCCATCCAGACGATGTTTAACGAAGAGGTTTCCTCGGCACCGGGCAGTGTATCACAGGTGCGCGAGTCCACAGGTGTTTTGATGCAGATCGCAAAGGGAATGGGAATCTCCATTTTCATTGTGGGACATGTGACGAAAGAGGGAGTGGTGGCAGGACCGAGGGTGTTAGAACACATGGTAGACACCGTGCTTTATTTTGAGGGAGACAGGCATGCGGCTTACCGTATTTTAAGAGGTGTAAAAAACCGTTTTGGCTCCACAAATGAGATCGGTGTATTTGAGATGCGGCAGGACGGACTTGTGGAAGTGGAAAATCCGTCTGAATATATGTTGAGCGGCAAGCCGGAGGGAGCGTCCGGCTCTGTTGTGGCATGTTCCATGGAAGGGACTAGACCAATCCTTTTGGAGGTGCAGGCACTTGTATGTCACAGTAATTTTGGTATTCCGCGAAGAACAGCGGCAGGAACGGATTTTAACCGTGTCAATCTTTTGATGGCGGTTCTGGAAAAAAGACTGGGCTTAAAGCTGGGTGACTGTGATGCCTATGTGAATATCGCAGGAGGAATCAAAATGAATGAGCCGGCAATCGACCTTGGCATTGTTCTTGCATTGATCTCAAGTTACAAGGACAAACCGATCGATGAGAAAACCATCTGTTTTGGCGAGGTCGGATTAAGCGGTGAGGTCCGCGCGGTAAATATGGCAGAACAGCGGGTGCAGGAGGCAAAAAAACTTGGCTTTGAGGTCTGTATTCTACCGGAGGTCTGCAGAAAATCCATGACAGAAGTAAAAGGTATCAAGCTGGTCGGTGTGAGCAATCTTTTAGATGCCATGAATTATCTGAAATAAAAAAATTGTATGAATTTTATAAAAAATAAAGGAAATTGAAAAATCCTGCCGAATAATAAAAATATGGAGATTTTATTGAAACGATTTTTTATATGGTGCTTCGGGAGAGACTGTCAGATATCAGAGAGGTGATACATATGACAATACGGGAAGAACTTGAAAAAATGGAGCGGGAAACATTAAGTCCTTATGCAACGCTCAGTGTGAACACGAAAGGCAGGGAACGCGAGGAAGAACAGTGCGATGTCCGGCCTGTTTTTCAGCGAGACAGGGACAGAATCCTGCATTGTAAGGCATTCCGGCGGTTGAAGAATAAGACACAGGTTTTTCTGACACCGAAGGGAGATCACTATAGGACAAGACTTTCCCATACCTTAGAGGTATCGCAGAATGCGAGAACAATTGCAAAAGCACTGCGTCTGAATGAAGATCTGGTGGAAGCAATCGCATTGGGACACGATATGGGGCATACGCCGTTTGGCCATGCCGGAGAGTATGTGTTAAACGAAATCTGTGAAGACGGATTCCGGCACAACGAGCAGAGTGTCCGTATCGTGGAAAAACTTGAGAAAAACGGTATGGGATTAAATCTGACTTGGGAAGTGCGGGATGGTATTTTAAATCATCAGTCCAAGTCAATGCCACATACGCTGGAGGGAAAAGTAGTCCGTTTATCAGATAAAATCGCCTATGTTTATCATGATGTGGATGATGCAATCCGTGCAGAGATTCTGACGGAGGATGATATTCCGTTAGAGATCCGGAAAACATTAGGTTTTACCACAAAACAGCGCTTAAATACACTCATACATAACGTGATCATGAACAGCATGGATCAGGATGACATCCGGATGTCAGCAGATATTCAGGAAGCCATGTTTGAGCTGCGCCATTTTATGTTCGATCATGTATACACAAATCCAATTGCTAAGGGTGAGGAAGTGAAGGCTAAGGCAATGATCCGGCAGCTCTTTGGATTCTACAAAGACCACATTGAGTTTCTGCCGGAAAAATACCTCGCCATGCTTGATGAAGGGGAAAAGACGGAGCGCGTGATCTGCGATTACATCGCAGGTATGACCGACCAATATGCCATCACCAAATTCAGCGAATACTTCCTGCCGCAGGCATGGCAGGTAGACGGATACTAATACGAAAATTGCTAGTACCGCTGCGAGCGACACATAGCGAAAGCGTGTCTTGAATGTTTTTGTTAATTTTGAACAATTTAAAGAAGACTATGAGGAGTTTCGCAATTGGCTAATAGATATTAAAACGAAAGGAGGACACGCAGTATGCCATATTTTTCGGATGATATAATTGAAGAAGTGCGTTCCAGAAATGATATCGTGGATGTGATCGGACAGTATGTGCATCTGACGAAAAAGGGAAGCACCTATTTTGGACTGTGTCCTTTTCATAATGAGAAAACAGGATCGTTTTCTGTTTCTCCGAATAAACAAATGTACTACTGCTTCGGCTGTGGAGCCGGAGGGAATGTTTTCACATTTATGATGCAGTATGAAAACTTTACCTTCGGGGAGGCAATGGAAGCCTTGGCGGACCGGGCAGGTGTTGCCCTGCCAAAGCAGGAATATTCTGCCGCACAGAAGAGAGAGGCAGATAAAAAACAGCGGCTGTTGGAGATCAACAAAGAGGCAGCCAGATATTTTTATACATTATTGAGGAATGACCGTGGAAAACATGCACTCGCTTATTTCCAGAAAAGAGAATTGTCTGAGGAGACCATGAAAAAGTTTGGTCTGGGATATTCGGATCAGTACAGTGATGACTTATACCGGTATCTCCGTTCCAAAGGGTATGAGGATGAGATTTTAAAAGAGTCGGGGCTTGTGACGATCGACGAGAGACGCGGCGGCTATGACAAATTCTGGAACCGTGCCATGTTTCCGATTATGGATGTCCACAACAAAGTCATTGGTTTCGGTGGACGAGTGATGGGCGATGGAGAACCGAAGTATTTGAACTCACCGGAAACACCGATTTTTGATAAGAGCCGGAATCTGTATGGACTTAATTTTGCAAGGACCACAAAGAAACCACAGTTTTTATTGTGTGAAGGATATATGGATGTGATCGCGCTGCATCAGGCAGGATTTGACAATGCGGTGGCATCACTTGGAACTGCGCTGACGGCAGGACATGCGAATCTGTTAAAAAGGTACACCAAAGAAGTGTATTTAACCTATGACAGTGACGGCGCAGGGGTGAAAGCTGCACTCCGGGCGATTCCAATCTTAAAGGAAGTAGGGATTACGACAAAGGTAATTAATATGCGTCCGCACAAAGATCCGGATGAATTTATCAAGGCTTTGGGAGCAGAGGCGTATCAGGATCGTATCGATCATGCAGAGAACAGCTTTATGTTTGAGATACGCATTTTAGAGCAGCAGTACGACATGAAAGATCCGGAGAGCAAGTCAGCCTTTTATCATGAAGTGGCAAAGAAACTATGCTCCTTCACAGAAAAAATCGAGCGTGATATTTACATTCAGGCAGTCGCGGAAAAATATATGCTGCCAACGCAGGATTTACAGCGGCTTGTCGGTAAATACGGAATGCAGATGGAAGGCATCCGAAAACAACCAACCCAGTTAAAAACCGGTATCAATGAGAAAAACGCCTCCGCCAGAGGAATCAAAAAAGAAGATGGGATGAAGCAATCCCAGAAACTTCTTTTGACATGGCTCATAGAGAATACCGGATTATATCATAAGATAAAAAAATATATCGCACCGAAGGATTTTACGGAGGAGATATATCATAAGGTAGCTGAAGTATTATTCCAGCAGTTTGAGGAGAGCGGAGAAGCAAACCCGGCGAAGATCGTCAGCATGTTTCCTGATGAGGAGGCACAGAAAGAGATTGCGGCGCTTTTCAATGCAAGAATCCATGAGGTCGAGTCAAAAGAAGACCGGGAGAAGGCATTGAAAGAGACCATTATCCGCATCAAACAAAACAGTATCAAGTATCGGTCCGAGCATTTGGCACCGACAGATATGGCTGGTCTGATGCAGCTTGTAACAGATAAACGTGACCTGGAAGAATTGGAGAAATTGCATATTTCCATTGATTAGGGACAAAATAGTAGAAAACTTGAGAGGATGAACCAAAATGGCAAAAAAGACAGAAAACGAGGTAAAGGAAACCAAAAAAGAAGCAGCAGTGATGGATGAAGCTGCAAAAGAAAAGTTTCAGCAGAAGTTAAAAGATCTGTTAGCCTTGGCCAAAAAGAAAAAGAACATGTTGGAATACCAGGAGATCAGCGACTTCTTTGCGGACATGCAGTTAGAAGCAGAGCAGTTTGATAAAATTCTTGATTTTCTGGAAGCAAACAATATCGATGTACTTCGGATCACAGATGATGATTCTGATGATGAAATTTTACTCGATGTAGATGATGAAGACGAGATCGAAGTGGAAAAAATCGACCTTTCCGTGCCGGATGGCGTGTCCATTGAAGATCCGGTCCGTATGTATTTGAAGGAGATCGGTAAAGTACCTCTTTTAAGTGCAGAGGAAGAGATCGAGCTGGCAAAAAATATGGAAGCCGGTGCTGTGGCGAAGGAAAAGATCGCAATCTTAAAGAGCAGAGAAGAGAATGCAACAGAGGAAGAACTTGCAGAGATCAAAGAAGAAATCAAGAATTTACAGAAGGATCTTGATGCGGGTGATGAGGCAAAGAAACGTCTTGCAGAGGCAAACCTGCGTCTGGTTGTTTCCATTGCAAAAAGATATGTGGGACGCGGTATGCTGTTCCTCGATCTGATCCAGGAAGGTAACCTTGGTCTGATCAAAGCTGTGGAAAAATTTGACTACCGCAAGGGATATAAATTTTCTACCTATGCAACATGGTGGATTCGTCAGGCAATCACAAGAGCAATCGCAGACCAGGCGAGAACGATCCGTATTCCGGTTCATATGGTTGAGACGATCAATAAGCTGATCCGTGTTTCCAGACAGTTACTTCAGGAGTTAGGACGTGAGCCAAGTCCGGAAGAGATTGCAGCAGAGATGAATATGCCGGTAGAGCGTGTGCGTGAGATCTTAAAGATTTCCCAGGAGCCGGTTTCTCTGGAAACTCCGATTGGTGAGGAGGAGGACAGCCACTTAGGTGACTTCATTCAGGATGATAATGTGCCTGTTCCGGCCGATGCAGCCGCATTTACCCTTTTGAAAGAGCAGTTGGAGGAAGTACTTGGAACACTGACCGAGAGAGAGCAGAAAGTTCTGACACTCCGTTTTGGTCTGGAGGACGGCCGTGCAAGAACACTGGAAGAAGTTGGAAAAGAGTTCAATGTAACACGTGAGCGTATCCGTCAGATCGAAGCAAAAGCGCTCCGCAAACTCCGTCATCCAAGCAGAAGCCGCAAATTAAAGGATTACTTAGAGTAAAATGGTAAAGATTTCAAATCGTTTAATGACAGCCGCAGCTCTTGTCACACAGGGATATACACTGGCAGATGTTGGAACAGATCACGGATATATTCCAATCTATCTGTTACAGCAGAAGAAAATTCCAGCTGCAATTGCCATGGATATCAATGAAGGACCGTTAGAGCGGGCAAAAGAACATATTGCTTTATATGGATTGCAGGCATACATACAGACACGTCTCTCAGACGGTGTGGCAGCTTTGAAACCCGGCGAGGTGGAAGCTGTCCTCATCGCCGGTATGGGAGGCGGACTTGTCATGCATATTTTAAAAGACGGGGAAAAAGTCTGTCAGTCTGCAAAAGAACTCATCCTGCAGCCGCAGTCCGAGATCGAGCGTGTCCGTGAGTTCTTAAGAGAAGAGGGATATACCATTCTCGCAGAGGACATGGTGTATGAAGATGGAAAATTCTATCCGATGATGAAAGTGCAGTATCAGGGTGAAAATGCACAGAAAGCTTCGGAAGAGTTGAAACTTTCAGACCTTTATGGGGGATTACTCCTGCAAAACCGCCATCCTGTGTTGAAAACTTTTCTTGAAAAAGAAAAGCTCATATACACAGGCATCAAGGAGAATCTTGAAAAACAGCCGGCGTCAGAAAAAATCCGGACACGGCTTGCAGAAGTGGAAGACATACTGCATTATAATGAACTTGCATTACAGTTTTATGAATAATCCCCCTTATTTCAAAAACATCCGCATCATCTTTTCTTTCAATCCGGTATATTTCTGATACCGGATCGGCAGATCCATCCACGTTTTCTTATCGACAATACTGCGGTAATGGCTGAAGGTTTCAAATCCAACCCTGCCGTGGTAGCTGCCCATGCCGCTCTCACCGACACCGCCGAATGGCATATCGCTCGTTGCAAGATGAATGATCGTGTCATTGATACAGCCGCCGCCAAAACGGCAGGTATCTAAGACCTTCTTCTGTGCGGCTTTGTCCTCACTGAAAAAATAAAGCGCAAGCGGATGAGGGTGGGATTCCACGGTATCAAGCGCTTCGTCTAATGTGTCGAAGGTGAGGATCGGAAGCAGTGGACCGAAGATCTCTTCGCCCATCACAGCGTCGTCCCACGTAATATTATTGAGAACGGTAGGCGCAATGCGGAGCGATTCAGGCTCTGACTGTCCCCCATACACAAGCTTTTCCCCATTGATCAGCCCGAGAATGCGTTCAAAATGCTTTTCGTTGATGATCTTTCCGTAATTCGGATTTTTCAGAGGTTCTTTCCCAAACTGCTTTTCAATCTCAGCTAAGATCGCAGTGATAAGCTCATCACGGATGCGTTTGTCACAGAGAATATAATCCGGCGCAACACAGGTCTGTCCGCAGTTTAAATACTTGCCGAAGACAATACGCTTTGCGGCAAGCCGGATCTTAGCGGTGGAGTCAACGATACATGGGCTCTTTCCGCCAAGCTCTAATGTGACAGGGGTTAAATATTCAGCCGCATGGCGGAGTACCTCCCGTCCGACAGTCTTTCCGCCGGTGAAAAAGATCATGTCAAAACGCTGCTGTAACAGTGCCTGATTTTCTGCGCGGCCGCCATCGACCACTGCAACATAATGTGCCGGAAAACATTCTTCAATCATGGTCTTCATGACATTGAATGTGCAAGGGGCGTAGGCGCTTGGTTTTACGACCGCAGTATTTCCGGCTGCTATGGCATCGATCAGCGGATCGAGTGTCAGTAACACCGGGTAATTCCATGGGCTCATGATCAGCACGGTTCCGTAAGGGGAAGGGGAGCGGAAGCTCTTTGCTGCAAACTGGGCGGCCGGGGTGGAAACACGTTTGCTGCGCATAAGGCTGCGGAGATGCTTCTGCATCCAGGTAAGCTCGGACAGCGTCAGCCCGATCTCACACATATAGCTCTCCACACGGCTCTTTCCAAGATCCTCCTTCAATGCCGCAGCGAGGTCGGCTTCATGGCGGATCATAGCCTCCTTCAAACTTTCTAACTGTTTCAGGCGGAATTCCGCCGGGATCGTTTTGCCACTGGAAAAAAAGTGGTTCTGTTGTTGTAAAATATCCTTGATCTCATGTTCGGTCATGAGGATGCCTCCTTTTATCTTCAGGATCGATCAGACAATTACCTGTTCTGACTCAACCTGTATCCGTACATCTGATACTTATATACTATCGAAAATAACATACTTCTGCAAGTGTTTTACTTCCGGGCAGACAGGAAAAACAATTCTTGAAAAACGGCGCTTATAATGCTACAGTAATAATACTGATGATCTGCAGCAGAGATCATGGCTCAGATCAGTTTGATAATAATGTGACTGCCGGATATGAAGGGCAGATTGCGGAAAGGCATGGAAAATGAAATGAACGATTATAAAATAGGCACAAAATGTGTACAGGCAGGATATACCCCGGAGAATGGACAGCCGCGGCAGATTCCGATCATCCAGTCTACCACTTTTAAATACAGCACCAGCGAGGACATGGGAAAACTGTTTGATCTTGAGGCATCCGGATATTTCTATACACGGCTGCAGAATCCGACCAATGATCATGTCGCGGCCAAGATCGCAGCAATGGAAGGCGGCACAGCCGCAATGCTGACCTCAAGCGGACAGGCAGCGAATTTTTTTGCCATATTCAACATATGTGAGAGTGGAGACCATATCGTGGCATCATCCTCGATCTACGGCGGAACCTTCAACCTCATTGCAGTTACGCTTGCCAAAATGGGGATCACGGCAACCTTCGTGTCTCCTGACGCATCGGAGGAGGAGTTAAACGCTGCATTCCGTCCGAACACAAAACTGATGTTTGGCGAGACGATCGCCAATCCGGCATTGACAGTATTAGATATTGAGCTCTTTGCAAAAACAGCACATGCGCACGGCGTACCGCTTATCATAGACAACACATTTCCAACTCCGGTCAACTGCAGACCATTTGAGTGGGGTGCGGATATTGTGACACACTCCACCACCAAATACATGGATGGACATGGTGCGGCAGTAGGCGGTGCGATCGTCGACAGCGGAAAATTCGACTGGATGGCACACGCGGACAAATATCCGGGACTTTGTACACCGGATGAGAGCTACCATGGTGTGACCTATGCAGAAAAATTCGGCAATGAGGGCGCATTCATCACAAAATGTACAACACAGCTTATGCGTGATCTCGGATGCATCCAGTCGCCACAGAACGCATTCCTGTTAAATCTTGGACTGGAGTCGCTGCACGTGCGTATGCCTAAGCATGTGGAAAACGGACAGGCAGTTGCAGAATTTCTGGAAAAACATCCAAAGGTAGCCTATGTGAACTATCCGGGTCTGCCTTCCAGCAAATACTATGAACGTGCCAGAAAATACCTGCCACACGGCGGATGCGGTGTCGTTTCATTCGGATTAAAGGGCGGCAGGGAGGCTGCGTCTGCTTTTATGCAGAACTTAAAGCTTGGAGCGATCGAGACACATGTGGCAGATGCAAGAACCTGCTGTCTGAATCCGGCGACCTCAACACACAGACAGATGACAGATGAACAGCTGAAAGAGGCAGGTGTTCCGGCAGAGCTGATCCGGATAAGTCTCGGTTTAGAGGATAAGGAAGATCTGATCGCAGATATTTCAAATGCGTTGGATGCGATCAGGGACTAATATGCAGAAAAAAGAAAGTGCAGAGAGAAAAATGAGTAAGATAAAAACAAAAAAAGTGCTGACACCGGAGCAGAAGAAAAAGCGCATCCGCAACATCATCATTGTCGCAGTGATCCTTGTGGCAGCATCCGTTGCAACTTACTGGATGCAGCCGCAGAACAAAGCGCTGGCAGAGAGTGAAGTGTTCAGCGAAGAGGAAGTGAAGGCACAGGCGGAAAAAATCATAGGGCTTCTGAATGCAGAGGATTTTGACAACCTGCAGAGCCTTGTTGTCCCGGACATGCAGGAGATCATGAACAAAGAGCGCATGGACGAGGGCAAGGCGCGGATCTCGGAAGACTGGGGAGATTTTGTTTCCATTGAAACAATGCAGGATGCGGAGATCATACAGAGAGGTGCGCATATCGCAGCCGTTTACGTGACCGCAGAATATGAAAACATTGAGGTGCATTACACACTGGCGTTCAACGAGGACATGAAGCTTGCGTCCTTCGGAATCCAATAGCCGGATCATTCCTGCGGAAACATATAGGAAAAATAAACATCCTTAAAATTAGCGTAATTGTCTCTTGAAATCGGAATCTGTGCGCCGGATTTTGTGAAGAGAGAGGTTTTACCGAACTTTTCCACGCAGCTTAACGCTGCAATATAGCTGCGGTGGCATTTATAAAACCCTTTTTCCACTGTGAAAATTGTTTCACACTGGTGAAAGGGTTCTTTTATGGAGATCACCGAGCCGTCTTTCAATGTGACTAACACATTCTTATTCTGCGCTTCCAGATATTCGACATCCTGAAAATAAATCGCCTGGTAGCCGGAATCTGTTCTTGCCGCAAAATGAGCCATGGAAGCCTTGTGGACTTCGTACCAGCTGTCGAGGACCGCATGGAAACGCACTTCGTCAAGAGGTTTCAACAGATACCAGAAAGTGCGGACTTCATAAGATTCCAGCGCAAATTCCGGTGAGGAAGTCAGAAAAATGATCGGAACGTGCGGGTCATGCTGGCGCAGTTCGCGTGCGGTATCCATGCCGCTCAAAAGGGGCATGATCATATCAAGCAGGATCAGATCCATGCCATAAGCCCTGTGTGCGGAGATCAGTTCGTCACCGTTTGTGAACCGGTAGAGCTGCAGTGTCAGCTGATGCGCCCGGCACCAGGAATCAAGACTGTCTGAAAGCAGATCCAAAAATTCAGTTTCATCATCACAAATCGCAATCTTTACCATAATAAATTTCCTCGCTTAAAGAATAATGCGGACTACAAAGTCCTCACCTTCCATGTAAAACTGGTACTGTCCGTGTTCCTTCTCTACATAATAAATGACGCTTTGAACACCGATACCGTGATTCTTTGCCGTTGTAACCGGGATACCGTTTGAAAAAACAGGTGTCTCTGAAGCCGGATTCTTCTGCAGGATCAGAAGGTGGTTTCCCTTTTCAAAAATGCTCAGATGCACGATACGTTTTTCCTCAGGGAGCTTCGTGACCGCATGCATGGCATTTTCCAGAAGATTGGAAAGAATCGCACAGAAAGTCATCTCAGAGCAGCAGAGTGTCTGTGAAGTCTGGATCTGTACGTCAAAAACAATCTGATTTTCCGCAAACCGTGTCTGGTAAATGGAAAGAACCGAATTCAGCAGCTCATTTCTGCAGAAAGAATGAATGACCGTGTCGTCATATTGCTTATTGATCTCCTGAATATAATCAAGCGCGCGCTCCGGTTCCTGCTGGGAGATAAAAGTCTGGATGGCAGCAAGATGATGGCGCATGTCGTGCCGCAGAATCTTCATGCGGTGTTCGCTGCTACGGACCTGCTCGATCTCCGAGTGCAGGGAGTTCAACTGCATATTGGTAAGCTGACCGTATTGTTCAGCGCGGTTTTTCAACTCATATTCCTGAAAATAGACGAACAGGAAAATGACATAGGAAATACACATGGCAAATGCGAGAAATTCCACGACCACCTTATTTCCGGAGTAAAGAAGCATGGAGAACTTTGTGGTAGAGTAATCAAATACATAATAGACAAATGGCATTGCCCCGAGGATATACAGCTCCCGGTCAGATTTTGCAAAAAGCAGTGCGGTAGTCTGGCACAGATACCGGCTTAAGAAAGCGAAAACGGCAACAGTCACGATAATCCTTACCAGATAATAAACCCAGTCCAATCCGCTCAGGGATAAGGCAAAAATACCTGCCCAGTTGCTGAACTGGCAGCACAGATAGGCGGTCATAATAGAGATTATGGAAGGCAGCCAGCGGAAACGGTAATAAAACACCAGCAGCAGAAAAAGCGGCAGATGCACGAAAATCGGATAGACGGCTTCCGTGAACAACGAACCGAATACCGTATTGCAGATCAGAAAGAAAAGTCCGGATACTGCTCCACCGCCAAGAAGAATGCAGACATTTTTCTTATTCTGTTTTACTCCGAGAAAAAAGGCGGACAGAAAAATGCCAAACAGCATTGTCGTTAAGTGGTGTGTATAAGTTAAAATCTGAAGCAGCATGTGGCAATCCTCCTTGTTTCACAGTTATGATACATCCATTATAAAAAATTCGGAAATGCAAAGCAAGCCTGCATCTTACAATTCACGCCATATAATTACAACTCACGCCGAAATCCGGGTTTTGGGTGAACGCTGTGATAAAATGAAAAAAATGGTAAAGTGCCATATGTAACTATTCAGAACCCCATTCGCAAAACCGCTCTTTCAGAGCTTTCCTTTTGCTCATGTGGTTACTTCGCCAAAGAAATTTTCAAAATTATGCTCATTCATGCAAGCATGATTCGCAAATTTATGAAAATTGCCTTGGCTCTGAATAGTTACAAACAAATGCAGGAGGAGAATACACATGATAAGAAAAAAGAGAATGGGCAAAGGAATTGCAAAAATACTTTCCGGTTTACTGGTGTTCGGAATGGTGGCAGGTGTTGTACCGGCAGTACCGGGCGGAACAGTGCATGCGAAGGCTGAAGGGGAAAGTGAGCCGGGTGTGACAGTATATGCGACAAAAGAGCAGTTGATGACAGCGTTTACGCCGGATGAAAATGGAACGAATGCAAATGTTGGAAAACTTTTATTTGGTAAAAATGCATCTGGTAATGCACAGGATTGGTATATCTTGGGAAAAGACGCGGGCGTAAATGGGGATAATACCATTATTTTTGCAGCAAGTCCGATAGTGGAAAACGTTTGGTTTAATAATGATAGATCAGACAAATTTTATAAGGAAGTTTATGGAATATATGCAGACGGTAATCCTACAGAGGTATATGCCAATCATTATGGAGCGAGTAGATTGAGAACTACTTTGTAGAATATGGCGAGTAATACAAACTATTTCTCAGTTGCAGAGCAGGCACTCATGCAGGCAACAACTGTTACTACAACAGATACAAAGAATGAAAATAAAAAGTATACTACCACGGATAAGTTATATGCGCTTGAGGGTGATTATAAAGCTACCAGTCTAAAAGCAGAAAGTGATAACAGCGTGTTATTGCAAAGGAGTACATATTGGAGTGGAGAAGAATTTTGGTTGCGTTCGCCGGATTCTAGTTGTCCTGATTCTGGAAGCGATGCATATTTTACATCAACGAGTTATCAAAATGTTAATGGAATGTATGTTGATGCTGGAACAGCAATCAGACCAGCCGCTAATCTGGACTTGTCAAATGTCCTTTTTGCATCGGCAGCGAAAGTAGGAGAATCAAATAGTGGAGGAGCGATGCGTCTTCGCTTGGATGGCAAAGACAAGAACATAGGTACTGTAACATACAATATTTCAAAACACGAAATTAATGTCACCAGGGGAAATTTAAATGGTGACGTATATCTTATTGTGCAATATAAGTCGAATATTCAAAATAGAGAAGTAATGAACAGCTGGGAATTTACAAAGGATGGTAAACTTCGGTACGGTGATGAGATAGATTTTTCTAAATGCAAAATCTGGCTATAGAGACGACATCAGATGGATTGATTTATGCTGTTGAGGCGACAGAAGAAAACGGCGGAACCACGGCTGAGGAACATACCGGTTCACATTTAATTGATTTGCCACAGGGAGCAACATGGACAGGCATAAATTCGTTAGATAACAATTTAAGTGCAGGTTACTATTATTTAACGGATAACGTTTCATTGACAGAGACTTGGACACCACAGAACAATGTAGCACTCTGTCTGAACGGTAAGACGATTACAATGAATGCTGATAATAAGGCAGTAATTGAGGTAGATAGTAATAATAGCTTTACACTATGTGATTGTAAGAACGGAGGTATCATTACACATGGTACCAAGTCAGATGGCACGAATAAATACAGTGGCAGTGGTGTAAACGTAAACGGTACCTTTACCATGTATGGTGGCAGTATAAGTGGCAACACAGCAGATCAAGGTGGAGGCGTGTATAATAGTGGAACGTTTAACATGAACGGTGGAATTATTTCTAAAAACAGTGTTAGGGATTGTGGTGGTGGAGTTGCAAATTATCAGGGTACGTTTCATATGTCTGGTGGAGAAATAAAAGAGAACGTGTCTGGTAATTATGGTGGTGGCGTGTATCAGTCTGGTGATTTGACATTATCTGGTGCTGTGGTAATCGCAGAAAACAAAGCCAAAAATGAAAATAACAATTTGTATATTCCGGCACAAACAACGGTATCCGCAAATGGATTGACCAGCGGTGCAAAAATAGGAGTGACTACAGAATCAAATCCAGATAATGATGATTCAATTATATTTACAAATGATTCCGCAAGCGCAGAATATTTTATCTCTGATAACAGCAAATACGAAACAGCCAATGCTAGTGGACAGGTTGTATTGAAATTAAAGGCGGAAACAACTACAGAAGCACCGATGATCACAACCCAGCCACAGTCTGTATCCGTGAAAGCCGGGGAAACGGCAACGTTTACTGTAGTGGCAGCAGGTACAGATTTGAGTTATCAGTGGCGGGTTAACAAAAATGATAATGTAGGATTTGTTGATATTGTTGGAGCAAACAGTGAAAGTTACACCTTGAACGCAGTTAACAAAGATTGTAATGGATATCAGTATCAGTGTGTGGTAAGGAATGCGGGCGATTCAGTCACATCAGATACCGTTACATTGACTGTGACAGAAGATACAAAACCAATTTCCTATAACCTGTGGATTGGCGGTACACAAGTTACAAGTCAAAACACATCTAGAACAGGCTGGAGTTATGATGCAGGAACAAATACATTGACATTGACGGATTATACTTATTCAGGAGATGTGTACGAGGGTAACGTTAACGTTGGAAAAGACAGAGCAGTAATATGGTGTAGTGATGATCTTAACATAAATTTAGAAGGCAACAGCAAGGTGGACGCAAAAAGAGGCAGTGATTCACATAATGGTGAGAAAGACTGTGCGATTTATGTAAAAGGTAATTTGAACATCAATGGATCAGGAGGTCTGAGTGCAGGTTGTATCGGTGGTTATAATGAGTATGGAATTTACGTAGGAAATAAACTTGCGATTAATGGCGGAACAATTATTGCAACAGCAACATTGGGCAATTTGGCATTTTCATCAACAGGACTTTATGTTGGTGGAGATTTGACGATTGGTTCTGCAAATGTAACTGCGAAAGCAGGAGAACTTATAAATAGTGAGAGTGAATACGATAAGAGTTATGGTATAGAAGGAAAAGGAAGTATAACAATCGCACAGGGAGCTGTTATTTATGCTGAGGGAAAAACAGCGGCATTAAATAAGAAGCCGGAAGGTTACACAGGGACAATAGGACTTATATTTCAACAGAACAATACAACCACACCCCCAACCCCGGAACCAAATCCAAATCCGAATCCAGATCCAACCCCAGCACCGAATCCGGAACCAACACCGAATCCGGAGCCAACGCCGAATCCGGAGCCAACGCCGACTCCAACCCCGGCTCCAAATCCGACACCGGAAGCAACAACCCCGACACCGGATCCGGCACCGGCGACATCAACACCGGCAGCATCAACCACAACGGCTCCTGCATCTTCGGCAGCTTTGGCACCGGCTCAGGTAACATATGATATTTTGGATGGAGCGGGCAGTTCATGGACACAGAATACAGATGGAAGCCTTGCAATCAGAGGAAGCGGTGAGATTTCAAAATTCCGTGAGGTCAAGGTGGACGGAGTTACAGTTGATCCGGTCAACTATACGGTCACAGAAGGATCTACCATCATTACATTCAAACCGGAATACCTTAAGAGTCTGTCAGCAGGAAACCATTCTTTTGAGCTTGTCTGGACAGATGGAACAGCGACAACAAACTTTACGGTAGCCGAAAACGCTGACCAGAGTGCAAAATCTCCAAAGACAGGTGAAGATTTCAGCATGGCACTTTGTACAGTGCTTCTGATGGTTTCATGCGCAGGACTTGCAGGAATGTTTGTAAGAAGAAAAAAGAGCAGCTTAAGATAAGCATTTGATATTAGACCTGTGGATGGAATGCCACATGAAATCTTGGATTTTGAAACTACAGCAAGAGGAGAATACACATGATAAGAAAAAAGAGAATGAGCAAAGGAATTGCAAAAATACTTTCCGGTTTACTGGTGTTCGGAATGGTGGCAGGACTTATTCCGGCAGTGCCGGGTGGAACAGTGCATGCGAAGGCTGAGGGGGGAACATACACATTGTGTATGCGGCACAAGTGATCTGGAAGCTGGTGATCACACCACTCACGAAAATGTAACATGGAAGGGGGTTTCAAGTCTTAGTGATATAACTGAAGATGGTAATTATTATCTGACACAGTCTGTAAATCCTGATACCACATGGGAATGTAATTACAATGTAAATCTTTGTTTAAATGGAAATAACATTACTTGTAATGCCAGTGATAACGACGTTATTGTCATAGATTATGGCAAAACGTTTACTCTTACAGATTGTCAGGAAAATGCCGGAAGAATTACTCATAGCGAGAGTAAAACAGGCAGAGGCATATGTAATAATGGAACATTTTACATGTATGGTGGAAATATTGTCGGCAATACTGTGACAGGTTCGCAATATTCCAGCGAGTATGGAAAAGAATATAAAGGCGGAGGAGTCTGTAACTACGGCACTTTTTATATGTATAGTGGCACAATTTCCGGTAATTCAGTTAAGGCCAGTGCTAATTCAGATGAAGGGAATTATGACTATGGTTACGATTATGGCTATGGTAATAATCGATATTATAATTACTTCAATGGTGGTGGTGTTTACAATAATGGAACTTTTGTCATGACTGGCGGTATTATTTCAGACAATGACGCTGACGACGATTATGGTGGAGGTGTATATAACAATGGTAGTTTTGAATTAACCGGCAGTGCTGTGATTTCCAAAAATAATGCAAGACTAGGCGGAGGCATATATAATAATAGCGAATTTAGGATGTATGCAGGCAGCATTATGAACAACCACAGTGGCGGAGCAGGTGGTGGTGTCTCAAATGAGGAAAATGGCACATTTACCATGATAGGAGGAAAAATTTCTGGGAACAGTACAGAAAGATCAGGTGGTGGTGTGTGTAATTATGTAGGAATATTTATTATGTCAGGTGATGCCGTTATCAGTGATAATCTTTCTACGGATGAATATGGTGGCGGTGGTGGTGTATATAATTTTAACGGTACATTTACCATGGATGGTGGTTCTATCAACAATAATAAAGCTCCTAAAGGCGGTGGCGGTGTAGAAAACTATGCGGAGAATTATTATAAAATAAAATTTACCATGAATGGTGGAACTATTTCTGGTAACGAGGCAGGAAAGCTTGGAGGAGGAATATGGCATCATGTTTATCACATTAACAGCAGTGATAACGCAGAAGGATTATTTGTCATGAATGGAGGTACTGTGAGCCAGAATAGACTGACAGATACTTCTGGCAAGGGCGGTGGTGTATACAGTGATGGTGATATGATACTATCTGGTTCACCGAATATAGCTGGAAACACAGCAGCTAATCTGTATCTTGCTTCTGACAAGCTTGTATCAGCATCGGGACTGGCTACAGGCGTGAGAATCAGTGTGAATAAAGAAATAGTTCAAAGCGGAATAACTCCGGTGACTATTACGAATGATATTGTAAAAGAAAACTATTTTGTTTCGGAGAACAGTGCATATGAAACAGGTATGAATTCCGAAGGATATGTTGTCATGAACTTAAAAGATCCTTCATTGATTCCATTGTACGCTTTAACGGTTGAAAACGGCACAGGTTCAGGTAATTATGCAGATAATACAACCATTACAATCATGGCAAATGCACCTGAAACTGGAAAAGCATTTGATAAGTGGGAACTGATATCGGGTGATGCAGTCATTGCGGATGTAAACAATGCTACAACTACTGTGACAACTAAAAAAGAACGAGCCACGATTAAAGCAACCTATAAGGACAGTGAGATAACACCGACGCCGAATCCGGAACCAAATCCAGAACCAAATCCGGAACCAAAACCAGAGCCAACACCAAATCCGGAACCGACACCGAAGCCGGAGCCAACACCAACCCCGACTCCAAATCCGACACCGGAAGCACCAACCCCGACACCGGATCCGGCACCGGCGACATCAACACCGGCTGCATCAACCACAACAGCACCTGCTGCTGCGGCACCGGCTCAGGTAACGTATGATATTTTAGATGGAGCGGGCAGCTCATGGACACAGAATACAGATGGAAGCCTTGCAATCAGAGGAAGCGGCGAGATTTCAAAATTCCGTAAGGTCAAGGTGGATGGAGTTACAGTTGATCCGGTTAACTATACGGTCACAGAAGGATCTACCATCATTACCTTCAAACCAGAATACCTCAAGAGTCTGTCAGCAGGAAATCATTCTTTTGAACTTGTCTGGACAGATGGAACAGCGGCAACAAACTTTACGGTAGCCGAAAACGCTGACCAGAGTGCAAAATCACCAAAGACAGGCGAAGATTTCAGCATGGCACTTTGTACAGCACTTCTGATGGTTTCATGCGCGGGACTTGCAGGAATCTTTGCGAAAAGAAAAAGAAACCATGCCAGATAAGGCATTGTACAAATAATTTTTTAAAATGAAAAATAAGCTGATTACAGAGATAAAAGTGGGCAGGAAATTTACAAAAAAAATTCTATTTTTATCAAAAATATGAATAGTAGAAAGAGGAGATTCAAATGAAGAAAAAGTTATTAACAGCATTACTTGTTGGAGCAATGGCTCTTAATATTACAGCATGTGGTGGTTCATCAGATGCAGCAGCACCAGCTGACAATGATCAGCAGACAACTACAACAGACACAACATCTGATGATGTAGCAGATACAGAAGAGGATGCAGTTGATGTGGAAGATGCAGCAGAAGCAGCAGACACAACAGAGGAAGAAGGATTTTCCCTTCTTGATGTAACAGCAGATCTTGTTGATGCAGCATTATATGCAGTGGATGATGATAATACAGAGTATGTGATCACACTCTTTAGAGATCCGGATGGATATAGCTATGTTTCATTAATGATCGTTCCACAGGATGGACAGGGAGATGTCCTTTGTGGAGCATATGATGATTCTAATGTAACAAATGTTACAGATGAAGATAACATTGACTGGACTGAGATCAGCACAACAGATGTTTATACAGGTGATGATTTTTCAGCAGTATTTGTAGAAGCAGACGACGGTTCCGTTGCAATTGCAAATTCAGATTTTTCCCTTGTTATGGAAGGTCAGTATCTGACAGCTGATGAAGCAATCGCTTATATGGGAGCAGCAGCTAACTACATCAACTAGTTTTTGGAGATATGCGGAGTAATGGAAGAACGGTTGCTTCGCATATCTTTACATAATGTAATTCAAAAATCCTGCACACTTTTATCTCTGTAATCAGCACACATTTATTTAGAAGCTGTAAAATTCGCATTGAGTTTTACAGCTTTTTTCGTATGGCTTTAGCCAAAACACAAAGCTAAAAATGACAACTAAGTTTATAATGTGACACATTAAATAATTGCGAAACTCTCGAAAACCTAAATTGAATTGTGAAAAATTGACAAAAGACATGAAAGACACTGGGGAGCGGTCGGTACTTAGAAGGCAGGTGCAACTTTTTTCAATCAGGTCTGTGCATTTACTGCACAGACCGTGCGAAAGTGATTCAAGTGTGAGCAAATTCCTATCTGCGAAGCAGATTATAAATGAATTTGCGAAGTACTGCGAAGAATGAGCAGTACCGTTACCAGCGACACGTAGCGAGACCGTGTCTTGAATGTTTTTGTTAATTTTTCACAATTTAAAGAAGCCTACAAGGAGTTTTGCAATTGCCTAACTCTGTTTCTTAAAAAACGCTTTTGTTTCCTTGACAACAACCCCACTCAATGCGAACAGTGCGATCATATTTGGCAGAGCCATCAGTCCGTTGAAAATATCAGCGATCGTCCACACAGCGCTGACGGTCATATACGGTCCGATAAATACTGCAAAAATATAAATCCAGCGGTAGACTTTCACATGTTTTAAATTGCCGCCGCTTAAATATTCAAGACAGCGTTCGCTGTAATAATCCCAGCCGAGAATTGTTGTAAATGCAAAAAATACAAGGCAGAGCATTAATACAAAAGAGGACACGACCGGAGGGAAAGGAAGTCCCTGCTGGAATGCGTAAGTGGTGACTTCCACACCTTCTAAGCCTTCGACCTGCCATGCGCCGGTTAAGACGATGGAGAGTCCGGTCAGTGTACAGATTACGATCGTGTCGATAAAAGTTCCGGTCATGCTGACAAGTCCCTGACGGACAGGTTCTTTTGTCTGTGCAGCAGCTGCTGCGATCGGGGCGCTTCCGAGTCCTGCCTCATTTGAGAAAATACCGCGGGCGACACCTTTTTGCATAGCGACAAACATACTTCCGACAGCACCGCCGGTAACAGCTTTCGGTGTGAAAGCAGCGGTTACGATCACTTTAATAGCTGCAGGAATTTCAGTAATATTGCAGATGATCAGGATAACGGCAAAAGCAAAATAAAGGATCGCCATAAAAGGTACAACGATCTGGCTCACACTTGCGATCCGTTTTACACCGCCGATCAATACGGCTGCGACACAGACCGTCAGGATCAGGGATGCGATCACGACTGACCAGGAATATTCTCCGAGGAAAGGAAGGATCTTGACACAGTGTGCATTGTCCGGATCAAAGAAACCGTTGATCGCACTTGCGATACCATTGACCTGGCTGAAAGTTCCGATACCGAAAAGTCCGACACAGACACCGAAAAATGCAAAAAGCTTTGCAAGCCATTTCCAGCTTTTTCCCATTCCCTGTTCAATATAATAGAAAGGACCGCCAAGGCTGTGGCCGTCAGGAGCAACGACACGGTATTTGACAGCTAAAAGTCCTTCGGAATATTTGGTAGCCATTCCGAGAAAAGCGGCTGCGACCATCCAGAACAGAGCGCCCGGACCGCCGGCGCAGACAGCGGTTGCAACACCTACGATATTACCGGTACCGATCGTTGCACTCAAAGCAGTACAGAGAGCTGCAAAACTGGAAATTTCGCCTTCTGCCTCTTCCTCATTCTGGATCATCCATTTCAGTGCAAGGGGAAGCTTCCGGATCTGTAACAGACCGAGGCGCACCGTAAGCAGCAGGCCGCCCGCCATGATCAGCACCATTAATGGCACACCCCAGACAAAATTGTCAACATTGACAAGAAAATCATTAATTACACTCCACATGTTTCTAATCCTCTATCTTTCTTTCAATATATACATCGAGTGCATGCAGTATCACAGAAAAATATCTTGCAATGAAAATGGGATGATGACCGGAAACAGGATGAACTGACAGAAAAATATCCCATATAAAAATATATGGGATAGGAAGATACATAATCAGAAAACTTCATATAAAATGAAATCTTATGTGTGCAATTAAGATATCTTCTCTGTCCGCTTGCCTGAGAGATTCATACGAAAACGTATGTTGCACCTTCGGCCCCCGGTTCATCCGGGCGTCTCCAGAGAGTCGATCCATTTACAGTTGCACCGGTATGACCGGCACCTGAGAGTGTTACTCCTTCGGTAGACTTGCGTCGTTTTCCTGCAAACTTCATCTCGAAATTGTTGATTCAACTATATCGTGTAAGAATACAAATTGCAAGGAGGTTTTTCCTGTTTTCCTGCATTTATGCAAAAAAATAGGAAGAAAAAACTGATTCATAAGAAACGCTTATAAAAGAAAACAAGTATACGAAAATATAGGCAGAAGAATAAAACTGTCAAATTCTGAAAAAAATATAAAAAGTGTGAAAATGTCTTGATGTTTCGGAAATTTTGAGAGAAACTAAAAGAAGAATGACAACAGAGCAACAGGCAGAGATCCGTGCATCTTCGGAATGTGATCGCGGAGATATGGATTGATGATGAAAAAGTGTAGGAGAAGGGGGATTTTTTTATGCTGCAGGAATGGAAAGCAATGGAAAAACCGGAGGAGGAAGAGATCAGGGCGCGCCTTGCCGCTGCAAAAGAAAAGTTAGCAAAGCAGCAGCTTTTGATCAAAGAGCAGAAGATACCGGTACTTGTGCTCATGGAAGGCTGGGGAACCGCCGGAAAAGGTTCCGTGATCGGTCAGGTGATCCAGAATATCGATCCGCGTTTTTTCAAGGTGGAATCGATGGGGGAAAAGAGTGAGGAGGAGTGCCGGAAGCCATTTTTATACCGCTATTTCAGACGGATCCCGGAAGAAGGAAAGTTCGTATTTCTCGATTCGGGCTGGATGGACGAGATCGTAAAAGACGAGCTGCACGGAAAACTTTCCGATGAGGATTATGCAAAACGGATCGAGAGTGTGCGACGTTTTGAACGGCAGCTTACCGATAACGGTTATCTGGTCATGAAATTTTTCCTGCATATCCCGGAGAAAGAGCAGGCAAAACGGATCGGACACTTGGAGCATGAAAAAGATACAGTCTGGCGCGTCAGCAAAAATGATCTTTGGCAGAACCGTCATTATGAGAAGTGCGAAGAGGCATTTTCTTCCTATATGAAGAACACGAATCTGCCGTCTGCGCCGTGGTACATTATTGATGCAAAGTCGAGAAAATGGACGGAACTTCAGGTTTTAGAGACATTGACACAGGGAATCGAGATTGCGCTGAGTAATCAGAAGCTGGCAGTACCTCTTTTGCAGAATGTTTTTCCGTTAGTGCGGATGCCGCTTTTGGCAGAAGTGCCTTTGGACAAAGAGATTGAGGCGGATGAGTACCGCAAAGAACTGAAAGAACTGCAGAACCGGCTCGGTGAGCTGCACAATCGTCTTTACCGGAAAAAAGTGCCGGTCATCATTGCCTATGAGGGCTGGGATGCAGCAGGAAAAGGCGGCAATATCAAGCGGATCGCAGGAGCGCTCGACCCGCGCGGTTACGAAGTTCATCCGATCGCAAGCCCGGAACCTCATGAGAAAGCAAGACATTACCTGTGGCGTTTCTGGACGAGACTGCCGAAAACAGGACATATCGCTATTTTTGACCGCACCTGGTACGGAAGAGTGATGGTGGAGCGTCTGGAGGGATTTTGCAGTGAAAATGACTGGATGCGTGCTTACAATGAGATCAACGAATTTGAAAAAGAACTTCACGACTGGGGCGCTGTGATCATCAAATTCTGGGTGCAGATTGACAAAGATACGCAGCTTGAGCGTTTTAATGAGAGACAGAATACACCGGAAAAACAGTGGAAGATCACAGACGAGGACTGGCGCAACCGTGACAAATGGGATGCGTATGAGACAGCGGTCAATGAGATGATCCAAAAGACCAGCACCTCCTATGCTCCGTGGCATATTTTAGAGTCTGTCGACAAGAAATATGCCCGGATCAAAGCTCTTAAGATCGTTGTGGAGGAGCTGGAGAAGGTGTTGGGGTAAAGGATAATATTAAGCCAGTTCAGCTTCCAGCTTATTAATATGTTTGAATTCAACGATCACCATGCTAAGACCGACTGCAAAGGACAGAAGGTCGGCGATCGGTCCTGCATAAAGTACGCCCATAATGCCGAAAAAATGCGGCAGTGCAACGATAAGCGGCAGCAGGAACATGATCTGTCTGGTCAGGGAGAGGAAAGTTCCCTTGTACGCTTTTCCGATGGAACTGAAAAACATCGAGGAGATCGGCTGCAAAAAGTTTAACCAGGTGAAGAACAGGAAGGCTCGGAAATAGTTGACACCGAACTCAAAATATTCTTCGCTTCCGCTTCCGAACAGACCAAGGATCTGTCTCGGGAAAAGCTGGAACAGCAAAAAGGAAATAATGGATACAACCGCACCGACTGACGCTGCGAGAAGGAAAGCGTCCTTCACCCGTTTGTATTGCTTTGCACCGTAATTAAAACTTTCAATTGGCTGGCTTCCCTGGGACAGTCCGATAATAATAGAAAAATAAAGCTGGTTTACCTTCATGACAATTCCGGTACAGGCGATCGGGATGGATTCGCCATAAACGGACTGTGCGCCGTAGTGTTTTAACAGGTTGTTCATGACGATCTGCACGATCATCATGGCAATCTGGTTAATGCCTGAGGACATGCCGAGGGAACAGATCTGTGCGAGAACTTTCCCGGAAGGGATAAAATGCTGTTTTTCTAATGTCACAGTGTGGTAATGCATGAGGTAACGGATCGCGATCGCAGCGGAGATGATCTGTCCGATGACAGTCGCCCAGGCAGCACCGTACATTCCCCATTGGAAACCGAATACGAACAGTGCGTCTAAGACGATATTAATGACAGCACCTGAAACGGTGACAAACATTGCCATTTTCGGGTTGCCGTCCGCACGGATCAGGTGACCGCTTCCGATGGTTAAGATCAGAAATGGAAAACCGACCGCTGTGACGCGGACATATTGCTCTGCCAGTGGGAGTACATCTGCCGGGGAACCAAAGAGCACTAACAGCGGATTTAAAAACAGTTCGGTGATAAGCAGTAAAAGAAATCCGAGTGAGAGCAGCATAGTGATGGAGTTGCCGATATAATAAGGCGCTTCCTCTTTTCGTCCAGCGCCCATATGAAGGTTAAAGCTTGCTGCTCCGCCGATCCCAAAAAGCAGTGCCAGCGAAGTGCAGAGCATAGAGAGCGGAAAGGCGATATTGGTTGCAGCATTTCCGAGCGTGCCGACTGCGTTTCCGATAAAAAGCTGGTCTGCGATATTGTAAACTGCACTGACAAGCATTGCGATAATGCTTGGAACAGCAAAACGTGCCACCAGCGTGGAAATCCTATCGGTACCAAGTGGATTTGGCATTTGTTTTTTCTGTGTCATGTTGATAAACTCCTTTTTTATAAAATTCAGGTGTCAAAATGTCTGTATTTTCATTTATAATATCAAATTGTACATCAAAAATTGTGAATCATTTGAAACCAGAAAAATTGTAAGTCTGCTAACATTTTCTGTCAAGAATAAAAAATTATAAAATGTCTCTGAAATTTTTATGAAAGAATCACGGAAAGGCTTTACCAAACCGAAGAACGCAGATAAAATGGAACTCATAAAGCAAGCGAAAAACAGGAGAAGCAGATATTGAATACAACCAAAATTGCACTGGAAGCGTCATTGAAAGAGCTTTTGAAAAAGAAACCTTTTGATAAGATCACTATCGCAGATCTGACAGAGGACTGTGGGATCAGCCGTATGGCATTTTACTATCATTTCAAGGATATCTATGATCTGGTGGAGTGGGCATGTGTGGAAGACGGCAAAAAAGCCCTTCGGGATAAGAAAACTTACGATACCTGGCAGGAAGGCTTTGCCCAGATCTTTGAGGCAGTGCTGGAAAACAAGCCGTTTATTATGAACGTCTATCATTCGGTAAGACGTGAAAAGATCGAGAGCTTTTTATACAAACTGACATACCAGCTGATTGCGGATGTTGTAGAGGAAAAATGCTTCAGAGATCATCTGCCGGAAACAGATAAACAGTTTATTGCAGATTTTTACAAATACGGTTTTGTCGGAATCATGTTAGACTGGATCGACCGCGGAATGAAAGAGGATTATCAGAAGATCGTAGATCTGCTCGCAGTGACGTTGCATGGTAATATTGCCAATTCCATCCGTAATTTTGAACAGGTGAAGGAAAAAATGTAATTTGCGATAAAGAAGATTTTGAGCAATTGAAAGAATATTATGGGGCGTTTCGCAGACACCCATAGGATTTTTTACAAAAAAGGTGAAGTGATAAAATTTTTATCATTTCACCTTTTTTGTAAATTGGCAATCATTTTTGGGCAAGCTATCATAGAGACATCAAAAAAAATTAGACAATTGCGAAACTCCTAGAAAATGTGAATTGAATTACGGAAAGTTGACAAGAGCAAAAGAAAACACTGGGGAACCGCCGGTTCTTAGAAGGCAGGAACGATTTTTTTCAATCAGGTCTGTGCATTTACTGCACAGACCGTGCGAAAGTGATTCAAGTGTGAGCAAATTCCTATCTGCGAAGCAGATTATAAATGAATTTGCGAAGTACTGCGAAGAATGAGCAGTACCGTTACCAGCGACACGTAGCGAAAGCGTGTTTTCGAAAATTTTGTTAATTTTGAACAATTGAAAGAGGCGCAGGAGGAGTTTCGCAAACATCTAAAAAGAGGATCGATGAAAGGAGTAATGAACCATGGAAAAGAAAAACATTGGACTTGGAGTAGCTGCACTTGCAGCAGGAGCAGGAGTCGTGGCACTTGCCGCAAAGAATCATAAGGATAACGTCAAAAATGAGGTGAAAAAAGCGGCAGCAAATGCACCTGAGCAGGAATACCGTAATACAGAGCGCGGAAAAAATGAAAAAAACAGCAAAGGCATTTATTATACCAACGGTAACTATGAAGCTTTTGCAAGACCTAAGAAACCGCAGGGGGTTGACGAAAAAAGTGCATATATAGTAGGAAGTGGCCTTGCTTCTCTGGCAGCAGCCTGCTTTCTGGTAAGAGATGGACAGATGCCGGGAGATCACATCCATATTTTAGAGGCAATGGACATTGCAGGTGGAGCATGTGATGGCATTTATGATGCGACCAGAGGTTATGTAATGCGTGGCGGACGTGAGATGGAAAATCATTTTGAGTGTCTGTGGGATTTATTCCGGAGCATTCCATCCATTGAGACGCCGGGAGTCTCCGTTCTGGATGAGTATTACTGGTTAAATAAAGAAGATCCAAACTATTCTCTTTGCCGTGCAACGGAAAAACAGGGAAAAGATGCGCACACCGATGGGAAATTTAACTTAAGTCAGAAAGGCTGCATGGAGATCATGAAACTTTTCATGACAAAAGACGAGGATCTTTACGATAAGACGATCGAGGATGTATTTGATGATGAGGTGTTTGATTCCACATTCTGGATGTATTGGAGAACCATGTTTGCATTTGAAAACTGGCACAGCGCATTGGAAATGAAACTTTATTTCCAGCGTTTTATTCATCATATCGCAGGACTGCCGGATTTCTCAGCACTGAAATTCACAAAATATAATCAGTATGAATCACTGATCCTTCCGATGCAGAAATATCTGGAGGAAGCAGGTGTTGATTTCCAGTTTAATACAGAAGTGACCAACGTTATTTTTGAGATCAAAGATGGAAAGAAAGTGGCAAAAACAATCGAGTGCAAGGTAAAAGGTGTGGAAGAGGGCATCACATTAACGGAAAACGATCTCGTATTTGTCACAAACGGAAGCTGTACCGAGGGAACTATTTACGGAGACCAGAATCATGCGCCAAACGGTGATGCAGAGGTTCGTACAAGCGGCTGTTGGAATTTATGGAAAAATATTGCAAAACAGGATCCGTCCTTCGGACACCCGGAGAAATTCTGCTCTGATATTGCAAAAACAAACTGGGAATCTGCAACCGTCACAACATTAGATGATAAGATCATTCCTTATATTATGGATATCTGTAAGAGAGATCCGAGAAGCGGAAAAGTCGTGACAGGTGGTATCGTGAGCTGCCAGGATTCCAGCTGGCTGTTAAGCTGGACGATCAACCGTCAGGGACAGTTCAAAGAGCAGGATAAAAATCAGGTCTGCGTATGGGTTTATGGATTATTTACCGATGTACCGGGCGATTATATTAAGAAACCAATGAAAGAATGTACCGGAAAAGAGATCACAGAAGAGTGGCTTTATCATCTGGGCGTTCCGACAGAAAAAATCGGAGAGCTTGCTGAACACAGCGCCATCTGTGTTCCAACCATGATGCCATATATCACAGCATTCTTTATGCCAAGAACCAAAGGCGACAGACCGGATGTTATCCCGGACGGCTGCGTGAACTTCGCATTCCTGGGACAGTTTGCAGAGACTCCGAGAGATACCGTATTCACAACAGAGTATTCTGTGAGAACTGCAATGGAAGCTGTTTATGGATTGCTTGGTGTAGACCGTGGTGTGCCTGAGGTCTGGGGAAGTGTTTATGATATCCGCGAACTCTTAGACAGCAGTGTAAAACTCATGGACGGAAAGTCTCCGCTTGAAATCTCATTGCCGGGACCGTTAAACGCATTGAAGAAACCATTGCTTCGTGTGGTAAAAGGAACTGTCATTGAAAAAGTACTGCGCGATCATAATGTGATTAAAGAAGGTATGATCTGATTTTTCAATCTGAAAAACAGACAAAAAAGAAATGTAATTTTTTGCTTGAGTGAAAAAGTAAATTCCGCACGTAAACTTAAATTCCATACGGAAGACTA
>ERZ773130.128-NODE-128-length-96693-cov-18.464931_pt1 | contig 96693 bp, 78 predicted proteins | sample MGYA00511919_ERZ773130 | MGnify/ENA primary metagenome ERZ773130 (study PRJEB29015, sample SAMEA2737851) | human gut metagenome | biome: human gut; feature: human-associated habitat; material: faeces | place: China | collected 2012 ...
GGCGGTTCCCCAATGTCTTTCATGTCTTTTGTTAATTTTTCACAATTCAATTTAGCTTTTCATGAGTTTCGCAATTATCTAATAAAAACACAATACAAAAAGGAGTCCCCATGCAATCATACAACGACCTACAATCACAATTAAAAACAATAGACCATAAAAGTTACCCATTATACAAATCCCTGCGCGGAAGTTACCAGTTCCCCAAATACATATTGTCAATTGACCATGTGCAGGGCGATCCGTTTGCGGCACCATCGGATGTGAGGGTGACAGTAGATACGAAGGCAGCCGGATTTCCGGCATTTGCAATGAAAGATAAGCTGACAAGAACCGCGTTAGCGGATGAGCTGCTTCGCAATTTTGCGGCAAAAGTGAATCAGTTTAACTTTAAAGCGAAGGGTTCCGGGAAAAGCGGGCTGATCTCAGTGACACACTGCGGACAGGAAGTGCTGCAGAGGACAGCATGTGAAATCAGTGAAAAAGAGATCACAGCTAGATTTGCAGTAGGTTTTCCTGCAAACGGAAGAACGATCAATGCAAAAGAACTCGAAAAAATCTTATTTGAATATCTTCCACAGTGTGTGGAGCAGTCTTTTTATTATAAAAATCTGAACGCACAAAAAGTAAAAGAGGCTGTGGAGCTGGCAGAAGATCAGCAGGCAATCCGTGAAAAGCTGCCAGAACTTGGACTTGTTGCGTTTGTTGCAGATGGTTCTGTTTTGCCGAGGGAGAGCGGAATCTCCTCCAGACCTATGAAGCAGTCTGTAAAATTTGTTTCTCCGGAAACATTGTGCGTGACATTAAAACTGCCACATCGGGGCAAGATTACAGGAATGGGAATTCCAAAGGGAATCACTCTGATTGTAGGTGGGGGGTATCATGGAAAATCTACGCTTTTAAATGCATTGGAATTAGGTATATACAATCACATTGCCGGAGATGGCAGGGAGTATGTGATCGCAGATGAAACGGCTCAGAAACTTCGCTCCGAGGATGGAAGATTTATCAAAAATGTAGATATTTCCATGTTTATCAATGATCTTCCAAACGGCAGGGATACGAAGGATTTTTCGACTGCTGATGCGAGTGGAAGCACGTCCCAGGCGGCTGGAATCGTGGAAGCGATTGAGGCCGGCAGCAGACTGCTTTTGTTGGATGAGGATACTTCAGCAACCAATTTTATGGTGAGGGATGCCTTTATGCAGAAAGTAGTAAGTCCGGACAAAGAGCCGATCACACCGTTTTTGTCCAGAGCAAGGGATCTGTATGAAAAAGCAGGAATTTCCACCATTCTGGTTGCGGGAAGTTCAGGGGCATTTTTCCACATTGCAGACACTGTGATCCAGATGGATCAGTACGAACCTGTGGATATCACAGAGAAAGCGAAGGAACTGTGTGGACAATTTCCGATTGCGCAGGAGACAGCAAAACCATTTGTTTTACCGGATAGCCACCGTGTCATGGAAAAAGACAGGAATGGAGCGGTAAAACGCAGGGACTACCGGAGCGGAGAAGTGAAAAAAGGCGAGCCGGAGCGCTTGAAGGTAAAGACGCTTGGTGTGGATGGCTTTATGCTTGGAAAACAGAATGTCGACCTGCGCTATATCGAGCAGTTGATCGACAGCGAGCAGACGGCGGCACTGGGACTGCTTTTGAAATATACTGTGGAACATCTGGTGGATGGAAAGCGTACCATTTCAGAAACGGCACAGTGGTTAGAACAAAAGTTAGAGCAGGAAGGAATGGTATTTGCCGCAGAGCATGGCGTTATCTCCGGTGGATACGCAATCCCAAGAATTCAGGAGATTTATTCCTGCCTGAACCGCTATCGGGTGTAAAAATGAAACAGAGTATATTTTTATAAAATTCCTGAATATAGAACAATGTAAAGTATTGTGTAAAGGAGTTTCGCAATCATCGGTTAAGGAAGGAAGTTTATTATGCGTCCCAAAATCACAAAACAGAATATAAAAACGCTGTTGGAAACAAAGTTTATCAAAGTATTTGATCTTCAGTATGCCGAGGGCAGACATTACTATAATGCAACAAGACGGAGCGCAGATGATCTTGTGGCAGTGAAGTCTACGGAAGAATTTCAAAATATGCTTCCGGATGCGGTGAGCTGCATCACGATCTGGAATCCATCCAATGGTGAGCCAAAGCTATTATTGAACCGTGAATTCCGTTACCCGGCAGGACAATTTCTGTTAAGTGTCCCGGCGGGACTGATCGATCCGGCAGATAAAGAGGAAGACGAACCATTGCTTGTGACTGCGAAAAGAGAACTGAAAGAAGAAACCGGAATTGAGGTTTTGGATACAGATGAACTGGAAGTGATCAATCCATGTCTTTTCAGCACACCGGGAATGACGGATGAGAGCAACGCACTTGTGAAAATCGTGTTGAACCGGGATACTCTGACAGGTATGTCACAGGACGGTGCAGAGGGAAGTGAATGTTTTGACGGCTTTTCTTTTCTGACAAAAGAGCAGGCACAGAAAATTTTAAAGGACGGCGTTGATGAGTACGGCATTTTCTATTCCGTGTATACATGGACAGCATTGACCTATTTTGTGGCAGATATGTGGAATCGAAACCCTATTTACAAATGCATAAAAAAATAGGATAATAGCTGTGAAAATAACAACATATTCTTTATAAGAAGAAACAGCATTCCAAGAATGCAAAGCCATTCGAAAGGTATAAAGTATTTTTGGATTGCAAAGCATCGGAAAGATGTTTTAGAAGGTAATACATATGGAAATTGAGAGATTAGGTGAAAATAAGATCAGATGTGCACTGTCTGAAGAAGAAATCCGTGAAATGGGATACAATATTGATGAGATTATTGGAAATACCGAGGTGACGCAGGAGTTTATGCGTGCGGTGGTGGAACTGGTAGAGGAGCAGGGCAATATCAGTATGCAGAATATTTCACCGGTAGTGAAGGCAGAACTTTTGCAGGATCACAGCATGGCGATCACGTTTGGCGGAGATTCCGAGATGAGTTTTAAGAATCTTGTGGATACGGTCGGACAGCTGATGAACCAGCTCGCACCGGAAAAATTATCAGAATTTCGGCAGATGAATAAAGAGGAAAAACAGAGTGCTATCGATGATTTCCTCGAAAAATATAAGGCAAAGCACAGCCAGGATGCAAAAAAGACAGAGACAGAAGATGCAAATGGTACTGAGCAGAAAGAGGACAATGAAATTTTTGAGACATCGGTTCCGTTTAGTCTGGAGTTTTCCAGTCTGGATGAAATGCTGCGATTGATCCGTCTGGCACCATTTACAGAAAAAATGCCTACAAGCAGTCTTTATAAATTCCAGCAAAAATACTATCTTGTGATGGATCTGATCCATTTTTCAAGGGAAGAATTACGGCCATTTGCGTTTACAATTGTAGAATATAACAATTGCCGTTATGCTGAGGTCGGACAAATTGCATTTATAAAAGAACACGGAAAATGTATTGTAGAAAATGAGGCACTGCAAACGCTGATGCAATTGTAAAAAGTGATGAAAATTTTTCAGGCAATAGACAAATGTGCCAAATGTCAGAAAAAATATTGTTACTTTTGCCGATGAATTTCATGCGCTAAAATCTACCATATATGCTATTATAGTTGAGGCGCACGTACGAGATATAGTGCACTGCAAATGAAAATATGTTATATGGGAGATTGGTTATGAGCAGAGAGCAGCTTTTAGAACTTGAAGATGTGAAGAGAAGTTTACTGGTACAGGCATACCGTATGAAACAGGAGCATCCGCATATGTCGCCGGTTGGAATCGAGATGGAGATGTATTCTGCTTTGATGGCTGAAGTAAAAGAGATCACAACGAGAATCCAGATGAGCGCAGAGGCATAGGTGACAACCAATAAGTTTTTCGGGCAGGCTTTTTCAGAGATGAAAGAACCTGCCTTTATTATGACAGAAAATACGATTTGAGTTTCTGTCAATAGATGATTGAAAAAAGAGGAGAACAACCATGAATTTTGCAGAGAGAAGAAAACAGGTTTTTGAGAAAATGGAGAGACAGTCAGCGTTGATCTTATTTTCCGGGATTGAGAGCCATGTGAGTGCAGATGAATATGCACCATTTGAGGCAGACAGAAACTTTTTTTATCTGACAGGATTAAGAAGAGACCATATGATTCTTTTGATGAAAAAGACATTGAAAGAGGAGCAGGTGATTCTATTTATCGAAGAAGCAGACCCGACACAGGAGCGCTGGTACGGAAGAAAAGTGACAGTGGATGAGGCAAAAGAGATTTCCGGTATCGATAATGTGATGTTTTTAGATTCTTTTGAGGGCGCTGTTGACCGCATGATGGCAAGGGAAGATATCGACAGCCTGTATTTTGACTGTTACAGATATCAGTTTGAGGACATGCCGGATTACAATATGATCAAAGCAAAAGAATTTGCAGAAAAATATCCGGGACATGCAGTGAAAAATATTTCGCAGGTGATCGCAGAACTGCGTATGCAAAAAGACGGGGATGAAGTAGCACTTGTGCGGGAGGCGATCGGCATTACCGATAAAGCATTGCAGTATGTGATGAAACATTTAGAGCCGGGAATGGCAGAATATCAGGCACAGGCTGATTTTGAATACATGATCCGCTATAACGGAGCGGAGGGAACTGCATTCCCTACCATCGCAGGAAGCGGTGCGAACGGAACCATGCTTCACTACGACACAAACCTTGACATTTGTGAGGATGGTTCTTTACTGCTGATGGATCTCGGGGCAAAATACCGCGGATACTGCGCAGATATCACAAGAACTTATCCGGTAAACGGAACATACACAGAGCGCCAGAGACAGGTTTACGACATTGTTTTAGCTGCAAACCGTGAGGTCGCAAAGACTGCAAAACCGGGCATGACGCTAAAAGAGTTAAATGAGATTGCAAAGAAAGTGCTTGCAGCAGGCTGCATGAAACTCGGTCTGATCGAAAAAGAGGACGAGATTGATACTTATTATATGCATGGCGTATCCCATCATCTTGGAATCGATGTGCATGATGTCACAGCGGCTTGCAATGACACATTACAACCGGGTGCCATCATTACTGATGAACCGGGACTTTACATTGACGAATGGGAGATCGGAATCCGTATCGAGGATGATCTTCTGATCACAGAGAACGGCTGTGAGTGTCTCTCAGAGGCAATTATCCGTGATCCGGACGAGATCGAAGCATTTATGAAAGACAGATAGAAATGAGGCAGAAATGAGTTGACCATTTCCGGTCACGATTATATAATAGCAATGGAAATTTTTTAGGAGGTGACATTCATGGACAGTTGTGATAGTGCGGGGCGAAAGAACAAAACCGATGGATTTTCTGAATGCTTTGGCACAGGGCAGATGTCTGTGGGCGTCTGACCTCTGTGATAATAGAATATGCCTTCTGAAACCACCGGTTTACATGCCTATACAATAGAGTGCACGCTTCGCGGACAATCTATTGTCATGAACTATAACAGCAGGAACTTACACATGCTGCTTGGAAGTAAAGCGGTGGTTTTTTATGCCCTTTTTTTCAGGGAGAACAGGAGGCAGAAATGCAAAAAGAAGTATTAAAAGAACCGACTTATGTAGAAGAATTATTAACATTATTCCGAAGCAATCTTGGAAAAGAAGAATTGCTCGAAAAAATCTCCGATTATCATGAGAGCGACATTGCGGATGCAATGGAGCAGATGACACCGGAGGAAAGAAAAAAACTCTATCCGTTGCTTGGAGAGGAGTATATTGCGGAAATCCTTTCCTATACCGAGGATGCGGCAGAGTATTTGCAGGAGATCAACCTGGAAAATGCTGCCAGAGTCATTTCGGAGATGGATTCCGATGATGCGGTCGATGTTCTGGAGAATCTGGATGCGGACACTAAGACCAGGATCGTTGATCTGCTGGATGATGATGCGGAAAAAGATGTCAAACTGATTTTATCTTATGAAGATGATGAGATCGGTAGCAAAATGACAACGAATTTTATCGTCATAGGAAAGAATCTGAACATCCGTCAGGCTACGCATGAGCTGATCCGTCAGGCGGGAGAGAACGATAATATCTCAACGATCTATGTAGTAGATGAAAATGAGCAGTATTATGGAGCAATCGATTTAAAAGACCTGATCGTGGCAAGAGATTATCAGAATCTGGACGATCTGATCTCGACTTCCTATCCGTATGTGGGAGCACATGAGAAAATCAGTGAGTGTATCGAACGGTTAAAAGACTACGCAGAGGATTCCATTCCGGTATTGTCAGAGGAAGGAAAAATCTTAGGAGTCATCACAGCTTATGACATTGTGGAAGCCGTGGATGAAGAGATGGGAGAGGACTATGCGAAGTTGGCAGGTCTTACCGCGGAAGAAGATTTGGAGGAGACGACGTTTCAGAGTATGAAAAAACGTCTCCCGTGGCTGATCATCCTGCTGTTTTTGGGAATGGTGGTATCTTCGGTTGTTGGAATTTTTGAGACGGTCGTTGCAGTGATCCCGATTGTGATGTGTTTCCAGTCATTGATTTTAGATATGGCAGGAAATGTCGGAACCCAGTCGCTGGCGGTGACGATCCGTGTGCTGATGGATGAGAATTTAAACCGGAAAGATAAGTTTGGACTGATTTTGAAGGAGATGCGCATTGGTTTTGCAAATGGACTGTTTCTTGGAATTATGGCATTTGTATTTATCGGACTCTATGTGTGTTTCATAAAAGGAAATGCGCTTTCCTATTCGTTTTTGATCTCAGGCTGTGTGGGAGTTTCCTTAATGCTTGCGATGGTGATCTCGAGCCTTGTCGGAACAACGATCCCACTGCTTTTCCATAAGATCAAAGTCGATCCGGCGGTCGCGTCAGGACCACTTATCACAACCGTGAATGATCTGGTAGCAGTGGTCACTTATTATGGACTGGTCTGGCTGTTTATGATCGAATTATTGAAGATTTAACATTTTGTATAGGTAATCTTTACCTTTTCTTTAGAATAATCCATGTGTATTTTAAGAATGAACCGTTATACTCGTTAACAGTAAAAATGTTACAGAGTATAGCGGAGGTCATTCCAAATGAAATATATCACATTTACAATCCCATGTTACAATTCAGAAAATTATATGCGAAGATGTGTGGATTCACTTTTGGTGGGCGGCGAGGATGTCGAGATCCTCATTATTGACGATGGTTCTTCCGACCGGACAGGTGCGATCGCAGATGAATACGAAATGCTTTATCCAAACATTGTAAAAGCGGTGCATAAGCCAAACGGCGGTCATGGTTCCGGTGTGAACAAAGGGCTGGAGCTGGCGCATGGACTTTATTATAAAGTCGTGGATTCCGACGACTGGTTCGACCGTGATGCTTATCTGAAAATGTTAGATAAAATTAAGAGCTTTGAAATTGCCAGCGAGGATGCACAGATCAGGGAAGCAATCTGTGAAAATCGTATCAGAGAAGAAAATCTGTCAGGAAGCTGTGTTGAGATTCAGCAAAAGGAACAGGAAAAATTCCCGGATCTGATCATCTGTAATTATGTGTACGATCATCTGGATGAGGGAATCCAGAAACCGATGAATTACAGAAATGTATTTCCAACTGAAAAAATGTGCAATTGGAACACAATCGGACATTTTCATCCATCGCAGTATTTGATTATGCATGCACTTATGTTTCAGACGAAAGTATTGAGACAGTCGGGGGTAAAACTGCCGGAGCACACGTTTTATGTGGATAACCTGTTTTCCTATCAGCCGCTTCCGTATGCGAAGAATCTCTACTACATGGATATTGACCTGTATCATTACTACCTGGGAAGGGAAGATCAGTCGGTCAACGAGAAAGTCCTGATGAAGCGTATCGACCAGCAGATCCGCGTGACAGAGCTTGTTGCAAAAAGTGTGGATTTAAGAGAAGTGAAAAAAATGTATCCAAAACTGGCCGTTTACATGATGCGCAATATTTCAATCATGTTGTCCATTTCTTCAATCCATCTTCTTCTGATCAAAACAGAGGAGGCGTTCCAGAAACGTAAAAGGATGTGGGAGCAGGTGAAGGATTATGACAGGATGCTTTATTACCGGTTAAGATGTTCTACCTTAAGCGGTCTTACTTATCTGCCGGGAAGATTAGGTGGAAAAATCACAGTCGGCGGCTACCGCATGGCAAGAAAAATTTATCAGTTCCAGTGATAAGAAAAAAGTACAGAGGAATAAAGATATGGCACAGATTTATATTGCATTTGTAGATACACCGGGATTTTTTGCTGGAATGATACGGCAGGTCATCAAACAGAAGTACATTCATGTGGTTCTTTCGATGGATGCGGAACTTGAGGAGGCATACAGTGTGGGACGCAGAAATCCTGCGGTTCCGCTGTTTGCCGGATTTGAAAAAGAGGATAAAAGAAAAATCTTAACGGTGTTTCCAACGGCTGATTATATGGTGTGTAGTATTGAGTGTTCGCTTGTACAAAAGGAGGCAATCCGTCAGGAACTGCGTCTGGCTATGCAGGAAAGATTTCATTATCATTATGCAGTTGCAGGATTACCATTTATTTTGTGGAACATTCCATTTTACCAGGAAAACCATTACACCTGTTCTTCCTACGTGGCACGGGTATTAGAGGAGCACGGCGTCTGTCATTGGGAAAAACATTTTTCTCTTGTGACACCAAAGGATTTCATGGAAAAATTTGGACGGAAACGGATTTTTGAAGGAAGTTTGAGAGAATTAGTGGAAATGTCTGTGCAGGAAGAAACGGTTTGTGCTGTTGAAAAAATGGCGTAACAGTTCTGTCCAAAAAAGAGGAAAGGTGGCTACGTGGATATGAAAAAGAAAATCTTGCAGACAGTCTTGTTTCTTGGGATTATGTTTTTGACTTTTTATACGTTACTCCATGGACAGAATCTGTCAGAAATTTATCAGGCAGTAAAAAATATGTCAGTTCCGTACCTGATTGCAGCGGCAGGACTGGCGTTATTTTTTGTCTGCGCAGAGGGCAGCATGATCTGGTATCTGCTCACATCCATGCGGAAAAAAACAGACAGTCAGACAACCGTTCTCTGTGTTGTTGGAAAAGAAAAGGTATGTTCTCTGTGGCGTTGTATCCAATATTCGTTTATTGGATTTTTTTATTCGGGCATCACACCATCCGCAACAGGTGGGCAGCCGGTGCAGCTTTATTATATGAACAAAGATGGAAACAAAGGTTCTGACTGTACCATAGTGCTTATGACGGTGGCAGTAATTTATAAAATTGTGTTGGTAGTTTTAGGTGTCGGAATGTTACTTTTTTGCGGCGGCGCATTGAAAACAGAGCTGCAGTCCTTTTTTCCATTATATTTGCTGGGGCTTGCGCTGAACACGGTTGCCGTTGCAGTTGTACTTGCCGCAATGCTTTTTCCACAGTGGATGATTGTCGTTTGGGCGTGGGTGGAAAAACAGTTTATCTGGCTCGACATCTGGAAAGCAAATCCACAGCGCATGGATAAGGTGCAGACATTTACGGGAAACTATAGAAATGCCGTGGATTGGCTGAAGCAGCATCCGGGAAAATTAATAGTGGTCATCGCCGTGACGTTTTTGCAGAGGTGTAGTGTATTTCTGCTTACTTATATGGTATATCTCGGACTTGGACAGGCGGGGACTTCCATACAGGAGGTAGTTCTATTACAGGCATCGGTCTACATTGCGGTGGATATGCTTCCACTGCCGGGAGCGCAGGGAATCACCGAACTGATGTATCGGTCAGTCTTTGCACCGGTATTTTCTAAGGGCAGTCTGATCCCATCCATGCTGATCAGCAGGGGACTGAACTTCTATTTTCTTTTGTTGGCAGGAGCCGGGGTTACGGCTGCAAACCATTTTCTTGTAAAAAAGAAAATTTAAACTCTATTTGTAGGACACGGAGCAGCTCTTATGGCGGAAAAATAAAGATTTGGTAAAGAAAGTATAAAAGATTCGGGAATATATTTTTTTCAAAAAAAGAATGTGTTAAAATAGAAAGCAATTTATGGAAAATAATCTATGGAAAAGATTTTTGATCGAGAGGAAAAAGAGAAGTTATGAGCAATTTCAGGACAAAATATTTAAAAATTGCATGCAATCTGCTTTGGGCAGTGTTTTTGTTGATTTTTGTGTTCGCATTTCTTCCAAAATTGCTGATCTATTTTATGCCGTTTGTGGTGGGAATGATTTTTGCGATGATTGCAAATCCGATGGTGAAGTTTCTGGAGAAACGGATCAAAATTAACCGGAAATATGGTTCGGTCATCATGATCGTGCTGGTCATCGGACTGGTAGTGCTGGCCTGCTATGGCGCAGGGGCAGTCCTTGCGAAAGGAATCGGAGCATTTATGGCGTATCTGCCAACGATGTCTGCCAATGCCGGAACCGAATTTTCCGAGGCAATCAATCAGCTGCAGCAGCTGCTGGAAAAACTGCCATTTACGCAGAATGTGGATTTAAGCGCCATCGGAACTGCAATTCAGGATTTTTTGACAAATTTTGTGTCCAGCTCAGATTCTGCAACGCTTGGGGCAATCGGAGAATTTGCGAAAAGCCTGCCGGATACGATCGTTGGCATAGTCGTAGGACTGCTTGCAGCATATTTTTTTATTGCAGATAAAGACAAACTGATCACCGGGGTGGAGAAACATTTATCTGCCGGATTTCTTGCAAAAACAGAACGCATCTATAAACAGCTTGTGCATGCGGTAGGAGGCTATTTTAAAGCACAGTTTAAGATCATGGGCGTTATTTATGTCATTCTTCTGATCGGCCTTTTGATCCTCCGGGTAGATTTTGCATGGCTGATCGCCTTTGGCATTGCGTTTCTGGATATGCTTCCGGTGTTTGGTACGGGAACAGTGCTCTGTCCGTGGGCGGTTATCAAACTTTTTACCGGAGATTACAAGATGGCGGTCGGTATGATCGTTTTATATGTGGTCTCTCTTGTCGTGCATCAAATCGTACAGCCGAAGCTGATCGGCGATTCCGTAGGACTTGATCCGTTTGCATCGCTATTATTCATGTTCATCGGTTACAGGGTGGGCAGTGTTGTGGGGATGATCCTTGCTATCCCGGTCGGTATGATCCTGATCAATCTGTACGAGGCGGGCGCATTCGATACACTGGTCTGGTGCGTTCGGGAAGTCGTGAATGATTTCAATAACTTCCGCAAGGTTGGCGGAGAGAAGAAATAAGGGCACTCTGCCATGTGGAACTGGTAGCTGCGAGAGGAAATCTCATCGATTCGCCGAAAGAAATGATATGTTTATACATTTTTCGTCCTTAAAAGTGTTGATTAAACGCATATTTACATCCTTAATAATGTTGACACCTGTGGGGTAGAATTTTATAATGCAGATATATGGAAATAATTTAATGGATGCTTATAGAATATAGGAGTTGGAGGAAGGCTCATGGAACGATTTGCATTATCACGAATGAAAGAATGGAAAGAAAATGAAAATAGAAAACCATTGATTATCCGCGGGGCAAGACAGGTCGGAAAAACATGGATCATGAAGACATTTGGTCAACAGTATTTTGAGAAGACAGCCTATGTTAATTTTGATAATAACGCCCGTATGAAACAGGTATTCGAAGGAGATTTAGACATTGAAAGACTGGTTTTATCGATCAGTGCTGAGACAGGAGTTTCTATTGAGGCAGAGAATACGCTGATCATTTTCGACGAAGTTCAGGAAGTACCAAAAGCACTTACATCATTAAAGTATTTTTATGAAAATGCACCTCAGTATGCAATTGTTGCAGCAGGATCACTTCTTGGAGTTGCATTACACCAAGGTACGTCATTTCCAGTTGGGAAGGTAGATTTTCTTGATTTGTATCCGCTTAATTTCAGGGAATTTTTGTGCGCAATGGGAGAGAAACAATTTGTTTCCATGTTAGACAGTTGTGATACGCAGATGGTAACAGTGTTCAAAACAAAATATATAGAACGTTTAAGGGAATACTATTTTGTAGGTGGGATGCCAGAGGTGGTAAAAGATTTTTCGGAAAAAAAGGATTATAATCGTGTTCGTGCGATTCAGAAAAATCTTATTAACTATTATCAGCAGGATTTTTCAAAACATGCTGAAATAAAGCTTGTTCCAAGACTGAATCTTGTGTGGAATTCGATTCCGATGCAGCTTGCAAAAGAGAATAAAAAATATATTTATGGACAGGTACGCGAGGGGAGCAGGGCAAAGGATTTTGAGCTGGCTATTCAATGGTTATTGGATTGTGGATTGATTCATAAAGTACAGCGGATTCAAAAACCGGATCTTCCATTGAAAGCATATATTGATTTTGATGCTTTTAAGCTTTTTTTAGTGGATATTGGATTGCTCATAGCGATGACAGATCTGGATGCAAAAGTGATTATAGAAGGAAATAAGATTTTTACTGAATTTAAGGGAGCACTGACAGAGCAGTATATATTGCAGCAGTTAATATCAGATGTCGGAGTGATACCTTACTATTATTCAACGCAAAATTCCAAGGGAGAGATTGATTTTTTAGTTCAGGGAAAAACATCTGTTATTCCAATTGAAGTAAAGGCGGAAGAAAATCTGAAAGCAAAGAGTTTGAAAGCTTTTTGTGAAAAGTATCAACCATCTTATGCAGTCCGAACATCAATGTCGGATTATAGAGAGCAGGATTGGATGACGAATATTCCTCTTTATGCAATTAAGTGGATAGAAAATTATGTCAACCAATAAAACGCATAGAAATATATAAGATCAGGACACATATCCTCTAATGCATATAACATTGTGATATGTGTCCTTTTTTTAGGTAAATATAGTTTTTACAGTAATTCCATATTAATGGATTTTTCCGTAAATCCGTAATTACAGTACATCTCGTAGGCAGCTTTATTTTTTGCATTCACCTGAAGTTCAATGCCGTCAAGATTTTTTTTTGCTTTTATCTCTTTTACTTTTTCAAAGAAAAGATGTCCGACACCCATGCCGCGGTAAGGTTCGTCAACCGCCATTGTGTCGATAAAAACAATGTCCCGTGTCACCTGTGCAGGAGATTCAATATGCCGGAAGATAAGTTCTAAAATTCCGATCACATTTCCTTCATTTTCTGCAATATAGAAAGTATCGCCTTTTACGATTTCCTCAAATACTGCCTTTGGCAGAAGCGCATCATTGGGTTTGTAAATATCGGGACGCCAGTTTATATGAAGCGCCTGCCCCTGATTTAAGATGCGGACGACGGAGTCATAGTCGCTCATTTGTGCATTTCTTATGATACAGTTCATTATTTTACGACTACTTTCACGAATTTCTTTTTACCACGTTTTACAACAAGTCCATCTGCTCCAAAGGAATCTGCATAGTAAGCTGTCTTGATATCGGTTACTTTCTCGTCTGCAACTGAGACACCGCCCTGTTCTACGGCACGTCTTGCGTCGGAACGGGATGGAGCGAGCTCTGTTTTTACGAGAAGAGACAGGATATCCATATCTCCGTCTGCAAAATCAGCAGAGGATAACTCTACCGTTGGCATATGTGCGGAATCTCCGCCACCGGCAAAAAGTGCGTGGGAAGCTTCTCTTGCTTTGTTTGCCTCATCTTCCCCGTGAACTAATTTGGTCAGCTCGAATGCAAGGATTTCTTTTGCCTGATTGAGCTGTGCACCTTCCCAGCTTTCCATTGCATCGATCTCCTCTAATGGAAGGAAAGTCAGCATACGGATGCATTTTAATACGTCAGAGTCTGCAACGTTTCTCCAGTACTGGAAGAAGTCGAATGGAGAAGTTTTCTCCGGATCAAGCCATACAGCGCCGGACTGTGTTTTTCCCATTTTTTTGCCTTCAGAATTTAAAAGAAGGTTGATAGTCATAGCGTAAGCGTCTTTTCCGAGTTTACGGCGGATCAGCTCAGTACCTCCTAACATGTTGCTCCACTGGTCATCGCCGCCGAACTCCATGTTGCAGCCGTATTTCTGGTATAAGGTGTAGAAATCGTAGCTCTGCATGATCATGTAGTTGAACTCCAGGAAACTTAAGCCTTTCTCCATACGCTGTTTGTAGCACTCAGCAGTGAGCATACGGTTTACAGAGAAATGAGCGCCTACTTCACGGAGAACATCAATGTAATTTAAGTCCATCAGCCAGTCAGCGTTATTTACCATCAATGCTTTTCCTTCAGAAAAATCGATGAAACGGCTCATCTGTTTCTTGAAGCAGTCACAGTTGTGCTGGATCGTTTCCGGTGTCATCATCTGACGCATGTCGGTACGTCCGGACGGGTCACCGATCATTGCGGTACCGCCACCGATTAAAGCGATTGGTTTGTTTCCTGCCATCTGGAGACGTTTCATCAGGCAGAGTGCCATGAAATGTCCTACGTGAAGGCTGTCTGCTGTCGGATCAAATCCGATATAAAAAGTTGCTTTTCCGTTGTTGATCAAATCTTTGATCTCTTCTTCGTCTGTTACCTGCGCAATCAGTCCGCGGGCAACTAATTCATCGTATAATGTCATTTTATTAGGTTCCTTTCTTTTTTTGAGTGAACGATTAAAATCCGCAGTGCCCACTCGAGAGCGAAGCTCTCTCGTTCGCGGGCTTCGCCCTATCGTCTAAGAAAATCACAAAATGCATTGTGCAAGCACAGCATTTTGTTCTTTCCTCAGACGGCACTGCTCATTTAATACGCGCAAAAACCCCCGTCCTTATAAAAGGACGAGGGTTAAACTCGTGTTACCACCTTATTTCATAAGCAGTTCGCACTGCCTACCTTCGTGAGTGTCCGACAACACTCCGGCGCGGTTAACGTGCGCCACTACGTCACAGCCTACTATTGCAAGATATCGAATGATCAAAAGCAAATTCGGTGTGAAGCTCGGGGATGTATTCGAACTAAGGTTCCGATGCGCCTCTCATCAGCCGGCAGCTTTCTGTATCTTCCACTTAACTGTACTTCTTCCCGTCAAAGCCTGTGTTCTGCTTCAATTAACGCTATTATAAGCACGAAAAAAATGATTTGTCAAGGAAAAAGAAAATTTTATTGACCTGATAATAAAACAACACAGTCGCAGCTTCCCAATACAAGCGAAGCACTTTCACTGTCTCCATTTAAAATTTCATCCACAGTTTTTCCATTGGTAAGAAGTACACGGTCAGCCTGTTTTTCAAGCGGCAGTGTCACGGTGTCTGTGCCGAAATTTCCGGCAATCAGAATGCGTTGTCCGGTTTCTTCGTTGGTGCGGTAGTATGCAAACATATGGTCCACATCTTCATAAGCAGCGGCAAACGTTCCGTAAGTGAAGGTTTCCACGTATTCCGGTGCTTTGCGGAGTGCGATCAGTTCTTTGTAAAAAGAGAGAACGGAATCTGACCGGTTCAGCTGGTCTGTTACATTGATCTTTGTATAGTTTGGATTCTCCGCAAGCCAGGGGGTTCCGGTGGTGAAACCGCCGTGCAGGGAATTGTCCCACTGCATAGGGGTTCTTGCATTGTCACGGCTGTTTTCATAGCAGGCGTGAAGTGCTGCCTCTTTCGAACATCCGGCATTTAAAGCAGCCTGATACTGATCTTTGGTGCTGATGTCATCGTATTCGGAAATATCGTTTCGGACACAGTTTGTCATGCCGATTTCCTGTCCCTGATAGATAAAAGGAATTCCGCGCAGTAAAAAGTAAGTAGCTGCAAGCATTTTCACACCGGCTTCATTTCTGGCGTGTGCAGGCAGATAATGTGTAGCACCTCGTGGCTCATCATGGTTTTCGATAATATTTGCCTCAAAGCCAACGGTAAGGTCAGCTTTCTGGGTGTCAAAAAGCGCAGTGCGCCACCGGTTGAAATCAAGGGCAGGAGCATCATACCAGCCGTGTTCCCCATAGGAGAGCACATGGGCGGAAAAGTCAAATTTTGTGGAAAAATGACCGTCCTCACCGATAAATTCACACAGTTCATCCTCTTTTAAATGAAATACTTCGCCGACCGTAAAAGCGTCGTATTTGTCAAATGTTTCATGTTTCATTTCCTCTAAAAATGTGCCGATCCCATGCGCGGAAGCTAACATTTTATCGCAGGAGACAAGTCCGTCATCGCCGTCCGCCGGGAAGGATGGAAAATCAAGATTTTTCTTGATATTGATGATGGCATCGATACGGAAACCGGAAATGCCTTTTTCAAACCACCAGTTGATCATCTCATAGATTTTTTTGCGGACGACCGGGTTCTCCCAGTTTAAATCGGGCTGTTCCTTAGCGAAGGTGTGGAGATAATATTTATTTGTGCCGGGAACTTTTGTCCATGCAGATCCACCAAAATAGGAGCGGTAATTGCTTGGTGCCTTGCCGTCTTTTCCTTCGCGGAAATAGAAGTAGCCGGCGTAAGGACCGTCCGGGTCAGCGAGTGCTTTCTGAAACCATTCGTGTTTGTCGGAACAGTGGTTGACGACAAGATCCATGATCAGATGCATGTCGCGTTTTTTCATTTCTGCAACAAGGGTGTCAAAATCGTCCATTGTACCAAACTGTTCTGCAATTTTATAGTAATCGGAAATGTCATATCCCTGATCGACAAAAGGGGATTCGTAAACCGGGGAGAGCCAGACGATGTCGATTCCGAGTTCTTTCAAATAGTCCAGCTTTGAGATAATTCCCTTTAAGTCGCCAATTCCATCTCCGTTTGTATCCAAAAAACTTTTTGGGTAAATCTGATAAGCTACTTTATCGTGCCACCATTTTCTTTTCATAAATGCTCCTTTTCTTTCATTCGATTCTGGGGTGATTGCGAAACTCATTTTTTGGTTTATTAAAATTGTTCAAAATTAAATTTACACAACTTTGAGTTTCGCGATCTCTACACTTGATTGTATGATACTGTTATAATAGAATAGAAGAAACGAAAAATCTTGCATAAATATAAGAAAGTATTGCACAAAACTGCTATGCAAATGTGGATTAAGACAGCCTGGAAGGCGTTTTGCAACATGTTTCAATGATGTTAAAGAGGAATCAATACAATGAAAGAAAAAATAACCCTATCCTTAGACCAGCATGAGAACGCCAGACACGGCGAAGAAATTTTTCCACTGCAAAAATATGTGACGCCGTTATGGAAGGAGTATCCTTATGTCACTGCGCACTGGCATGAGGAGGCAGAATTTACACGGATTGAGAAGGGAAGCTGCACATATCAGATCCATCTTGAAACTTATGATGTGGAAGAGGGAGATCTGATTTTTATTCCGCCTGCGGTGCTGCATGCGATTTCCAATGAAAAAGAGGAGTGCATGCAGTCGGAAACGTATGTGTTTCATATGGATTTTCTTGGTGCAAAGGCTGCGGATATCTGTGCCATCCGGTATTTGAATCCACTGATGAACCAGAAATTGATCCCGCCGTTTGTAATCAAAAAAGGACATCCGCTTTACGAAAAGGCAGCAGATCTGTTTGAGGATATAAACACGGAGTATGACAAAAAAACACCCGGATACGAGATTGCTATCAAGTCATATCTGTTGCAGCTTGTGGCGGCTTTGATTCCATATTGTACCCGGAATACAGAGGCAGATGCGATTTTGACAGAACATGCGAAAAAGTTAAAAGAAGTTTTAAGTTATATCGATGCACACTATATGAAGGAACTGACGATTTCAGGACTTGCCGGAATCTGTTTTTTCAGTGAGTATTATTTTATGCGTTTTTTCAAAAAATACATGGGAATGTCATGCGTGCAGTACATCAAAAATGTGCGTCTGGAGCGTGCGGCAGACCAGTTTGAAAATGGGGAGACAAATACGCTCGAGGTGGCGCTCTCCTGTGGATTTTCGAATTTGTCTTATTTCCATCGGGAATTTAAAAAGAAATATGGAATGACGCCAAAAAGATTTATCAGTCTGTCTGCCCGGGCGGCAGATTTTCATGAAGGAAGTGAATAATTACCATTTTTATGACTCATAATATCATCGTGAAAAAAATGTGCGGGTTTTAAAATCCGCCGGAAAGAGGTAGAAAGATGATATTGAGCGAAAAAGAGACAACCGTAATCAAAGACTTACAGACACAGGAGCAGTCCTGCGTGGAAAAATACGAGAGATACAGTAAACTTGCCAAAGATCAGGTGCTTATTGACCTGTTCACAGATCTGCATGGAAAAGAGCAGAAACATTTAGAATCCCTGACACAGGTGCTGTCTGGAAAAGTTCCGTCCTGCGACTGCAACGACAGGGATGGAAAAGATTATAACCCGGCTGCTACCTACAGCATGGCACCTTCCGAGGATAAGAAAACGGACTGTTTCCTTGCAACAGACTGTATCGGAACAGAAAAGCTTGTTTCCTCCACCTATAATACGGAAGTGTTTGCATTCGGTGATCCGGGTGTCAGAAAACTTTTGGCTGACATTCAGATCGAAGAACAGAACCATGCGGAGATGCTTTATAAATATAAAACAGTCAACAGCATGGCGTAGCCCGGAGTTTAGGTTATGAGCCTGCCGTCAATCAATGTTACGAGCGGCAGAACCCAGAGGTTAAACTGTGGGATGGATGACTAAAAGATTATGAAGCAATATAGGTTTTATTATAATATGGCATGAATTTGATATTTAGTGCAAAAATTTGATTTTTACCTTCCTTTTCATTTGTTAGGATAAATACACAAAATGAAAAGGGAGGTTTTTTATGTTGGATAAAAAATTGAGGGAAAAGTGGAAAAGAGCAGTGATGCTATTGGGCTGCATGGCGCTTGTCTTTTCGGGTTGCGGAAAAACAGGTGATGTGAAAGAGTCGGGAGCAGTGGAACCTATAAATGAGGATGCGCAGAAATTCTGGTATATGTACTGATCACTGCACTGATCGAGGCAGCGCGGATTGCATTCTCCATTTTCCCGGTTATCATCGTTTATTTGTTCCTGTCACGCTATATCGTGCAGGGAATTGCACTTGGAAGTGTGAAGGGATAGGAAAAATTATATTTGATTCAGATAGGAGGCAGGAAGCTTTTGAGGAATCTCAAAGGTTTCCTGTTTTTTGTATAAAAACGTTTTTACTAAATAAAATATGTGCTACAATGAGTGCAGAAGAGAGGAAGAAGGGAGCCTGCAGCATGATCTATTTCGCAATCACAGCGGCAGTTTTTACGCTTGATTTTTTCTTGAAAAAATATATTGATAAAAAATACGCCAGAAAAGTAAAAAATCCACGTCTCGGTGGAATAATCTGCATAGAGAAGTTTTACAACAAAGGTGCAACGTTAAATCTTCTCGCAAAGCATCCGAAAGCCATGACTGCGATACACAGTGTCATCATGGTTTTTGTGGCGGTCATTTATTATTTTGCAATGCGGATGACTGGGAAAGAACTCACGAAAACTGGACTTGCCATGTTAGCCGGCGGTGGACTGAGCAATTTATATGACCGCTATACAAAGTACCATGTTGTGGATTATGTGCGGTTTCAGACCGGACCGAAATGGTTTCAGAGGATTATTTTTAATGTGTCTGATTTCTTTATTTTTATCGGGGCGGTGCTTGCAGTAATAGGAAGCGAAGCATAATGTCAGGATAATTTCGGGAATGCATTTATAAAACAATGACGGGGAAGGATATGATTTTTGCCATGACAAAAGAACAGTATATTAAAATTACAGAACCACTTCGGAACAATCAGGAACGGGCGAACCGTGTGACGAGTCTGAACCATGTGCTGACAGCACTTGTATTCTGCGTGTATCCGCTCTATCTTTTTATGCTGTTTGCGGACAAAGATCCATGGCTCTGGCGCGCAATACTTGTTCCGGCAGTGTCCTTTGTGGGACTTTCCATTGTCAGGAAAATCATCAATGCGCCCAGACCGTATGAAAAATTTGACATGCCGCCGGTGCTGGAAAAAGACACAAAAGGAAAAGCATTTCCAAGCCGGCACGTATTTTCTGTTTTCATTATCGCAATGACGATTTTTTACGAGCATCCGGGAGCAGGGGTAATGCTCGGGATCATCGGTTTGCTTCTTGGCATCGTGCGCGTGCTGGTCGGAGTGCATGAGCCAAAGGATATCGCTGCTGGTGCACTGGCAGGGATCGTGTGCGGAATTGTTGGTTATTATATGATAGGATGATCTCAGTTATGGCTGTGCATAGCGCTTCCGGTATTCCCTCGGGGTCTGCTGGAAGCGTTTTTTGAAGGAACGGTTAAAATAGGAAAGATTATCAAATCCCACTTCCGCTGCGATATCCAGAACCGAAGAATCGGAAGAGATCAAAAGTCTTGAAGCCATCGTCAGCCGGTATTCATTCAGATAGTCGATAAAGGACGTTCCCATCGTATTTTTAAAATACTTCATAAAATGTGACTGGCTTAAGCTGACTTCTTTTGCCACATCTTCGATCGTAATTTTTTCCATGTAATTATTTTCCACAAATTTTAAGATCAATTTCATTTTTTCCAGGGACTTGTAATCTTTTTTCTGGGCATTTCTGGAACTGCACTTATTGAAGAGAATATAAAACAGCATGAAAAGCTGGCTTTTGATGAAAAGCTGGTAAGCTGGCGGATTAGTTTTGCTGATCTCATCATTTGCATCGACGCAGGCAGAAATCTCTCCATAATAGGGATCACCGGGCTGATAGAGTACCGGAACCGTGAGTGTTCCGTCCATCAGTGGGGAAAAATAGTCGGTGCTGCAGGTGTCGGTCTGCTTGGATAAAAGAATCTGCGGATGAAAAATAATGTTTTCATATTCCATGCTTTCATTTTCGTATTGTTCGATCGAGTGTAACTGCCCCGGGATGATGAGTGCAAGCGTTCCGGCGCTGACCTGATATTGTGTGAAGTCCACAGTGATAATACCGTGCCCCTTCTTTATATAGATAAGCTCCATTTCGTCATGCCAGTGGATCGGCACATACGAAAAATCCAGTGGGATCGAGCACAGATAAGTGATATATGGAAATAAAGGGTTTCCATGGGAGATTTTTTCCTGATAATTTTCGTATTCCAGTATATTCATAAGGTACATACTCCTTTGTGATGATTTTATTGTGCCGAAAACATGCACTTTGCGCTGCAATCTGGAAAATAAAACAACATGATTGAAAAGTGCACAAAAACCAGGTACTCATTTTGTTATGTTTACACAATTTTAAAGAGGTTAAAACAATACATCATTTATAATATGATAGGATTGTACCACTTTTGTATGGAATATTACAAGAATAAAATGGTGTACCTGAATATAATATTAATCATAAAACATCGGTTTTACGAAAAAACACGAAAACAACTGCGGCAGAAAATGCGGCGGACAATACAATAAGCTTTCGCCAACAGGCGCAAGGAAAGGAGTAAATCATGAATTTACAGGAAATCGTAACAAAAAGAACAGGAAAAGCAATTTCCCAGTGCAGTAACGAAGAATTATATTTCTCTTTGCTTGAAATGACAAAAGGAATGGCAGAGGAGAAAGTCAGCAACGAGGGAAAAAGAAAATTATATTATATTTCAGCAGAATTCCTGATCGGAAAATTATTATCCAACAACCTGATCAATCTTGGAATTTATGAGGATGTAAAAAAATTACTGGCAGACAATGGCAAGAGCCTTGCAGAGATCGAGGAGGTTGAGCCGGAACCATCTTTGGGAAATGGTGGACTTGGACGTCTTGCAGCATGTTTCCTTGACTCTATCGCTACACTTGGTTTAAACGGTGACGGTGTTGGTTTAAATTACCACTACGGATTATTCAAACAGGTATTTGAGAACAATCTCCAGCATGAGACTCCAAACCCATGGATCGAGAAAGAGAGCTGGCTGACAAAGACAGATCGAGCATACACCATTCAGTTCGGTGGATTCAATCTGCAGTCCAGAATGTACGATATTGATGTATTAGGATATAACAACCGTACCACAAAGCTTCATTTATTTGATGTAGAAACAGTTGATGAGAGTTTAGTTGGCGAAGGAATTGATTTCGATAAAGAAGATATTAAGAAAAACCTTACATTATTCTTATATCCGGATGATTCTGATGATAAGGGACGTATCCTCCGTGTTTACCAGCAGTACTTCATGGTAAGCAATGCAGCAAGACTGATCATCGATGAGACACTTGCAAGAGGCGGCGATTTACACAAATTAAATGAGTACGCAGTAGTTCAGATCAACGATACACATCCAAGTATGGTAATTCCTGAACTGATCCGTTTATTAATGGAACGTGGAATCTTAATGGATGAGGCAATTGATATTGTATCCAAAACATGTGCTTACACAAACCATACTATTTTAGCAGAAGCTCTGGAAAAATGGCCGATTCATTTCTTAGAGAAGGCTGTTCCGCAGTTAATGCCGATCATTTACGAATTAAACAGCCGTGTTGTGAAAAAATTTGATGATAAATCCGTAGCGATCATCGATGATGAGAGACGTGTCCATATGGCACACATGGATATCCATTACGGCTACAGCATCAACGGTGTTGCATACCTTCACACAGAGATCTTAAAGAACTCTGAACTGAATAACTTCTACAAGATCTATCCTGAGAAGTTCAATAACAAGACAAACGGTATCACTTTCCGCCGCTGGTTATTACACTGTGACCCGGAACTCACTGCATTATTTGAATCCCTGATCGGCGACGGATTCAAGAAAGATGCAACAGAACTTGAAAAATTAGGTGCGTTTGTAAATGATGAAGCAGTATTACAGAAGATTCTTGATGTTAAGAATGCAAAGAAAGCAGAATTAAAAGATTATCTTGCAAAAACACAGGGTATCGAGTTAAATGAGAACTCTATTTACGATATCCAGATCAAGAGATTACACGAGTATAAGAGACAGCAGATGAACGCACTCTATGTGATCCACAAATATTTTGAGATCAAAGCAGGCAAAAAACCAGCCCGTCCGATCACTGTTATTTTCGGTGCAAAGGCAGCTCCGGCTTATGTCATTGCAAAAGATATCATTCATCTGATCCTTTGCTTACAGGAACTGATCAGCAAAGATCCAGAGGTTTCTCCATACTTAAAAGTTGTTATGGTAGAAAACTACAATGTAACACTGGCTGAAAAATTAATCCCGGCAGCAGATATCCATGAGCAGATTTCCCTTGCTTCCAAAGAGGCATCCGGAACATCCAACATGAAATTCATGTTAAACGGTGCAGTAGCGATCGGTACTATGGACGGTGCAAACGTTGAGATGCATCAGTTCGTTGGGGACGATAACATATACATCTTCGGTGAGACATCTGAGCAGGTGATCGAGCACTATGCAAAAGCAGATTATGTTTCCAGAAGCTACTATGACAATGATGAGAACATCAGACGTGCGATCGACTTCATCGTAAGTGACGAGATGATGGCAGTCGGATGCAGAGAAAACTTAGAGCGTCTTTACAATGAATTATTAAACAAAGACTGGTTCATGACATTACCGGATTTCGAGGAATATGTTGCAGCAAAAGAACGCATCTTTGCAGATTACGAAGACCGTATGGCATGGGCGAAAAAAATGCTCGTAAACATGAGCCAGGCAGGCTTCTTCTCATCAGACAGAACCATTGCACAGTACAATGAAGATATCTGGCATCTGTAAAATATAGCAGCAGAACACTTGCTGTTCTGATGCGTAAGAAAATGATTCAGGTGTGAGCAGCTCTCCTTTTGCGAAGCAAAACTATTCATGAGAGCTGCGAACGTTACATTCGCAGAGCATCTGTGAATGTAACGATATCTGGCATCTGTAAAATTCAGCGTCAGAACACTTGCTGTTCTGATGCGTAAGAAAATGATTCAGGTGTTCGCAGAACATCTGTAAAATTAGGGGAGTATATGATCTATATACAAAGTGGCGTGCGCCGTATGTAAAGTGCGGTGTGCGCCTCTTTTTTGTGTGTTGTAAAATCTGCCAACAACACATATAATGGGAGTAGGCAGTGAAACAGCGCCGGATGCTGCGGAAAGAAAAAACTATGCACAGTAACGCTGGCAAGGAAATGAAGGAATCTGTTTTATAAATTGCTTGGAATATTTGGGCGTATGATTTATAATGTGCATAAAGCAATGAGCAGTGTCAGGAGGAAAAAATATCAAATGCAGTGCTTGCACGATGTATTTGATATTTTTGATGACTGATAGGGCGAATGCCCGTGAGCCCATGAAATCTTTGATTTCATGGGCGTGCACTGTGGACAAAATTAACAGAGGACTTATTTTCATGAATAAAAAGAAATTTACATATATCACAGCGCTTACCCTGTTAAGCTTTACACTTATGACAGGCTGTACCAATGAGCGCAAAGAAAACCAGACTGCTTACCGTCAGATTGGAATCAATGCAATGGAAAGCGGCGATTACGCAGGAGCCGTGGATGCGTTTAACAGTGCTTTGGGACAGTGCATTGGGAAAATCACAGAGAACGAATTAGATATCTGCTACTATAAGGCAGCGGCACAGTATGCCGGTGGTGATCCGGCAGGGGCAGTGGACACTTACACAGCGATCATTGATTATGACAAAAAGGCAGCAGACGCTTATTATCTGCGCGGCTGTGTTTATCTGAAACAGGGGGATACCGAGAGCGCTGTTTCGGATTTTGATAAGGCAGTAAAAAATAACAGCAGCGATTACGAACTTTATGTCAACATTTACGAGAACCTTTCTGCTTATGATATGACGGAAAAAGGGGAAGAATACTTAAATAAAGCATTTGATATCAAAGGCAACAGTGCCGGAGATTATGCATGGCGCGGAAGAATTTACTATTATCTTGGACAGTACGACAATGCCCAGACAGAGTTGAAGTCGGCTTTAGATAAGGAGAGCGTCATTGCAAATCTTTACATTGCACAGGTGTATGAGGCACAGGGTGATCCTGAAAACGCAGAGGTTTATTATCAGAATTATGTAAACTCAGGAAACGCAGATTCCCAGGCGATGAATGCACTCGGGGAAATTGAGATAGCAAAAGGAAACTATTCCGGTGCACTCACCTATTTAGAGCAGGGTATTGCTATGGAAAATGTGACAAACAGAAGAGAACTGATGCAGAATCTCATCATTTGTTATGAATATACATCCGATTTTAATTCTGCATGGAACGTGGTACAGGAGTATGTACAGGTTTATCCGGATGATGCGAGTGCGCAGCGTGAATATATTTTCCTGAAAAACCGTATGGAACAGACAGCGCCTGTGGAGAATACAGAGGAAGCCGTGACGGAGGATACGCAGACAGTGGAAGATACACAGACACCGGAAGAGGCGCAGACACCGGCACAATAAAAGAGACCACAGGAAACAATAACGGAGAATAGAATGGCAGAAGCATTTAAAATAGAAGAGATAGAAGAAAAAGTAATTCTTGTAGGCGTGAGTGAGCAGGATGGAGATGACGCAGAGGATTCTGTTGCAGAACTTGCGGAACTGGTGAAAACAGCAGGAGCAACTGTAGTCGGAACCATGATCCAGAAGCGGGAGCTCATTCATCCGGGGACTTATATCGGTTCTGGAAAGGTGGCGGAGTTAAAGCTGCTTGTGGAGGAACTGGGCGCAACCGGCATTGTGTGTGATGATGAACTTTCACCGGCGCAGCTCCGCAATCTGGAAGATATGCTGGATACTAAAGTGATGGATCGCACACTGATCATTCTGGATATTTTTGCGGCAAGAGCAACTACCAGTGAGGGAAAGATCCAGGTGGAACTGGCACAGTTAAAGTACCGTCTGAGCAGGCTGACCGGACTTGGACGTTCCATGTCAAGACTTGGAGGCGGAATCGGTACAAGAGGTCCGGGTGAGAAAAAGCTGGAAATTGACAGACGTCTTATCAAAGACCGGATCGCACAGCTGAACCGGGAATTGAAAGAAGTACGGCAGCACCGTGATATCACCCGTGCACAGCGGGAAAAAAATCAGATGCCGGTGGCTGCAATCGTGGGATACACAAATGCAGGAAAATCAACACTTATCAATACACTGACCAATGCCGGAGTTCTGGAGGAGGACAAGCTGTTTGCAACGCTTGATCCTACCACAAGAGTGCTGGAACTGTCGGGACAGCAGCAGATATTGGTGACAGATACCGTCGGATTTATCCGCAAACTGCCGCATCATCTGATCGAGGCATTTAAAAGCACGCTGGAGGAGGCAAAATACGCAGACTATATTTTACATGTGGTAGATGCTTCCAATCCGCAGCATGAGAAGCAGATGCTGATCGTATATGAGACACTGGCAAATCTGGATGTGAAAGACAAGACGGTGATCACGCTGTTCAACAAGCAGGATGCAAGGATGGATAGCGAGCCGCTGCATGATTTTAAAGCAGACCATACGCTGCCGATCTCAGCGAAAAATGGAACCGGGTTAGAGGAATTAAAGAATCTTTTATCCGAGCTCCTGCGTGAAAATAAAGTTCTCGTGGAGCGGACAGTGCCGTATGCAAATGCAGGCGTGATCCAGCTTGTCCGCAAATCCGGTGAACTGTTGGAAGAAGAATACCGTGAGGATGGAATCTATATCCGTGCTTACGTGCCAATGGAAATTTATGCAAAATTATAAAAATGACAAATGTAGTTTATCTGGGAAGAAAGGAACAATAAAAATGATATTATTGATTAAAAACGGACATGTCATCAATCCGGCGACAGAGACAGACGAAGTGGCAGACATTCTCGCCGAGGATGGAAAAGTCGTAAAAATGGAAAAAAACATCAAGGATAAGGCAGACTATGTGATCGACGCAAAAGGCTGCTATGTCATGCCGGGATTTATTGATATGCATGTGCATTTAAGGGATCCGGGGCAGGAGCAGAAAGAGACGATCGAGACAGGCTGCAATGCGGCGGCACACGGCGGATACACAACCATCCTTGCAATGCCGAACACAAAGCCGGTGGTAGATAATCCAGATGTTGTAAAATACGTGCAAAACAAGGCAAAAACAGTTGGTGTCGTGAATGTTTTACAGGTGGGAGCCATCACAAAAGGACAACAGGGAAAAGAATTAGCAGATATCCGGGGCATGTACGAAGCGGGAATTCCGGCAATCAGTGAAGATGGCAGATCCGTTATGAATTCCGAACTTTACCGGGAGGCGATGGAGATCGCAGCAGAACTTGATATCCCGGTACTTGCCCACTGTGAGGACATTAACCTTGTAAATGGCGGCGTTATGAATGAGGATGCGCATTCCAAAGAGCTTGGTTTAAGAGGAATCACCAATTCGGTAGAAGATATCATTGTGGCAAGAGATATCATGTTAAGTGGGGACACCGGAGCAAAATTACATTTGTGTCACTGTTCAACAAGAGATTCTGTAAAAATGGTACGGTATGCAAAAATGGAGCAAATGAAAGTAACAGCAGAGGTATGCCCGCATCATTTCACACTGACCTCGGATGATATCCATAAAATCGAGCCGTCCATCGATCAGGAGAAAAAACTTGCGATCGATGCAGATGCGGATACAAACTTTAAAATGAATCCGCCGCTTCGTTCCAGAGAAGACGTGCAGGCATTAAAAGAAGGACTGCGTGACAATGTTATGGATGTGATTTCCACAGACCATGCACCTCATACATTTGAGGAGAAAAATACATCCATGAAAAAAGCGCCATTTGGGATCGTCGGACTTGAGACAGCCGCATGCCTCACTTACACGGAACTTGTTTTGCAGGGCTACCTTACACCGATGCAGATGGCAGAGAAGATGAGTTATAACCCGGCAAAGATTGTTGGAATTGACAAGGGCGATATCCAGCCGGGCAAAATTGCAGACATCGTGATCTTTGATCCGGAAAAAACATATAAGATTGACAAAACGAAATTTGCAAGTAAAGGACGCAACACACCGTTTGACGGAAGAGAAGTAACCGGAAAAGTGATGGCAACGATTGTGGACGGACGTGTGGTTTACGAGGCAGAAGCATAGGAATATACCATATTAAGGGCTGCAGAGACAGATATTTAAGAATTCAAAGCAGCTGAGAGAGTGAAAAAGCGAGGAAGTACAAAGATGGCAGAGAAATTTGAGGAGACAGCGATCATCATCCGTCAGGAAGAAATCGCAGATGATATTTACAGTATGTGGCTGCACACTGACCAGATTGCAGTACATGCGAAAGCAGGACAGTTTGTTTCTGTTTATTGTAACGATGGAAGCAGACTGCTTCCAAGACCGATCAGTATTTGTGAGATCGATAAAAAGGATGGTGCGATCCGTCTGGTGTATCGTGTAGCAGGGAAAGGAACAGCAGAATTTTCCGGTATGCATACAGGCGCACAGCTTCGCATTGTAGGCCCGCTTGGAAATGGATTCCCGAAGAAAGAGAAAAAAGCTTTTTTGATCGGAGGCGGAATAGGAATACCTCCAATGTTACAGCTTGCAAAAGAGTTAAACTGTGAGAAACAGATTGTGTTAGGATTCCGCGATGAGCTGTTTTTGATGGATGAGTTTAAAAAGCAGGGCAGAGTTTACGTGGCAACCGAGGATGGAAGCGCAGGAACTGAGGGAAATGTTTTGGATGCGATCCGTGAAAATGGACTGGACGCAGAGATCATTTATGCCTGCGGACCAATGCCAATGCTTCGTGCCTTAAAAGAATATGCAGAGAAAAATCACATCGAGTGCTGGATCTCCATGGAGGAGCGTATGGCATGCGGTATTGGTGCGTGCCTTGCCTGTGTATGTCAGTCAAAAGAAAAAGACGCACACAGCAACGTGAAGAACAAACGAATCTGTAAAGAAGGACCTGTATTCCGTGCAGAGGAGGTAGAATTCTAATGAACATGAAAGTAGATTTATGTGGAGTAACCTTAAACAATCCTGTCATGACTGCTTCCGGTACATTTGGTTCCGGCGCAGAGTATGCAGAGTTTGTGGATCTGAATAAATTGGGAGCTGTTGTGACAAAAGGTGTTGCAAATGTTCCATGGCCGGGAAATCCGACACCGCGTGTCGCAGAAGTATATGGCGGTATGTTAAATGCAGTAGGACTTCAGAACCCTGGAATTGATCTTTTTGTGGAGCGCGACATTCCTTTTTTAAAACAGTTTGATACAAAAATCATGGTGAATGTATGTGGACATTCCACAGAGGAATATATTGAAGTAGTGGAACGGTTGAGAGACCAGCCGGTAGACCTTTTAGAAATCAACATTTCCTGCCCGAATGTCAAAGAGGGTGGCATTGCATTTGGTCAGGATCCAAAAGCAGTAGAAGCTATCACAAAGGAAATGAAAAAACATGCTGCACAGCCGGTCATCATGAAGCTTTCCCCGAATGTGACAGATATTACAGAGATGGCGAGGGCGGCAGAGGCAGGAGGCGCAGACGGACTGTCGCTGATCAACACCATCACAGGCATGAAGATCGATATCAACCGCCAGAAGTTTGTGCTTGCCAATAAGACAGGCGGCATGTCAGGTCCGGCCATTCACCCGGTCGCTGTCCGCATGGTTTATCAGACTGCCCAGGCAGTCAGACTGCCGATCGTCGGAATGGGTGGAATCATGAATGCAGAGGATGCGATTGAAATGATCCTTGCGGGAGCCACCGCAGTATCAGTAGGTACCGCAAATTTCACAAATCCGCATGTGACAGAGGAGATCGTCGCAGGAATCAGAGATTATATGGAGCGTTATCAGGTTGCAGACATCAGGGATCTGGTTGGCGCAGTACATGAATAAGAGAGAAATATTACAAAAAGCCGGGATTATGTCCCGGTTTTTTTGTTAGGGCAGCAACCGTTCATCAGAGCGAGATTCGCAGAGCGTATATCGTCTCTGTTGCTCTGAAAGTAATGAGGTACAGTGCCTGGGTAATAATTAAGATTTGAAATGCTGTATACCCAAAATAAATGAAAATATAGTGATGAAAAGAATCGATTGGGTAACATGGTAAAAAATAATGCAAATTACCCACTAAAAAGAGAAAACTGTGGGTAATTTTGTTATGTAAAAAAGATTGTTACCCAAATGGCATGTTTTTTCGATAAATAAAAGCAGTATTTGGGTAAAAAAAGGTGTTTAATAAACACTTTACCCAAATAATAGAGGAAAACATTGTAAGAACTAAAATTTTACAGGCAAGTATCGATAAAACAGAAGTTACTATAATTATGAAAAAATTATAAAGTTGTAGAAACATATAGACAACAGCAGGATTTTCAAGTATTATATCAAAAAATATTCTTATTATTATCTAGAACATACTTATAATTTGCAAATCCATTAAAATCTGCTTTGCAGATGGGGTTGCTCATTTTTGAATCGTTCTTTTCAGTCTGAACAGACTTGTAGAGTAGTTATCATAGAACATTCGTTACAAATTATCCAAAAAATATTTCCATTAGGAGGGGAAAAATTGATTTATGACCAGATAAAAAGAGAAGTTGATATTTTATCAAGAAAATATGATAAATTACAGCAGCAGTTATTGAAAATGCCAGAAGGGGAATTACTCTGTGCAAAAAATGGAGATTATACAAAATGGTATTTGCACAATGATAAAACACTATCCTATATCTCAAAAAGGGAAAATAAACTGGCAGAAAAACTTGCACTGAAAAAGTATTATGAATATCAGATGCAGGAGTTGGAAAAACAAATACATATTCTGGAGAAATGTGCAGCAGCATTGAAGAAGGTAAACATGAAATCTGAATATCTTTTGCGTGAAGAATCGCCATATTGGAAATTGCTGAAGATACATTTTGAAAAATATGAAAAAGAGAAAATATCATGGATGAACGGACAATATAAATGCAATCCATCTCATCCGGAAAATCTGATTCATAAAACAATGCAGGGACATTTGGTGAGATCAAAATCAGAAGTGATCATTGCAAACACTTTATATATGAATCAAATACCATACAGGTATGAGAATCAGCTTGAGATAAAAGGAGTCATCCTATATCCGGATTTTACAATTCTTCACCCAAAAACAAACAATCTGTGTTATTGGGAACATTTTGGAATGATGGAAAATGAAACTTATCGTGAGAATGCTTACAATAAATTAAAATTGTACGGTCAGAATGGAATCATTCCATCTATAAATCTTATCACTACATTTGAAACAAAATCTCATCCAATAGATTCAGGAAAAATCCAGCAAATTGTAAAAGAAAAATTTGTTTTGTAGAGACCGCAGACTCATTTTAAGTTTTGGTTTTGCAAAAAGAGTATGTTCACTACTGAATCACTTTCCTGCGCAGCAAAACAGCAAGTGTGAACAGTAACAAAATATCAAATAATAATGGGACAAAAACATATTTTGAATTGAGCTTACAGATATTTTATGGTAGTATAAGAAATGACACAAATTAGCAGACCTATGGCTGGCTGTGACAGAAACTTGGATGTTGTGCCAAAGAGAAAATAATGGATTACAGGAAATAAAGATCAGGAGGTAAAGATCATATGGAAACATATAAGCAGGAATTTATCGATTTTATGGTAGAGAGTGATGTTTTAAAATTTGGAGATTTTACGTTGAAAAGTGGACGTAAATCCCCATTTTTCATGAATGCAGGAGCCTATGTGACAGGTTCCCAGTTAAAGAGACTTGGAGAGTACTATGCAAAGGCAATCCATGACAACTATGGAGACGATTTCGATGTGCTGTTCGGACCGGCATATAAGGGAATCCCGCTTGCAGTTGTCACAGCGATCGCATACAGTGAATTATATGGAAAAGAAGTCCGTTACTGCTCAGACAGAAAAGAAGCAAAAGACCACGGAGCTGACAAGGGCGGTTTCCTCGGAAGCAGCTTGAAAGATGGCGACAGAGTTGTCATGATCGAGGACGTGACCACTTCCGGAAAATCCATGGAAGAGACTGTTCCAAAAGTAAGAGGAGCAGCAGACGTTGAGATCGTTGGTCTTATGGTAAGTTTAAACCGTATGGAAGTCGGACAGGGCGGAAAAGTAAGTGCGCTGGATGAGATCAAAGAAAAATACGGTTTTGAAGGAAAAGCAATTGTCACAATGGCAGAGGTGACAGAGTACCTTTACAACAGAGAACACAATGGCAGAGTCGTGATCAACGATGAGATCAAAGCCGCTATTGACAAATACTACGAAGAATATGGATGCAAATAAGAAAGGCAGCGAGCGCTGCCCGTTGATACGGAAAGGTAAGCACCGGGTACTGGCATTCGTGTTTTTTCTGATTTATTTCGCTGTGCTGTTCTATTTCCTCTTTTTTTCCGAGGAGATGGGGCGGACTTATTCAGAGAGAGCGTATCATTACAATCTGATTCCGTTTCATGAGATCATGCGGTTTGTCAAATATCGGCATGTGCTTGGATGGCAGGCTGTAGTGCTCAATATCTGGGGAAATATCATTGCATTTATGCCTTTTGGTTCATTTTTGCCGATCTATTCAAAAAGATGCAGAAATGTGTGGATGACGGTGCTATACAGTTTTGAACTGAGTCTGCTTGTGGAACTGCTTCAGCTTGTGTTTAAGGTGGGTAGTTTTGATGTGGATGATCTGTTTTTGAACACGATCGGTGGACTGCTTGGTTATCTGGTGTACAAAGGATTGCTTTATTTGTGGAAAAGATATGAAAAAGCAAGGCATATAGTGAATAAGTAAGAAGCAGATTTTTATGGATCTGCGAATCATACATGGAAAAGTAAGAAAAAGAATATGAGTGGCAGGGTATCATTATGGCACAGAGAAGACGTAGAAAATACGGATATAAGTTTACAGAGAAGACACAGTCAAAAAAGGGAATTGCAGCTTTTATTCTGGCTGTGCTTTCGATTGCAATTTTTATTTATGTAATTGTAAATTCATTTCATCATGGCGGAAATGGAAGCATGTACCTTGGAAGTGCAGGAGTGTCCTCTATGCTGGTAGCACTGGTCGCTGTGGTACTGGCAGTGATGAGCCTTCGGGAGGAGGAGTCTTTTAAGCTGTTTCCATATATGTCGACTGTGCTGTCGTTTCTTGCAGCCGGTATGTGGATTGCAATTTATGTAATTGGATTTATGATATAATAAAGACTGCCGAGCGAAGCGAGTGTAGATCACGATCATGAACTGCAAGTTCATGATATAATAAAGACTACCGAGCAAAGTGAGTGTAGATAATGATTATGAAGCATAGCTTCATAATATAGTAATAAGGGAGATAAGGATGGGATACAGAGATATTTATAAGGAGTCAAATGAGCAGGCAGAGGAGCGTTTTTTGCTTGTGATGGAGCGTATTGCAGAGATTGCAGAAGAAACGGACGTGCCGGAGACATTTGACGATTATTTTAAAAAGACCGCAGCATTTTTATTACAGTTAAAGAGTGTGTTAGAGAAAGCAGAGGCAGATACATTAAAAGATGCTTCTCTTACAGAGTGTGAAAAACGGAATGCAGTTTTTTATGATGGTATCAAAGCGGAAAATTATGGAAAAAGTTATGGAAATCCGACTTATGCAGTAGAAAAACTGGGAGAAGAATACGGACAGATTTTATCTGCACTGTATGCAGAGTGCCGTAAACGTATTACGGATGCCTATGCTGCAAAAAAAATGAACGTGACGATCACGGCAGAATTATTTGTTGAGATCTATAATTATTTTGAAGACAAAGAGGGGATTGATAAAACTGCAATTGAGCAGGCGATTTACTGGTATTTCCATGATTACAGTGAAATCTTTATCGGAGATTCTGTGCGTGAACTTGTGGATTCCGAAGAAGATTTCTTATATCAGATCGTGATGAACTCAGATTTGAACGACTTGCGTTATCTCTACCAGTATGGTCAGCATATCGGAAAAAATGAGATCGGAATCGCGGCATTTTTAAATGGCATGTCTGACGAAGAGATTCAGGCAATGGCAGATACTTACACAGAAGGATACCGCATTGGTTTTGCGGCAACCGGAAAAGATTTGTCAAAGAAAACAACGGCACAGGTGCGTTACCCGATCGGTTTTGAGCGCATGGTGCGTGCCGCAGTAAAAAATTTGGAAAAATTAAATTTAAAAGTAACAATGCGGGCATGTTCTTCCGCAGCAAATAAACAGTATGATTATGACCACAAAGAGGACAAAGCATTATATTATGATAAGGCATATGTGGAGAGACGTCTGGAAGTAATGAAAACTTCCTTTGAAGAGATGAAAAAACTTGCAAACGGTCAGGCTGGTCCTGCTGTTATCGAAGTGTTTGGCGAGACTCCATTTTCTCCGGAGACCAAAAAAGAGGTATTAAAGCTGGATGAAAAACAGCAGCAGTTAAGTGTTTACGATATGAGCATGTCGGGACAGATCACAAATCAGTATATTATCGGTGAGGAGCGCAGCTTTACGATTATTGCATATCCGGTGCCTGAGATTGGTGAGAAGTTCAAAGAAATTTTTGCAGAGACAGTCAAGATCAATACATTGGATTATACCTTATACCAGAATATGCAGCAGAAGATCATCGATGTGTTAGATCAGGCTGAAAAAGTGCATATCACCGGTAAAAATAACAATAAGACAGACCTCTATGTTTCTATCTGGCCACTAAAAGATGCTACAAAAGAATCCGCATTTGAAAACTGTGTGGCAGACGTCAATATCCCGGTAGGTGAGGTGTTTACTTCCCCGGTATTAAAAGGAACAACCGGAAAATTGTTTGTCAGTCAGGTTTATCTGAATGAACTGAAATATCTTAACCTTGAAATTGATTTCGAGGACGGAATGATCAGAGATTACACCTGCACAAACTTTGAAAAAGAGGAAGAGTGCAGAAAATATATCAAAGAGAATGTCTTAATGAATCATGAGACACTGCCAATGGGTGAGTTTGCGATCGGAACCAACACCACAGCTTACCGCATGGCAAGAGATTTTGATATTGCAGATAAATTGCCAATCCTGATCGCAGAAAAGACAGGACCTCACTTTGCAGTGGGAGATACCTGCTATTCCCACGAGGAGGACATGGTGACTTATAACCCGGATGGAAAACAGATCGTTGCAAGAGAAAACGATTTTTCAAAACTCCGCAGCGAGGATATGAGCAAGGCATATTTCAACTGTCATACAGATATTACCATTCCTTATGATGAGCTTGACAAGATTACAGTCATCCGTAAGGATGGTACGACAGAAGATATTATTTCCGATGGACGTTTTGTGCTCGCAGGAATCGAAGAACTGAATAAGCCGCTGGACCGCTAAACGGGAAAAATATAAAATTCTGGATACTGCCAAAATAATAGGATTATTTGACGGTGTTCGGAATTTTTGTATTTGATAAACGGTGAAGTGATTGAGTAATAAAATTGCAACAATATATAAATATATTTAATAAAACAAATAACAATTATTAATTGGACTTCTTAATTGAGATATATTATAATGAGCGCAAGAGAGGAAAATACAAATTTATTTGTATTTGACGAACAACGAACAGAAAAGGAGACGAATATCATGGCAAAAGTTGGTATTGTAATGGGCAGTGACTCAGATATGCCGGTTATGGCAAAGGCTGCAGATATATTAGAAAAATTAGGGATCGATTACGAGATGACGATCATTTCCGCACACCGTGAACCGGATGTTTTCTTTGAGTATGCGAAATCGGCTGAGAGCAAGGGATTTAAAGTCATCATTGCCGGAGCAGGAATGGCGGCGCATCTTCCGGGTATGTGCGCAGCAATTTTCCCAATGCCAGTCATTGGTATTCCGATGCATACCACTTCCTTAGGAGGAAGAGATTCCTTATATTCCATCGTGCAGATGCCGTCTGGTATTCCGGTAGCAACTGTAGCGATCAACGGTGGAGCAAATGCAGGACTTCTTGCAGCTAAAATCCTTGCAACTTCAGACGAAGCTTTGTTAGAGAGACTGAAAGCTTACTCCAAAGATCTGAAGGAGCAGGTTCAGGCAAAAGATGCAAGATTACAGGAAGTTGGATACAAGAACTATTAAATGTTTACGAAACTCCTGCTAGTCATCCTTAAATTGTTCAAAATTAACAAAATTCTCGAAAACACGCTCTCGCTACGTGTCGCTGGTAACGGTACTAAGAAGCCAGTTGCGACTTGCGTTGCACCTGCCTTCTAAGAACCGACCGCTCCCCAGCGTTTTCTCAAGCTTTTGTTAATTTTTCACAATTCAATTTAGGTTTTCATGAGTTTCGCAATTATTTAAATAAGAACTACTATAAAGGAGAGAAAAAATGGATTACAAGAACGCAGGTGTAGATATTGAAGCTGGATATGAATCAGTGGAATTAATGAAAAAATATGTAAAGGGAACCATGCGTCCGGAAGTGTTAGGCGGACTTGGTGGATTTTCCGGTGCTTTTTCCATGGAAGTAATCAAGGGAATGGAGGAGCCGGTACTTTTATCCGGTACAGACGGATGTGGAACAAAAGTAAAATTGGCATTTCTTTTGGACAAGCATGATACGATTGGTATTGACTGTGTTGCAATGTGTGTCAATGATGTTGCCTGCGCAGGTGGTGAACCATTATTTTTCTTAGATTATATTGCATGTGGCAAAAACTATCCGGAAAAAATCGCAACGATCGTAAGCGGTGTGGCAGAGGGCTGTAAGCAGTCCGGCTGTGCTCTGATCGGTGGCGAGACAGCAGAACATCCGGGACTGATGCCGGAAGATGAATACGATCTTGCTGGATTTACTGTAGGTGTGGTAGATAAAAAAGACATCATTACAGGAGAGAACTTAAAGGCTGGTGACGTGCTGATCGGTATGGCTTCCACAGGCGTACATTCCAACGGCTTTTCCCTTGTCAGAAAAATCTTTAAAATGGATAAAGAAACATTAAATACATATCACGAGGAACTCGGTAAGACATTGGGCGAAGCATTGCTTGCACCGACAAGAATTTATGTCAAAGCTTTGAAAAACGTGAAAGAAGCAGGCGTTCGGGTCAAGGCGTGCAGCCATATCACAGGTGGCGGTTTCTATGAGAACGTTCCTAGAATGTTACCGGAAGGCAAACATGCAGTCATCAAAAAAGACAGCTATGAAGTACCGGCTATCTTTAAAATGATGGAGAGAGAGGGAAGTGTTGAGGAGCACATGATGTACAATACTTACAACATGGGCATTGGAATGATCGTTGCGGTTGATCCTGCGGATGTGGAGAAAACTATGGAAGCAATGCGTGCAGCCGGAGACACCCCATATGTGATTGGTGAGATCAAAGACGGCGAAAAAGGAGTAACTTTATGCTAAAAGTTGCAGTTTTAGTATCCGGCGGTGGTACGAACCTTCAGGCAATTTTAGATGCAATAGACAATGGAACGATCACCAATGCAAAAGTGGAAGTTGTGATCAGCAACAACAAAAATGCATACGCTTTAGAACGCGCGAAAAATCATGGGATCGAGGCTCTTTGCATTTCTCCGAAGGACTACGGGACAAGAGATGCGTTCAACAAAGCATTTCTGGAAAAATTAGATGACTGCCAACCGGATTTAATTGTTCTTGCAGGATTTTTGGTTGTGATCCCGAAGCAGATGATCGAAAAATACAGAAACCGTATCATCAATATCCATCCATCCCTGATCCCATCTTTCTGCGGAACCGGTTATTACGGACTGAAAGTCCATGAGGGTGTGCTGTCCCGCGGTGTAAAAGTGACCGGAGCAACGGTACACTTTGTAGATGAGGGAACAGACACAGGTCCTATCATTTTACAGAAGGCAGTGGAAGTAGAGCAGGATGATACACCGGAAATCCTCCAGAGACGTGTCATGGAGCAGGCAGAGTGGATCATCATGCCGAAAGCGATCGACCTGATCGCAAACGGAAAAGTCTCTGTCGCAGATGGCAGAGTCCGAATTGACGAGAATAAGTAATAGCGAAACCGAAAGAAGAGTTTCGCCAATATTTCATAGAGAAGGAGAATCCGCATGAAAGTATTAGTAGTAGGAAGTGGCGGTCGTGAACATGCGATCTGCACCAGCGTTGCAAAAAGTCCGCGTGTAGATAAAATCTACTGTGCACCGGGTAATGCCGGAATTGCAGCACTTGCAGAGTGTGTGCCGATCGGTGCGATGGAATTTGATAAATTAGTTGCTTTTGCAAAAGAAAAAGAAATTGATTTCACGATTGTTGGAATGGATGATCCGTTAGTTGGCGGAATTGTGGACGTATTTGAGGCAGAGGGACTTAAAGTATTCGGTCCAAGAAAAAATGCGGCAATCTTAGAGGGCTCCAAGGCATTTTCCAAAGATCTTATGAAAAAATACAACATTCCGACCGCAGCATACGAGAACTTTACTGATCCGCACGAGGCACTTGCTTATCTTGAGACAGCAAAAATGCCAATCGTTTTAAAAGCGGATGGACTGGCACTTGGAAAAGGTGTTTTAATTTGCAATACATTAGAGGAAGCAAAAGCCGGTGTCAAAGAGATCATGGAGGATAAGAAGTTCGGAACAGCCGGAAATACCATGGTCATCGAAGAGTTTATGACCGGCCGTGAAGTGTCCGTTTTATCTTTTGTGGATGGAAAGACCATTAAGATCATGTCCTCCGCACAGGATCACAAACGTGCAAAAGACGGCGATCAGGGCTTAAATACCGGAGGAATGGGAAACTTTTCTCCAAGCCCATTCTATACAAAAGAAGTGGATGAGTTCTGTAAAAAATACATTTATCAGGCAACAGTCGATGCGATGGCGGCAGAAGGAAGACCATTTACTGGTGTTATTTTCTTTGGTCTGATGCTGACGGCAGACGGACCGAGAGTGTTAGAGTATAATGCCAGATTTGGCGATCCGGAAGCACAGGTTGTTCTTCCAAGAATGAAAAATGACATCATTGATGTGATGGAAGCCTGTGTAGATGGCAAATTAGATACGATCGATCTTCAGTTTGAAGATAATGCGGCAGTCTGCGTTGTGCTTGCATCTGACGGTTATCCGGTGGCTTATGAAAAAGGATTTGAGATCACCGGACTTGAGAAGTTTGAGGGAAAAGAGGATTACTTCTGTTTCCATGCCGGAACAAAATTCAATGAGGCAGGAAAAATTGTGACGAACGGCGGACGTGTTCTTGGAATCACAGCGACAGGAGCCAATTTAAAAGAGGCGAGAAAGAAAGCCTACGAGGCAACCGAGTGGGTAAACTTCGCCAACAAATACATGCGTCATGACATCGGAAAAGCAATCGATGAGGCGTAATAATTTTTGAATTTAAAATCGTTCAGACCGGATGCATCGGTTTTCGGAAAGCCAGATAGAGTTCATATGATCCGAAAACGGTGGAAAAGGTCTGAACTTTTTTTGCTCATAGTAATGAAAATTCCGTGAAGTTGGAATTCTATTGTATTCAGAAAAGAAAGACATGGAATAATTGTGAAAAAACATTGCATATTTGCTCCAATCGGGTATAATTACAGTTGGTACATTCCAGCTTTGGAATGAATTTCAGGAAAAACGGACTGGAAAAATAATTCCGGAAACAGTTTTTCCAAAAAGCAGGGAGAATTACATGTCACAATCTGTAATGATTAAAAGCAACAAATATGGTATTAATCTGGTGCTGGATCCGAATATACCGTTTGTGGAATTATTAAAGGATGTTATTGAGAAGTTCAAGGCATCGGAAAAATTCTTTAAAAATGCTGAATTAGCCATTTCTTTTGAGGGAAGGAAGCTTTCGGAAGAGGAAGAAAACCGTATTATCGAGGCAATCACAGAGAATACGACGATTCAGATTTTATGCATCGTACAAAATGGCAGTGAGCAGGAAGCAGTCATGAAACAGCAGATTGAGTACTATCAGGCAGTACAGCAGCAGTTTATGAATGCAAACACCGGTTCCGGAGATTTTTACAGAGGAACTTTGCGTTCCGGACAGGTTATCGAAAGTGAATCCAGCGTAACCATTATCGGGGATGTGAATCCAGGTGCGAAGATAATTTCGCAGGGGAATATCGTCATTCTTGGAGCGTTGAAAGGAAATGCACATGCGGGCAGCGCTGGCGACCGCAATTGTTTTATTTTTGCGCTTGATATGAACCCAATCCAGATTCAGATCGGTGATCTGATCGCCAAGAGCCCGGATAAAGAAAAAACGAGAAAACATCTGTTGAGACGTGAAAAAGTTCAGACCGCAGAGTCCCAGATCGCAGTGGCGAGGGATGGCAATATTTATATTGAGCCGGTCACAAAAGATATTTTAAACAGAATGTAAAATGCGAAATGCACAGGAGGAAATCATGAGCGAAGTTATTGTAATCACATCCGGAAAGGGTGGAGTAGGTAAGACAACTACAACAGCAAATGTAGGAACAGGTCTTGCACAGTTGAATAAAAAGGTAGTAATGATCGATACTGATATCGGTCTTCGTAACTTAGACGTTGTCATGGGATTAGAGAACCGTATTGTATACAATCTGGTTGATGTTATCGAGGGCAAATGTCGTTTGAAACAGGCACTCATCAAGGATAAAAAGTATCCGGAATTATGTCTGCTGCCATCCGCCCAGACAAGAGATAAGGATGCAGTGACACCAGAACAGATGGTAGAGCTGATCGATGAGCTGAGAAAAGAATTTGATTATATTTTACTTGACTGTCCGGCTGGAATCGAGCAGGGATTTAAGAACGCCATTGCAGGTGCAGACAGAGCACTGGTTGTCACAACACCTGAGGTATCTGCAATCCGTGATGCGGACAGAATCGTTGGCTTACTGGAAGCAAACGAGATGAAACGTATCGACCTTATTGTAAACCGTCTGAGAATGGATATGGTAAAACGCGGAGACATGATGAAAGTAGAGGATGTTACAGATATCCTTGCAGTAAATCTGATCGGTGCAGTACCGGATGATGAACATATTGTTGTTTCTACAAACCAGGGTGAACCATTAGTTGGTTCTGACTGCCTTGCCGGAAAAGCATATGCAAATATCAGCAGACGTATTATTGGAGAAGAAGTTCCATTTTTAGACTTGGAAGTAAAACAGGGTGTATTTGGAAAATTAATGGATTTGTTTAAGAAAAACTAAGGGGGAGAAACCACATGGGTTTAATGGATTTATTCAAAAAGAAAAGTTCTGGTGATGTTGCAAAGGATCGTTTGAAACTTTTACTTGTATCTGACCGTGCCAACTGCTCTCCTGAGATGATGGAAATGATCAAACGGGATATTATCCAGGTGATTTCCAAGTACATGGATATTGATGCAGATGCGCTGGATGTAAAAATCACTGAGACAGAGTCCGATTCCAACAATGGTATGGTTCCAGCATTATTTGCAAATATCCCGATCAAGGATATGAAACATAAACCGGATAAACGCTAAGATTTATAACCGGAGTTTGACTTACCGTAGTGTCGCAGATTTTGTGGTGCTTTCTCAGGGGGTGAAGGGGCAGATATAAGCGTCCTCTCACAAGTCTTGATTTTATAGGTTTATGAAAAGAAAAACGGTACAGACAAATATGATGTTCCTGTTCGCCGGGCATTCCGCTGGGCTTCTGAACAACAATCATGTTCAGCTGAAGCTTCCATGATTGTTAGAATCCCAGCTCCATGGCTCACAAAGGAAATCATATTTGTCTGCACCGTTTTTCTTTCAGTTACGTTATGGATGACTTGTGAATAATTTTTAAATAATAGCAGGAGAAATAAAATGAGTACAAAAAAAGCAATTGGCATATCTTTTGTTGCCATATTTATTTTAATAATTGCGCAGATTATTGCACAAGTCATTGCAAGTGTGTTTGTTATTATAAAGATTCCATATGGAATTTGTAATATTATCGCAGGAATTATATATGTTGGCTTAACATATCTTGTTTTGAAAATGTTTATTAGCAAGATTGTTAAGTTACCTGTTTCGGATTTCGGAATGCCTAAATTTGAAATTAAAATAAGATGGATTTTAATAGCTATATTATTGCCATGCATTATAAAAGGAATTTATGTTTTAATATTCAATGGTGAGTATGTCTCCTCAAATATGAATGGAAATGAGATATTCAATACTTTAAGTGTAGGGGTTGCGTTCACCGGGATAGCGGCTGGATTTGTTGAAGAAATGGTGTTTAGAGGAGTTATACTCAATGCATTGAAGAAAAGATGGAATATGAAGGTGGCTGTAATTGTTCCATCAATGTTATTTGGTATTGTACATGTTCTGGGACAGGATTTTTCGATAGGCAGTTGTTTATTAGTCATTATCGCTGGAACTATGGTAGGCGTTATGTTTTCAATGATTGCAATAGAGAGTGGTTCGGTTTGGAATAGTGGAATAGTGCATGCTATCTGGAACATTGTAATCATTGGTGGTGGATTAGCCATTGGGGAAAAAATGGATCCATATTCTGTAATGACATATGTTCTTGATTCAAAAGTTTTTGCAATTACAGGTGGTGAGTTTGGAATTGAATCGTCTGTTATTTCGTTAATAGGATACATAATAGTTGCCGGCATAGCATTTATTATGATTAAATCGAACAGGAAAAATTGATATGACGGTTTGAAAATGTGAAGCTATAAGGAACTTGTCCATTTTTAGTTTGTAGAAGTTTATTATAAAATAAGAGTTTCATAACGTAAATTGCAGATTTTGTGATGTAATTCATAGTGTTGGCAGGGCATGTATAAGCGGCATTTCACAAGTCATTCACAGTGTAAATGAAAAGAAAAATCGTACAGACAAATATTATTTTCTTTGTGAGCTATGGAGATAAGACTCTTTAGAGGCTTATCGGAATGCCGAGCGAACAGAAACATAATATTTGTCTGTACGATTTTTTTTAATCAACATATATAATAATGACTTGTGAGAGGGCGCTTATATCTGCCCTTTACACCCTAAGAAAGCACCACAGAATCTGCAATTTGCGTTATGGAATTCACGGTTATGGGATGAGTGCCTATAAAGGAGGTGTCGACTAAATGCAGTCATTTTCAATGTCTTGTGATTCGTCCATTTCACATTCATGTTTTCATAAACATGTCAGACTGCAATATTTTGTTCATAACCTAAATTATAAAATTCAATCTAAAAATCCGCACCACCTGCGATCGGCAGTTCCTAAGTAAAACTCCTGTAAAATTCCAATCTTGAAAAAATGTATTGACAACAAAGTGCCATAGTGCTATTGTTAATTACATAAGTAATGAACCATATAACAAACAAAAAACAAGAGGACAGATAAGCGCATTTGAAAAGCTGTCAGCAACAGAATAATTTCTGGAAAGAAAGGAGTATATCATGCATGAATGAGATTTTGACGCAGGAGAAATCCATATATCTGCAGATTGCAGAGATGATCGAGACAGATATTTTAAGGGATATTCTTCTGGAAGAGGAACGCGTGCCGAGCACGAATGAACTGGCGAAACTATATGCCATTAATCCGGCGACAGCAGCCAAAGGAGTGAATATTTTGGTGGATGAAGGTGTTTTATATAAGAAAAGAGGGATTGGGATGTTTGTGTCAGCAGGTGCGAAAGAGGCAATCTTAAGCCGGAGAAAGAATGAATTTTATGATAACTATGTAAAAAAACTGTTAGAGGAAGCAGCGAGCATCGGACTTGGAAAAGAAGAAGTCATTCAGTTGATACAATCCGGCAATGAAGAGTAAGGAGCTGTCCGGATGGAAAACAGTGATACCGGAAGCATGGAATCATGCAAATAAGAGGAATGATACAGGAAAATGTATTTTAAAGTTGTGAAAAGAAAGGCAGGAAGATGATTCATGGAATCAATCGTATGTAATGGTATTGGTAAAATTTATGGAAAAAAACAGGTGTTAAAGAATATCAATCTCACATTGGAGAAAGGAAAGATTTATGGACTGATCGGAAGAAACGGTGCCGGAAAGACGACATTGTTATCCATTATGTCCGCACAGAATCCGGCATCCGAAGGAACTGTGACATGGAATGGTGAAAATGTATGGGAGAACCGCAAGGCGTTAGATCACATTTGCTTTTCCAGAGAGTTGTCCATCAATCTCTATGGAAGCGGCGTGAGCGGCATGAAAGTAAAAGATTATCTGAAAACTGCGTCCTATTATTATCCAAACTGGGATCAGGCACTTGCGGAGGAACTGATCAAAAAGTTTGAACTGAATACAAAGCAACGTATCAATAAAATGTCCAAAGGTATGCTGTCCATGGTGACGATTATCGTAGCACTTGCAAGCAAAGCCGATTTTACGTTTATGGATGAACCGGTGGCAGGCCTTGATGTTGTAATGCGTGATTATTTTTACCATAAACTGATGGAGGAATATACAGAGACCGGACGTACCTTCGTTATTTCCACACATATTATCGAGGAAGCAACAGACCTGATGGAAGAAGTGGTCATGATCAAAAATGGCGAGGTGCTGCTGAAAGAAAATACGCAGGAACTTCTGGAGAGAAGCTACCATGTAAGTGGTCTTGCAGAAGTTGTGGATCAGGCAACGGAAGGCTATGAGAGACATCATGAAGAGAAGATGGGAAGAAGCAAGAGTGTGACGATCCTTTTGGAGGAAGGACAGAAGCTGCCAGAAGGCTATGATGTGACCATACAGGCACTCAATCTGGAAAAATTGTTTGTATCCCTTTGCGGAATGGAGGAGTAGACATGGCAGAGAGCAGGATTATTAAGAGAAATGTTCGATTCTGGGGAAAATCAGGATTGCAGCTGACCGGCATGATGTTGATTTTTATGGTTGTATATGGATTCTTGTTTAATATGGGAAGCAGCAGGGTATTTGGGGATTTCTGGAAAACAGCCTATTTTTATGGCGGGATCATAAGCGTTTTATTTGCCATGATCGGACCGGTTTCTTATGTGGGATCTTATCTTCCGCTGACATTGTCTTTTGGCTCCGGAAGAAGGGAGGCAGTCTTTGGCGCACAGATTTTCTGTGTGGTCTATGTAGTAAGCGCCTATATCATTCTGGTATTTGCAGGGATTATGAGCAGTGGAAAGTTCAATGGAAAGCTGAATGCTTTGATCGCAGTTCTGTTTATATTCATGACAGCGATCGGGCAGCTTGTCTCGGTTGCACAGATGCATTTCGGAATGAAAGGAATGATTATAGGAATCGTCATGGTGGTATTAGGTATAGTCATCGGTATTGTGGCAGGAATTGGATTTATTGACCAGATCATGGCGTGGATCAACAGAATACAGACGAATGTAGTATGGACATTGCTTGCGATAGCAGCGATTGTCAGCATTGCGTTGTATGCAGTCAGTGTCATGGCACTTTTCCGTGAAATGAGACATTACGAAGTGAAAGCATAAGTTGGGAGGCGGAAAGAATGAACAGTTTTTTGATTCAGTGTAAGGTGCGGAAAGCAGAGCTTTTGCAATTTCTTGGAATTACTGCTGTGGGATACTTAATTGGTCTGATCGTTGTATTTATTGTGATGAACGTGGCAAAAGAGAATACCTGTGCAACAGCCGGAACCATGCTGGCGGTCATCGCCTTTGCTTTTATACATTTATTTGGGATAACTCTTTCTTTTATGGGGGATTTTAACATGGCAATTTCCCTGGGTGCGACCAGAAAAAGCTTTGTCTCAGGCTATGTACTTTTTAATCTGCTGGAGATCGCAGTGCTGGAACTTGAGATCGTTGTGTTTGGTGTAGTTGAGAAGCTTTTGCTGGAAAATGCATTTCCACAGGCGGTTATGGAAATTGACCTGACAAACTTTTTTACATGGAACTATCTGTCAGGTGTCCTGGTCGTATTTACAGCAGTGGAAATGTTTTTCGGCGCAGTTATTTTAAGATATGGCATGAAAGTGTTATGGATTTTATGGGCGGTCTGGATGATAATCTGTCTGGTTCCCATGAATATTGCAAAGAATGAAAAGCTTTCCGGTGAACTTGCGAAATTAGGGCTGTTTCTGGGTGGAAAATTCACGCCACAGGGAATTGTGGCTCTGGTGATTGCCTTAACAATTGTTGTAGCTGCGATCACATGGAACATTCTTCGGAAACAGCGAGTGACAGCATAAATATTATGTGATAAGATAAAACCATGTGGGTGAAAAATACCTGCATGGTTTTTGTTATGACGACCACTAATCAGATAACAGGATTACGGAAAAATATAAGGGGATTATGATGAACGATAAGTTAGAACAGTTACAGAAATATTTAGAGAAAATGGAACAGTTCAACCATGTGAACACATTATTGTATTGGGATATGAGAACCAACACTCCAAAGGAAGGATTTGCAGGACACAGCGATGCACTCACTTATTTTTCGACGGAGCAGTTTTCCATGTCGACCTCGGATGAACTGAAAACGTTATTGGATACACTGGCAGAGCCGGAAGAGTTTGAAAAGCTTGACGATAAGTGGAAGTTTGTTGTAAATAAAATGAAAACAGATATGGACAGAAATCGCAGAATTCCAAAAGAATTTTATGAAAGCTTCGTGAAAGCACAGTCGGAATCGGAGAATGCGTGGGAGGAAGCGAAGGAAAAAGCAGACTTTTCTATTTTTGCCCCACATTTGCAGAAAATGATCGATATGACAGCGGAGATGACCGGTTACACAGATCCGGAAAAAGAAGTTTACGACGCACTGTTAGACCAGTATGAAAAAGGAATGGATTCCGCTACGATGGACAGCCTGTTTGAAGATTTAAAAGCAGAGCTGATTCCTCTGGTGCAGAAAGTGCTTGCAGCGAAACAGCCGGATGACAGCAAGTTTCATGTTTCATTTGATAGGAATGCGCAGAAGGAAGTGGAGAAGCTTTTGCTGAGTTATATCGGATTTGACTGGAACAGAGGAACAACCGGGGAATCTACACATCCGTTTACACTGAATTTTTCGTCAAAGGATGTGCGTGTGACCAATCATTTTTATGAACATGATCCGCTCAGTGCGATGTATTCGGCAATCCATGAGGGTGGTCATGCGATTTTTGAGCAGAATGTGAATCCGGATTATGACGGAACGGTAGCGGGAAGCTGCAGTTATATGGGAATCCATGAGAGCCAATCCCGTTTTTATGAGAACATTCTTGGAAGAAATAAGAATTTCTGGATTCCGGTTTATGCAAAAGTGCAGGAAAAAATGCCACAGCTTCAGGACGTTTCGTTGGATGAATTTTATAAGGAAGTCAATCATGTGAGAAACAGTTTTATCCGTACAGAGGCAGATGAACTGACTTACTGTTTCCATATTATTTTAAGATATGAGATTGAGAAGGCAATTTTCCGCGACCATGTGAAAGTGGAGGAACTTCCGGCACTCTGGAATCAGAAAATGCAGGAATATTTACAGATTACTCCGGCAGATGATGCGGAAGGAATTTTGCAGGACATGCACTGGTCTGACGGTTCTTTTGGTTACTTTCCATCCTATCTGCTTGGCAGTATTTATGACGGCATGTATTTAGATCGTCTTGAGGAAGAACTTGGCTCTGTGGATGCGCTGCTCGCGGAGGGAAGAATCAGTGAGATTACAAAATGGCTGAATGAGAAGATTCATCAGTATGGTTCTACCAGAAGCCCGAAAGAAGTGATCAGATACGTCTGCGGCAAAGAAGTTTCAGCAGAACCGCTGATTCGTTATTTCAAAGAAAAATATACAAAAGTTTATAATCTTGGTTAAAAAAGAAATTTTTGTGGATAATGGATAGAAAAGGAGAAGTATGAAAAAAGGAATTATTTTTGACATGGACGGAACGCTGTGGGACTCGGCAGCGAACGTTGCAGAATCATGGAATCTTGCCATAAAACAGGATGGCTCTGTTGATAAAAAACTGACGGAGCAGGATATTCAGGGGGTTATGGGAAAGACCATGGATGTGATCGCAGACATTCTTTTCCCGGAACTGGAAAAAGAGGCGCGCATGAAATTGTTAGATCAGTGCTGTTCCATGGAAAATGACTACCTGAGAGAGCATGGTGGAGTTTTGTATCCAAAATTGGAGGAGACACTTTCTGCACTGAAAGAAAAGTATCCGCTCTACATCGTGAGCAACTGCCAGAGTGGTTATATAGAGGCATTTTTAGATCATTACGGATTTGGAAAATACTTTGAAGATATAGAGTGTTATGGAAATAATCTGAAACAGAAGGGCGATAATATCAGATTATTAGCAGACCGGAACGGGTTGACAGAGGCAGTGTATGTCGGCGATATCCAGGGGGATTATGATGCCAGCTGCCACGCAGGTGTCGGGTTCATCCACGCAGCATATGGGTTTGGAACAATTGCAGCGGACGTGCCGGAAATCCATACATTTGAGGAACTTACAGAGACCGCAGACCAATATTTTGCTCTGCGGTAAGAAATTATAAGGATTTATCATATGACAAAATTAGATGAGTTAGTAACACAGATCAACAGAGAACATGTTTATATCCAGACACATAATTTTCCGGATCCGGATGCCATCGCAAGTGCGTTCGGCCTGCAGGAACTGTTAAAGCTTCGAGGGATTCATGCAACGATTTGCTATAAGGGAAAAATCGACCGTTACAGTACCGACAAGCTGAGAGAGATTTTGGACATCAGACTGGTAAATATTGAGAATATTGACAGTGAACTCACGGAGGACGACGAGGTTATCCTGGTAGATGCGCAGAAGGGCAATTCCAACATTATCGATATGACCGGGGATGAGATCATCTGCATCGACCATCATCCGGTTTATGAGAAAACGGAGTACCGGTTTACGGATATCCGGCCGGGTGTCGGGGCTTGCGCATCGATCATAGCACAATATTTTTTTGAAAATGAAATACCGATGGATCAAAGAATTGCAACAGCGCTGACGTTTGGAATCCGTATGGATACACAGAAATTGTCGAGAGGCGTATGCAAAATGGATATGGAAATGATCTGGCGCATGTTTGACCTGTGTGATCAGGATATGATTTATCTCTTAGAGAACAGCACACTCTATTTTGAAGATCTGATGGCGTATTCCAAGGCAATCTCAAGCATTGAGGTGTTTGAGAATATCAGTTTTGCAGATACCGGAAGGGATTGCCCGGAGGCTCTGATCGCCAGTGTGTCAGATTTTATGCTTGCATTGGTGGAAGTCTCTTTTTCAGTGGTCTATTCCAGAAAAAAAGAAGGAATCAAAATTTCTGTGCGGAGTGAGCGTCCCACATTAGATGCCGGAAAAATTATAAGCAAGGCGTTAAAAGGCATCGGAAGCGGTGGCGGGCATGCTACGATGGCAGGCGGTTTTGTGCCGTTTGACGGAAATGACCGGGAGGAAGATCTGATGATCCAGAACATCCGCGAAAGATTTATAGATGTGATCAGCAGGACGAAACGAAAGTCATTAAGATAGGTGGAAAATCTTGACTTTTCGGGGAAATCTCTGTATAATCACAGAAGGTTAAAGGCAATGATCCATTCATTGCAAATAGAAAAGACGATGACGAAGACAGTAGTTGTTAAGAGAAAGGCAAAGAGAGCCGGGATTGGTGTGAACCGGTGCGAGTATCTTAGGAATGAACATCACTTCCCAGTCGCAGTCCGAAATGTTTTGACTGAGTAGGCACTGACGTTTTTCCTACGTTACAGGGAACGGGTATATGATTTTTATAAAATCTGTACATTGTAATTAGGTGGTACAACGATCATTTAAGGCTCTCGTCCTATTTACAGGATGAGAGCCTTGTTTAGATTGAGGAGGATTATATGTATAACAAAGTTGAAACAAATATGAACTTCGTTGACAGAGAAAAGCAGACAGAGAAGTTCTGGGAAGATCATGACATCTTCAAAAAATCAATGGAACAGCGCAAACAGGGAGAGACCTACACATTCTATGACGGACCTCCAACTGCAAATGGAAAACCACATATCGGACACGTATTAACACGTGTTATCAAGGATATGATCCCAAGATACCAGACTATGAAGGGAAAATATGTTCCGCGTAAAGCCGGATGGGATACACACGGACTTCCGGTCGAGTTAGAGGTAGAGAAGATGCTCGGCTTAAACGGAAAAGAGCAGATCGAAGAGTACGGTATGGAACCTTTCATCAAAAAATGTAAGGAATCTGTATGGAAATACAAGGGAATGTGGGAAGATTTCTCAGGAACTGTTGGTTTCTGGGCAGATATGGAAAACCCATATGTCACCTATGATGACAACTTTATTGAGTCCGAATGGTGGGCATTAAAACAGATCTGGGACAAAGGATTGTTATACAAAGGCTTCAAGATCGTTCCTTACTGTCCTCGTTGTGGTACACCACTTTCTTCCCAGGAAGTTGCACAGGGTTACAAGACTGTAAAAGAACGTTCTGCAGTGGTACGTTTCAAAGTTGTCGGAGAGGATGCTTACTTCCTTGCATGGACCACAACTCCGTGGACACTTCCATCCAATGTTGCACTCTGTGTGAACCCGGATGAGACTTACTGCAAAGTAAAAGCCGCAGACGGATACACCTACTACATGGCAGAGGCACTTCTTGACAAAGTGTTAGGAAAGCTTGGCAATGAAGAGGAAGGTGTCAAAGCATATGAAGTATTAGAGACTTACACCGGAAAAGATTTAGAGTACAAAGAATATGAGCCGTTATATGCATGTGCAGCAGAAGTGGCAGCAAAACAGCACAAAAAAGGACATTTTGTTACCTGTGATACTTATGTAACGATGTCTGATGGTACCGGTATCGTTCATATTGCTCCTGCATTCGGTGAAGATGATGCGAATGTCGGACGTAAGTACGATCTTCCGTTTGTACAGTTTGTAAACGGAAAAGGTGAGATGACAGAAGAGACACCTTATGCCGGATTATTTGTAAAGAAAGCCGACCCTGAAGTATTAAAAGATCTGGATGCGCAGGGCAAATTATTTGACGCACCAAAGTTCGAACACGAATATCCACATTGCTGGAGATGTGATACACCGCTTATTTACTATGCAAGAGAGTCATGGTTCATCAAGATGACTGCTGTAAAAGATGACCTGATCCGTAATAATAATACTGTAAACTGGATTCCGGAATCCATCGGTAAAGGACGTTTCGGTGACTGGCTTGAGAACATCCAGGACTGGGGAATCTCCCGTAACCGTTACTGGGGAACTCCTTTAAATGTATGGGAATGTGAAGGCTGCGGACATCAGGAGTCCATCGGAAGCCGTGCCGAATTAGCAGAGAGAAGCGGAAACCCGGATGATGCCAAAGTGGAATTACACAGACCGTATATCGACGCTGTGACCTTTAAATGTCCTGACTGTGGCAAGACCATGCACAGGGTGCCAGAAGTGATCGACTGCTGGTTCGACTCAGGAGCAATGCCGTTTGCACAGCACCATTATCCATTTGAAAATGAGGATTTGTTCAAACAGCAGTTCCCGGCTCAGTTCATTTCCGAGGCGGTAGACCAGACACGAGGATGGTTCTATTCCCTGATGGCAGAGTCCACCTTACTGTTTAATAAAGCTCCTTATGAAAACGTTATCGTTTTAGGACATGTACAGGATGAGAACGGACAGAAAATGTCCAAATCCAAAGGAAATGCAGTCGATCCGTTCGATGCATTAGAGACTTACGGAGCAGATGCGATCCGCTGGTATTTCTACATCAACAGCGCTCCATGGCTTCCAAACCGTTTCCATGGAAAAGCAGTGCAGGAGGGACAGCGTAAGTTCTTAAGCACCTTATGGAACACTTATGCATTCTTTGTACTGTATGCAAACATTGACGGATTTGACGCAACAAAATATAAACTGGAATATGATAAATTATCCGTGATGGATAAATGGTTACTGTCCAAATTAAATACCGTGATCGGCGCTGTGGATGATAACCTTGGCAGTTACAAGATCCCGGAAGCTGCAAGAGCACTCGATGAGTTTGTGGACGATATGAGTAACTGGTACGTAAGACGCTCCCGTGAACGTTTCTGGGCAAAAGGAATGGAGCAGGATAAGATCAATGCCTACATGACACTTTACACAGCGTTAGTAGAGATCTGTAAATGTGCAGCACCAATGATCCCGTTCATGACAGAGGAAATCTATCAGAATCTTGTGTGCAGCATTGATAAAAATGCACCGGAAAGTATTCATTTATGTGACTTCCCAACCGTTAATGAAGCATACATTGACAAAGAGTTAGAGAAAAATATGGATGAGGTATTAAAGATCGTTGTTATGGGCCGTGCATGCCGTAATGCGGCAAACATCAAGAACCGTCAGCCGATCGGAAATATGTTTGTCAAAGCTCCATTTGAACTTTCAGAGTACTTCAAAGAGATCATCGAGGATGAGCTGAATGTAAAGAAAGTTTCCTTTACCGATGATGTAAGTTCCTACACAAGCTATACATTCAAACCACAGCTCCGTACTGTAGGACCAAAATATGGAAAATATTTAGGACAGATCCAGAAAGCTTTAGCGGAACTTGACGGAAACGCTGCTATGGCAGAGTTAAAGGAAAATGGATTTATCACTTTGAAGTCTGTCAGTGATGATGTAAAATTAGCAGAGGAAGATCTGTTAATTACAATGACACAGATGGAAGGTTATGTAACGGAGGGGGACAATACAGTAACCGTTGTCCTTGATACCAACTTAACACCGGAGTTAATTGAAGAAGGATTTGTGCGTGAGATCATCAGCAAGATCCAGACCATGAGAAAAGAAGCAGGATTCGAAGTGATGGATAAGATCATGATCTCTTATCAGGCAGATGACAAAGTGGCTGCCATCTTTGACAAATATGGTGATGCGATCAAAGCAGATGTACTCGGACTTGATGTTGTAGCTGGCAGTGTGGATGGATACGAGAAAGAATGGAATATTAATGGGGAAACCGTTCTTTTAGGTGTAAAAAAAGGAGAGTAAGGAAATGTCTAAAACAGCAGCAGTCTTCAATAAGAAAAAATTTATCAATGATGTAACAGAGACAGTCCGTCATATGTATCGCAAACAGTTAAAAGAAGCAAGCCAGCAGGAGATTTTCCAGGCGGTATCCTACGTCGTAAAAGACGTTGTGATCGATGACTGGCTGGCAACCCAGCAGGCATTTGACGATCAGGATCCAAAGATTGTCTATTATATGTCAATGGAATTTCTGATGGGCCGTGCGCTTGGAAATAACCTGATCAATTTAAAAGCTTACAAAGAAGTGAAAGAAGCTCTGGAAGAAATCGGACTGAATCTTGACGTGATCGAAGATCAGGAGCCGGATCCTGCACTCGGAAACGGTGGTCTTGGACGTCTTGCAGCATGCTTTATGGAATCACTGGCAACACTCGGATACGCAGCTTACGGCTGCGGTATCCGTTACCGTTATGGTATGTTCAAACAGCAGATTTCGGATGGTTTTCAGGTAGAGGTACCGGATAACTGGTTAAAGAATGGCTACCCATTCGAACTTCGCAGACCGGAGTATTCCTACGAGATCAAATTCGGCGGCTATGTCCGTACCGAAGACATGGGAAATGGCAACACCAGATTTATCCATGAAGGCTATCAGTCCGTTATGGCGATCCCATACGATATGCCGATCGTAGGATATGATAATCATATGGTAAATACGCTGATGATCTGGGATGCAGAGCCTAAGGAAGGTTTCCAGTTAGATTCCTTTGATAAAGGAGATTATAACAAAGCGGTAGAGCAGGAAAACCTTGCACGTAACCTGGTGGAAGTCCTTTATCCGAATGACAATCATATTCAGGGAAAAGAACTTCGTTTAAAACAGCAGTATTTCTTCGTATCTGCAAGTTTACAGCGTGCGATCGCAAGATTCAAAAAGCATCATGAGGATATCCATCAGCTGCCTGAGAAAGCAGTATTCCAGATGAATGATACACATCCGACGGTTGCAGTGGCAGAGTTAATGCGTATTTTGCTGGATGAGGAAGGCTTAAGCTGGGAGGATGCGTGGGATATCACAACCCACTGTGTTGCTTATACCAACCATACCATTATGGCTGAGGCTCTTGAAAAATGGCCGATCGAGATTTTCCAAAGACTGCTTCCGCGTGTATATCAGATCGTGGAAGAGATCAACCGCCGTTTTGTTTTACAGATCCAGGAGCAGTATCCGGGCAACAATGATAAAATTGCAAAAATGGCAATTTTATATGATGGTCAGGTAAAAATGGCGCATCTTGCGATCGTTGCAGGTTATTCTGTCAACGGTGTTGCCAGACTGCACACTGAGATTTTGAAAAAAGAGCAGTTAAAAGATTTCTATGAGATGATGCCGCAGAAGTTCAATAACAAAACTAATGGTATCACACAGAGACGTTTCTTAGCACATGCGAACCCGCTTCTGGCTGACTGGGTAACAGCGCATGTGGGAGAAGGCTGGATCACAGACCTTTCCCAGATCAGGAAACTTGCGCCTTATGCAGATGATAAAAAAGCACAGCAGGAGTTTCTGAAAATCAAGCACCAGAATAAAGTGCGCCTTGCAAAATATATCAAAGAGCACAATGGAATTGATGTAGATCCGGATTCCATCTTTGATGTGCAGGTGAAACGTCTTCATGAGTACAAACGCCAGCTGTTGAATATCCTTCATGTTATGTATCTCTATAACGAGATCAAAGAGCATCCGGATATGGAATTTGTTCCAAGAACATTCATTTTTGGTGCAAAGGCAGCAGCCGGTTATAAAAATGCAAAACTTACCATTAAACTGATCAACAGCGTTGCAGAAGTGATCAACAATGATAAGAGTATCAATAACAAGATCAAAGTGGTATTTATCGAGGACTACAAAGTTTCCAATGCAGAGTGGATCTTTGCAGCAGCAGATGTCAGCGAGCAGATCTCAACTGCAAGTAAAGAGGCATCCGGTACCGGTAATATGAAGTTCATGTTAAACGGCGCCCTGACACTTGGAACGATGGACGGTGCGAATGTTGAAATGTACGAGGAAGTCGGACCCGATAATATGTTTATTTTCGGTATGAGCTCGGACGAAGTGATCGCACATGAGCATAACCGTGATTATGATCCGATGCAGATTTTCAACACGGATCAGGATATCCGCAAAGTTCTGACACAGTTAGTGAACGGATTCTACTCACCGAACGACTCCGAACTTTTCCGTGACCTGTACAATTCACTGCTGAATACGCACAGCACACAGTATGCGGATACGTACTTCATTCTTGCAGACTTCCGTTCTTATGCAGAAGCGCAGAAGAAGATCATGGAGTATTACAAGAACAAGAGCGCCTGGGCAAAGAGCGCTATCTTAAACACTGCACATTCCGGCAAGTTCTCATCCGACAGAACGATTCAGGAATATGTGGATGATATCTGGCATTTACCGAAGGTGAAGGTTGATGTGGAATAAAGAATAGATGTTTTAATCAGAAGGCAGTTCTGTGATAGGTATATAGTCATTGCTTGGGAAACGTATCTATCATGGAACTGCATTTTTGAAATCTAAAAGTATTTTCAGCAAGCTGATTTGAAAGGCACTAAATCATTATGAAAAATATAACTTTTTTAGACAGCATTAAATGTGCTGTAAAGGGAATGAAGTATGCTTTTAAAACAGAAAAAAATTTTAAATATTATTTCTTTATTGCCTTATTTTTTCTGATTTTAAATATTTTATTAAAATCAACAAAACTGGATTACATTTTATACATAATTGTAACAAGTGGAGTTTTGATGGCTGAATTAGCGAATACAGCTATTGAACATGTTGCAAATGCTATATCAGGTGAATACAATGAGGAGATTCGATTAGCAAAAGATATTGGTTCCGGTATTGTGTTAATGCAGGGATTTGCTTTTTTTATTGTAGAGGGAATAGTTTTTATCACTAAATTTGTGTAAACAAGAGAGGAAAGACCCGGCAGGCAATCCTATTTGGGATGCGCTGGATCATAACAGAACATATATGATAATTTTAGATATGTATTTAACGATGTTATCCGTTATATTGGGTGGTATATTGAACATGCTTTTTGTAAAAACAAATTTTTATAAAAAGTATAAATATCCGATTGACTGTAACAGAAAATTCAGGGACGGGAAAAGGATATTTGGAGACAATAAAACATGGATAGGTATTGTGTCCATGATTGTCTGTTGCATCTTATCTCAGGTATTTATAGGTTTTATCTGTAATGCTTTCAATATCAATAATCATAACCAAATCTATCGTTTTTATGAAAATAAAGTAGGGGTTAATGTTTTGACAGGATTTTTGTTCGGCTTTATGTACATGTTGTTTGAACTGCCAAATTCATTTATAAAAAGAAGATTGGATATTGAATGTGGAAAAACAAATACAAATATAATAGGAAAATTATTCTTTGTCATAGATCAGATCGATTCCCTCATAGGAGTCATGCTGATTTTAGTGATATTTGCTAAAATCTCCTGGAAACAATACTTTGCGTATATTTTCATTGGTGGATTCACTCATATTATGGTAAACTTATTTTTATACAAAATCAAAGTCAGGAGAAATGTATGAAAAGGGAAAAGAAGTTATTCATCGGATGCTTTAATAAATCGGTTATTTTAACGTACATTGGAGTTGTTTTTGCCCTTGCAGGCATTTTTATATTAATAGATTTACAGGAAGCGGAGCAAATGAACCTTGTGATGTTTTGTCTGATCATTTCTGGTCTGTGTGATTTGTTTGATGGCTTTATTGCCAGAAAATGCAACAGAAATGAAACACAAAAAGCTTTTGGAGTTCAGATCGATACATTATGCGATATTATCTCGTTTGTTATATTTCCGTCGATTCTTTTGTATAAAATGGCATTTCAGCATCATTCTCAGATGGTATTTACGGTTTCTATCGTGATGATTATTTTATATGTTTTGTGTGGTATTACCCGGCTGGCATGGTTTAATATATTAGCCAATGCCGAAAGTAAAACAACTTATTATCAGGGTGTACCAGTTACATACATTTCGTTTGTTGTCCCTGTTTTTTATGTGGGCATTCAAAGAATTCCCTTCCTGATGCGCAATATAAATGATATATTTGTGATCCTATATGGTGTTATGGGATTTTTGTTTGTGGCGAATTTGAAAATAAAAAAACCATCAGGAAAATGGTATGTATTTTTTTCGGTCGCTGCGATTGTCACAGTGGTATTACTTTTTATTTAGTGGTGGTTATGGTTAAAATTTATCATAGAGACAGTAAAAAACTGATAGAAGAAAAAGAATATCAGGAAGAGTTATTGATATTTTTATATAAAACAGTGATAGGAAGATGCTTATTAAAGTTATTTGTTGCCAGACCATGGTTCAGCAATTTAAGAGCAAGATATCAGAAGAGTCCTGAATCAAAAAAAGATATTTTGCCGTTTGTAAAAGAATATCATGTAGATATCTCCGATTATAATATCGATCACTTTGACAGTTTTAATGATTTTTTTACAAGGAAAAGAATGTATGGAACGACAACCCGGTCAAATGAATTGATGGCAATCGCTGACAGCAAATTATCTGTTTATAGAGTTGATGAAAAACTGAAATTGAATATAAAGAATTCTATTTATGAATTAAAAGATATTATTCAACAGAAAGAAATTGCTGATTTATATAAAAACGGATATGCTCTTGTGTTCAGGTTAGCGGTGAATGACTATCATCGTTATGTATTTTTTGATGATGGTGAATTAATTTCTTCTGAATTTATAAAAGGTGAATTGCATACCATAAGGCCTGTTTCCGAAAAATATAAAGTGTATGCCAGAAACAGCAGGGTTGTGAATGTCATGGATTCAAAATCGTTTGGTATCATTACGCAGGTTGAAATAGGTGCTTTACTTGTGGGGAAAATTGTCAATTATAATACTCATATGTTCAGCAGGCTGGAAGAAAAAGGTTATTTTGAATATGGTGGTTCTACTATTGTAATGTTTTTTCCACCCAATATCATGATAGATGAAGATATATTAAGACAATCTCAGGCGGGATATGAAACTCAGGTTTTCATAGGTGATAAAATCGGACAAAGAAAGGAATAAAGAGCCATGTTTGCTGCATTAAAAAGGTTAAATATTTATCAAAAAGAAATGTATCCAATCATTTCAAGATTATTATTAGGATATTTGGTGTTTGGTGAAATTTATTTTATCATTCTGTTAAATCATGGAATTATAGATGTGAAGTTTGGAATACAGGAACTGGTTTGTGGATTTACTGTATTTAGTTTTCTGTTCTGGCTTAGGATCGCAGATGATTTTAAGGATTATGAACTTGATTGCAGATTATTTAAAGAGCGGCCATTGCCTTCTGGAAGAGTGACGAAAAAGGATTTGGGTATTTTTATAACAATATTAATCGCTGTTACTCTGGTCTTAAATTTTATTTACATGAATAATTTTTTGTTTTGTATTTTATTATATACCTACGGCTCCTTCATGGCGGTATGGTTTTTCCAAAAACATAAAATTGCGAAATCATTACCTCTGGCTTTAGTTACGCATAATCCTGTTCAGATATTTATCAATCTTTACATAGTATCATTTACAGTTATTAAATATCAGCTGCCATTTTTTGATCTGACGAATATGCTGGCATTGCTGACTTTGTATTTTCCAGCTTTGATCTGGGAAGTTTCAAGAAAAATAAAAGCTCCTGAGGAGGAGACGGAATATGTAACATACAGCAAACTTTTTGGATACAAAAAAGCAGTTAATTTCGTATTTATTGTTACATGGATTGATATTTTTACAAATTTTGCTTTGGTCTGGAATTTAAATAAATGGTCCGTGCTCGCATTGTTACTCAATGTGTTATGGTGCAGCTGGAAATTTGTTGAATTTAAAAAGAATCCTACCAAATACAAAATTGTAACAAAAGTAGAAATGTATACGTATATTCAGGAATCACTGATGATTCTAACCATTATCCTGTACATTATCATGCATAGATAAACTTGGAGAAAAAATGAAACACAGAAATTTGGAAATTTTGAGAGAACATTATATCAACGTTCCTGATTTTATTGTTGTTGACGGTAAAGAGGAATTGGATCTCAGTTTTTCAAAAGAGGAATTGTTTGCAGTCCGCTCCTCTTTTGAGGTGGAAGATAATGATGAGAACAGTTTTGCAGGACAGTTTGATACTTTTTTAAATATAAACAGAAGGGATGTTTCTTTTTATATTGATAAAGTAAAAGAGAGTTATAAAAAATTAAATATCACAAATACGGCATCAAAAGTAATTGTCCAGGAAATGATACAGTCAGATTATTCAGGTGTTATTTTCACAGCAAATCCAACTGGAATTTTAAATGAAATGGTCATTGTAGCTGGGGAAGGATTAGGGTGTAATATCGTTGAAGATAAAATTTCCACAACAACTTATTATTACAATGTGGATGACAAAAACTACTACTTTGAAAATGAAAACATATTAAATAAAAATATATTAAATGACTTAATTGAAATTGCTGTCAAAATAAAAAAAATTTTTCAGAAAGATATGGATATTGAGTATGCAGTTAAAGATGATAATGTCTACATTTTACAGGCAAGACCAATTACAACTTTAAAATACAGTAAGACGGTCATTTTAGATAATAGTAATATTGTTGAGAGTTATCCGGGAATCTCGCTGCCGTTGACTCAGAGTTTTGCAAAGCAGATTTATGCAGATGTTTTTAAACATTGTATTTATCACTTATCCCAAAAGGATAAAAATTTAGTGGACGGTATGTCAGATCATTTAGATCATATGCTGGCATGCACAAATGGAAGAATTTATTATAATATCAATAATTGGTATCTGATCATCAAGTTATTACCATGCTCAGACAAATTAATTAAAATATGGCAGGAAATGTTAGGGGTTGAGAATAAATATGTAAATGATGAAAAGATACCTGTTACATTTTTAACGAAAATAAAAATTGTGATTTCATTCTTGCACTTTTTAAAATCAACTCCCAGATCAATGGAAAAATTGAACAGAAAATTTGAGGCTGATTTAATAATTTTTAAGGAGCAGGTTCAATCTCAAAATTCGCTTCAGGATTTATTAGATACCTATAAAGTGATAGAAGCGGCAATTTCTAGTGACTGGTATATTACACTGATCAATGATATGTATACTTTTATATATACAGGACTTTTATCGAAAAAAGAGAAGGAGCAATTAAATGATATTAAGAACCTTGAGAGCATGAAGCCGGTCATGGCTCTTAATATGCTGATTCATGTTTATAAAAAAGAAAAAAAATCGAATCGGTTTAATAAATTATTTGAGCAATATATCGAATTGTATGGCGACAGATGTCTGGGCGAATTAAAGCTTGAAACACAGACTTACAGAGTGAATCCGGATTTGTTATTGGAGTATATTCAAACACATAATGAGACCAGTCTGGACAAGACAAGTGAAAATATGAAAGAAAATAGAAAGATAAAGAAAGCAAAACTTGGCATTTATAACAGGGAAATCTCAAGATTAAACAGAACCCGGATTTTTGGGCTGGCAAGAAGTATTTTCCTGAAAATTGGTGAAATTCTGACCGCAGAGGGAAAATTAGAACATAGAGAAGACATTTTTTATCTGTTTTTGGATGAGATTAACGAAAAGGATTCTTATATTGGACTGGTAAAGGCGAGAAAAATTGAATATAGAAAAAATGAAAATATTCCAGCTTATAGCAGGCTGGTTTACGCAGATGAAATCGTTGAAAAACATTTTGAAAATATCAGTATGATAAACAATCATGACAATTTATTTGGAATAGGTTCTTCGATGGGAATCGTGGAAGGGGAAGTGATTGTTGTAAAAGAACCTGATTCCAACCTAAGCGTTAAAAATAAAATTATAGTCGCAGAATCGACAGACCCGGGATGGGTATTGCTGATCAAGGATGCGAAAGGGATTATTGTAGAGAGAGGTTCTATTTTAAGCCATACGGCGATCATTACAAGAGAACTGAAAAAGCCTTCTATTGTAAATGTTAAAAATGCAACAGGGCTGCTCAAGAACGGAGACAGAGTGCAGTTAGATGCATACAAGGGAATTGTAAGAAGAATAGATGGAACTTTATAAATGGAGAAGCATATGAACTATAAAGTGATTTATGGAAAAAACGATCTGGTATATACAGGTTTTTTGGCATTACCCGGCAAATTATATCAAAAGAATGAGCTGACACAGGATTATGATACAGAATATAAACTATTACATGAAAAACACACCTTAAGTAAATATTTTAACATTACACCTTTTGTCGTAATTGATAAAAACAGCCAGATGCCTGTTGCACGATGTATGTTGACATACTATCCGGAGGATGAGGTCGCATATTTTGGCTTTTTTGAATGTATCGGACAGCAGGAAATAGCAGAACAATTGTTAGATACTGTTTCAAAAAAAGCCAAAAAGGATGGAAAAACGAAATTGTCAGGTCCTGTGGATGCTTCTTTTTGGATAAAATACAGATTGAAAATTAATTTGTTTGATAGAATTCCGTATACAGGAGAACCGTATAATAAAAATTATTATTATAAATTACTCTCGGATTGCGGGTTTGTAGTACAAAATCATTATACATCTAATATTTATCCTATTATAGATATGGATTATTATAACGAGAAATTCGAGAAACGTTATGAACAATTTCTGAATAAGGGTTATGAGATCAAAAGCCCTGCGAAGAAGAACTATCCATATATCATGGAAAAAGTGTATGAACTGATCATGGATTTATACAGTGATTTTCCGGCTTTTAAGTATATTGAAAAAAAAGATTTTATGGATATTTTCGGCTCTTATAAATACATATTAGACTATGATATGGTTAAAATTGCTTTTTATAAAGAAGAAGTTGTTGGATTCTTTATAAGTGTTCCGAATTATGCTAATTTGCCTTATAAATTAAATGTCAGAAATTTTTTTAAAATTCTTCAAATAAAAAATAAACCGGATGAATATGTGATGCTTTATATGGGAGTAGATAGAAGACATCTGGGATTAGGGAATGCATTATCTAATGTTATTACAATGGAATTAAAGAATAAACATGTTCCGAGTATTGGTGCATTAGTAAGAGATGGTAAAATCACACAGAGTTATGCAAGTGAATTAATTCGGGACAGATATGAATATGTATTATTGGAAAAGAAGCTGTAAGGAGAAAAAGGTATGGTCAGTGTATTTCAGGAAATATGGAATGAAGGAGAGGCAGCTATGGCAGAATTTATAAAATTACCTGTTGGAATTGAAAATTTTGAAAAAATCCGCAGAGATGGTTTTTATTATGTTGATAAAACCGGTCTGATCGAGCAGCTTTTAAATAACTGGGGAGAGGTCAATCTGTTCACGCGTCCACGTCGGTTTGGTAAGACATTGAATATGAGTATGCTCAAATGTTTCTTTGAAATCGGTACAGATCAGTCGCTGTTTGACGGATTATATATTTCTAAGAATAAGGCTTTATGTGATGCATATATGGGAAAGTATCCGGTCATATCAATCAGTTTAAAAGGGGTAAATGCAGACAGTTACGAAAATGCACGCAGCCTGTTGAAACGGATTGTGATGGAAGAAGCGAAAATGCACCGGATTATCATGAGTGGAAATAGGTTAGATGACATAGACAAGGCAGAATATATGTCACTTGTTACAGGAGAAATGGGCGAGGACACGCTTGTATACAGTATGAAAACGCTGACTGCATTACTGGAAAAGTATTATGAGAAAAAAGTGATTGTACTCATTGATGAGTATGATGTACCTCTTGCCAAGGCAAACGAGAATGGTTACTATGACCAGATGGTTTTACTTGTCAGAAATTTATTTGAAAACGTGTTAAAGACAAACAGCAGTTTAAAATTTGCAGTTTTAACAGGCTGTCTGCGTGTGGCAAAGGAGAGTATTTTTACAGGACTGAACAATTTTAAGACTAATTCAATCCTTGATGCGGAGTATGATGAGACGTTTGGATTTGTCGATGATGAAGTGAAAGAAATGCTTCATTATTATGGTCAGGATACACATTATGAGACAGTAAAAGAGTGGTATGACGGATACCGCTTTGGAAATGCAGATGTTTATTGCCCGTGGGACGTCATTAATTATTGCGATGCACATAGAAGGAATCCGATGCTTCCACCGGAGAATTATTGGACTAACACCAGTGGAAACGATGTGCTGAAACATTTTATAGAAAGTGCAGGAGCAGCAAAGGGGCTGGCAAAAACAGACTTAGAGAGACTTGTAAATGGTGAAATCGTAGAAAAAGATATACGTGAGGATCTTACTTATAATGAACTGTACGCATCCATGGATAACCTTTGGAGTACACTTTTCATGGCGGGATATCTTACACATAAAGGCAGAGTTGATACAAAAAGATTCAGACTTGCAGTGCCAAACCGAGAAATTCGGAACATCATCACAGAGCAGGTGCTGGCTTTGTTTAAGCAGAATGTGGAAAAAGACGGACAGCTTCTGAATGATTTTTGTACTGCTCTTTCAGACGGACACACAGATGAGGTCGAGCGGTTATTTTCAGAATATATGAAAAAGACGATCAGCGTTCGTGATACTTTTGCAAGGAAAGAGTTAAAGGAGAATTTTTATCATGGTCTTCTGCTGGGGATTCTTGGATTTAAGGCTGGCTGGTCGGTCATGTCTAACCGTGAATCTGGAAATGGATTCAGTGACATTATGATTATGATAGATGATGCTGAGATTGGAATTGTGATTGAAGTAAAATATGCGGAGAGTCATGATCTCGAGGCTGTTTGCAAGGATGCGCTAAAACAGATGATAGATAAACGCTATACAGAATATTTTGAACAGCAGGGGATAAAGAAAATTCTTAAATATGGAATTGCCTGCCGAGTCAAGGAATGTAAGGTTATGTTAGAAGAAAACTAATTTCAAGAAAGATGTAACATGTAAAAATGTTGCATCTTTCTTTTTTATTGTTGCAGTCTGCGGTCAATTGGTTGCAATGTAAAAACGAACATGATAATGTGATAGTAACAGGAAACGGAAGATGCGCAAAACAAGGAGGCTAAATCCTCTCCTCACCAGGAGGGCAAATTTTACTTCGTAAAATAGGATTTTGCTTCGCAAAACAAGGAGGATTATATGATTTGGGAAGATGTATTAGCAAAATTTAAAGAGTTATTTGGGGATGAGGGCGAAATCGGTGTTTATTTTGCACCAGGACGTGTGAACATGATCGGTGAGCATACCGATTACAACGGAGGACACGTTTTCCCTTGTGCACTCACCATTGGTACATATGGTGTGGCAAGAAAAAGAGATGACAAGAAACTTCGTTTCTATTCTATGAATTTTGAGCAGCTCGGTGTGATCGAGTCCTCAGTAGAAGGTTTAAAACCGGAAAAAGAAGCTGACTGGACGAACTATCCAAAGGGAGTTATGTGGGCGTTTGGTGAGAAGGGAATGAAAGTTGAGCAGGGTATGGATCTTGTTTTATTTGGCAATATTCCAAACGGCTCAGGACTTTCTTCTTCTGCATCAGTGGAAGTTCTGACCGGATATATTTTAAAAGATATGTTTGGATTCAACGTGACAAATCAGGATCTTGCGCTGATCGGACAGTTCTCTGAAAATAAATTCAACGGCGTAAACTGTGGTATCATGGATCAGTTTGCAATCGCAATGGGAAAAGCTGGTCATGCGATTTTCCTTGACACGGCAACTTTAAAATATGAGTATGCACCGATCAAGCTGGAAAATGCAAAGATCGTGATCTCCTGCAGCAACAAAAAACGTGGTCTTGGAGATTCCAAATACAATGAGAGAAGAAGTGAGTGCGAGACTGCGCTGGCAGAACTTCAGAAAGTTGTTAAAATTGATTCCCTTGGTGAACTCACGGAGGAACAGTTTGAACAGTACAAAGATGCGATCAAAGATCCTGTCAGGGTAAAACGTGCTAAACATGCGGTTTATGAGAATCAGAGAACCATCAAGGCAGTGGAAGCATTAAAGAATAACGATGTTGCTCTGTTTGGTGAGTTAATGAACGCCTCCCATGTTTCCCTTCGTGATGATTACGAAGTAACCGGTATCGAGCTTGACACATTGGTGGAAGAGGCATGGAAAGTAGACGGAGTGATCGGTTCCCGCATGACAGGTGCAGGATTCGGTGGATGTACCGTCAGCATCGTAAAGGATGAGGCAGTGGATTCCTTTATTGAAAAAGTAGGTGCTGCTTACAAAGATAAGATTGGCTATGCAGCTGATTTCTATGTAGTGGAGATTGGTGACGGTCCTGTAAAACTGGCTTAGTGATTTCAAAATAAAGAGGATAACACAATGATTCAGGAAAGAATTTTAGAATTGACAGAATATGGTCTTGTGACCGGACTGGTGGAGCCGGAAGACAGGAGATTTAACATTAACCGCCTGTTAGAACTTTTTCATCTGGATGAATTAGACGATGAGGTGGCAGCAGCCTATGCAAAGAGAACTCCGATGACACAGGAGAGTGCAGAGGCAGCATTGGAAGGCATCTTAAATGAGATGCTCGATTATGCGGCAGAAGATGGACTGATGCCGGAGGATACGATCACATACAGGGATCTGTTCGATACAAAGATCATGAGTATGCTTGTGCCGAGACCAAGCGAAGTGATCAAAAAATTCCAGGCACTCTATCAGATCAGTCCAAAGGAAGCAACCGATTATTTTTACAAATTAAGCAGAGATACAAACTACATTCGTAGATACCGTATCAAAAAAGACCAGAAATGGACTGCAGATACCGAGTTTGGAACATTGGATATCACCATCAACCTCTCCAAACCGGAAAAAGATCCAAAGGCGATCGCGGCAGCCAAGCTTGCAAAACAGAGCGGTTATCCGAAATGCCTTCTCTGCAAAGAGAATGAGGGATATGCAGGACGTGTGAACCATCCGGCAAGACAGAACCACAGGATTATTCCGGTAACGATCAATCACAGTGACTGGTTCTTCCAGTATTCTCCATATGTTTACTACAATGAGCACTGCATCGTTTTTAATGCAGAGCATACACCGATGAAAATCGAGAAAGCAACCTTTGGAAAACTGTTGGATTTTGTAGAGCAGTTCCCACATTACTTTGTCGGATCGAATGCGGATCTTCCGATTGTTGGAGGATCTATCTTGAGCCATGATCATTTCCAGGGTGGACATTATGAGTTTGCCATGGCAAAAGCACCGGTCGAAAAAGAGCTGACCTTCAAAGGATTTGAGGATGTGAAAGCCGGAATCGTAAAATGGCCAATGTCCGTGATCCGTATCAGCGCACCACAAAAAGAGCGCCTGATCGAACTAGCAGATAAGATTTTACTTGCATGGAGAGGTTATACGGATGAAGATGCATTTATTTTTGCAGAGACAGAGGGCGAACCACACAACACGATCACTCCTATCGCAAGAAAACGCGGCAATGATTATGAGTTAGATCTTGTACTCCGCAATAATATCACGACGGAGGAGCATCCGCTGGGTGTTTACCATCCACATGCAAAACTTCATCATATCAAAAAAGAAAACATTGGTCTGATCGAGGTTATGGGACTTGCAGTGCTTCCAGCCAGATTAAAAGATGAGATGGCTGCATTAGAGCAGGCAATCTTAGACGGCGCAGAAATCCGTGAGGATGAAGTTCTTGCAAAACATGCAGACTGGGTGGAGGAATTTCTGCCGAAGTATGGATTTACGGCAGGAAGCGGCCTGGAAGGTGAGATCACACCGGAAAAATTACATGAGATCATTCAGACAGAAATCGGTCTTGTGTTCAAAGAAGTTTTATTGGACGCAGGTGTTTACAAATGCACAGAGGAAGGCAGAAAAGCGTTCCAGAAGTTCGTAGATACCGTCAATGCATAAAAATACAGGGGAGTATTTTTAATAAACAAAAACTGTCCGGGGCAGTATCCGTAAGGAAAATGTCCTGTGGCAGTTTTCTTTTTTTATCTATTTACTTTCATACAGTATTGTTGTAAAGTAATAATTGTTCCGTGGATCTGCACATTTACGGTGCAGACCGCAGAAAAATGACTCGAGAGTAAGAAAACAGTGAGGAAGAGAATATGATTTCACAGAAAATACAGAAGGCATTGCAGGGAAGTTCTGCGATCCGTGCAATGTTTGTAGAGGGAAATGAACTTGCCGCCAGGGTGGGAAGAGAGAACGTGTATGATTTTTCATTGGGGAATCCTGCAACACCGGCTCCGGCAGCATTGAACGAGGCAATTAAGCAACTGGTGGATGAGACCGATCCGCTGGTTTTACATGGATATATGGACAATGCCGGTTACCCGGATGTCCGTCAGGCGGTTGCAGAGAACTTAAACAAGCGTTTTGGAACTGCATTTACTTCCCATAATATTGTGATGACAGTGGGAGCAGCGGGAGGATTGAACATTATTTTTAAAACGATCTTAGATCCGGGTGACGAGGTGATCGTGTTCGCCCCATATTTCGGAGAGTACAAGAGTTATGCGGCCAATTTTGATGCGGCAGTCGTGGAGGTAGCGCCGGATTTTGAAACATTCCAGCCGGATCTGGCTGCTTTGGAAAAAGCGGTCAATGAAAAGACCAAGGCAGTAATCGTGAACACGCCAAACAATCCGACCGGTGTGATCTATCATGAAGAAACCATGAAAAAGATGGCTGAGATTCTGGAAAAGAAGGAAAAAGAGATTGGACACGAAATTTATCTGATTTCCGATGAGCCTTACCGTGAACTTGTCTACGATGGAAATCAGGAGGATTTCCTGACGAAATACTATAGGAATACGATTGTAGGTTATTCCTTCAGCAAGTCTCTTTCCCTTCCGGGTGAGCGTATCGGATATGTGGTTGTTCCGGATGAGGTGGAAAATGCAGATCAGGTCATTGACGGCATTGTTGTATCCAACCGTACCCTTGGTTTTGTAAATGCACCGTCTTTGCTTCAGAAAGCGGTAGCAAAATGTCTGGATGAGAAAACCAATCTGGCATTTTATGATGAAAACAGAAAGATGTTATACGAGGGACTGCAAAAACTCGGTTTTCACTGCATCAAACCGGAAGGCGCTTTTTATATGTGGGTAAAATCTCCGGAAGCAGACGAAGAAAAATTTGTTGCAGCAGGTAAAAAATACAATATCATCATGGTAAAGGGCAGCGCATTCGGATGTGCAGGCTATGTCCGTCTTGCTTACTGTGTTTCCCATGAGACGGTAAAAAATGCCCTGACTGCGTTTGAAAAACTGGCAGAAGATTACGGATTGTATACTGAATGAAATGACTCGGAAATGAGCAGATTGTAATGAATTTGTGAAATATATCAGGAAAATTGAGAGAGTGGAGAGCGTAAAATTTATGAGTAACTGGGAAGAGTATGTAAGAACGGTGGAACCGTATGTTCCGGGAGAACAGCCAAACCAGCCGGACATGATCAAATTGAATACCAACGAAAATCCATATCCGCCCGCACCGGGAGTGGTAGAGGCACTGAAGAACTTTGAAGCAGACAAGCTGCGGCTTTATCCGGAACCGACCTGCAAAGTGTTAGTCGATGCGATCGCAGATTATTACGGGATCAGGAGCAGTCAGGTATTTACCGGTGTCGGTTCTGATGATGTGCTTGCCATGATATTTATGACGTTTTTTAACAGCAAAAAGCCGATCCTGTTTCCGGATATCACCTATTCTTTTTATGATGTGTGGGCAGATATGCTTCGAATCCCATTTGAGACAAAAGCGTTAGATGATGATTTTCAGATCAGAAAAGAGGACTATTATGGGGAAAACGGCGGCGTGGTGTTCCCAAATCCGAATGCACCGACCGGAATCCTCATGCCGCTTTCAGAGATCGAGGATATCATTGCACACAACCGCAATGTGATCGTAGTTGTGGATGAGGCATACATTGATTTTGGCGGGGAGTCTGCGCTGCCTCTGATCGAAAAATATGACAATCTTCTCGTGGTACAGACCTTTTCAAAATCGCGTTCCCTGGCAGGTATGCGGCTTGGCTTTGCGATGGGAAATGAAAAGCTGATCCGGTATATCAATGATGTGAAATATTCTTTCAATTCCTACACGCTCAATCAGACAGCGCTTTCGCTTGGCGTGCAGGCAATAAAGGACAGGGAGTATTTTGAGGAAACCTGTGCAAAAGTCATCGCTACAAGGGAATGGACGAAGTGCGAACTGAAAGAACTTGGATTTTCTTTTGGGGATTCCATGAGCAACTTTATTTTTGCAACACATGAAAGAGTTCCTGCAAAAGAAATATTTGAAGCACTCCGGGAGCATAACATTTTCGTGCGTTATTTTTCAAAGCCGAGAATTGATAATTATCTGCGCATCAGCATTGGTACACAGCAGGAGATGGAGCACCTGATTGCTTTTCTGACAGATTATTTGAAGGAATAACAGAATACTGTCAGGTATAAATTATAGTTATAACCAATATGAAAAAAAGTATTGCTTTTTCGTCACGATTCGACTATTATAGAATTCGCGTCTGTAACGCTTTAGTGTGTAAAACAGGTATTTACTTTAAAACTTTACTATGTTAAAATATGTATTGATTTGAAATTTCTGACAATAAAAAAGAGAATGATATCATTTTGATTTATGAAAAGGAGAAAGTAAAATGAGCAAGAAACTAAGGACTGAGGCAGTAGACCATCTTTTTGATGCGATTTTAAGCCTGGAAAACAGAGAAGAATGTTATACTTTTTTTGAAGATGTCTGCACTGTGAATGAGCTGCTTTCCTTATCACAGAGATTTGAGGTTGCCAAGATGTTACGTGACCAGAAAACATATCTTGATATTGCAGAGAAAACAGGTGCTTCCACAGCGACCATCAGCCGTGTAAACCGTTCTTTAAATTATGGAAATGACGGATATGACATGGTATTTGCCAGAATGGCTGCATCAGAGACAAACGAAGCGTAAAACAGAATAGAAAAACCCGGAAAAAAGGAAAAACCCGGAGCTGCACGGATCATGTCTGGTATAGACAGTGTTCCATTCAGCACCGGGTTTTATTTTTCTTTTTTGGAAGGATCTTTTTCTTCGTGCAGCATCTGATCGACAATGCGCTCGATAATTGTTTTTTTCAGGTAGACATCATAGCTTAACATGCAGATAAAACTGAATGTCCGTAAAAGCTCTGCATCCTCACCTTCCATTTCCTCAAAAGTTTTCATGGAGGTGTTAAACTTCTTTGCAAGGTCTTTCATGATATTTAAGGTTTCCTGATGCTCCAGACCAAACACTTCTTTATAGATATCCTCAAGACTCATCTCGGAGCTGCCTTTTCCAAAATATCTGTCCGTGATCGGATTTAAGATACTCTGGATGTCACTGATGCTTAAGATACTTTTAAAATAGTAGATAAAGATCAAAGTCAGCACATGTTCTTTGGAATATTTTTTCTTTTCCGGTGGGGGAAGAAGATCGTTTTTTGCATAATTGTTGATCATGGTCTTAGTCAGGATCTTATCGTCCTCATGCCGCTTGGATGTGGCAAGCTGGGAATCCATGAATGTTGTCACCTGATCCATGTAAAGATCGATATTCGGGATATCTTCCGGTTTTACATAGTCGATTTTGTTAAATTCATCTAATATATCACTTAAAAATTGTTTTGTATTCATTTTTTTACCTGCTTTTACTCTTACTGGTTCAATCGTATTCTCTACATCAGATTATATAGTATTGAAAACTAGATGACAAGATACAATTGAATTTAAATGTATGAATTTGAATGTGGACGGTCGTAGATTTTTTCTGACGCAAAAGTAAAAAAAGAGACGGGTGTATTTGACAAAAATATATGTTTGTCATATAATGCACTTAACAGGAAAGCCGATAGATAGGTGCGAGCTATCTACTCCGGCGAAAAATCAAGTTATGAAATAACCGTCAACTTTTCTCAGGAGCTGGACGGTTATTTTTTATTGTTAAAAAAAGAAAATATGTTCGATTTTACTGTTCATAAGCAGGGATAATGTGTTACAATAGATGGGAATATGATATTGTAATAAAAAAGGGATTGAATATTACAAACAACAACGGAAATGGAGATTTCTATGAGCATTTATGATACATTGAACGAACAGCAGAGAGAAGCAGTATTTCACACGGAGGGACCGGTTCTGATTTTAGCGGGGGCGGGTTCCGGAAAAACACGTGTCCTGACACATCGCACTGCCTATCTGATCGAAGAAAAGGGCGTGAATCCATACAATATTATGGCAATCACCTTTACGAACAAAGCGGCAGGTGAGATGCGTGAGAGGATCGACCAGCTTGTGGGATATGGCTCTGAGAGCATCTGGGTATCAACGTTCCATTCTACCTGTGTGCGTATTTTAAGACGTCATATTGACCGTATCGGGTTTGACACTAATTTCACAATTTATGATTCCGATGACCAGAAAACACTGATGAAGGATATCTGTAAGCGTCTGAATGTGGATACTAAGATTTACAAAGAGCGAAGTCTGCTTGCTGCGATTTCAAAAGCAAAAGATGAACTGGTAGATCCACAGGAATTTTCTCTCCGGGCGGCTGCTTCCGGGGATTTTGCGAAACGGAAACAGGCAGAAATCTACAGAGAGTATCAGGACGCATTACGACGGAACAATGCGCTTGATTTTGATGATCTGATCGTAAAAACAGTGGAATTATTTAAAACAGATGCACAGGTGCTCGACTATTATCAGGAGCGTTTTCGCTATATCATGGTGGACGAGTATCAGGATACGAATACGGCACAGTTTGAACTGATCAGTATTCTTGCCAGAAAGTATAAGAACCTGTGTGTCGTTGGTGATGATGACCAGTCGATTTATAAGTTCCGCGGTGCGAATATTTATAATATCCTGAATTTTGAAAAACATTTTCCGGAGGCAGTGACGATAAAACTGGAACAGAATTACCGTTCTACACAGAATATTTTAAATGCTGCAAACGGAGTGATCTCCAACAATATGGGACGAAAAAGAAAAACACTCTGGACAGATAATGAGGAAGGTAAAAAGATCGGTTTCAAACAGTTTGAGACAGGCTATGAGGAGGCAGAATATGTCGCAAAGGATATCAATGCCTGCGTGAAGGACGGCAGATATCATTACGGTGACTGTGCCGTTCTTTACCGCACCAATGCACAGTCCCGTCTTTTTGAGGAAAAATTTATCGTATCCAATATTCCATATAAGATCGTCGGCGGCGTGAACTTCTATGCAAGAAAAGAGATCAAAGACCTGCTTGCCTATTTAAAAACGATCGATAATGCAAGAGATGATCTTGCTGTCCGCAGGATCATCAACGTGCCAAAACGTGGAATCGGTGCAACAACCTTAAACCGTGTGGCAGATTATGCGGCTGCGGCGGATATCAGTTTTTATAATGCATTGAAAATGGCAGATGATATTCCGACACTCGGCAAGAGTGCTGCAAAGATCAGGCCATTTGTGAATTTTATTCAGGTGATGCGCAGTAAATTAGAGATTATCAGCGTTTCTGAACTTTTGCAGGAGATTATAGACGAAACCGGGTATGTGAAAGAATTGGAAGCGGAAGATACCGAGGAGGCAAAGGCGCGTATTGAGAATATCGATGAGTTGATCAGCAAAGTGGTTGCTTACGAGGAAGGCGAGGAACATCCGACACTCAGTGGCTTTTTAGAGGAAGTGGCACTGGTTGCAGACATCGACAGTCTTGACGAGGGCAGTGATTATGTTGTTTTAATGACATTACATAGTGCAAAAGGTCTGGAGTTCCCGAAAGTTTACCTTGCCGGAATGGAGGATGGATTGTTCCCAAGTTATATGTCCATCACTTCGGACAGTTCTTCTGAGGATCTCGAAGAGGAGCGACGCCTGGCTTATGTGGGGATCACGAGAGCCAAAGAAGAACTTACAATTACCTGTGCAAGACAACGTATGATTCGTGGCGAAACGCAATATAATAAAGTATCGCGGTTTGTTCGGGAGATTCCGTCTGAACTGTTGGACAGTGAACTGAGAAAGCCGGCATCTGCAAGAGAATCTTCTTTTGGAAAAGAGAGCAGTTTCCCATCTTTTTTACAGAACCAGACAACAGCAAGACCGAAAAGAACAACACTGCGCCAGCAGCCTTCCGGACAGAGCATGCAGGCAAAGGCTCTTGTCACAAAGGGTGTTGTAAAGTCAGAGCTTGACTATGGCATTGGGGACGCCGTATCGCATATCAAGTTTGGCAGAGGAGTTGTGAAAAACATCATGGATGGCGGAAGAGATTACGAGGTGACCGTGGATTTCGAAGGATATGGTGTGAAAAAAATGTTTGCCTCTTTTGCAAAATTAAAGCGTATCTGATTCTATTTGGAAGCAGGGACGTTTGTGTATCCGAAACTCTAAAAAATATATAAAATTTTTGAAAAATGTAAATTTTTTATATTCGAAAAGTAAAGGATATGATATAATGAGCGTAAGCAATGAGCGGTGCACGTAGATTTTTCTGGTGTGTATTGCGTTTAGGTTTTGCATATCCTAAAAAGTATAAATTAGAGAAGGAGCGGAACACTATGAACAAGGTGGAAGATTTCATCAATACGACAAAGTTAAACGACTTACTCAATAAGAAAGAGGAGCTGATCAATATGACAAAGTTGAATGAATTATTAAACAAAAAAGAAGCAGAAGAAAAGAAAACATCAAAGGTTGTATGGATTTTTGCAATCATCGGTATTATTGCAGCTGTTGCAGCAGCAGTATATGGTGTTTATCGCTTCTTTACACCAGATTATCTGGAAGACTTTGAAGACGATTTTGAAGATGATTATGATGACGATTTCTTCGAAGATGAAGAGGACGAAGAAGAGCCAGCAAAACCAGCAGAGAAAAAAGAAGAAGAATAAAAATAATCTGGAGGGCTGCGGATGCAGCCCTTTTTTCTTGTGTAACAGATAAAAGAAATAGAAAACTGTGAAGTGAATAAAATGTCAATGGAATCATGAACTATTTTATAGTTGATGAAATAAAAATGCGAGGAATTTATGAAAAAAGGACAAATCATAGAAGGCGTGATCGAGCGCGTAGACTTTCCAAATAAGGGAATTATCAGAACAGAGGATGGCAGACAGGTTATTGTAAAAAATACGATACCGGGACAGAAAGTGTCTGCTTCCATCAATAAAATCCGCAAGGGAAAAGCAGAGGGCAGACTTTTAGAGGTATTGGAAAAGTCACCGCTGGAAGGGGACAAAACAGGATGTGTCCATGCCGGGGAATGTGGAGGATGTACTTATCAGACACTTCCATACGACAGGCAGCTTGAGATGAAAGCAGAACAGGTAAAAAAATTAATGGATGATGTGATCGATCAGGAAAACCGGGATTACCAGTTTCTGGGAATCAAGGAAAGTCCAAGGCAGACCGGATACCGCAATAAAATGGAATTTTCCTTTGGGGATGAATTTAAGGATGGACCGTTAGCACTTGGCATGCATAAGCGTGGAAGCTTTTATGATATTGTGACGGTGGAAAACTGCCAGATCGTGGATGAGGATTTCAGAAAGATCCTGTCTGTCACACTTGCTTATTTTCGTGAAAAAAATATCACCTATTACCATAAACTGCGTCACACCGGATATTTGAGACATCTGCTTGTCCGTAAGGCAGTCAAAACAGGGGAAATATTAGTAGATCTGGTGACTACAACGCAGACGGATTTTCCGGGAATTGCCGCAGCACAGATGGATGAAGTTGAAAGTACGTTGAACAATGCACAGGAAAACACATTTGCAGGAACGGAAGAGGAATTATTAGAGGGCTGGAAAGCTGCTCTTCTTGCAGCAGATTACAAAGGTATCATGACAGGTATTCTGCATACGAGAAATGACAATGTGGCAGATACCGTGACGAATGAAGGCACGGATGTTTTATATGGACAGGATTTCTTTTACGAGGAATTGTTAGGGCTTCGCTTTAAGATTACACCATTTTCCTTTTTCCAGACAAATTCTCTGGGTGCAGAGGTGCTATATCAGACTGCCAGAGAGTTTATCGGAGATGCACTTCCAAGCGGAACAGACGCAGATATTGCGGAACATGGTAAAATTGTATTTGATCTGTATTCCGGAACTGGAACGATCGCACAAATGCTTTCTCCGGTAGCTAAAAAAGTGATCGGTGTGGAGATCATTGAGGAAGCAGTGGAAGCTGCCAAAGAGAATGCACAGTTAAATGGTTTACATAACTGCGAGTTTATCGCAGGGGATGTGCTCAAAGTCATTGACAGCATTGAAGAAAAGCCGGATTATATTGTACTTGATCCACCAAGGGACGGAATCAATCCAAAAGCTTTGGAAAAAATCATCCGTTACAATGTGCCTCAGATGGTTTATATTTCCTGCAAGCCGACCAGTCTGGCAAGAGATCTGGAAGTTTTACAGGCGAGAGGATATGAAGTGAAAAAGGTCTGTTGTGTCGATATGTTTCCTTCGACGTTTCATGTTGAGACAGTCACTCTTCTGACGAGAAAAGCCCGGTAAATCAAAGGGGTGCGCCGATTTGTGGCAAAAATGGTTGTGTGTTTCAGTTTCCGCAGAAGACACATGCGGAAACTGATTTACCCCAGGGGTAAGCTTTTCGGAATTGTTGATATACATTTTGGCAAAAGGCAAAGTGTAGGGAGGATACATATGAATTTAAGTATTTTATTAACTGACTTTATTGATACGAAAGGAATGCTCAAAACATATAGGTTTATACCCATTAATCAATATAATAGAATAGTGGTTGATAGATTATCTGATATTTGTACAGATGTAAAGGGAAATACAGATAAGGATGTGGGATTGCTAAGAGTATATAATTCTGACAAATGTCAGTTGCTTTCTACTACTTGTAAAATTAAAGATTTTACAGACAGTTATGGTAAGATTTTTTTCTGTTTTGAGCATATGTTTATACCTGTTGAGAGTTCTAGATATGGAAGCTGTGGTATTTATAATTTTATTTTACCTGTAGACTATAGATTGACAGAATTACATATTGTAGATCCTTTTGATAATAATAAAAATTTAAAAAAGAAAAAGCACTTTAAATATGATGTTTTTTATGATTGCGAAAGCCATATTCAAGTTGTACAAATGCAGTTACGTTCGGCAAGAGGAAATTTTTCTTTTATTCTTACAGGAGAAGCATGTATTGATGATGGTAAGAACAAATTTATAGACTGTAAAGAGCAAAATATATACTTAGATGAGGATATTCGAGAATTCTTTTTTGATGATGGTATAAAGAAGTCATTCTGGAAAAATTTGAAAGAATCAATATTATTAGAGCCTAATTTTAATGGGATCGGGATAGATTTAAAGAAATTATTTCAAAAATAGTATAAGATTGGAGGGTAAAGATTGAGAACAGCGAATGAATATGAGATTGCAATTTTTAAGAAAGAATATTGTAAAAATGGAGAGGCTAGAATCAGTATAGGAAAAGATTTTGAAGTTGATGTAGAGTCTTTTGAAGAATTATTGCCTGGGAAAATTGTCAGCAGTTATGCAACGGGTAATCGTGATATTGATAATTCTTTCATAATGTTTAGAGTTTGTGACGTAATCAAGGATATCCAATATTTCCCGGTTTTTTCAGAGACAGTTGGAAGGAAAATGCTTAAGAGTTGGAATAAACCAGTACCAAAGAAGCGAAGTATTTTCATAGAAGATAACAATGGTGTAGGAAGAGGTAATGGTGGAACTGGAAATGGGAATAAAAACAATGTAGAAAATTCTAAATTAAGAAGTTTGATTTTGTTTGCACGTTCATTAATGATTTTACATATTAATGATCCGCAACCAATGAATGGAATGCTAAAAGAAATATATGAAAAATTAGAATTACATCCATATTGGAATGTGAGAAATTATGAGGTCAAAGCTGTAAATACTGCGATAGGAAGTTTTTTACGGAAAGATATTAATGTTCAAAATGAAAATTTTCAAAACTTGCAGGACTATATACTTTATTTGCAAACAAATGTAACTGGAAGGCGTTTAAGAAATACTAATTTCGATACGTTACGAAATATTATGAGAACAGAATACCCGGCAGAACAAGTATATTTTTGAGTTAAAAAATATGTGAAGAAATATCAAAAAAGTAAAACACTACCCAAATCCTGAATATACATTGCATACTTTCGCTATGCAGTATAAAATCAGAGTTCAGGGGAATATTGAAACCGTTTGTCTGCTTTCAAAGAAACCTTGATTTTCTGCGGTTTGTGGGACATTAAGGAAAGAAAATAGATGTGTGTTTTCCGGTTTCTTGAATGAAACATTTGAATATTGAAACAGTGGGGTGGTGCAAGACTCTGCTGAATAATAGGCTTTTGCTAAAAGGTATCACTTTTGCGAAAATGTGTGATACCTTCTGGCAGGAGCCTTTTTATATAAAGATAACTTGACTTATAAATCTTGCTGATGTAATATTTACACAAGTGCAGCGGGTTTCAAAAATATTTTTTTGATGTAAAATCTTACACATGTAATAAATAAAAAGGAGGGATGCAGAGTAGAACAGAACAAAAGGAAAATTTTTTTGTTTCAAAATCTTACGAATGTAATATTTTGAAAGCGAGTAATGAACATTGAAAATAGAATATGACCATATCAGCAAAGCAAAATGAATGGAGGTCAATATGAAGAAAGGAAAAAGCAGACATAAAAGAAAGAAAAGCAGGCTCCTATGGATTGCGATTGCTGTTATAGGAATGGCTGCGATTACTGTTGCGGTATGTGTGGCAGGAATGTTCAAAAAGGGGGATGTGTGGAAAACACCAGAAGAACTTCTGGTTGAATACATGAATCACATCCCGGCACAGGAGTATGAGCAAATGTATGCGATGCTCCATATTGAGGCATCTGGCAATGTCAGTCAGGAGGATTTCATAAAACGCAATTCAGCTATTTACGAAGGTATTGAAATCCAGAATATGGCGGTCGAGATTATCGCATATGACGAAGAGCAACTGACCGTAACTTATCAGACATCTTTTGATACGGTTGCAGGAGAAATCAGCTTTGAGAAATCAGCATTTTTTCTGGAGGGCGAAGACGGGTATAAGTTGGTTTGGGATAATTCACTGATCTTTCCGAATTTAGCTTCTACTGATAAGGTAAGAGTTTCAACGACACAGGCAAACCGGGGAGAAATTCTGGATAGGAATGGACGAGTGCTTGCTGGAAAAGGAACTGCATCTTCGGTTGGAATCGTTCCGGGAAAATTGGAGAACAGGGAGGAAGCAATCGCCAAGATTGCAGAATTACTGGAAACCACGTCGGAAGTGATAGAGAAGAAATTGTCAGCACAGTGGGTAAAAGATGATTCTTTTGTTCCTATAAAAACGATTCCGAGAGTGGAAGAAATCGAACTGCTAAAAGTAGAACCGGACGAAGATGTATTGAAGGAGAAAGAAAGGCACGAAAGTTTGCTGGCAATTCCCGGAGTAATGATATCTGACGTTGAAGTTCGTGAGTATCCTTTAGGTGAAGCGGCTGCACATTTGGTAGGGTATGTACAAAGCGTTACTGCAGAGGATTTAGAAGAACATGCAGGAGAGGGATATACAGCTAACAGTGTGATTGGCAGAAGCGGAATGGAAGGTCTGTTTGAAAAGGAACTGAAAGGGCAAAACGGCTGCAGGATATACATTGTGAATTCGGAAGGCAAAGAGAAAGAAGAACTTGCTTGTATTTTAGTGCAGCACGGTCAGGACATTAAGCTGACGATAGATGCCAGTTTGCAGATTGCCTTATATGAGCAGTTTCAGGAAGACAAGAGCTGCTCTGTAGCCATGAATCCATATACCGGAGAAGTACTGGCTTTGGTCAGTACACCATCTTATGACAATAATGATTTTATCATGGGATTGTCCAGTGAGCAGTGGACAGCATTGAATGATGACGAGGATAAGCCTATGTATAATCGGTTCCGGCAAGTCTGGTGTCCCGGTTCGACATTCAAGCCAGTTACGGCTGCGGTCGGTTTGGAATCAGGAGCAATTGATCCAAATGAAGATTATGGTAATGTAGGATTAAGCTGGCAAAAAGATGCATCGTGGGGGTCTTATTATGTAACTACTCTTCATGCATATGAACCAGTTATTTTAGAGAACGCTTTGATTTATTCCGATAATATTTATTTTGCAAAGGCAGCATTAAAAATTGGTTATGAGGAAATGGAAAGTTCCCTGACACAGCTTGGCTTTAATGCGGAGCTGCCATTTGAGATTAAAATGGCAAAGTCGCAGTATTCCAATTCAGAAAGTATTGAAACAGAAATACAGTTGGCAGACAGCGGTTACGGTCAGGGACAGGTTTTAGTGAATCCATTACATTTGGCATGTATCTATTCTGCTTTCTGTAATGAGGGGAACATCATAAAACCTTATCTGGTCTATCAGAACGAGGTATCTGCAGAGTATTGGATATCAGGAGCGTTTTCCAGTGAAACCGCAAGTCGGGTATTGGAGGGAACGAAAAAGGTTGTAAACGATTCTCATGGAACAGGGTACGCAGCCCATCGGGATGACATAGTTCTGGCAGGGAAAACGGGTACAGCAGAAATCAAGGCATCAAAAGATGATACTTCCGGTACTGAATTAGGTTGGTTTGCGGTTTTTACAGCAGAAGAAACGGTGGAACGTCCTATATTGATTATCAGTATGGTGGAAGATGTAAAAGGAAGAGGAGGCAGCGGATATGTTGTTAAAAAAGACAGCTTGGTTTTGGAAGAGTGGTTTAGCCGCAATTAGTTTCATGTTGATAGTAAGTGTTTCGGGGTGTAGTGATACACCCCAAGAGGAAACAGCGGTTGTTGAAACGATAAGTGAGGTGCAGTTATCGGGACAAAAGGATGAAGAAGAAACCGAAAAGATGATTGAATGTTGTCTGGAACTTTATGAAAAGGCAGCAGAAGAAAACAAGATAGATGATTTGGAAACGATTCGCAGTATTGTAAATTGCCTTGGAGAAAATGGATATCCGGCTGTTGACAGCAGAAATCAAATTAACATGACGGAACCAGAGAAGGTAGTGGAATTCTGCGAAAAGGTGGATGCACAGGAAGAGGCTGAAATAACAATTATTGAGGTCAGTTACTTGGGCGGATTTGTAAAATATGATTTAAAAACAAAAGACGGAAATGTGGATGTGGTCAGAAGCTATTATAAGTACGAAAACGGAAACATGAAACGAGAGGTGACAGGAAGTTATCAGACGGAGTATTGGAATTATACAGAAGACGGTTATCTTATGTTTTCAGGAGTTTGGTTTTCGGAAGAATTATATGTACTGACATTGAGCGGAGCGGAGGAGCATACTGCATTACGGGTACAGACTTTGGATGAAACATACAGAGAGTTGAGTCGGAAGTATCTTCTTCCAATCGGCTTTGAACAGAATAATATGTTCATTGTAGATTGGAGCGAGGATGATTTTGGGGATTTGAATTTCTATGATATGTATGAGCTTCTTTATCCAAAAGTAAATGGGACATACACCCCTTATGTTGCAGATGACAATTTGGGAGTTGGTGCTGTTTATCGAATTCTCAAGGATGACTTTGAAAGCGTCATCATGGCATATTTCAATATTGATAGTGAAACATTACAGTCCAAAACCATCTATTATGCAGAGGATGAAACCTATGAATATAAACCGAGAGGATTTGAGGAAGTAGAGTATCCGGAATACCCATATTCAGAGGTAGTTGGATTTACAGAAAACAGCGATGGAACACTTACGCTGACCGCCAACGTGGTGTTTCCTTATGCGGGTGATTCCAAGGTATATGCCCACGAGGTTGTGGTTCGTCCATTGGAGAATGGAAGCGTACAGTATGTGTCTAACCGAATTATACCATCTGAGGACAATTACAGGGAAACATGGCATACCCCTCGTTTGACAGCCGAAGAATGGGAAGAAATATATGGAGGCGAATGATGGAAGATGTGAAATGGTTGCTTAAAAAGTGTGGACTCCCAATTTTGATATTGTTGTTTGCTGTTATAGCCGGGGTGATCTGTTGGGGAAAACTGCATACAGAGGAACGAAAAGTGGCGGAAGAAGTATGGGAGCCACCTGTAGAAATGGAAAACAGTGAAGCAACAACAGAAGCAGATGCGGAAACTTCTACAGAGTCAGCATATTGGTTCATTCCACAATCCAAAGATTGCCTTATTTCAGATGAGGAAAAGGAGCAATTACAAAGTAAGGTGTTGTCAGCAGCCGAATCAGTCAGCGAAATATATAAGGATTTCGTAATTGCAGATGCAGCAAACTATTCTTCCGGTATCAGTGAGTTTTCTGGCGAACAGAGAAAGAACGTAGTGGAAGCCTTGGGAAAAAGAGGTCTGGTAAGTGTTGAAGAAGATACTGCTATGCAAAATCATGAAGCAATCGAAGCATTCTATTCAGATTACTTGGATGGACGAGACTCGATGGTTACGGTATTCGAAGTGCATAGAGAAGGGTTGATTGGAGCAGTTACTTTTATTTATCGGAAAGGTAAGCTGCAGACTTATTATATAGGAGTTCGTTGGAAGGAAGGTGGAGTACCTGAAATACAGGGAACTTCGGTAAGTAATGTGGCTGAAATCAAACTTACTGAAAAAGGGTATTTTATCTATGCATATGAATATGTGATTGCACATGCAAGTTTGAGACAGTATTGGAGAATAGAACCGCTTCCGGAAGACTGCCGGAAATTGACGGAAAAATACATATCGGGACTAAGCTATGTGAATTACAACGTGCTTGTCACAAACTGGGACAGTAATAATGTGGAGGACATACTGATGCCTTGTATGTATGAAGATATTTATCGGATTTATACAGGTGAAAATTTGAAAACGGAAGATTGGAAAATTTCGGCAGAGGAATTTGAAAAGATTATGACCACCTATTTTCCTGTATCGGTGGAACAGTTGAGAGAGCATTGTGGATATGATGAGGGCAGCAACAGTTATGAATATGAAATGATTTATGCCAGCCCATATCCGCCCTTTGGAGAGGTGGTTGATTATACAGAAAATGCGGATGGAACAATTACGCTTATCGTTGATGGAGTATGGCCGGATTATAATTCCGATCTCGCTTTTAGAAACACGGTTGTGGTCCAACCATTTGAAGATGGAACGTTCAGATATCTTTCTAATTCCATAGAGCAAATAGAATTGGAACTGCCACCGATAGCAAAAGCACACTAAATGTGCTTTGAACGAAAGGATGATTTTAATGGTAAAAACAAAACCTACGGTTTTATTTAAGAAAAAAAGTATTCTACTGATTATGGTATTTCTGATTGGGTGTTTCGTATGTGCCTGCGGAAAAGAAAAGAGTGTTGTGGGTGAAACTCTTGCGGAAGATACGGAAGAAGTATCTCCCACGGAGGAAACAAAAAGCGCTGAGGAAGAAGCTGCAGAGCAGTGGGAAAAGGGCTATGGACTTCCAGTGGATGAACAGGAGGAAAAAGAAGCTGCGAATGACTGCAAAAAAATGATGGAACTTATTTTTGACATTTATAAGGATGCAGATAAAGGGACAGCATCCAATGTGGTTCTGAATGATGAAACGGTTCTGGAAATGCAGAAAAGGTTAATGGAAACAGGATGTCCAGTTTCCACTTTGGTAATATACTCCAATATGGAAAATTATGAAAGTGTGGATCGGTTTCTTGAAGAGTGTACGGATGGGAAAAGTGGTTCTGTTGTAATTTACGAGATACATGGTGATGGCGGTATAGGGAGAATGAAATTTATTTTTGACGGAACAGAGATGTATGTTGTAAGCGCAGGAGGTATATGGAATGACAATAACAAGCCGGGAATGTCCTATATTTCCTATACCAGAATCAAAGAATGGAAGTACACGGAGAAAGGGTGGTTCGGTTATGAGTTATGTGTGCCGGAGCCGCCGGAAGTCAGTGAAATTATGGACGGAAGCTGCCTGATCAGAATAAAACCTATGACAGAGGAACAGCGTGAAATGTCTGAACGTTGTGTTCGGGGGCTTGGATATCAGGGACAGAACCTTTTGTGTTCCAATTGGAATGTAGAAAATATGAGTGAGTTGGATTATAACGGAATGTTTGAATATCTGTATGGAATGAAATATGGCAAAAAGTTCAATTCTGAAGATTATCCAAATGGCATTCCGAAAGAAGAATTCGAAAGTCTGATTATGGAGTATCTTCCCATAACAGCGGAGCAGATACGAGAGTACGCAGTATTTGATGAGGAAAACCAGACCTATCTTTGGGCGAGACTTGGGTGCTTCAATTATGCGCCTACCTTCTTTGGAACTTCTCTGCCGGAGGTTGTCGACATCAAAGAAAATGAGGATGGGACGGTTACGTTAACGGTGGAGGCAGTTTGCGACATGGTCATTTGCGATGATGCAGTCATTACCCATGAACTTACGGTAAGATTTGCAGAGGATGGCAGTTTTCAGTATTTGGGGAATGAAATCCTAAATGACGGAATTATGCAGATACCCGATTACCAATACCGGATTAAAGAATGATTTGATAATAATGGTGTTCTATGGTAATCTTACAGATGTAAGAAAAGAAAGAAGGACACATGAAGAAATTAAAATTAGTTGGAATGCTGGCAGCAGTTGTTATGCTTATGTTTATAGTAGTTGCATCTTATTTGTCTGAAAAGAATGTAGATGAACCAGAAGAATTATACGCACATGAAGTAAATAAAACATATAGAGTGACTGTTCCGGGACTGGTTCCGCAGGACAAGCTTGATCTGCTGAGGATCGGTGTAAAATTAGAGGATGGAATGACAGCGCCTGCTATTGTTACTCTGATTGGGTATGATAACGAAAAAAGTAATACAACTTTTGATATCGTTATTCATGAAGGCCGTAACCGTCAAGTGCGCAGAATGTGTGATTTTATTGGGTTTCCTGTAAGACAATTAAAACGTATAAAGTTGGGTAATCTAACACTGCAGGGATTAAAACGCGGCGGTTATAGAATTTTGAATGAAGACGAAATTAATGCTTTAATCAAGGCGGCTGCGATCAATGAATAAAGTTATCGTCGTAGGCGGAGGTGCAGCGGGTTTATTGGCAGCAGTTGCTGCTGCTGAACATGGGGCACAAGTAACAGTTTTGGAAAAGATGTTTAAACCTGGAAAGAAACTTTTAATTACAGGTAAAGGTCGTTGTAATATCACCAACGATTGTGACTTGCAGGAAATAATCAAAAATATTCCTGGAAACGGACGCTTTTTAAACAGTGCTCTACGTCAGTTTACTAATGAAGATGTTGTAAAACTTTTAAATGATAATGGTTTGGAAACTAAGGTTGAACGTGGTGGTCGGGTTTTCCCCGTAAGTGATCAGGCCAAAGATGTAGTAGATACATTGTTAAAAATTCTGCATGATTTAGGTGTAGAATTGGTTACTGATATTTGTGTGACTGAAGTTTTAACTGATACTGAAAAAGTTATCGGCGTCAAAACTAAAAGCGGTAAAGTATTTAAAGCAGATGCAGTTATTGTTGCAGCAGGCGGGGCGTCTTATCCAGGAACCGGATCTGACGGGAGTGGATTTAAACTTGCCGAAAAATTGGGACATGCGATAATACCACTTAAACCTTCGCTGGTACCACTAACTAGTGATTCACCTTATATTCCTGATTTGCAGGGGTTGTCCCTGCGTAATGTACAGGCTACTGTTTATTCTTCAGGAAGTAAGGCTGCTTCGGAATTTGGAGAAATGTTATTTACGCATTTTGGTGTATCAGGTCCAATTATTTTATCACTCAGTAAAACAGTTGCAGCACTTTTAAAAGCTAATAAAACTAATATCGATTTGCTGATAGATTTAAAACCTGCTTTGACTTTTGAAAAGCTTGAAGCAAGAGTTCAGCGTGATTTTGAGCAATACAGCCGGAAGCAGCTGCTGAATGGGATGAAAGACCTTCTACCGCAGCGTCTGATCCCCGTAGTTTTAGATCAGGCTTATCTTGATGAAGAAAAGCCTGTCAATCAGATATCAAAAGAAGAACGTAAGCGTTTAGTAGAAGTGTTAAAAGGGTTATCAGTTTCTATTACGGGAACGAGGCCTTTAGCAGAGGCTATTGTAACAGCTGGGGGCGTATCCATAAAAGAAATAGAGCCTAAAACATTGCGTTCCAAGTTGTGGCAAGGATTGTATTTTGCAGGAGAAGTCATTGATATAGACGGTTATACTGGCGGCTATAATTTACAGGCGGCATTTTCAACAGGATATGCTGCAGGGACAGCGGCTGCATATCAATAAATAGGCAGGGTGGTAAATGATGGAGAAGAAATTAGTAGTTGCCATCGACGGTCCGGCAGGAGCAGGAAAAAGTACCATTGCTAAACTGGCGGCTGAAGAATTGGACTATATTTATATTGATACAGGTGCAATGTATCGTTCTGTAGCTTGGAAGTTTTTACAAAGTAAGCAGGATTTTTCACCTGAATTAGTAAGTAAACTTGCTGCTGAAATGACTATTACTTTTAAACAGGAAGCAAAATTGAACCGTGTTTTTGTTGATGGACTGGAAGTAACAGATGAAATCAGAACTCCGGAAGTAACAGAAATTGTTTCTAAAGTATCTGCTGTAGGAGCTGTACGCGAAGCTATGGTAGCTCAGCAGCGCCGCATGGGAGAAGCAGGTGGAGTAGTGATGGACGGGCGTGACATCGGAACCGTGGTTTTTCCTGATGCCGAACTAAAGATATTCGTCACGGCATCAGCCGAAGTGAGAGCCAGACGACGCTACGACGAACTGAAAGCCAAAGGCATGCCAGCCGACTTTGACGACATCCTTAAAAACGTGAAAGAGCGTGACTACATCGACTCTCACCGCGAGACGTCCCCTCTTCGAAAGGCAGAAGACGCACTGGAGCTTGACAACAGTCACATGACAATAGACCAACAGAAAGCATGGCTGATGGCACGCTATATGGAAAAAGCGGCAAACTGACAGACAGTTTCTTTGCTATGCCGCGTACATAGAAGCGTCACACAAAGCCTTCATAAAGTTCCAAAGCCGCTTTATTATCAGATTGAATGCCGCTTACGATAAAAGCCGCAGACATCATTAAGGATGTTCTGCGGCTTTTATACGTTCAAGAATACTGTCACGGCACTGCTCCATAAGCCATTTAGGCGTACTCGTCGCGCCACAGATACCGACAGACGTGACTCCCTCTATCCACGAACTGTCAATCTCTCCAGGACCCTCTATCATATAGCTGTTGGGATTGACACTCTTGCATGTGTTGAACAAGACCTTGCCGTTACTGCTCTTGCGTCCGCTCACAAAAATGATAATGTCGTGCCGGGCGGCAAAAGACGCTATATTGGGCATTCTGTTCGCCACCTGACGGCATATCGTGTCGAAACTCCTGAAAGTGGCATCCGGCGAGATGTGGCTCTGTATATAATCTATGATACGCCGGAACTCGTCAAGATTCTTCGTTGTCTGCGAATACAGATAAATGTCACGTCCGAAATCGAGAAGCCTCACATCCTCAAGCTTCTCCATCACTATCGCCTTGCTGTGAGTCTGCCCCACCAGCCCGAGAACCTCCGCATGACCGTTCTTGCCGAATATCACTATCTGTGCCTCAGGGTTGGCGTCATACTGTTTCTTGATGCGTCTCTGCAACTGAAGCACCACAGGACACGTCGCGTCAATTATCTCGATATTGTTGCGTCTTGCCGTCTCATATGTCTCGGGAGGCTCACCGTGCGCCCTGAGCAGCACCTTGACATCGTGCAACTGCTTCAGCTGCTCATGGTTGATGGTTATCAGTCCGCGCGCATGAAGGCGTTCCACCTCCTTTCCGTTGTGCACTATATCACCCAGACAATAAAGTGTATTGCCTTTCGCCAACTCCTCCTCAGCCTTCTGTATAGCGGTAGTGACACCAAAACAAAAACCGCTTGAGCTGTCTATTTCTATATGAATCATTTTTTATCTGTCCTTTCCACACCGTCTACTTTAACGTTTATCACCACCTTGGGATTTTTCGGGTCGTTGGTTATCATCAGCACCTTTGGCTCACTGCGCGACTTTCTCATGCGCTCCACATTTGCCGTTATCTTCAGTTTTGCCTCCTCACCCGGATCAAGAACCGACTTGTTGAGCGACACGCTCAGTGCCGACGAGAACATCTGCAGATTGTTTATTCTCAGCTCAGACCTGCCGTTATTCTTTATCATCACAGTACCCTTGAGTTTTTTCTTGCCGTCAGCGGCGCCGAGATTGAGTTCCTTCTCCGACACCTCTATTACCGGAGCCAAAGCCAGCTCAGCGTCCGACATGTCGTCAAACTGCGGCAACAGCACGGCAGACACACTTATCTCCTTGTCGCTGTCCACCTTGTCACCGGGCTTGTTGCCGAGAAACACCTTCGTCTCCGTCAGTCCGAGGTCGTTGAGTTTCCTTGAGTCAAGCGTTATTGTAACCACTCCCGCACGTCCGCTCTTTATCCTTGACGGCGACACATCGGCTTCCAGATAGTCAGGCAGATGCATCACCACCGGCTCTGCCGTCTCTCCGCCGACGTTGCGTATATGTATCCTAAGCTGCGGTGTCTCACCGTTGCTCACGTCGTTGAATTCAAGAGTGTTCCTGTCGGCAAGCAATGTGCCTATCGTGTAAGGATAATCTCCCGAGTAATCCTTCACCTCTCTCACCACAACACCCTTCATTCGGAGCATCAGCGGTTCGTCGCTCCCCTCGGCGCATACGTCGGCATACTTGTCGAAGTGCCCCATCTGTCTGGAGTCGAACGTCACTCTCACCATGAACTTCTCACCTGCCGGAATATCTTTATGAGGAAACTCAGCCGCCATGCATCCGCAACTTGTCTGCACATCGCTTATGCGCATGCTTCTGTGCCCGTTGTTTCTCAACTCGAATTCAGCCGTCACCGGCACGTTGTATTCCACCTGCCCGCAGTCCACCACGTCGCTGGCAGCCACCAGATCCTGTCCCTGCGCCTCCGGAGAAAGAGCCGCAAGCACAGCCAGTACGATTATAGTTTTGTTCATCAATTATGATTTTGCTTATATATTTATAGTGTTACATATGTTTCTTATTTCCTTTCCGACACATTTACTGTCATAGCCGCACTCCTTGCAGAGTACTCCGGACTGTACGCACACTGCACCGTACATGTGCCCGTACTGTATGTTCCGGCGCGGTCTACGTAATATTCCGTCTCTATGACATGCTTTCCCTTCGCCATTCTGTCAAAGTAATAGCCCGTCCGATTGTCGCCCTGCGCATAATAGCATCCACGGTGATAGCCGCTTATCTGCAACGCCGGCTCCATGCACGCAGCCCTTTTGTCTGTCAGCTGTACAAAGTCATAGTCGCGCGCAGCGTTAACGGTGATTCTCACCTTAATCCTGTCGCCCACATAAAGAGCGGCTCCGTCCGCCAGCACCTTGCCGTCCTTCAGAATCTCGCGCTTCACGGTCAGCCCCTCGGAAGCTCCGTCCACATCCTTCACATTCTGCATGAACTGTGCGTACACAGCTCCCCACGACGTGCCTTCTGAAGACTTCTCCACCGTCAGTGTGTTCATTCCGTCGCCCGTACGTGTAGCCTTGACATAGCCGGTTCCTGCCGCTGACTTCGGAAGTTCGAGCTTCGAACCGTCCACCTTCATCACCGGCACGCTCTTTTCCGATAATGTCACAGCGTCCGCGTTGCCTTTCATGAAAGCATATACGGCATCCACGTTGTTCAGAGGAGTGTCCCATCCCTGCGTGCGCTTTGACTGGAGGAGCCACCGCTGCATCTCCCTTATTGTCGTGACATCCTCAGGCGTCACAGCCTGCAGAGCCTCGATGACAGCAGTCTGGGTAGGTATGCGGTAGTCATACCAAGAATAGAATGCCTTCGGAGTGTCGAAATAGCGTCCCATCTCGTCGCTGAACACAGAATACTCCTTCACGCTGCGCAACAGTTCGGCGGCTTTTTCGCCCCGTCCGCTTCCCGACATTATAAGGGCGATGTTTGCCTTTCCGGCTATCGTAAGTCCCGCGCTCTCCCTCTCGAGAAGATTCACAAGATAGTCATAGTCCTTCTTTCGCTGTCCGTCGAGCTCACGTCCGTCGAGCGCGCATATATAAAGATAGGTGACAGCCATCTCGCTCGGACGCAGATTTTTCTCGCCCTTGCTCTCCGCCTTCTTAAGGCTCTCCACCTCGGTCGCCACATTCTTGCCGAGAAAATCTATCGCCGCCTTCAGCATTCCCGCCGTAGCAGGGTCGGCGCCTGTCATGGCGTTGAGCCTTACAAGCATCCCCGCAACCGCCGACGTCATATATACGCTGCCACTCATGCCCTGCCACCATGAGAACGAACCGTCTCCGTTCTGCAGTTTCCTCAACTTTGCAAGCACATCGTTGAGCCTGTATTCCAACGCTGACTCGTCATAGAAGCCTGTGAGCATACGTTTCCGGTCAGCCTCCGTCCTCGCCTCCATGAGCCATGGCGTCTCGCTGAGCACCACCGACTTCAGCTCCTCATTCTTCTGCAGATTGCTCATGAGCGACGTCTCCTCGCCCTTCTCCTGTCCCCAAAGGTCGAGCACACGCTTGAAATCAGGCACACTCTTTATGATGTTGCGTCCCAGACCGTTGGCATAATATGCTGCGGCGAGACACAGGGCATTGTCTTCACAGGTCTCGGTTATGACAGGCAGTGTCTGCAATATGAGCCATGAAGGGTTGTCGGTGTATTCCACTGTAAGTCTGTTGTCATCATTGTCCTCTGCAAACATCTGCCTGAGGTCTATCGTACGCTCGCCCGCACCGTCCCAGGTGAAAGCCTTTGTATTTGTGACAAGCTCACGGTCGGGCATCACAGCCATGTAGTGTTGCTCTCCGTCGCTGTATCCGCGTCCTGAAGCAGTGACACGGCAGATGAGCAGTCCGTCGTTCGCCACCTTGTCCATATCAAAGCTGAAGCTCACGGCGGCAGTCTCACCCTTCTTTACAGCGTACTTCACAGTCTGGTGCCATACCTCCTTTTCGTTCTCCGGATTGAGCAGTGCGAGACGTGCCGTACCCGTGACGTCCTTCTCAGACGTGTTGAACAGACGTGCCGAGATGCTCACCTTGTCGCCCTTACGGACAAAACGCGGAACATTAGGCTGCACCATCACCGTCTTCTGCGCAACCGCCTCGCCCTCGAGCATGCCGCTGTTCATGTTCTTGTCGTGCGCAATGCCCATGAACTTCCATGTGGTTATGCTTTCCGGAAGAGTGAACTTTATACTGATATTTCCTTTTTCGTCGGTTGTGAGACCGGGATAGAAGAACGCCGTCTCGTTGAAGTTCTCACGCATCTGGGGCGTCTGTTCCGAGTCGGCCTCTAATGTCACAGGTGTTGTCGCACCCGTTAATGAGAGCTTGCCGCCCGATGCGTCCTCCACCGTTCTGGCGTAACCTACACTCATCACCTCATCACTGGCAGACATGGGCTGCGCTATCATCTCCTTCGACCGGAGCACCTCACCTTTTGCCATCAGCACTTCATTTACTGCAACAATGCCAAGCAACGGCGTCACATCATAATGCCCGAAGTCCAGTCCGCGCTCGTCAAGAAGCTTGAGAGGCATCTCGCCATATACTCCTATGTTTGTGGCGTAACGCGCAGACCACGATGTGAACGGCACACTGTAATAAAGCGGCATGGACAGACGCCACCAGTTGCGGCGCAACGCGTCGAGCGACTTGTCGTAGAGGGTCGCCATGAGCTGTGCGTCGGCAGGCGTTCCGTCGGGGCGGCTCACGCTGAGCGTCCATTCCTCTTTCTGTCCCGGGGTGAGCCTGTCGCGGAAGGTGGTCCACTTCATCATAAGTCTCGTGTCCTTCTTCGGGCGAGTCAGCGTCACGGAATGGCGGTAAAGCCTGCCGTCCTTCACCCACGCATAGTTGAACAGCACACCGTCGCCATACTCAGGCTTGTAGGTAAGCTCGCGCGTGTGCAGCTCGTCGCGCAGTGTCATCGTGCCGTTCTCGAGTATCCTGTCGCCTGCCAACACTGTGTAGAACACATGCAGCAGACTGTCTGAGGAGCCGAGCTGCACATACACCGGACGCCCGTCGGCACCGAACTCTTCCGCCGATGCGTAGAACCAGTCGTGTGTCTCGACCACCGCTTTTCTGTCCTGCATGGTGAACACCACAAACTCACGCTCTATGGTGTCGTTGCCGCAATATGCCCTCAGCGTATGTCTCATGGACCGGAGCTGCGATGATGATATAGCGGCAGGCACATTAGCCTTGCACGTATACTTCTCGCTGTCGATATAGAAGGTCACGTCGCCGTCTATCATCTCACCGGCATTGTTGCGGTAAAAGAATGTCACTGTCTTCAGACTGTCGCGCTCCACCCTCGCGGGCATGTCGCATGTGAGCGATGTGGGACGGTCGCTCAGCGGAATGCTTGTCTCTCCGTCGTGCGTCTCGCCTGCCATATCGGTGACAACTGCGAGCACGTCGAAACTGTAATATCTGTTCGGACGCTCGTCCATCGTCTCCGGCAGAGCCACCGGAACCTTTATGCTGAACTTTCCGTCACTGCCCGTCGCGATGGTGTCTGAGAGTATCTGCACCGTAGCGTCGCCCCCTCCGTAATAACGCCAAAGCATTGACGGACGGCGCGTGACGGTGTAAACCACGCGTGCTCCCTGCACAGGCACTCCGGCATAGGTCTTTGCGTAGCCTTTCACGGTGACTGTGTCGCCTGAGCTGTATCCGGAAGTGAGCTTGTCGAACTGCACGTCGAACGTCGGCCGCTTGTATTCCTCAACCGAGAACGAAGTGATTCCGTTGCTGCCGAAGTCGCATCTCACGGAGAAGTTGCCCGGCAGACACGAGGCAGGAAGCACAAAGTCGGCTGACGCCATTCCGAAACTGTCGGTCACTACTTTCCTCTTTGCCACTTCCTTGTAGTTGGCGTCACGCAGCGTGAGAGTCATAGCCCTGCCTCCGATGGCAGCCGACCGTTTTGTCTCACTGTCGTGACTATAGGCTATGGCTGCCAGATGCACGGTCTGTCCGGGGCGGTATATGCGCCTGTCGGTGTACAGACTGACATAATTCATCTTACGTCTGTTGTCGTTGTAAGAGAAATATCCGCCAAAGGAAGACTCCGGAAAAGCCGTGTCGCCGTCCGTATATATGTAATAGGAATGTCTGAAGTCCGGTCGGCAGTTGAATAATGCCTCTCCGGCGTCGTTGCATGTGAGCGTCTCCACGCCCTTGTTGTCGCTGTATCGGCGTTCTGTCGACGTGACACGTATCCGTGCTCCCGGCACCGGTTCTCCCGTCGTGGCGTTGACCACCACCATACGTACGTTGTTGCCGGGCATTGCTTCGCTCACGAGCATGAGGTTGCTCACATAGAGCAGGGTGCGCTCCACCGGCACGCTCGTGTTGTCGGTAGTGAACTCCACAAGATAGACACCGTTCTTCAGACCGTCTATCTGCATGCTGTCACTCACCACCTTGTATGGCGGCATGCCTATATAGCGGCGCGTCCGGGTGAACGTCTCACCGGGCACGATGAGTTTCTTCAGTCTGGCGTAATCGTCCGGATCGGAAGGGTTGATGTCGTCGTCACCCTTCACATTCACACGGCGGACGGTCATCGTGAGCTGCCCTATGTTGCACAGCGAAGCCACGGTCACCTTCTTGGGACGTCCGGGCAGAGCCAGCTTGTCGCCCAGAGTCACGTTGAAATAAGGCATCGTGAGCCGCTTCACAGCATTGCGGAGGACGTTCATTCTCTGCCATGCCCCCCACTTCACCAGCGCATAGTCTATATAGTTCATCTTGTCTTCGGGAGTGGCGTCCTCCGACGCTTCCATGAAGTTGTAGCGTTCGATGGCAAGCTCTCCGGCAACGTCGAGGTCGCCATACTTGTCGATGAGCGAGTCTATGGATTGCAGGTAAGCCGACTTCTGCATCTTCAGCGTGGTGCCCTCACGGTTCTGCTGTACCATCTTCAGGGCGCAAAGGCATGTTGCAGCACGGTTGCCTGCCTTCTCATAATAATCGTGCAGAAAAGCGTAGCGTCCAGCCTCCATGCCGAGCACGTGCAGCACGTCGTCGCCGAAGATGCGGCTGTCCACTCCGTCTTCTATGAAAGGAGCGTATCCCGTTGCGAAAGCGTGGGCAAGACGGTCGGGATGACGCAACGAAAGATCGTAGAAAGCCTCGCTCCGTGCGGCGGCATCGTCGCTGAGCGACGGACGCTCCCGGTAGACCGTTCCGAGCACGGAGTTGTACACGGCAGCCAGAACCACGTCCACGTTCTCCGCACGCTTTGCCTCAGCCTCAAGTCGGCTGACAGCCGGAGCGAGCGAGTCGGGCGACACGGTGGCGCTCACCCCTATCCTCGTCACCTGCGCCTTGAGCAGCTGTCCGTAGGCTTTGTCAGCCTCAGCCTTTGCTATTATCCTGTCAAGAATATCTATACGTGTCTTGGGCAAATCCTTTTCTCTTGCCTCCGCCTCACGCTTCCACAACGTGGTGTAACTGTCTGCGGACACCGCCGCAGGTATCATCAATGCCGCGAATACGACAAGTAGCAGTCTATGTTTCATAATACCGATTTTTATGATTGAACCATCCGTCCGTCGCGACCCGCCGTCCAAACAGGCGGCAGGCATGCGGAGACGTAACGCTATATTATTGCAAATATACGAATATTACGGACAACATCCAATCAAAACAACAAACTTTTACTTATGTTGCCGATTTTTTATCGTCGGCAAGACACCGTATGAAATCATCACATCATACCATCCTTTTGCCGTGCCGATAACGCCTGAGGCAAGGCAAATAGCATAAGGTGACATGCGTACAACCTGTTGCGGGAAACAGCGCATTTATGCGGCAACATCTCTAAGGCATCGGAAAGCCGGAGAACAGTCGCCGCACGTATCACGAAAGGTGAAAACGCGGGGATGACGTTTATGTGACCGGAACGCCGGAAAGCGCATCGATGAGGATGTGAATGTAAAGATAATTTACCAAATAAAGCCCCGTCAGCAACCGGCATTACAGAATCCGGCAGACAGAAAAAACCCTTCAGGACGGCAGAAAAGCCAGTGTCTCACAGCCTTCGCAGCCGCACGACATTGCCGAAAAGGCTCTTCCGCGCATCAGGAAAAGCTCTTCCGGGTCTCAGAAAAGCCTCTCCCGTGAGACGGAAAAGGCTTTATCGCAAGACGGAAGAGGCTTTACGGCAGACTGAGCGTATGCCGGAAGACACTCCGTAAAGGCATAACACGCACATTATCAGCACTGTGCGCAAACACGGCAAAATCACGACATTCACGGCAAGGTGGGTCTTCTGACGCGGACAGGCGGGATATGAGAGACATGATGTAAATATTTTTTACCATCATAAAACCGTATTTTTATCATCATAAAACCGCATAGCGAAACACACAATAGCACTTTGAGCGGTCTGATGACCTATTCGGGTTTAACATAATTTTGCAAAAACGGATGCAAAACAAAAGCAATATCCGCATTATATCTACAGAAAACGAACATAACGTAATAAAGATAACGAATATGAAGAAACAGAAACTATCAATGCTTTTCTTAGGCATCTTGTCTGTAGGAATGACTTTACAGTCGTGTGACGATGACGACAATTACTATTATTATTACCCGATAAACCGCCCGAACGCCATTGTGACGGTGAAGCCGGAGACAGCGGAGAGCAAGTTCTTCCTGCAACTCGACGACTCGACAACGCTCACTCCGCTCAACATGAACAGCTCGCCTTATGGCAGCAAGGAGGTGAGGGCGTTCATCAACTTCAGATACGCGGAGCAGCAGAACAACAAACGCAACTTCAATGTGTACGTGAACTGGATGGACAGCATACTTACAAAGCCGACCGCAGAAAACCTCGGCACGGAGGAGAACGTAAAGAAATACGGTCAGGATCCGGTGGAGATAGGCACGAGCGACTGGGTGACGATAGCTGAGGACGGGTATCTCACACTCAGTTTCAAGACAAAATGGAGCAGCCAGAGACCGCACTACGTGAATCTTGTGACGGGTGAGAATCCGGACAATCCGTATGAAGTGACATTCTACCACAACGCCGACGGAGACGTGAACGGCTACTGGGGCTACGGCATCGTGGCGTTCAAGCTCGACAAACTGCCCGACACTGAGGGCAAGACCGTGGACCTCACGCTGAAGTGGAAGTCGTATAACGGTGACCGCAAGGTGACTTTCAAATACTGCACCCGCAAGTCGTCCATCGCAAGTGCGAAAGCCGTGGTAAGCCCGTCTGAATACATGAAGTGTCTGAAATGACAAAGACTACGCCTGAAGCGGGCGTGGCGGCAACAGCCAGCTGTCTTATCAGGACATCCGTTCACTGCACATCATCATGCAACTATAATAGGGAAACCTGACAAGAAGCCATTCACAACATTTTCATAGGCTTTAAACTTTGATTCATCTCTCAGTGGGATGTCTTCTCTGAAAGAAGAGAGGGCATCCTCTTTTTTATGCCTTTGAAAAGCAGGGTCTGCACTATGCCGCGCGAGGCAAGGTATACTATGAAGGCAAACCAAAGGGCATGATTGCCCCACACCGCACGGAGCGACATGTAAATGACGAAGAACAGCAGTGCGGAGAATATGGAGGAGAGCATCATGCCGCGCGTGGCTGTGACTCCGATGAACACTCCGTCCCACACGAAAGCCGCCATTCCTGCCGCCGGAATGGCTACCGCCCACGGGAAATAGGCTGCCGAGGAAGCAATGACAGCGGAGTCGTCGGTGAGCAGAGAGAGGAACGCGCTGCCGCCGGACATATACACCACGGTATAAACAGCTGCAAGAATGACGCCCCACATGAACAGACGCCGCACCGTGGAACGGAACATCTGCACGTTGCGCGCTCCGTAATATCTGCCGCAAAGTGCCTCTCCGGCATAGGCGAAACCGTCCATCACGTAAGAGAAAAGGGTGAAGAGCTGCATGAGCAGGGTGTTGACAGCAAGCACCACAGTGCCGTGGGAGGCTCCTGCCGAGAGGAAAAACAGATTGACGGCGACAATGAACAGCGTGCGGATAAAGATGTCGCGGTTGACGCTGAAAAAGCTTCGCATAGACTGAAAAGCAAACAGTCCGGATGATGAATAATGGTTGCGCAGACGTCTGTAACCGATTATCAGAAACACGAAGGCTGCGAACAGACCGGCATACTGGGCTATGAGCGTGCCGAGAGCCACACCGTCGACCTTCATTCCGCAGGCATATACCAGACTCAGACTCGCCACGATGTTGACCACATTCTGCATAATGGAGATGAACATCGGTATGCGTGTGTTCTGCATACCTATGAACCAGCCCGTCATACCGTAAAGGCACAGCATGGCGGGAGCGCCCCATACGCATATGCCGAAATAGATGCGGACATATGCGGCTATGTCTGGAGAGGGACTGACAACCGCAAGGGCGAGACTCAAAAGCTGACCGCGGAACAGTATTATCATAACAGCGACGGCAAGACCCACCGCGAGCGAGCGCAGCAGCAGCCTCACCACCTCCGGCAGGTCGCGCCGTCCGAACGACTGGGAGGTCATACCGCTCGTACCCATACGCAGGAATCCGAATATCCAGTATATCACATTGAATATCATGGAACCCACCGCTATCGCCCCTATATACACCGCGTCGCCCATGTG
>ERZ773130.157-NODE-157-length-90023-cov-7.847757_pt1 | contig 90023 bp, 89 predicted proteins | sample MGYA00511919_ERZ773130 | MGnify/ENA primary metagenome ERZ773130 (study PRJEB29015, sample SAMEA2737851) | human gut metagenome | biome: human gut; feature: human-associated habitat; material: faeces | place: China | collected 2012 ...
ACTCTCACAGCCACCGCCGATGATGCTGTCTCGCTCATGTACGAGATAGAAACTGCCGCGCGCATGAAGCACACCGGGATCGTCAACAACACAAACCTCGGCTGCGAGACTACACTCGATATCATTGACAGCTCGCGCAGTTTTGCCGATGAGGTCTGCCGCAGAACGGGTCTGCCGCTCGTTTATACGGTTTATCCCGAAAGCTGTGCCGACCTTACAAATGCTCCCGATGCGTTTGAAGCCAAAATATACGTCAAACCGATCTGGGAAATATAAAAACCTGTATTCTGCCTGAGCACGGAACAAAAGCTCCCTGCACAAGCGGAATGCCCGACAGCATTTCTCTTACCATTATAGCCAATAATCGAAAGGAGTTGTAACACATGACAAAGATGACTGTTATTACCGAGCGCTGCAAAGGCTGCGGCATTTGCGCTGCGTTCTGCCCCAAAAAGGTTCTGGCGGTAAGCGAACTTGAAAAGATTGAAGCTGTTGCGCCCGAAAACTGCATTCAGTGCGGCCAGTGCGAACTGCGCTGCCCGGATTTTGCCATTTTTGTACATAAAGAAGGAGATGAGAAGTAATGTCCAAGGTTTTATTATTGCAAGGCAACCAGGCTGTTGTTGAAGGCGCAATTGCAGCCGGTGTAAAATTCTTTGCGGGTTACCCCATTACTCCTTCCACGGAAGTGGCGGAATCCCTGGCTGAAAAGCTGCCGAAAAACGGCGGTAAATTTATTCAGATGGAAGACGAAATTGCTTCTATGGGCGCTGTTATCGGTGCGTCCTTAACCGGCAAAAAGGTTATGACGGCTACCAGCGGCCCGGGCTTTTCGTTAAAGCAGGAGCTTATCGGTTATGCCTGCGCTGCGGAAATTCCTCTGGTAATTGTTAACGTACAGCGTGTGGGTCCGTCTACCGGCCAGCCTACCAGCCCTTCCCAGGGTGATGTTATGCAGGCACGCTGGGGCACCCATGGCGACCACTGGCTGATTGCCCTTACTCCTGCAAGCGTTCCCGAATGCTTTGAACTTACTCTGCGCGCTTATGCGCTGAGCGAAAAATACCGTGTGCCGGTAATTCTTTTGATGGATGAAGTTATCGGCCATATGCGCGAAAAAATTGAACTGCCTGATGATTACAGTGATTTTCCGCAGGCAGAACGCAAACAGCCGGACTGCGCACCGGAGGACTTTAAGGCTTATGCCACGGACGAAAGCCTTGTTCCGGCAATGCCTGCTTTCGGCAGCGGCTACCGCTGGCATGTAACCGGCCTTGTTCATGACGAAACCGGTTTCCCGAAAGGCACCCCGGCAGCTACTCTTGCTGCTGCCAACCGTCAGCGCGCTAAACTTGAAAACAACCTTGACGATATCGTACAAGTTGAAAACTACCGTATGGAAGATGCCGATTTTGCCGTTGTAGCCTTTGGCGGCGCAGCCCGTACCGCTTACGAAACGGTTGACATGGCCCGTGCGGAAGGCCTTAAGGTTGGCCTTGTACGCCCGGTTACCATCTGGCCGTTTGCCGAAGCGCAGATGAAGGAACTGGCCGGCAGGGTAAAAGGCATTTTGGTGCATGAGCTGAACTGCGGCCAGTATGTTCACGAAGTTGAACGTGCCGTTAACGGCAAAGTGCCTGTAAGCCTGTACGCAAAATATGATAACGAACCTGCAACTCCGGCCCAGCTTTTGGAAGAAGTTAAAAAAGCTATGGCGGCCCTGTAAGGAAAGGAGACTATATTTATGAATATGGAAGAAATGATCAATAAATATTTCCGTCCGGGCCGTTTGCCGCATATCTGGTGCCCCGGCTGCGGCAATGGCGTTGTTACCGGCAGCGTTGTTAAAGCTATTGCCAAACTCGATCTTTCCAAAGACGATGTGGCTGTAATTTCCGGTATCGGCTGCTCCAGCCGTGCTTCCGGCTATCTTGATTTTAATACTGTTCATTCCGCTCACGGTCGTGCTATTCCGGTGGCAACCGGCGTTAAACTGGCAGAGCCCAAACTGAATGTTATTGTTCTTACCGGTGACGGCGACGCTACTGCTATCGGCGGCAACCACTTCATTCATGCGTGCCGCCGCAATATCGACCTTACCGTTGTTGTTTACAACAACAGCATTTACGGCATGACCGGCGGCCAGTATTCGCCGATGACTCCGTATCACAGCAAGGCAACCACCGCGCCTTACGGCATGATTGAACCTGATTTTAACCTTGCCGAGCTTGCCAAAGCAGCAGGCGCAACCTTTGTTGCACGCTGCACAACCTTCCATGCGCAGATGCTGAGCGACCTTATCGTTAAAGGCATTCAGCATAAAGGCTTCAGCCTTATTGAAGCAGTATCTGCCTGCCCGATTTCCTTCGGACGCCAGAACAAAATGGGCGGCCCTGCTGAAATGATGATGTGGCAGCGCGACCACGCCGTTCCGGTTGCAGCCTGGGATAAACTGCCGGAAGAAAAACGCGAGGGCAAATTCCCGATTGGCGTTTTGTATCAGGTAGAAGGCAGAAAAGAATACACCGAAGCCTATGATGAACTTATTGCCATGGCGCAGGGAGGTAAATAATATGAAACATGAATTACGTTTATCCGGCACCGGCGGCCAGGGCCTTATCCTTGCCGGCATTATCTTAGCCGAAGCAGCACTTTTGGACGGCAAGCTTGCTATCCAGTCGCAGTCCTACGGCCCGGAAGCACGCGGCGGCTCCTCTAAATCGGAAGTTATTATTTCCGAGGACGCCATTCACTTCCCGAAGGTTACCAAACCCGATTTGCTGCTTGCCATGAGCCAGGAAGCTGCCAATAAATATTCTCATGACCTTACCAAAGACAGCGTAATGATTACCGACAGCCTGTTTGTAAGCCAAGTGCCCGATTTTGGCGGCAAAGTTTACGAACTGCCGATTACCCACAGCGCACGCGAAGGGCTGGGCAAAATTTTGTTTGCCAACATTGTTGCCCTTGGCGCACTGGTTAAATTAACCGGCATTGTAAGCGCAGAAAGCCTTGAAAAAGCAGTTTTGAACCGCGTACCGAAAGGCACCGAGGACAAAAACCGCAAGGCTCTGCAAATTGGCATGGATTTAATTAAATAAGATTAGTAATAAAAAACGCGTCCCTTTAAGGGGCGCGTTTTTGCTTGTGCTTAAGGAAGTATGCTATTTTCTTTCGAGCCACAAAACAGTTATATCGTCTGTCTGCGGAGTACCTTCGCTGAATTCCAAAACGGAAAACAAAATATCATCAGGAATATGTGCCCGTTCAAAACGATGGAAGAGCCTTTCTGCCCCATAAAATTCATGATGGGAGTTTTCTGCTTCGGTAATACCATCGGTGTAAAGCAACAGCCTGCTTTCATGAGGTAGCATAATGTTGTATTCTTTATAACTTATACCGTATTTTGCACCTAAAGGCGGCCCGGAACGCTCTTTGAGCCGTGTTGATGGAGAAATTCCAGACTGCACAAGAGGGTAGTTATGACCGGCGTTAGCGTAAATGATACTGCCTGACGGTAAATGTACGATTCCTAACCAAACGGTAACAAACATCATCATCTCGTTGTTTTCGCAAAGATAGTTATTGGTTTTTTCTAAAATTTTTCCCGGATTCAGAGAGGCATTATTTTTTAACAAAGCTTTTGTTACAGTCATAAAAAGAGCTGCCGGTATGCCTTTCCCGGAAACATCTGCTATAAGTACGGCTAAATGCTCGTCATCTATATAAAAACAGTCGTAAAGATCCCCGCCTACCTCACGAGCAGGAAACATTCCTGCTGATATTTCGTAGCCTTTAAGGTTACGGTTAATACTTCTGGTATCGGCAAGCATTCCTTGTTGGATTTTTGCGGCTATATCAAGTTGGGCAATAATAGTTTCTTTTTCAGCAATAGCTGTGCTGAGGTCAGCTATATAGCGGTTAATATCAGAGGTCATTTGATAAAAGGAATTATATAACATTCCGATTTCATCGGTTTTTCCGGTAAAGTTGACAGGGATTTCGCTATGTATTAGTTTGCCTCTGCTGGAAAATTCGTGTGCCATGCAGCTCAGCTTGCTTAAAGGTAGTACAACCTGTTTTTCTGTCTGCCATAAAATAAACAGCATGGCTATAAAGATAATATTTATACTTATAAGAAGCGTACTGAAAATAGTGCGCCATAATTCGAGACTTTTCGAAATTTTAATTAAATCAGGATTGGCGATGAATACAGAGAAACCTACAAATAATACGCAAAAGATACTAAGCAGCAAAAAGCAGCTTGTTGCACGTGCGCTTAAAGAGCAGAAGGTATCTGTATCAGAAAGAGGTTGTATTTCAGGATAGGCAGTCATCCGGCTGGCATACGCAAGTAAAATAAGCATTACTGTAAGGTAAATAACAGAAAAGTGCGCAGGCAATTCTGTACTGTTTGTAATGAAGGCAATGAAAGCAGCGCAAAGAGCTATTGCTACAAGCAGACTTATATAATAGGGCCGCTGATTTTTATGACAGGGCTTCGGCACAAAAAAGACTGTATTTGTGCTATGGAGCCAAAGCAGCAGTGGCAGGCCGAACAGCAGCGGAAAATCAAAATTATTGGAGAAAAAGATAAAAAAGCTCTCCGCTATATTAACTGTGGTTGATGGAAGGATAATTGCCGTAAGCAGGGAAGAAAACAATAATGCCGTAACAAAAATAATAATAAGGAACTTAAAGAAACTGCGGGTATCATGTACAAAAAGAAGCGGCTTAGTATTTTTAGATAAGCTGTACCATAGTTTATATGGCAGATATGCCAGAAAAAAATTGGCCGCTGCTCCCCAAAAGCAGATATAAAGAGTGCTGCCGGTGTAAAAATCTGCAGCAAAATTGCCTAAAGCGCTGCCCATAGCTCCGGCAGGACCCCACATCATACCGGCAACTACGGGTATGCAGGCAGCAAAACGGACTTCAGCTCCCGGCATAAGCATCAATAAAAGTTTAGTCGGTATAATGGCAATTGCGTATATTAGTGCTGTAAAAAGAACCCTGACGATGGTTGCGGTGCTGAACAACTGGGGCTGCACACTGATTCTCATAAGATAACCTCGTATTATTTGTTTTAGCAGTAAAAACAGTAAAAATTTAAATATTGCAGGATTATTTATATGCGAAGAGAATAGAAGAAATATATTAAAATTAAGGGTGATAATATGGAAATAAAGTGCAATCAAGAAAAAAATAAAATTATTATAGCTGTAATCGGTCGTGTAGACAGTGTTACAGCAGCTGAATTTGAAAAAAAAGTAACAGAAATTTTGCATAAGAAAAGAACTATTATATTGGATTGCGCTGGCTTGGAATATATAAGCAGTGCAGGCCTGCGTGCGCTTTTACTTATAGCAAAATCTGCGGAACGTCTGAGTACAAGGGTTTGTCTTACCCGCCTTACTCCGTTGGTACAGGAGGTTCTGGAAATTTCGGGTTTTGATTCATTTTTTGAGGTAAGCAATGAATTGGAGTGATGAAAAAAGCTTTGACGCCGTTAAAGAATTTTTGCCAGAAATGCTGGCAGTTATTGAAAAATGGGGAAACTGCTTGCAGGAACAGAAACGCCTGCGTTTGCTTTTAGCTGCTGACGAAATTTTAAGCAACATAATAAGTTATGCATATCTACATAGAGGTGAAACAGGAACTATAAAACTAAAATGTACTGTTGATAACAAAACACTGGTTTTAAACTTTATTGATAACGGAAAGGCGTTTAATCCTATGAAAAATATCGCCGACGTTAGGGCAAAAAACATTGCGGATACTTCTCCTGGCGGATTTGGCAGGATTTTAATACAGAATTTCGCAGAAAAAATCAGTTATAAATATAAAAACGGGCAAAATATTTTAAGTTTATCTTTTGGACTATAGATTTTTTATAAAATAATATTCTAACGCATGGCGCGTGTATTTGCCTTCGGAATACATTAAAAATAGTTTTTTGCCGGTTTCTGTCTGCGGAGTAAAATGGCAGCGTATGTAAAAAATTTCCGGCATTTCGGTATGTACGGCAAATATGTAATATTTTAAAATAACAAGCCCGGCACCGCGGTTATGGGGATTGGCTGCAAAAACCGGTACGGAAACAATATTTGGCGTAAGGCGTGTTTGTGATATATAGCCCATGATTTCGGAATTTTTAAAAAAGGCAAAGCTATGGGCTTTATCCAATTTATCATAATCAATATCATAAGCAAAGTGGCTGGCAAATAACGCTTCCCGGCTTTCATCAAGCAGGCATTTTTCTGTATTTGTTAAAGAAGAATAGCGTACAGCCCGCCAACCGCTTGGTAATAACGGCGCAGAGCGATGTAATGTTTTGCTTACAAATTTTCCGCGTCTTATTGTATAGGTATTAAAAGTAAAAACTTCTCCTGAAAAAGAGCCGGCAGGAAAACCCATTTTTTTAAAAAAAGCAGCCAGAGGGATTAATTCATTCTTTGGCAAACTTACCAGAGAATGCAGGCTTTTTATACTGTTTTCAGCGGCATGGGTTTCCCAAGTTTTAAAAAGGGCAGAGGCGTTTTTATGGTGTCTGTATTCAGGCATTATATATAAGCTGCGCAGATAAGAAACTCCGTCTTCATTCCATGCGGCAAGGCAGCCGACAGGAGCTCCGGTTTCCGTTTCAGTACACCAAGCTGAGCAATTAGGCAGGTCCAACAGTCTGGCGGCTGATGGCAGCAGCATGTGTTTAAATTTGCGTACATTTTTATTGTTGAGTACATTAATAATAAATTTCATGTCAGTTTGTGAAATAAAGTTAAAAATACTTTATAAAAAAGCCTTAATATAGTATAATTATACTATACATATGTACTTGATTTCAAATAAATATTAAGGGAGGTTGTTAGTATGACTGATAAGAATTTACAGGTTTTGTACGGAGAGTTGATATCCCGCTGCTGGGAAGATGATGAATTTAAAAAACGTTTTATTGAAAATACTGCCGAAGTTTTGAAGGAAGCCGGGATTCCGATTAAAGAAGGCGTAGATTACACCGTTGTAGAGGCTGAGGCAGAAGACAGATATATTATTCTTCCAGCAACGCAGGTTGCCGAAACTGTACGTGAGCTTTCCAAATTATTGCTTAGTGTTTCTGAACAAACTGACATTATTGTTCCGGAAGGCTCTAAAATTGTTATTTTGCAAAATACTGAAAAAGTAAATTACATTGTTTTGAAAAAGGCACCGCAGGTAATCAGCGAAGTTGAACTTGATATGGTAGTAGGCGGTAAGGGTAAAAATGCTGCTGTAACCATAAATTATGGCGCGGCTGTTAATATTACCGTAGCTGTTAATGTTAATACTGCTGCGGCGGTTGATATTGTGGCAGGTGCGGCCGTTACGGCAGGTGCTGCCGCAGTTGTAGCTGTAGCCGGCGTAGTTTTCATATAATATTTTAATTTTAGTTTTATTAAAGGCCGGCCTGATTTAAACAGGTTGGCCTTTTTTAGGAGAATTTATGCAGGTTTGTTTAGTGGCCATGCCGTTTCAAAATATAGAAAATCCTGTTCTTTCGCTAAGCCTTTTAAAAGGATGCTTAACGGAAAGAAATATTTCTTCAAGTGTAGTGTATTGTAATATGGATTTTGCCGGAATGATTGGCATGAAAGCATACTATACCATTGCACGCGGTGGAAGCTGCCGCGAAGCTCTTTTGGGTGAAGCAGCTTTTGCGCAGTCCGCTTTTGGAGAAATGCCCAAAGGATATGAAAGCTATTTAGAGAAAGAACTTACGCCGCATATTGGGCAGGATTCTGTTAGGAAAATTTTAGCCTGTCTTTATAAGGCCAGACAGGAGGCAGATGCTTTTTTGCGCCAGGCAGCTGAAAAAACGCTGGCGCATAATCCACGTATTGTGGCTTGTGCGTCTACTACGCAGCAGAATTGCGCCTGCTTTGCATTTTTTAGGGTTTTAAAAAAAATGCGCCCTGATATTATTACCGTTTTGGGCGGGCCGAATTGTGAGCGTGTTATGGGGAAGGTAATAGCAGAAAAGTTCCCATGGGCAGATTATGTTATCAGCGGAGAGGCTGACAGCTTCTGGGGAGATTTTTGCTGCAAACTTCTTAAAGGTCAGCGGAATTTTCCGGAATATTCCTGCGTTTTTTCGGCTAAAGGCAATAATAATCCGTTGGCAGGAGGCTTTACAGAGGAACTTGACTCTATGCCCTATCCTGATTTTACAGATTATTTTAATGCTCTGGAAAAATTTGCATATAAAAAGTATGTTAAACCGGGGCTTTTGATAGAAACCAGCCGCGGCTGTTGGTGGGGCGAAAAAAATCCTTGCACATTTTGCGGAATGAACGGTGCTTCGCGTAAATACAGAAAAAAATCTGCTGCCCGCGTAGTAGAGGAATTTAGATATCTTAAGGAAAAGTATAGGATAAATAATTTTTTTGCAGTGGATTGTATTTTAGCGCAGGATTTTTGGCTTACTGTTTTGCCAGAGCTTGAAAAACTGAATTTACATATAATGTATGAGATAAAAACCAATATTGGCCGCAGCCATATTCGGCAGCTGAAAAAATCTGGGATTTTTTGGGTGCAGCCTGGCATTGAAAGCTTGCAGGATGATTTGCTGCGTTTAATGAATAAGGGCAACAGGGCTATTAAGCATATAGAGCTGTTAAAAAGAATGTCAGAATTTGGCATACGCTGCTGCTGGTTATTGCTGTGCGGATTTCCGGGTGAGCAGGAGGAATGGTACGAGAAGCAGATTGGTGTTATGCGTCTGCTGACGCATTTACAACCGCCGGATGCTGTTTTCAGGCTCAGATACGACCGTTTCAGCATATATGAACAATTTGCCGGTGATTTTGGTATAAAACTTGATGCGGCGAAATCTTATTATTATATTTATCCGGCGAGTTATCATGCGGTGCTGAAAGATTTAGCATATTTTTTAACAAACGAAAAAAAGCCGCAGCCGCTTTACGGGCAGGGCTTTACTAAAAAAGTACATTGCCGGATGCTCAAAGCAGCAGATAAATGGCGATCAGGCTTTTACAGCCCTTTGCGCGACAGGCTTACAGCCAAAGTTTCAGATGGAGTAGTAGAGGTTCTGGATTTGCGTTCATGCGCAAAAAAAAGCTTTTATCGGCTGACGGGCTGCCAGGCAGAGATAGTTTTAGCTGCGGATGAAGCTGTTTTGCTTAAAAAAGTTGCGGATAAATTAACCTGGCGTTATTCAGGGCAGGAAATTAATGAGGCAGTTGAATTTTTAAAACAGGCAGGATTGCTGCTGCAAATAGATGATGAAATATTGTTTTTGGCGCTGTTTAGTGAACTGGCTTTGCCTGAAGAAACTGAACCGCCTGCCGGCAGCATTTGTGCAGAAGCTTTTTTGGAGGGAAAAAATGAGTGAGATTTGTTTTGCGCATATGCCGTTCGCACGCCTCGGGCATCCTTCTATGGCGTTAAGTGTGCTTGCCGGGGAATGCCGGCAGCATGGTATAGATGCTTTGGTTTTATATGGCTCCTTAAAACTGGCAAAATGCTGTTCTTTAAAAAATTATCTTGAATTTGTGCAGTATATGCCCTGCTTTACTTTAATAGGGGAGCTGTTATTTAAGCCTTATGCTGGTTATAAAGATGATTACAGTGCGGATGATTATTTTGAATATGCCCGATTGCAGATGAAAAATAGTGGTCAGAGCGATAGTCTGTTAAATGAGGCTGTATCTGCCTATCGCAAACTGGAACCGGCTGCAGAAGCATTTTTGGAAGAATTTTGTGATGAGATTATTGCTACAGGCTGTAAAGCTGTTGGCTGTGATATAACTTATGAACAGCGCAATGCATCGCTGGCACTTTTAAAAAAGATTAAAGAAAAATCTCCTGAGATTGTTACCATGCTCGGCGGCAATACCTGTACTGGCGAAAGTGGACAGGCACTGGCTGACTATGCGGAGTATGTGGATTATGTTTTTTGCGGAGAGGCCGATGATATTATTGTACCTGTTTGGGAAATGATTAAGAGAGGGGAAAACCCGGAGGATATTAATAAAGCGTTTCCCAGCGTTCTCATAAAAGGCTCGAAAGCGGTCGCACATGCACGTAACTTATTGGAGGAAAACGCTTTTCCGGATTTTAGCGGTTACTTTGAAGAATTAAAAAAATACGGTTTTGATAAAAACATTAAACCGTGCCTGCTGATAGAGGGTTCCAGAGGTTGCTGGTGGGGCCAGATAAAACGCTGCAGCTTTTGCGGGATTAGTACAAGCGAAGAAACTTTGCATTACCGGGAAAAAACACCTGCAAGAATTGCGGCAGAGCTAAAAAAACAATCTGAAACTTATGGCATTAAGGCTTTTGTTTTTACAGATTGCATTTTAAGCACAGAGCATGTAAATAAATTGCCGTCTTATCTGGAAGGAGATGATTTCAGGCTGTTTGCAGAAGTTAAATCAAATCTGACCAGTACGCAGATGTGCGAATTGAAAAAGGCCGGTTTTGTTTCTCTGCAGCCGGGTATCGAAGCTTTGCAGGATGATTTATTAAAATTAATGAATAAAGGCAACAGGGCTATTAAGCATATCGAACTGTTGAAATACGGACGTACTTATGGTATTTCGCTTGTTTGGAATTTACTATTTGGAATGCCGTTTGAAAAAGAGTTGTATTATAAGAAAACAGAAGAAATATTACATTTATTGACTCATTTACAGCCGCCTGTTCACTTAAGCAAGGTTATTTTCCAGAGAGACAGCTGTTATACACGTCATAGCGGCGAATATGGGCTTGAGCTGGAAGTCATAGAACCATATAAGTTTATTGGGGATTTTGGTGTAGACTATATCAGCCGTATGGCCGGATATTACAAGGAAAAATCCGGCTTGTTTGATTATTCGCAATCTATGTATTCTGTTTTAAATGATATACAGCAAAAGCTGATGGATTGGACGGAGGCATTTGCAGGAGGTCAGGGAGACAGGCTGACAATGTTTGATGAAGGCAGCACGCTTGAAATAATAGATTTAAGAAAATATGCCGTACATTCGGTGTACAGGCTTACTGATACAGTAAGGAAAATATACCTTGAGGCAGGAACTGCTGTAAGTATAGCAAAGTTAAAAGAACGTTTTGGTTGGCAGCAGACAGAGTTGGGGTTAAAATATTTAACAGAACGCAGATTAATTGTACAGATTGAAGACGAAGTGCTGGCTTTAGCAACGCCGCAGCCATCGATGGCATATAGGATAGAAGAACTTTTGCCTATTGGCAAAGTAAGTTTAGGAGCTGATAATTATGCAGACAGGTAAATTTGAAGAAATTCTCAAAACTATACCTCTAATTTATACGTCGGGACCAAAGGATCCGGTGCAGCAGCGCAACGTAGCCCATTTAAAAAGGTTTCTGGAATGCTACCTTAATGACCCTGATTTCCGTCAGAAATTTGACTGTAATCCTCAAAAGGCTTTGGATGATAATGGTATTAAAACAGAGCCGGCAGCTGCAAGAATACTTATTGATTCTGAGGCGGCTAAAATCTGCGAGGAAAATCCCGAAGCAGTTCCCTTGGAAGTAAAGCAGTTTTATGCGTTTTTTGCCGAAAAAATTCAATGGCGTAACGATTGTCAGGCAAAATATTGCGTGCCTGATAATCAGAATTTTAAAAAGTGGAGGCAGCGGCAGATTAACAGATGCTGGGGTGAACTGGGAGAAAATAATATAAGCTTTATTCATGTACCTCTTATTTTTGAGCTTGCAGTGGGATGTTCGGTAGGGTGTCCGTTTTGCGCATTGTCTGCTAAACGTCTTGAAAAGGTTTTTAGGGCAGATGATGAAAATACAGCGCTCTGGCGCGATGTATTGAATATAAGCAAAGAAATTATCGGAGAAGCAGCCGGTGAGGGAGTTTGCTATTTTGCCACCGAGCCGTTGGATAATCCTGATTATGAAGTTTTTGCGGGTATTTACCGTGAAATATTAGGTAAAACGCCGCAGATTACTACAGCTGTTGCTATGCGCAATCCTGAGCGTACCCGCAAAATTTTAGAAGACTCTTTAACCGGTAATCCTATAATTCACAGATTTTCCATTTTAAGTCTGGAAACATTCCGTGCCGTCTGCAGATATTTCACTCCGGAAGAATTGCTGTATGTGGAATTACTTCCTCGTTATGAAGGTTCGTTGACCAATATTATGACTAAAGCCGGACGCCTGCATGAACATGGAAATGAAGTAAACCTGCAAGATGATTTTGGCAATACAATTAGCTGTGCATCCGGCTTTGTAGTAAATATGGCAGAAAAATCAATCCGTCTGACTGCTCCGTGTAATGCCGATGACGAGCATCCGACAGGAGAAATTCAGAGTGCCAGGTATTATTTTAAAGATGCTGACGGCTTTAGAAGTTTGCTGTTGCAAATTATTCGTACAGAAATGCCGTTGTCCTTGGATATGCAGAAAACTCTCGGTTTTCAGAAATTTTACCGGTATGAAGAATGTGAAGATGGTTTCTGGTTAAGGGGAGTTTCTACTTTTGTATTTAAACTTAAAGATGCAGCCCAACCGCATTTTTATAAAGAAGTCGGTAGGATGTTATGCAAAGGCAGCATGACAGGAAGGGAAATTGCATGGGAAACAAGCCGTGTTAACGGAGCTGATATAGCGAGTGTGTTTAATTTTTTGCGTTACCTTGATTCTGCTGGTGCGTTGCTTTATTAACAGGCATCGTACAGCATACCGTCACGTTGTTTGGGGGCACAGGCAGTTTTAATAGTGGTATAAAATAAAGATTGCCGATATAATATGATTATTAAAACCGTGCAATAACAAACAATGATAAAGACTGATAAATTTTGACGGGTGGAGGGAATCAGCTTGAAAAAAATGTTTTTGATTGCAGTAAGCGTTATAATGATTGCCGCAATTTTGCTGGTAGCTTACGGTACATTCTTAAATTATAAAAGTGAACATATTATTAATTTGCGGCTGATAAACAAGGTGCTGCATCTTGAAGGAGTTAAAGTGCAGGAGCGTAGTATGATTCCTGTATGGAGCCGTGAGAGTCTGCGTATGGAAGCAGAAAACATGACGGATGCTGTTTCACGCTTGGAGGGAACGGTGGAAAATGTTTATGTAAAGCAAAATGACAGAGTTGTTAAAGGACAACCCGTTTGCCGTATTGCCAATGAGGATATCCCCATAAAGCTGGCGCAGATAGATGTGAGCATCGCTAAGGCCGAGGCTGTAAAAATACGATATCAGCATTCGTATGAGCGTTATAAAAAGCTTGTTGAATACGGAGCAATATCTTTAGAACAGTATGAAGAGGCAGAAACTAATTATAAAGCTGCAATGGAAGAAGTAAGGCAGCTTAATCTGGAACGCCGTCAGTATGAGCTGCAGGAGGAGCGCCTTTTAATAACGGCACCTTTTGACGGCGAAGTACTGATGGTTTACAAACATCCCGGAAGCTTTCTGACAGCAGGAACTTCTGTGGCGTTAATAGGAGATTTTTCTTCACTGGAGTTTAGTGAAGTATTGACTGATCAAGAAGTGCATAGGCTTGGCGATTTGCAGAAGCCCGGTGAATTGCAGTTTAATGAAAGGGATATGGAAAAAATTTACGGTACTGCGTATAAAAAAGGCAATATGGGAGCTGCGCAGCGTTTTAAAACCGTAATTTCCAAAATAGAGCCTCCAACCTCAATAGAAGCGCAAATGCGTAAGGTTACATGGTTGGTAGATAACTCAAGCGGTTTGTTAGAAGCTAAGCGTTATCAGGATGTAAAGATTTTTTCGCTTAACGAAAAACATTGCCTCGCAGTTCCGGAGCAGGCAATGATTGATGCCAGAAGGGATTCTGTTTATGTATGGCACCCGGAAAATGGTGAACTGGAACTTAGAAAAATTGTGTCGGGTGTAACTGATGGCAGTTATATTGAAGTAGTGGAAGGCTTAAAGCCGGATGAAATTGTTGTAATTTCAGGCAAAGACGGGCTTGCGGATGGAATGAAGGCAACAGTAGAACTGCGGGGAGGTGCGGATAATGCCGGGGAATAATTTGTTTAGCAAAGAGGCAATGGATAAACTGCGTTCTCCGGAAAAGCTGGATATACTTTTAGAGGTTACAAACCCTGTCAGTTGGATGGCTTTAGCCTCTATGATTGTCATGGTGTTTTCGGTTATTGTCTGGTCTGTTTTTGGCGCTATGGTTGTTAAAGTTGAGGGTGTCGGGATATTACTTGACTCCGGAGGCGTAGTAACAATCAGCGCACCTGCACAGGGGCGGGTAGAGGAGATTTTTGTCGCGACTGGTGAACGTGTCCGCAAGGGCGATTTATTGATGATAATGGATCAGCCGGAGCAGAATGTAGAAAGCAGTATGGCGCGTTTTGATATGTATTTGTCCGAAAATTCTCGTGAAGCGCTTGTAAGGGCAGCACAGTATGATTCTAAACGGTATCAGCAGGATTTAAACTCTTATGTTTTTAGTAGGGATGACGGTATTGTTGATGAAATTTCCGTAGAACATGGAAGCACAGTCTCTGCCGGCAGTACTGTATGTACTATCCGAAGGGATGAAGAACGAGATGAGCTTGCAGGGGTTTTATATGTTCCGGCTAACAAGGGAAAGCAAATAGAGCCAGGAATGACGGTACAGCTTGCGCCTAACGGAATTGATACCAGTGAAGAAGGCAGCTTGGTTGCAGTTGTACGTTCCGTTTCGCAATATCCGGTTTCAAGCAGTTCCATGATGAACAGGCTGGGAAACCAGCAGCTTGTGCAGTGGATGCTGAGTAAAGCGGATAATGCAGTAATGGAAATTAATTTTGATTTAGTAAAGGACGAAGAATCTGCATCCGGTTATTTATGGACGAGTATTGTAGGCAAGCACAAGCCGGTAACTGCTGGCAGCGTTTGCAGCGGGTCTGTTATTGTAGACCGTAAACCTCCTATCGAAAAGGTATTTTATAAGTTAAGCCAGTGGCTTAGGAGCAGATAATTTATGAGGTTTTTTGCAAGTAAAAAATCAAAACAGCAACAAGTAAAAACTCCGAGTATTCTGCAGATGGAAGCTGTCGAATGTGGAGCAGCATCCCTAAGTATTATTTTGGCTTATTACGGACTCTGGGTACCGCTTGAAAATATGCGCGAGGAATGCGGTGTTAATCGTGACGGTGTTTCTGCTGGCAATATTTTAAGAGCGGCACGCGGCCGCGGATGCAAGGCAACAGGTTACCGCTGGCCTGCATCAATGCTGCGAAAAGCTAAATATCCTCTTTTATTGCACTGGGAGTTTAACCACTTTGTTGTGTTGGAAGGAATAAAAGACGACAAGGTTTATATTAACGATCCGGCAGTAGGGCATAGGGTGATACCTTATAATGATTTTACGGGAAGCTATACCGGTATTGCGCTGGAAATTCGCCCTGGCGATGATTTTGTTAAGGCCGGGTCTGGCTATAATATAACGGCAGTCATTGCTAAAAAGCTTTTGAGGGATAAATGGTCAGCCATTTTTATTTTGCTTGTCTGTGCCTGCCTGATTATCCCAGGTCTTGCAACGCCTGTATTCAGCCAGATTTTTATGGATGATATTTTAACCGGAAAACACAAGGACTGGATGTTTAACCTGATGGTGGCAATAGTAATAGCCTTTGTTGTTGAAGGCATTTTGGTATTGCTGCGTTCGTGGTGTCTCACTAAATGGCAGACCAAACTTGTGCTGGCTGATTCGGCAAACTTCTTCTGGCATGTTTTACGTTTGCCAATGAAATTTTTTCAGCAGCGTTATGGTGCTGAGGTTGCTTCACGTGTTGCTTTTAATAATTCGGTTGCAGATGTTTTAACCGGTTCTGCTGCTACGGCGGCATTGGATTTTTTTGTTGCGCTTTTTTATCTCTTTTTATTGTTTCAATATAATGTAACGCTTACGCTGATTGGCATATTTTTCAGCTTTATAAGTGTTGGTTTGTTTTTATGTATCCGCAGCAGGCTTTTTGAAATGTCGATGAAAATGCAGCAGGATATTGGCAAGGAAAGTGGAGCGGCAATGAACGGGCTTTTAATGATAGAAACCTTAAAAGCCAATGGTAATGAAAACGAATTTTTTACAAAATGGGCGGGATACCGTACCAAAGTTATAGCCGTCAGCCAGAAAATAACCCTTTATAATACAACAATGCAGATGTTGCCGGTGCTGCTGAGCGGAGTTAATACCGCCATTATTATGACAGTTGGCGGATTTTCCATTATGGATGGGGTAATGACAGCAGGTATTTTTATAGCGTTTCAAAATCTGATGGGCAATTTTCAGACGCCTGTTAACAGCTTATTGGGGCTGGCTGATTCTTTGCAAACAACAGAAATGCAGATGAGACGTCTTGATGATGTTATGCGTTACCAGAAAGATCAGCTTAATTATCCTGATACAGAGCAGCCTTCTATCGGCAAATCGCGCCTGCACGGTAAGATAAGCCTGCAAAACCTACGCTTTGGATATAGTCCGCTGCATAAGCCACTGTTTGAAGATTTTAACATGGAGCTTGAACCGGGACAATGGGTTGCTCTTGTCGGCGGCAGCGGCAGCGGCAAATCAACCATTGCAAAAATTGTAACTGGTATTTATCAGGAGTGGAGTGGCAAGGTTATGTTTGACGGTCTGCTGCGCGGACAGATACCGCATGATGTTGTATGCAATTCTGTAGCATCGGTAGACCAAGATATTTTTCTGCTTTCGGGAACAGTAGAAGAAAATATTACTTTGTTTGATAAATCTATACGGCATAGTGACGTATTGCGTGCAGCTCAGGATGCCTGTATACACGATGATATTTTGCAGATGGAAGGCGGTTATGATGCTCAGGTTGGAGAAGGCGGCTTTAATTTCAGTGGCGGACAGCGGCAGAGATTGGAAATTGCCCGCGCGCTTGCGGTAAATCCTTCTATACTTGTTTTAGACGAAGCTACCAGTGCCCTGGACCCGCTGACTGAGCAACAGGTTATGGAAAATATCCGCCGCCGCGGTTGTACCTGTATTATTGTAGCCCACAGGCTGAGTACCATTCGTGACTGTGATGAAATAATCGTTATAGATCACGGGCAGATAGTTGAGCGCGGAACCCATAATTCCATGATGGCTGCAAACGGATATTACAGCAAATTAATCCGTGACCGCGAGGAAAATACAGCAGAAGGCGGTGGCGTAAGATGACTCAGGGAAAGGTTGTGTTTTTGCAGCAGGGTGACAGGCTTTATTTTGAAAAAGACTGGTCCTGCGGTGTTATAGAGTCTGGATGCGCCGAAGTTTATGCTGCTGTAATCGATGATAGTGAGCGTATGTTCCTGCTTCAGCGTGGAGAAAACGAGTACTTTTTCTCGGCAGTTGATGAATTTAAGACTGTAGAATTGTATATTTTTGCCAAAACAGATATTAGCGTAAGGCTTTTTACCAGGAAAGAGGCCATATTTCTTGCCGAAACAGACGGCAGCGGTATAAAAAATGGCATGTCCGGTTGGTTTACAGCCCTTCTGGCATTGCCGTGGCTGCGCTTTTTTGCCGTTCGAGGTGATGATTTTATCGGGCAGTGGCGCAAAAAAGAATTCCTGTCCGGTATAGATAAAAAACTATTATGGCAGGAGTTTTTGCAGCATCAGGAAATATTTACTTTTCTTTTATGTGGACAGTTTAATTCTCTGCAAAAATATTTTTCCGAGCGTTTAAATAAACGCCGCGAAAAGAAAAAACAGCTGATGGGAGCTGCTCTGGGAATATTGCTGGGAAGGGATGATTTAAGTTTTCTGCTTGACTCAACTCAGGGAAAAAGCAATGATAATGCTGTTTTTGTCGTTCGCCGTGTAGCTGAATTTTTTCATATGGATGTTTCACAGTTTGTATTGCCTTCTGATATTATCAAGCAGCTAAAAGGTATTAATCTGCTTAAAAGGCTGGCGGGCAAAGGCGGGATACAGCTTCGCAAGGTAAAACTTAGCGACGGATGGTATAAGAAGGACTGCGGTGTTTTACTGGTTGAAAGAAAAGGCGTATGGTCGGCTGCTATTCCCTGCGAACCTGGGAAATATAATTTGCATACGGAAAAAACTCCTGAAGGAGAAACGGTGGATTTTGCTGTTGCTGAAGAGCTTAGCGGTGAGGCTTATGTTTGTTATGCCGGTTTTCCCAAGCGTAAACTGACAGTTAAGGATTTACTGCGTTTTATGTACCAGCAATGCTGGAATGTGGATTGCAAGTATATTATTCTGACTAGTTTTATAGCCGGATTAATTCCGCTGTTGATGCCTATTATAACCAAAAGTATTTTTAGCGATATTATACCCATAGGCGACAGGCAGGGGCTGGCGACAATTACGCAGGTAATGATGGTAGCAGGCTTTACGGGAGCAGCTGTTTCACTGGTGCGTTCTATTGCTGTGCTGAGAATTACCAATCATCTTGATATGGCTGTCGAAGCAGCGTTGTGGTCTCGTTTGCTTTCGCTACCGGCAGGATTTTTTAAAAAATACCAGACCGGTGAACTTGTGCAGCGTATGAGCGGCATTGATGCAATTAAAGAACTGTTAACAGGAGAATTTGTCAGCGGCGTTTTTAATACGGTTTTTTCTTTTTGGAGTATCCTTTTAATGTGTTATTACAGCCTGCGCCTTACTCTGGTTGCGCTCGTTGTATGGATAATTTACCTTATTATTACTGCATTTATATATAGGCGCGTGCATGTGTTTAACAAAAATGCTATTACTGCGGCTAATAAAACATCTGGGCAGGTTTTGCAGATTTTTAACGGTTTGTCAAAGTTTCGCAGTCAGGGCGCTGAAGAACAGGCTTTTTATCTCTGGTCTAAATGCTTTGGCGAAGAATGGCACTGGAACTTAAAGATGCGCTGGCAAAATAATTACAGTACAATTATTAATTCAGTTCAGCCGCTTATTTTAAATCTGCTGCTGTATTACAGCGCTGTTTACGGCATGGGCGGACAGAGTGTGGCAGGAATACAGTCATCAATTTCTTATTCTGATTTTATCGGTTTTCAGGCAGCTTTTAGCTCGTTTAATGTAACTTTGGTTAATATGATTCCGTTGGGGATAAAATTTTTCAGTGTGCGTCCGTATATAGAAAATTTACGGCCCATTTTAGAAACTGAGCCGGAAACTGCAGATGATAAAATTGAAGCTGGTTGCCTTTCAGGCGAAATTGAAATACGCCATTTAAGCTTTGCTTACAGCGAAGATGGCCCGGACGTATTAAAGGATATTAACTTGAGCATTTCGCCAGGTGAATCTATTGCTATTGTAGGGCGAAGTGGCTGCGGCAAATCTACTTTGATAAGACTGTTGTTAGGTTTTGAAAAACCTAAACGCGGCGCTGTTTATTATGACGGTATAGATTTGGAAGAATTAAGTGTAACATCTGTACGCAGCCAAATGGGTGTTGTAATGCAAAATGGGCAGTTAATGGCAGGTGATATTTTTACAAACATTGTAGGCACAAATCCGCTTACTATGGAAGACGCATGGAAAGCTGCCAGGCGTGTGGGGCTTGATAAGGACATAAAGGCGATGCCGATGCAGATGTATACCGCGATCAGTGAAGGCAGCGGTAATATCAGCGGTGGGCAGCGGCAAAGGATTCTACTAGCCCGCAGCATAGTAAATAATCCGCATATTTTATTATTGGATGAGGCTACCAGCGCGCTGGATAATACCACACAGGCCATTGTAACAAAAAGCCTTGAAGAAATGGTCTGTACCCGCATTATTGTAGCGCACAGATTAAGCACGATAAAAAACGTTGACAGGATTATTGTTATGGATGAGGGTGTGATTGCCGAAGAAGGAAGTTATGATGAATTAATGGAAAAAAACGGTATTTTTACTCAGCTCGCCAGACGCCAGCTTGTATAAAAAGCTGCCGTTATATGCAAAAACTTATAAAAATAGCCTGCTAATTTTATTACATAAAACTAGCAGGCTGTTTGCGTTTGACACGATTAATTTGTAAAGCGGCCTTTAGTTTTCCCTGAAAAATGTCGCAACATCCTGCGGCGCAGTGCAGATAAAATCGGCTCCTGCTTCTTCAAGTTCGCCGGGTGCGGCATAGCCGTAACGCACGCCAATGGTTTTAAGGCCGCATTTTTTAGCGCCGGTAATATCCTGGCTGCGGTCGCCTATCATCAGCGCCTGCGCCTTGGCAGCGCCTGCCAGCCCAAAGTGTTTCAGGGCATCGGCAATAACATCGGCTTTGGTGGGCAGCGAGCCGTTAAAATCCGGCCCGGTAATATAAGTAAAGTATTGGGTTAAATTAAAATAATCCGTTACGCGGCGGGCAAATTCTATGGGCTTACTGGTGGCAACGGCCAGCGTAAAGCCGTTTGCTTTAAGCCGGGCAAGCATTTCCGGCACGCCGGGGTATACTTTGTTTTCGTAAATGCCGGTGTCTTTAAAACGCTCGCGGTATTTGGCGGTGCATAAACGGGCTTCTTCTTCCGTCATGTCGTAAAATTTCATAAAACTTTCAATTAAGGGCGGGCCTATAAAGGGGCGCAGGGTGTTTAAATCCGGCACGTTAATGCCGCGTGATTCAAGTGCGTACTGCACGCATTTGGTTATGCCTTCGGCAGAATCGGTGAGAGTACCGTCCAAATCGAAGAAAATATATTTAAACATGAAATTACTCCTTTGCTATTTTTACAAGAGTAATTATAATATAAGCATAGATTGTTTTACAAGTGAGGGGTTTAAAATGACAGAAAAATTATTTGAAAACGACGCTTATTTATGGGAATGTGAGGCTGTGGTTACCGCCTGTGAACCCTGCAAAAACGGTTTTGCCGTTGAGCTTGATAAAACGGTGTTCTTCCCCGAAGGGGGCGGGCAGCTCAGCGACCGCGGCAAGCTGGGCGAGGCTGCCGTTACGCACGTGGCGGAAGAAGGCGGGCGTATTCTGCACTTTTGCGATAAGCCGCTTGCCGTTGGCAGCACTGTTAAAGCCCTGGTTGACGGCGTGGTGCGCCTCGACCATATGCAGCAGCACTGCGGCGAACATATTTTGTCTTGCGCGGCGTGGAAGCTGTTTGGCGCAAACAATATCGGCTTTCATATGAGCGAAGGGCTGGTAACGATTGACCTCGACAAAGAACTGACGCCGGATGAGCTGGCGCAGACGGAATATTTTGCCAACCGTGAAATCTGGCTGGATAAACCCATCAGCGTAAGCTATGTGCCGCACACCGCTTTAAATAACTACACAATGCGCAAAAAGAACACCAGGCTGACGGGCACGCTGCGTTTGGTGAGCGTGAAAGACGGCGACATCTGCACCTGCTGCGGCACGCATCCGAACAGAACTGGTGCGGTGGGCAGCATTCGCATTATAAGCGCGGAAAAACATAAACAGGGGCAGCGCATAAGCTTTTTGTGCGGGCGCTGGGCGCTGGAGGATGCACGCCGCAAAAATGCCGCGCTGCGCAAAACAGGGCAGATGCTTTCGGTTAAAACGGAGCAGGTTCCTGACGCGGTGCAGCGTTTAAAAGGCGAAATTGCCGAGCTGAGCGCACGCCTTAAAGAAAAAACAATGGCGCTTTATGACGCGCAGCTGCCGCAGTTTTTAAGCACGGCGCGCGTATTGCCGGACGGCAGCCGTTTTGTTGTTGTAACACCTGAAGATACCGGCGCAGCGGAAGCCAAACTGCTGCTGCAAAAAGTAACTGCCATGGAAAACCTGCTGGTAGGCATAGTTTACGAAGCCGGCGGCAGGGTAAACTATATGTTCGGCCACTCGGACGGCGTTAACGTCGACTGCCGCGAATACTGCAAAAAAGCAAACGCAATTTTTAACGGGCGCGGCGGCGGCAAACCCGATTTTGCACAGGGCAGCGGCAGCAGCACGGAGGACTGGCAGCAAAAAGCACATACTTTATTGATGTGAAAATAAAACAGGGCAATTAACGGGGCATAATCAAAAGTTATGCTCCGTTTTGGTTTATAAATTACATCATCTTGTATTTGCAGAAGAAAAAACAAATAAAAAATACATTGTAATGCAGATAAAATATTGAAAAATGATGATAATATGCATTATAATGTATATTGTAAAGGCGGTGATATAATGCCAAAATATATAGAGCGCAATGAATATTTAAATAAACTTATATCATTTAAAGATACTGATGTAATAAAAATTATTACCGGTATCAGGCGCTGCGGTAAATCTACTTTAATGGAAATTTTTCAGCAATATCTTTTAAAAAACGGTATTAGTGAAAAGCAGATTATAAAAATAAATTTTGAAGATTTTACATATAGAAAATTACTGGAGCCGGAGCTGCTTCATGAGTATATTATGCAAAATATTAAGCCCGGTATAATGAATTATATTTTTTTGGACGAAATACAACAGGTGAAGGACTTTCCGGCAGTTTTAAACAGCCTCAATTTACGCTCTGATATTGATTTGTATATTACTGGTTCAAATGCCTATATGCTTTCAAGTGAACTGGCAACAATGATTTCCGGGCGTTATGTTGAAATCAGAATGCTGCCGCTCTCCTTTAAGGAATTTGTGTCGGTGCAGCAGGATAAGAACAATCTGCCTGTTTTGTACCGCCGTTATATTGAATATGGTTCTTTCCCCGGAGTGCTTGTTTTTGACCGAAAACAGATTAACGATTATCTTGAAGGAATTTATAATACAGTAGTAATTAAAGATATAATGGTAAGAAAAAATATTTCGGACCCATTAATGTTGGAGAGTGTAGTTCGTTTTGTATTTGATAATATTGGCAATGAACTATCATCAAAAAAAATTGCCGATACTATGACAAGCGAAGGACGGAAAATTGACGTAAGAACAGTTGAAAAATATTTAAGTGCTCTTACAGAAGCTTTTATTGTATATAAAGCGGGACGTTACAATATTAAAGGACGTCAGCATTTGCGTAATAACGAAAAATATTATGCTGTTGATATGGCGCTGAGAACGATGCTCCTCGGAGAGCGTTCTTTTGACGCAGGTCATATTTTGGAAAATATTGTTTATTTAGAACTTTTGCGGCGTGGTTATACAGTTTTTGTTGGCAAAATAGATATGCTGGAAGTTGACTTTGTGGCAGTAAAAAGTTCGGAAATAATTTATTATCAGGTGGCTGCAACTGTACGTGATGATAATACTTTAAAACGTGAACTGGCTTCTCTGATGAAAATTAATGACCATTATCCTAAGTTTATATTGACACTTGATGAAGATCCTGATGCTGATTACAATGGCATACGCAGGATTAATGTATTGGACTGGCTTTTGGCCTAACACATACTGAAAATTAAAAAGCGGAGTATAATTTTATAATTATGCTCCGCTTAATTTTTTAATATTTAAGGTTCAAGATTAGTAAGGCTCGGGCTTATTTCATATTCAAGTTCGGTTACGCTCTTTATATAATCTAAATCAATTTCAGGAGCGATTTTTTCAAGAATTACAATTCCGTTTTTAAAACGGAATTGTCCAAGTTCCGTTACAACTACATCAACTTCTCCTTTGCCTGTAATTGGCAAAGTACATTTCTTTATTAATTTGGAACCTTTTTTGCTGGTGTGAGTCATGGCTATTATTACCTGTTTTGCACCGGCAACTAAATCCATTGCTCCTCCAACACCAAACATTTTGCCATTAGGTATAATCCAGTTAGCAACATTACCGTCTTGGTCAACTTCAAAGGCTCCTAGTACAGTGGCGTCAATGTGACCGCCGCGAATCATAGCAAATGAAGTAGTACTGTCAAAAAATGAGCAGCCGGGAGTTAATTTTACTGGCTGTCTGCCGGCGTTTATAAGCTGAGGATCAATTTCATCACCATTAGCAATCGGGCCAACTCCCAACATACCGTTTTCGGCTTGCAAAAATACTTTGTCATTAGTAACATAATTAGAAACTTGTGTCGGAATGCCTACACCGAGATTAATAATGGTAATTTTATCAGTTTCATTAAAAATTGCTGCAATGTTTTTAGCAATACGAGCATTAATTTCATCTTTTGTTAAGTTTAGCATTATTTTCCACCTCCCAGAACAACTGCATTAACGAACAGATGCGGAGTAACAATGTTTTCCGGGTCTAATTCCCCCGGTTCAACAATTTTATCTACCTGAGCGATGGTATATTTTGCAGCCATAGCCATAGCCGGATTAAAATTGCGGGCAGAACGATAGTAAATGAGATTGCCTAAAGTATCAGCTGCAGCGGCTTTAATCAGTGCAACGTCTGCATAAATAGCATGTTCCAAAACATACTCACGTTCGATGCCATCTACCGTAAATTTATGGATTTCTTTACCTTCTCCAAGTTCCGTTCCCGCTGAAACGAGAGTATAATAGGCCGGAATGCCACAGCCTGCAGCACGTATGGATTCAGCAAAAGTACCCTGAGGAACAAGAGTTGCTTCAATACGTCCTGAATTTTTAGCTTCGGCAACATCGTAGTTCCAGTTGTAAAAAGTTCCGATAAGTGCTTTAATGCAGTTCTCAGTGAGCAGGCGACCTAAACCGATGTTGGGCGAGCCCAGGTCATTGCTGATGATTGTAAGGTTTTTTCTGTGAGCTGCAACCAGAGCATCTATAAGATCGTCAGGGCAACCCCTTAGGCCAAAACCACCAACCATGATACGGTCGCCGTCTTTAACATGGGATATTGCTTCTTGGATAGTAGTTACTTTATTGACAGCCATTTTTATCCCTTCCCTTCATTCAACTTCTACTGCTGCAGCCATACCAAGTCCACCTGCAACACAGATTGCTGCGATGCCGCGTTTGCTGCCGCGTTTAACCATTTCGTGTACTAAAGTAACTATAATGCGTGTACCGGAACATCCTAAAGGATGACCAAGAGCTATTGCCCCACCGTTAACATTTAAACGATTAAGCGGAAGATTAAGCTCTTTTGCGCATGCTACTGCCTGCGCTGCAAATGCTTCGTTAATTTCGAACAGGTCTACGTTTTCTATTTCCCAATTAACCTTTTTAAGAAGTTTATTTATTGCCGGTACAGGGCCAATCCCCATATATTTTGGGTCAACTCCTACGGCTGTGCAGGCTTTGATTACAGCCATAGGCTTAATGCCGATTTCAGCTGCTTTTTCTTTAGAAGCAAGAACAACTGCCGCTGCGCCATCATTACGGCCGGATGCATTTCCGGCTGTTACGGTGCCGTCTTTAAAAATGGTGCGGAGTTTTGCCAGTTTTTCTGCATTAGTCGTACGTTTTGGGTATTCATCGGTATCGAATATTATTGGTTCACCTTTTTTTTGCGGTATTATAACAGGGATAATTTCATCTTTAAAACGTCCGCTGTCAATGGCTGCAATAGCATTTTGCTGGCTGGTAAGTGCGAAATTATCTTGATCTTGCCGTGATACATCGTATTTAACAGCAACATTATCGGCGGTTTGAATCATATTGAATGTACCGTAAATATCACTCGGCTGAGAGCGTGGCTGGCTTTCAACATTGGGGTCAAGTAAAAGAGCATTACCTGTACCTACACCATAACGTGCGCCCCGGATATAAAAAGGAGCAGTACTCATACTCTCAACTCCGCCTGCCAATACGACATCAGCATCACCACAGCATATTGCTTGCATTCCGTTCCAGATAGCCTGAAGCCCTGAAGCGCATTGACGGTGAACTGTATAAGCCGGAATTTCTTCAGGAATTTTTGCCATTAATGATGATAGACGGGCTATATTGGGCGCATCGGTAGATTGTTTGGTTTGACCGGCTATTACTTCATCTATGTCGGAGGCTTTAATGCCGGCTTTTTCAATAGCTCCGGAAAAAACAATTTCCAGAAGCTTTTCCGGTTGTATGTTTTTTAATGTGCCGCCAATATTGCCTATAGGTGTTCTGACTGCTGAAAGAATTGCTATATCCTGCATAATGTTAACCTCCAATCAATTTAGAAACTTCAATATCAAACAAATATGACTACAATAAAAGCAGCGTTGCTGAAATTACAATACCGGACCATACAAGTACGAAGAAGCAGTAACCCATAATATCGTTTACATCAAGGCCTGCAATAGCAAGAAGCGGTAGAGCCCAGAATGGCTGCAGCTGGCTGGTCCAGGAATCGCCCCAGCCCATACCAATCATAACGGCCGCCGGGTCTGCTGCAAGGTTTTTAGCTGCTTCAAGCATAATCGGACCCTGAATTGCCCATAAGCCGCCTCCTGAAGGTACGAACAGGTTAATGAGACCTGCTGCGTAGAATGCGTTGAGAGGCAGAGTTTCAGCAGTGGAAATATTAACAAACCAGTTGGCAAGCTGAGTTGAAAGTCCGGTTTCACTCAACATGTTCATAATTGCCGCATAAAACGGAAATTGCAAAATCATGCCGTCACATGTTCCACAGGCATCTTTAACGGCTTTTGCATAAGCTCCCGGTGTTTTATATGCGTAAAGACCTGCAACCAAAAAGATTAAGATCATCATATTGATGCTTAAGTTAAGTGACATTGTACGCATTGTATCCAATACTATGTAAACGAGCAGAATAGTTGCAACAATGAACTGCAAAGACCAGTTTTCTTCCATGCGTTGAGCAAAAGTCATTTCTTTAAGTGGTTTTTTTGCAGCTTTGGCAGCTGCTTCTTTTTCTTTGGCTTCCAGCTCTTTTTTTACAATTTCCGGACTTATTTCAACAACATCTTTTTCGTCCGGCATCATAAATTTAAACATATATGGAATCGTGAAAAGTAAAATAAGAGTCATGGCAATGTTATAAGGATTATACAGTGTATCAGCAAGTGGAATAACGCCAACTAAATCTGCTGCTACATGGTTAGGGTCAGTAGGCCCTAAAAATACGGATGAAGAAGGACCGCGGAGCAGGTTGCCGCTGTATGCAGCTGCAATTAACAGTGCATAATGAATTTTTTTGCCGTAGTTAACAATAGCTACTTCTTTTGCTACAAGAGCACCTGCTACAAGGCCGAAGCCCCAGTGGATATAGGTGCTTACTGCTGCTATAAATGCCGTAAAGATAATTGCTTGAGTAGCATTTTTAGGCAGACGTGCCAGATATTTTAAGAACCTTACAACTATAGGCGCTTTAGCGAGAGCGTAGCCTGTAATTAAAATAAGTACCATTTGCATGGTAAATGCCAAAAGACGGAACATGCCTTTACCTGTAATGGAAAACATTTTTTCAAGTGGTGTATTTGTAAAAATTGCTGCATACAGGAAAACTATTAAGGTGAGAATAAGTGCCAGCCAATAAGAACTGGGGAGATATTCTTTTAAAAAACGTACAACGGCATCAGTAATTTTCCTAAACACGGTTTAAACCCCCTTTTAATATTTTTGCAATTTTTAATTGCAGACAATTCAGATAATTTACGCGCGCTTTGAACTGTATATCTGATGTTACGTTTATTGTACTTATAAAAGAATATTAGCGATATGTAGAAAACTACAAAAAAAGGCAACGTTTTTTTGTAAACACAAATATTTAAAGTCGCGTATATAATATATAATATATTTGTGGGGAGTTATAATTATCTGAAAAGAGGTGATGATTAATGAAGCCTGTTACTATAAAACAGTTACAAAATATTAAATGGTTTAATGAAAGAGCAAAGCTCGTTAACAAGCATGCTGATCTTGATAAATTGGTTCAGCACGTGACAATACTGGAAGCACCTGATTTATGGGAATGGTGTAAGGGTGGAGAATTTGTATTGACAACATGGTATGCATTCAGCCATAATCCTGAGCTGCAAGATAAAAATTTTGAGAAATTAGCACAAAATATATCCGCAATAGGGATTAAAACAAAACGTTTTATTAATAAAATTCCACAAAGCATTATTGATATAGCAGATAAATATGGTGTAGCTGTTTTTGAAATTAAACGAGATGTTTATTTTCGTGAAATGAATACCGTAATTAACAATGAAATTCAAAATTATACAACTAATATGTTAGTTGAGCTGAATGGTATTTTTCAGGAATTTATGAAAAAATCTGTTAATGAAAACCATGCAGCGGCAATATTGGGAGTTTTAGCAAATTATATAAAGAATCCTTTGTTGCTTTTTAATAAACGTTTCGAACTTTTGGCGAGCAGAAATGGCGTAAATCTTAATCATAAAGTGATAGATGAGTATGTAGCACAAATTAAGGGAGGACATTATAGCAGTGATATGTACTATAAAGGGTACGAAACTGATAATATGAGCCTGTTTTTTTGTTATGTTAGAAATACTGTGGTTGGATATCTTGTTATGCTGCCGTTAGCAGGAGATAAAGAAAACAGAACAAACAGTGATGTTTTTCTGGCACATAAAAAAAGTCTGCTGTGCCAGCAGACTGCTGCGTTTTTATCTATTAAACTTTGGGAAAGTTATGATGATGAAACAAAACTTATTTTGAAGTTATGGAATGAATTGAAAGTAGGCAATCTAAGCCATCAAAAAATTTTATTAGAAAAAGTTAAAGAGTATGGTTTTGAAAAAAGAGATAAATATAATATTATTTTGTTTTCTAAGTCTATACCTTTGCGTAAACTAAAGATTTATTGTGAACAATATGCAATACAGCATCTGATTTTAGAGGAAGACTATTGGAATGTAGTGATAATTCCAAACAAAGCAATGGATATTTTTAGGAAACATTTGCAAACAGTTTTCAAAAAAGGAAAAATTATTATAACGCCATACTTTGAAAAGCTTTCTGAAATAGTGACACAATATGAATTAGCGCTGCAAACAGCTGTAATAGTAAATGAAAATAATATAAACGGTGTTATTGATGCAGTAGAATGGATTCCGAAACTTTTGTGTCTTAGATATAAAGATTCGCCGGAAGCTGTGTGGATTTTCAAAAATATTCTATTGCCGCTCAGACAATATGATTTAGCATATCATTACGATTTATTAGGGACATTAGATGCTATTTTCAATACGCAAACGCTGGATGAAGCAGCAAAAAAACTTTTTGTGCATATTAATACAATTTATTACAGAATTAAAAAAATTGAAGAAATTACAGGAAAAAATCTTAATGTATATACAGACCGATATCTTTTAATGCAGGCGGCTTTTATGAATACGGTTGATAAACATAAGTAAATAAGAATAAGGGGTGATAATATGCGTAGAGCAGCAGAAGAATCAGCAAAAATACAATTTAAGCGTATTAGACTCCTTATTTTTTTTATTTTATCTATAAGTTATATGTACGCTCCTTTTTCGCGTATGGCACCTGCCATTTTAGGCCCTGAATTAATGAAAAGTTTTGCTATGAATTCAGTTCAGTTTGGATTAATGGGATTGTGTTTTATGTGGCCGTATGCATTGGGGCAGATTCCGGCAGGAGTTTTTGTAGACCGTTTTGGCAGCAGTAAGGCATTGGTTTGTATGTTGCTGTTAACTGCAGCAGGTAACTTTTTATTTGGCGTGGCAGAAAATTATTATGTATTACTTGCTAGCAGAATAATTATAGGTTTTTCTGTTGCCGGATATTTTTTGGTAGGTACTAAAATTATTTCGGCATGGTATAAAAAAGAAGAATTTACCCCTGTATACGGATTGTTTATGGGAATAGGCGCATTAGGCGGAGTTGTTTCTACAATGCCGCTGCAGGTACTTATGACAAATTTTGGATGGCGGACAGTTATGTTTATTTTAGCTATTTTTAGTTTGATATTGGCTTTAATGGTATTATTTAAAGTTAGTGACAGACCGCCGGAAAATATTGTGGGTATACAAGAGTATATTAAAAACAAAAACATTTTTTCTGTAAAGCAACAGTTATATGGAGCTGTAAATATACCTTTTATTTTTAACTGTGCTTTTATTTGTATGAGTATTTCTTCAAGCGGCCACAGTTTACAATCATTATGGAACGGCATTTATCTTTCTGATGTTTACGGATATGACCAGAAAACTATTAGTATTATTTTACTTAGTTCTGCTGTAGGCTTGGTAATGGGTGGTACAATGGCCGGTTATTTAATGAAACATTGTAATAAATTAAAAATAGTTCTAATCTGCAACATTATATTTTTATTATCATGGGTTTATATGGCTGCTAATGTTGATGGACTTAATACTGCAGAATTAATTACATTAAATTTTATTTTTGGATTGATGCAAATGTTGATAATTACTGTTTGTTATACGGTAGTAAAAGAAATTTCTCCGCCTGCTTTTTTAGCAACATCTATGGGGCTTGTTAATACTTTTATATGGGTATTGGGGGTAGGCTGCTGCCAACAGATATGGGGTATACTTATAAATATTATTTCTAATGGTGTTACACCTTATTGCGCAGAATCTTTTGCTGGAGCAATGTGGTTTCAGTTTTGTGTAATAATTTTTGGGTTTGCTAATACTCTTTATATTTGTAAACATAGTTATAATAAATAGCCTGATTTTTTCTTTTTACCTCTTTTTTTCACTATTTTGTCAAAAAAGGTACTTGCATTTTTACAAATAACGGATATAATAATAATTGTAGTTAGCACTCGAAGAAAGTGAGTGCTAACAAGATAAAACGAAATTAATACTAACGTAACTATATTGAAAGGGGAATTACAAATGTTGAAACCATTAGCAGACCACATTGTTGTAGAAATTACTACTAAAGAAGAAAAAACTGCCAGCGGTATTTACCTTCCCGATACTGCTTCCAAAGAACGCCCGCAGACCGGCAAAGTAATTGCTGTCGGCGCAGGCCGTGTGCTTGATAACGGCACCCGCGTTGCTCCGGAAGTTAAAGTTGGCGAAGAAGTTGTTTTTGCAAAATATTCCGGAACCGAATTTAAACTGGACGGCAAAGAATATTTGATTTTGAGCGAACGCGACGTACTTGCCGTACTGTAATTGATAAAGAATTTAAAGGAGTGCATTTTAAATGGCTAAAGAAATAAAATTCAACGAAGAAGCTCGCCGCAGCCTTGAACGCGGCGTTGACGCACTGGCTAATGCCGTAAAAGTAACCCTTGGGCCTAAAGGCCGCAACGTTGTGCTGGAGAAAAAATTCGGCGCACCGACCATTACCAACGACGGTGTAACTATTGCCCGCGATATTGAACTGGAAGACCCGTTTGAAAACATGGGCGCACAGCTTGTTAAAGAAGTTGCAACCAAAACCAACGACGTAGCAGGCGACGGCACCACCACCGCAACCGTTCTGGCACAGGCTATGGTACATGAAGGCCTGCGCAACGTAGCTGCCGGTGCAAACCCGATGATTCTTAAAAAAGGCATTCAGAACGCAGTAAACGTTCTGGTTGACGAACTGAAAGCAATCAGCAAAAAAGTAGAAACCAAAGAAGCAAAAGCACAGGTAGCTTCCATTTCTGCAGCTGATGAAGAAATTGGCAATCTGATTGCTGACGCTATGGAAAAAGTTGGCGATGACGGCGTTATTACCGTTGAAGAATCCAAAACCATGGAAACCTGCCTTGAAACTGTTGAAGGCATGCAGTTTGACCGTGGCTACATCAGCCCGTACATGGTAACCGATACCGATAAAATGGAAGCAGTTCTCAGCAACCCGCTGGTACTTATTACCGACCGCAAAATCAACGTAATTCAAGACATTATGCCTGTACTTGAAAAAGTTGTACAAGGCGGCCGTGAACTCCTCATTATCGCTGAAGATGTTGAAGGCGAAGCACTGGCAACCCTTGTTGTAAACAAACTGCGCGGCACTTTCAAAGCAGTTGCCGTTAAAGCCCCCGGCTTCGGCGACCGCCGCAAAGCTATGCTGCAGGATATCGCAATCCTCACCGGCGCAACCGTTATCAGTGAGGAAGTTGGCCGCAAACTCGACAGCGCAACCCTGGAAGACCTCGGCAGCGCAGGCCAGGTTCGCGTAACCAAAGAACTTACCACCATTGTTGACGGCGGCGGCAGCAAAGAAGAAATCGCAGCACGCGTTGCACAAATCCGTGCCCAGATTCCGGAAACCACTTCCGAATTCGACAGAGAAAAACTTCAGGAACGCCTTGCCAAACTTGCCGGCGGCGTAGCAGTAATTAAAGTTGGCGCTGCAACCGAAGTTGAACTGAAAGATAAAAAACTGCGCATTGAAGACGCTCTTAACGCAACCCGCGCAGCAGTTGCCGAAGGTATTGTTGCAGGCGGCGGCACCGCACTTCTGCAAGTACAGCCCGCACTGAACCGCATTAAAGCAACCGGCGACGAAAAAACCGGCGTGGAAATTGTTAAACGCGCTATTGAAGAACCTGTCCGCCAAATCGCTTACAACGCAGGCCTTGAAGGCGCAGTTATTGTAGATACCATTAAACGCAGCCGCAAAGGCTTTGGCTTCAACGCTCTTACCGAAGAATATGTTGACATGATTGAAGCCGGTATCGTTGACCCGACCAAAGTTACCAGAAGCGCACTGCAAAATGCAGCAAGCATTGCCGCTATGATTCTTACTACCGAATCCATTGTTGCCGACAAACCTGCCAAAGAAGCAGCAGCACCGGCAATGCCTATGGGCGGCGGCATGCCCGGCATGATGTAATGACATTTAGCTGAACTTCAGCTAAAATACATCCTTTCAAACTTTTCATAGAACTTCCCTTTACAACAAAACCCCGTGGTTTTTACCGCGGGGTTTTTGCTGTTTATGTGGTTTTAATTTAATGTTTTAAATTTCCCTTATTATCTCCCGTGCTTTGCCGCACAGCAGCGGGTAGCTTACTTTGCTGGTAAAAAGGCGATGGCGCACAATGCTTTCGGCGGTTGTTACGGCGGCGACGGCCGGGTCGATAACAGGTATGCCAAGCACGCGGCTTAAAGGATCTGCCAGCCCTAAGAAGGAAAGGCAGCCTAAAACAATGGCTTCGGTGTGCGTTTCACGCATCATTTTCTGCCCGCAGGCAAGCAGCTTTTTAAAGGTTGTTTCTCTGTCCGCCCAGGGCGAGATGCCGTTTAAATTAACGGCGGCAATTTGCCCGATGCGTTCCGGGCTTATGCCGAGCGTACGCAGGAACAGTTTTTTCTCCGGCAGGCGTGCTTCGTCTGCCAGTATTACGCCAAAGCTGCGGCACACGTTAAGCGCTGCCATGCAGGAGGCCTGCGCCCCGCCGATAACGGGAATACGCAATGCTTCGCGGCAGGCGTCGATAACGGGGTCGCTGAAGCAGTACAAAACAACGGCGTCAAAACCGGCGTTCTGCCCGTCTGCCGCAAGCTGCACAATTTCGGGTGCGGCAAGCACAACATCAAGGGCAGAGTTAAGCTCCACGCCGGAACTTTGCGGGCACACCATGGCAAGCTGCGTATCGGGCGCCGTGTATTCTTCCAGAATGCGGCAGCGCAGAGCCATTTCTTCCTGCGTCATGCTGTAATCTGGGTTGATAATTAAAATTTTCATAAGCTGCCTCACGATAAAATGGTGGATAAAAATTTACGCGCGCGTTCCGTTTTGGGGTTGGCAAAAAATTCCTGCGGCGGCGCGCTTTCAATTAAATAACCTTCGTCCATAAAATGAATAACGTCCGAAACGTCGCGGGCAAAGCCCATTTCGTGCGTTACCAGCACCATGGTAATGCCGGTGTTGGCAAGCCCTTTAATAACATCGAGCACTTCTTTTACCATTTCCGGGTCGAGCGCGGAGGTAGGTTCGTCCAAAAGCAGTACTTCCGGTTCCATAGCCATGGCGCGGGCAATGGCAACACGCTGTTTCTGCCCGCCGGAAAGTCGGCTGGGGTACTGGCCCGATTTATCGCCAAGGCCTACTTTTTCCAGCAGCTTCTGCGCTTTTGCTTCGGCGTCGGCACGGCTCAGGCCGTTAACAACGCGCGGCGCATAAGCCACGTTTTGCAGCGCCGTCATGTTGGCAAATAAATTAAAATGCTGAAAAACCATGCACGCATTTTTGCGGATGCTTTCAATTTTTACTTTGCCGCTTAAAATATCGGTGCCGTCAAAAATAATTTTGCCGCTGTCGGGGCGTTCAAGCAGATTTAAGCAGCGCAGAAGCGTCGATTTGCCGCTGCCCGAAGGGCCGATAATGGTTACAACTTCGCCTTTATTAATGCTGAGCGAAATATCTTTTAAAACTTGCAGCGTGCCGAAGCTTTTGGCAAGATGTTCAACTTTAATCACTTACGCGCACCTTCCTTTCAAGGTATGCGCCCAAAAGGTTGAGCAGCATTACCAGCACATAATAAACTGCGGCGGCCACAATAAAGGCTTCAAACGCGCGGAATGTTTTGGCCTGAATCAAATCCGCCCAGCGCAGGGTGTCGGCCACGCCGATAACGGAAACAAGGCTGGAATCCTTCAAAAGCATAATGCTTTCGTTAACGAGCGAGGGCAGTGCGTTTTTAATTGCCTGCGGCAGAATAACATCAAGAATAAAGCGGTGGGTAGGTACGCCCAGCGACATGGAGGCTTCCCACTGGCCGCGGTCTACGGAAAGAATGCCGCCGCGCAGAGCTTCGGAGATATAGGCGGCGGAGTTCAGCCCGAAGGAAAGCACGCCTGCTTCCAGCGCGCTGATGGTGTAGCCCGTAAGCTGCGGCGTGGCAAAGTAGATAAGCATAAGCTGAACCAGAAGCGGCGTGCCGCGGAAAACGGAGATGTACGCTTTGGCAAGGAAGGAAAATACCTTGTTGTGCGAAAGCGTGATAAGCGCTAAAATAAAGCCCCCCAAAAAGCCGATAAGGGTGGAAAAGAACGTAAATTTAATGGTAATCCATACGGCTGAGGCTAAAAGCGGCAGGTATGGGTCGAGTACGGAAAAATCAAGCATAATGTTGCTCCTTTAAGTTAAAGCCCGGCAGTACAGCGCACTGCCGGGTTGGTTTTATTTTGCAATGTCGAGTTTGGCAATGGCTTCTTCATATTGTTTGGTAGCCGTTTCGCCAAGGTGCTTAACCAGAATTTTGTGCATTTCGCCGTTTTGCTGCATTTCTTTTAAAATGCCGTCCACCGTGGCAACATCTTTAGAGCCCTTCGGCAGCGCAATGGCAAAAGTATCGGCGTAAACAATCGGCAGGTTTAAGGTGTGCATTTCCAGTTTATCGTTCTGGCTGATGAATACGGCGGCCTGTGCTGCGTCAAACAAGCCAGCGGCAAGGCGTCCGTTTAAAATGTCCTGCACAACCAGCGGCGTGTTGTCAAGTTCCACAACTTCAATGCCGCCTGCGTCTTTCAGTTCCTGTACATAGGTGGTGCCCATGGAAGCTCCTGCTTTCTGGCCTTTAAGTTTTTCAAAGCTGTCGTAGCCTGCGCCTTTCTGGCAGATAATGGCTTTCATCGGGTAGTAGTAAGGTTCGGTAAAGTCAAGCACTTCTTTGCGCTCGTCTGTGGGGCTGATGGCCGATACAATCATATCGGCGCGGCCGCTTTGCAGGGTGGGTACAAGGGAAGCGAACTTCATGTCGGTGAAGGTAACTTCTTTGCCGAGCTTCTGTCCGATATAACGGGCAATATCAATATCGACGCCGACATAATCGTGCGTGCCTTCCTTAACGCTTTCAAACGGCGGGAAGGTGGCGTTAATGGCAATGGTAAGTTTGCCGTTTGCCGCTTCTTTCGGAGCATCGGCCTTATCGCTGCCGCCGCAGCCGGCTGCTGCCAGTGCAAGCAGTGCTGCCGCACCTAAAGCTAATAATTTTTTGGTAAGTTTTTTGCTGAACATTTTTTATCCCCTCTCATCTTTTTATTTATTGCAGGCGCAAGCGCCCAAATCAGGCAAATTCGGTAAAGCCGTTCTGTGCCAGTACCCAGCGTGCGGCCTGTTCGTCGGTGCAAATCCAGGCGCCGTTGTCTTTGGCGTAACGTATAAAATCGCGCAGGGCGCGCACATAGCCGGGGCGGCCAATAAACTGCGGGTGCATTACAAAATTCATCATGCGTCCTTCATCGGCAAGCCCGTCAAATTCTTCCATCCAAATGCCGGTCATTTCGCGCCCGCTGCGCAGGTAGTGGTGTTCCGGCGCTTGTATGGTGTACATATCGTAGCTGGTGTCATCCACTATGCCGTCTTTGGGCAGTTCCACAATAGGCACGGTTTTGCCGTTTATGTTGTGCAGGAACGGCCCGTCGTTATCGCGCCAGTTGGAGGAATAAATATATCCCCTGTCCAGCCACAGCTGAAGGTGAAAATCGTATATAAAGCCGTCCGGGGAGCGCTGGCCCACCATCTGCCTGCCGGTAAGGCCTTTAATGATGTTTTCGGCCTTTGCCATCAGCGCGTTTTCTTTTTCGTAAGTATCGTAAACTTCGTGCAGGTAGCCGTGGTAGGCAATTTCGTGCCCGCAGGCGGCAATGCATTTAATAACTTCGGGGTGAAGCTCTGCCGTGTAGGCCGTGGTAAAAAAGGTGGCATGCTGGTTTTCTTCTTCCAGCATCCGCAAAATGCGGGGAATGCCCTGCTTTACGGAATACAGCCCGCGGCTTAGGTTGGCGGGGTGGTTTTTGTTGATTTCGCTGCGCGTAAGCCACAGCGTTTCGGCATCGATATCGAAAGAAAGCATCAGCGCAAGGCGTTTGTTATTTGACCACAGCATCGGCGTCAGCCTCCTTTCCGTTTTGCGCCAGCACATAGTGCGCAACTTCTTCGCAGCCGGCAATCCACGCACCGTTTTGGCGCATGTAAAGCACCAGACGTTCCAGCATGCGTATGCGGCTTGAGCGCCCAATCAGCTGCGGGTGCAGCTTAAGGCACATGATTTTGTCGCCCTCGTTTGCCAGTTCGTCAAAGGCATCCTTCCACATGTTGTAAACATATTCTGCCGGGTAGCTGCAGGTAATGGTGTGCGCATCGGCGTACGAAAAATAAAAGAACGAAAAATCGTCAAAGCCGGGTTCTGTAGGCAGTTCCACAACAGGGTGCTCACCTTCGTGGATGTAGGCCCAGTCGCAGTCCTTTAAGGTACTGCTGTATAAATAACCGCGTTTTTGCATCAGCTTAACTCCGTAAGTCTGCAAGGTATCAAGCGGGGCGCGGTGGCCAATTACTTTTTTGCCGCTGATGGCTTCAAGAATGGCTTCCGCTTTTTCCATATTGGCTTCTTCTTCCTCAAGCGGGATGCCGGGGCGTGCGTCGTGCGCATAGCCGTGGTAGGCAAGCTCGTGCCCTGCGGCGGCAATTTGTTTTACTTCGCCCGCGTATTTTTCGGCAACAATGCCGGGCACAAAAAACGTGGTTTTAATGTTCTGGCGCGCCAGCATGTCAAGGCAGCGCTTTAAGCCCTCGTGCGGTCCGTACTGCCCGCGCGAAATATCCGAAAAGCCGAGCGCACTCTGCCCGGTTACGGAATAACGCAGGTATTCGGCGTCAAAATCAAAGGTCAGCAAAACGGCAATGCGCTTGCCGTGCGGCCATTTGATACCGTCACCGTTTTTTAAGGTAATCAATTTTATTTCCTCCTGCTTGTTACAGGTGCATTTTAAAAACATGCTGCTGTATTTTTATTAATAGTAAAATTATATCACAAGCATTTGCAATAAACAATTTAATATATAATTGATTTAATTTTTTGATAATATTATTCAAATAAAAAATCCCGCTTGTTTGCGGTATTTTTTATTGAAATTTTGAAGCTGCTTTTATTTTTTAAGAATGTTTCTGCTTCGCTTTTGCAAGCAAATCCTTGCTGAAGCGTTTGATGATTATAACGGAAAGCACGGCGCAGACTATTGCTGTCAGCGGGTAGTTAAGCCATAAGCCGTCCAGCCCAAGCGGGAAAAGCACAATAAGTATCAGCGCAGGCGCGGCAAACGCCGTAACAACGGAAATAACCGAAGCCTGCAAATATTTTCCTACCGCCGTCATGTAGCTTTCGGTTGCCAGTGAAACCCAGCGCGCCAGATACGCCACTGCAAATATTGGCACGGCAGCAGCGGCAAGGGTTAAAAGCCCGCTGTTGCCGTCGGGCACAAAAAACTGCGTAATTTTAAGCGGAAACAGTATCATCACCGCTGCCGATATAAGTGATACGCCGGCTGCCGTTCCGTAGCAGTAGCGCTCTATCTGGCTGATGCGCCGCGAATTGCCCGCGCCCCAGTTGTAGCCAACCGCAGGCTGCAAGGCATCGCACATGCCGTACAAAAACTGCGTAATAAAACTGTCGGCGTACATTAAAACGCCGTATACCGAAACTGCTGTGGTGCCGCCGAAGCGCAGCAGCAAAAAGTTCATCATTATCGAAGTTAAGCGCCCGGAAACATTGTTTAAAAATATCGGGCAGCCGCATACAAAAATATTGGCAATCATAGCAAGTGAAAAACTGGGGCGGCAGAATTTAAGCTGCAAATATCCCCGCCAAAACGGATACAGCGATACAGCCGCGCCTGCCATCATGGCAAGGCTGGAAGCAAACGCCGCTGCCCAAATGCCCCAGCCAAAAACGGCAAGGAACAAAAATTCCAGCACAAAGCTGATAACCGCCATGCCTATATTAAGGAACATACTGGTGCGTATTTGCCCGCAGATGCGCAGGTAGCTGTCTGCGCCGAAAACAATCGTGGTAACAGGCGCCGTTAATGCATAAACGCGCAGATAGCTTAACGCCAGCGCGTGCAGCTCGCCTTTTGCGCCCAACAGCGAAAGCAGGTATGGCCCGCCGAAATACAGCAGTGCGCCCACGCCGATACTTGTTAAAAAGGTAAGCACGCAGGCGCAGGTAAAAATATTGTTGGCGGTGTGGTTCTTTTTTTCGCCAAGCTTAATGGCGATAGGCACGGAAGAACCGACGCCGATTAAATCAGACAGCGAAAAATTAATAATTACAAACGGCAAAGCAAGGTTCAGTGCGGCAAACGCCGTTTCACCAAGGTAGCGGCCTATAAAAATGCCGTCTACCATGTAAAACAGCACCGAAGCCAGCATGCCCACCGCTCCCGGCCCGGCCGTAATTAAAAACAGCCTGCCCGGCGGCATATGCGTAAATAAAAATCTGGTGTTCATAAAAACCTCGCTTAAAGTATGGTAACGGTTTTAAATTTATAAATTTACAATTTTATTATATTATTGCCAAAAGGGCGCGGTCAATCTCCGGCGCGATATTTTACAAAACTGCGTTTAACGCCGCATTGCTCTGTGCTATACTTATTACAGAAGGTTATAAAAGGAGCATCAGCATGAAACAGGTAATTTTATCATGCCCGACACTAAAAAAAGAAGTACTGCATTTAATTGATGAACTGAATCTCGATACGCCGGTGTATTTTCTGCCGAAGCGCCTGCACAGCAATCCGCAGGAGCTGGCAGAATATTTGCAGAACACTATCGACAGTTTTGCCAACGTAGACCGCATTTTAATCTGCGTAAGCGGCTGCGGCGGTGGAACGGCAAAGTTAAGGGCAACTACGGCAGAACTTGTAATACCCAAAACGCGCGACTGTGTGGATATTTTGCTTTCCAAAACGGATATTAAAAGCATTAACCGCGCGCCCAAAGGCATTTTTATGACGGAAAGCTGGCTTGATTTTATGCGCAGCGGCAGCCTGAATCTTGAAACGCAGATTGCCGAAAAGGGCGAGGAAGAAGGAAAGGCTTACCTGCGCAAAATGTTTAAGGGCTTTGAGCATTTTTACGTTGTGGATACCGGCACTTACAATACGCAGGCTGTTGTTGACGAACTGAAGCCGCTTGTAGATGTGCTTGACGGCACGATTGAAGTTGTTGGCGGCGGTTACAGCATTTTGCGCAAGCTGCTTACGGACGATATTGACGGCGATTTCCGCATTATTGCCAAAGAAGGGTAAACAGCCTGTAAACCCTTGCAAAAGCGGGCATTTTGTTTGCTTTTTTACACTTAATATTGTAAAATTAAAAGATAAAGAAAAACGTAAAAAACTTTACAGGAGGATGAAGCCGTTATGAAAACCGACAACCAGGAAATGATTTTAGTAATTGACTTCGGCGGCCAGTACAACCAGCTTATCGCCCGCCGCGTAAGGGAAAGCGGCGTTTACTGCGAAATTGTGTCTTACAGGCAGAGCCTTGAAAAAATTAAAGCCAAAAACCCCAAAGGCATTATTTTTACCGGCGGCCCCAACAGCGCTTATTTAGAGGATTCGCCCACGATTGATGCGGAAATTTACAGCTGGGGCGTGCCTGTTTTAGGCATCTGCTACGGCAGCCAGCTGATGATGCACATGCTGGGCGGGCATGTTTGCAAAGCGCCGGAACGCGAATACGGCAAAACACTGGTTGACTTTGATACGGAAAGCCTTCTTTTTAAAGATATACCGGCCAAAAACGTGTGCTGGATGAGCCACAACGACTATATTGAAACGGCAGCGCCCGGCTTTAAAATTACCGCGCACACCCCCAACTGCCCGGTAGCGGCGGCAGAGGACGTAAGCCGCGGGCTGTACTGCGTGCAGTTCCACCCCGAAGTGCTGCACACCGACAACGGCACCAAAATGCTGAGCAACTTTGTATATAATGTATGCGGCTGTGCCGGAACCTGGAAAATGGACAGCTTTGTTGAAGAAACCGTTAAAGAACTGAAAGAACGCATTGGCAGCGGCAAAGTGCTGTGCGCATTAAGCGGCGGCGTAGACAGCAGCGTCTGCGCGGCAATGCTGGCCAAAGCCATCGGCAAACAGCTTACCTGCGTATTTGTAGACCACGGCCTGCTTCGCAAAAACGAGCGTGAAGAAGTATGCTCCGTATTTGGCGAAGGCGGCCTGTTTGATATTAACTTTGTATGCGTAGATGCACGCGAACGTTTTTACAGCAAACTGGCAGGCGTAACCGCGCCGGAAGCCAAACGCAAAATTATCGGCGAAGAATTTATCCGCGTGTTTGAAGAAGAAGCCAAAAAAATCGGCGCAGTCGATTATCTGGCACAGGGCACCATTTACCCAGACGTTGTTGAAAGCGGCCTCGGCGGCGAATCGGCAACCATTAAGAGCCACCACAATGTAGGCGGCCTGCCCGATTTTGTAGACTTTAAAGAAATTGTTGAGCCTCTGCGCGATTTGTTTAAGGACGAAGTGCGCCAGTCCGGCAGAGAACTTGGCCTTCCGGAATATCTGGTAACCCGCCAGCCGTTCCCGGGACCGGGGCTTGCCATCCGTATTATCGGCGAAGTAACGGCAGAAAAAGTTGCCATTGTGCAGGATGCCGATTACATTTACCGCGAAGAAGTTGACAAACTGCCGTTGGCAGAGCGCCCCAGCCAGTATTTTGCGGCGCTGACCAACATGCGCAGCGTAGGCGTTATGGGCGACGAACGTACTTACGATTACGCTATTGCCCTGCGTGCCGTAACCACCACCGACTTTATGACGGCGGAAGTTACCATGCTGCCCCCTGCAACAATTACCACCGCAGCCAACAGAATAGTAAACGAAGTAAAACATATCAACCGCGTGCTGTTTGACTACACCACCAAACCGCCTGCAACGATAGAGTTTGAATAAAGAATCGTTGTAGAAATATTTAATAATTTGATTATTATATGTTTTATAATTGAGTAATTTAATGATAAAACCTTACAGTTTTTCATAAATTTAGTTGAAAGACTGTAAGGTTTTTGTTATTGAGATTTTTGTATTAGTTTTATTTAAGAATTATCTTTATTATCTTTTATCATTTCACCATTAAAAATATAAGGATAATATTTAAAAAAGTTTATTATTTCTATTATTTTGTTTTTTGCATTTTCGTCTAAGCTAACAAGAGCAGGCATATCCTTGAATGAATGTAATAATTCATTCAAATTATTACTGTATTGCTGGAAGAAAATGGAAATAAGTAAATGTTCGCTGTTGCTTATATTATTCATGAGTGATTTAACTTTATTTATATCATTTATTTGTAATATGCCGTTATTAAAACTCCAAATTTGATCAAATGCTAAAACTGGTGTAGGTAATACATAAGACCATATGCTACGTAATAAGAATTCATAAGAGTATTTATGATATACTTTACAAATTTGAGTGTCAATTGAGTCTAGTATACTTGTTAATGTATTTATATAATTTTTAATACTTTTTAAAGATGGCATAGGTGAAACATTATAATTAAAAATATGAATTCGTTGTAATTCTAAATTAGCATTATTGTGCGTTATATCGTTACGAACTTTAGAAATTTCATTAATAATATCATAATCAAAATAAAAATTAATAGACAAAGTTTCTTTAAAAAAAGATAAATATTGGTAAAGAGATTTAGTAGATAATTTGCGAATATATGTATTTATTGAATTTAAGATAATATCATGTGTAGTAGGGGAAGAAAGCAGTTCATTTTTGCCAATATTAATATTTTTATCTATTTTTTCTGGAAAAGCGCTAAAATAGTATCTTAATATTTCTGTAATTGTACTTTCAAATAAAGAATATGCATATAAAAAATAAGGTTTTTTTGAAGTTTCAGTTATGTCGTTTAAAATATTTTGAATTTCAAGTTTAGTGTTAGAAATAAATAAATTTATGTCATTGTGTACAAAGAAACGTATCATACATAATTCCTCCAAAATCAATAAAAGTTGCTTGCTATAAGTTTTATTAAAGTAAATGTAGATTATTAATAGTATTGATATATAAATTAAAATGTTCTTAATAATAGGCAAATTTATCAAAAAATGTTATAATTTTTATAGCTGTACGACTGTCTTAGAGTGTAACAGTAAAAAAATTAATAAGGAGTGTCGTTAACTTATGAGAGAATTTACAGCAGCAAGCTTGTTTTGTGGTGCTGGTGGGTTAGACATCGGTTTTGAAAGAGCAGGCTTTAAGACTGTTTGGGCGAATGATTTCGACTCTGATGCTTGTAAAACTCATAAAAGTTGGAGTAGTGCAGAGGTTGTTTGTGGTGATATATCTAAAATAGATATAAATACTATTCCTAAAACTGATATTATTTTGGGTGGCTTTCCCTGCCAAGGATTTAGCTTAAGTGGTCCAAGAAAAATTGATGATAGCAGGAATGTGCTTTATAAATATTATGTAAAGATAGTAAAAGAAAAAAAGCCCATGATGTTTGTTGGTGAAAATGTAAAAGGTTTATTAACAATGGGAAATGGGCAAATTATAGAAGCGATTATAGATGAATTTTCTAATTGTGGATATAATGTTTTTTATAAACTTATGAATGCGAAAGAATTTAGCGTTCCTCAAGATAGGGAAAGAGTAATTATTTGTGGTTTTAGAAAAGATTTAGGAATATCAAATTTTGAATATCCCTTTCCAAGAAAAGAAATAGTTACGTTAAAAGAAGCTTTAAAAAATATACCAGAACCTAAAGAAGATGAAATTTGCGCAGCACCATATTCGTCGCGCTATATGTCCAGAAATAGAAAAAGGAATTGGGACGAAGTATCATATACAATTCCTGCTATGGCAAAACAGGTTACTTTATATCCAGGTTCTCCTGATATGGTTAAATTAGATAAGGATTTATGGGAATTTGGGAAAGGTGGAGTTACTCGTAGGCTAAGTTGGAAAGAAGCAGCGGCTATACAGACATTTCCGCCGGATATTGAATTTTATGGTAATTTAGTAAGTAAATATAAACAAATTGGTAATGCAGTTCCCGTAAAATTAGCAGAGATAGTTGCAACACATTTATATGGAATGTTAGCAAATAAAGTTTAAAGGTGGTTTTAATATGGCGAAACAAACTGAAAACGGTAAAGCTTTTGAATATGCTTGTGCATTAGCTATTTTTAATAAATATAAACACAAACAGCCAGTTTTGTTTCAAGAATCGCCGCAAATACGAACTGCTAAAAAATTTTATGATTTAGCGACAGAGGAAGAAAGGAGAAATTATTATTTAGCTGCTAGGGCAGCAATTAAATTTATAGAACGTTTTGAACCAAAGTTAAAAGACCACGATGGGGATGTTCCTTTAATTTTAGCTTTGCAGACAGATTCCCAAGGAGAGCAAGGTGATGTTAGGGATGTGCTATGCATTAGAAAAAAAGATGGTTGGCAGATTGGTCTATCATGTAAACATAACCATCATGCAGTAAAACATAGCCGTTTGTCTGCAACTATTGATTTCGGTGAAGAATGGTTTGGAAAACATTGTTCAAAAACGTATTTTGATGAAATTGTACCAATTTTTAATGAATTAAGGCGAATGCGTGACGAAAGCAATAAAACAAAATTGTGGAAAGATATAGATAATAAATCAGAAAAATATTATGTTCCTGTTTTACAATCGTTTATGAAGGAATTGGAAGCTCTTGACAAACAATATCCACGTGAAATACCTGGATTATTAATACGTTATTTAATTGGCAGATATGATTTTTATAAGGTTATTACAAACGATAGCGGGCGTTTTACAAGAGTTGAAATAATTAATATTTTTGGAACTTTAAATAAAGATTCTAATGAACACGAGGCTAGTATTAAAGTTCCGGTGCTGAGGCTGCCAAAAAAGTTTTATCATATTGGATTTAAAGAAAATTCAAATACTACGATTGAAGTTGTGTGTGATAATGGTTGGAACGTATCAATGCGTTTACACAATGCAAGTTCAAAGGTAGAACCTTCTTTAAAATTTGATGTAAATTTAATTGCTTTGCCTAATTCTGTTTATGCATCAGATGAATATTGGGATGATTTATATGCTTGTAATGAGGAAATAAATTATTTGGCAGCTGAAGAAGTTTTGCCTGACTTTGGTAAATAATCTTTATCTGGGAATGTGTCTTTTTGTAAGTCTATTATTGTTTCTTCAATAGTTTTTAGACAAACATCTAAATGCTTTAAAATATCTTGCCCCCAAAAATGAAGGACAGTCCAACCGAGTGATACTAGTTTTTCATTATTTTCGGTATCACGAGCCATATTGCGTGTAATTTTCTTTAGCCAATATTCTGGGTGTTGCCCTTTTTCTAACCTTGTTTTTAATTTATCCCAATCTTTGCCGTGAAAAAATTCACTGTCACAAAAAATAGCAATTTTATATTTTGTTAATACAATATCGGGTTTGCCGGGTAACTGGTTAAAGTTTTTCCTGTAACGGTAGCCTTTATGCCAAAGTGCCTTGCGTAATTTTAATTCAATAGAGGTATTTTGGCTTTTTATTCTTTTCATGTTTTTTGAAATTGTTTTTTCGTCTTTATACATGATTTTCACCTGTTTTTATATTATTATTTTACCAAAAAGAAAAATATAAAGCTAATAATAATTTTATGAAAGAAGTGATTTTAAGATGATTAAATTGAACAGCTTTGAAAAGGAAATTGTTCCAAAGGTTAAAGAAGAACATAAAAAATTAACTGATGATTTAATTAATGTAAAATATGAAAAAGGGGAAAATAGAATAGTAACAGAATTAGGATCAATAAAATTATCTCTTATTTCAGGAACATTTACACAAAAAAATTATGAACTGAAGCCGAATTATCAAAGAAGGATTACTTGGGATGAAAGAAAGCGTTCTAAATTAATAGAATCATTTATTATGAATGTACCAGTGCCGCCTGTATTTATCTATGAAACGGAATTTAATAAATATCAAGTTATGGATGGTTTACAAAGAATAACTGCAATAATTGATTTTTATAATGATAAATATGAATTAAAAGGGTTGGAACAATGGTCGGAATTAAATGGAAGAACTTACAGTAGTTTACCGCAAAAAGTTAGAGAAGGTATAGATAGAAGGCAAATATCAGTGGTGACTTTATTAAAAGAATCTAGTAAAACTGTTGAACAAGAAGAAGAAATGAAAAAGATGGTATTTGAGAGGTTAAATACAGGTGGTGTTAAATTAGTTGACCAAGAGATAAGAAATGCATTATATAGTGGAAATTTTAATGATTTATGCATAGATTTGTCGGCTGATAAAATCTTTAAAACATTATGGAATATAAATATATCTAATGAAAGTATGGAAGATATAGATATAGATGATGATTTTATAACAGATAATTCATTAGAATTTACACAAAATTTTTTATATAGAAGAATGTCTGATGTGGAAATAGTTTTAAGATATTTTGCAATGCGACATGTAGAAGAATATAATATAAATTTAAGTAAATTTTTAGATTATTGTTTACGAGCAGGAAATGAATATAGCGAAAAAGAACTGCAGATACTAAAAAATGAATTTTTAAACATTATAAAAAAATGTTATATAATTTTTGGGGAAAAAGCTTTTTGCCAATATACTACTATTAGAGGCAAACAACAATGGAGTGCTCCACAGAAAATGATATATGACTGTATGATGCTTGCGTTAACTCAAATCGAATTAAATGATGACAATAAATTAGATGTAAAAGCAAACACGGAAAAATTAAAATTATTTTATTTAAAAAATCAAGATAGCTTTAATGGCAAAAAGCAGTCTAAACAGGATATAATTACTAGAACAGAATTATTGACTAAATTTATCAATGAAGAAATAGGACTGCAGAAATGAACGAATTTTATAATTGTTTAGATAAATTCAATAAGCAGATAGAGGAAATATTACTTTATTTGGAATTGCTTGAATTACAAAAGAATTTTATTGCAGAATTTGAAAATAATATGCACAATGAAAATATTTCAATATATCTTCAAAAATTATCTAAAATTCAAAATTCAACAGTTCAATATAATGCATTAATAATTAGTATTTACGGTTGCTTTGAGGAATTTGTAAATAATATTGCTGAAATATATATAAAAAATATTTGTTCATTTACAGATGAAATGAAATTTTTGCCAATAAATATAACCCAAAAGTATTTGAACAGATTAAGCGAATACTTGTCAAATCCGAATAGATTTAGAAGATTTGGATTAGATAGAGATAAAGTTTTAGAGAATTTTTATGATTTGTTTAATCCGAGCACTCAGATTTCATTTGGTAAAAATATTTGTTTTTTACTTAATCATAGTGGAAATTTGACTAATAAACAAGTTATTGAATTTTCAAAAGAAATAGGGATAAAGATAAACTTTAATTCATTTATTGATAACTCTTATTTTAAAAAATATTTAAAAGACAAATTCCAATATGATGATTCGCAAATCAATGTTTTCAGGAGGAAGAAAATAGAAGAAAATACTATTTTTTTGCAATTAGATACATTAGTAAATGAAAGAAATAAGGTTGCACATGGATGGACTATTTATGAAAGAATATCTTATTCAGTCATAAAGGATGACATTATATCATTTTTAAAAGTATATGGACAAACATTATTAGAAATATATATCGAGGATCTTATAAATTATTTATTTAGAAATAAATTACAATTTACCAATAAACTGCAATTTATTAGATTAGGGAATATTATCGATATTTTTAATAATAATATTTTGTGTGTAAATAATGGTGAAAATTTATTTAAAGTCGGTGATTTTATTATTGCAGTTTCAAGAGATGAAACTGTAAAAAATGTTTTTAGAATAAAAAGCTTACAAATAAACAAGAAGAACATAAATGAAATAACAGAAAAAAATGTAGATGTAGGTATTGGTTTTGAAAATGATAAAAGAATAAAAAAAACAATGGAGTTGTACTTTATTAAATTTTAATTTGTTGTTTAAGGAGGCATACCCATGATTGTTACAACTACACAAACTGTTGAAGGCAGGCAAATTGCCGAATATAAGGGCATTGTTTTTGGTGAAGTGGTATCCGGCGTAAATTTTGTTAAGGATTTGTTTTCCGGCATTACGGATATTTTTGGCGGGCGCAGCAGCACTTACGAAAATGAATTGCAGGAAGCGCGCGAAAAAGCTATTGACGAAATGTGCAAGCGTGCCGAAAGATTAGGCGCTAATGCCGTTGTCGGTGTCGATGTTGATTACGAAGTATTAGGCAAAGAAAACGGCATGCTGATGGTAAGCGTCAGCGGTACCGCTGTTAAATTAAAATAATATTTACAGTATGGGCAGCTTTAGGGCTGCTCTTTTTTATGCGGTTTTGCAATTTTTATGCCGTAATTAAATTGATTTAGAACATTAAAAATTGTACGGCTTTATATTTCCTAACCTTTCTCAAATGTTTTACAAAATAACTGTTAAAGTGTATTTATTGTAACATTATTTCATATTGACTTAAAAACAAATAATAATTATAATTGATTACATAAGATTTATCGCAAAAACAGTGATCTCTTAAAATAAGATAGAAGGTTAGGTATTGAAAAATGAAAAATTTACAGAAAGAATACGGACTTTACATTAACGGCAAATGGCAGCCCGCCTCCGACGGCGCCACCTTTAAAACTTACAGCCCTGCTACCGGCGAAGAACTGGCAGTTTGCGCCGAAGCAACGCGCGAAGATGTTGACGCTGCGGTAAAAGCTGCGCACGCTGCGTGGGAAAGCTGGAAAAACACCACTCCTGTTGAAAGAGCGGTTATTTTAAATAAAATTGCCGATATTATCGATGCCAATGCCCAGCATCTTGCCGAAGTTGAATCGCTGGACAACGGCAAGCCCATCCGCGAAACCAGCATGATTGATATTCCGATGAGCGCAGACCATTTCCGCTATTTTGCGGCCGCCATCCGCACGGAAGAAGGCACTGCCACCATGCTGGACAACAACACTTTAAGCCTCGTCCTGCACGAGCCTATCGGCGTAGTGGGGCAGATTATTCCGTGGAACTTCCCGTTCCTCATGGCTGCGTGGAAGCTGGCTCCGGCACTGGCCGCAGGCGACTGCATTGTGCTTAAACCCTCCAGCACTACCAGCCTGAGCGTTTTGGAGCTTGTACGTTTAATTGAAGGCGTGCTGCCGGCAGGCGTGCTTAACGTAATTACCGGCAAGGGCAGCAAGTCCGGCCAGTATGTTTTGGAACACCCGGGTTTTGCCAAACTTGCCTTCACCGGTTCTACCGAAGTTGGCCGCGGCGTGGCACAGGCTGCCGCCGATAAATTGATTCCGGCTACTTTGGAGCTTGGCGGTAAATCGGCCAATATTTATTTTGATGACTGCAACTGGGATTTGGCTATGGAAGGCCTGCTTTTGGGCATTTTGTTCAACCAGGGTCAGGTTTGCTGCGCAGGCTCGCGCGTGTTTGTTCACGAAAAAATTTATGATAAATTTGTTGAAGAAGCGGTTAAACGCTTTAACGCCGTAAAAGTCGGCAACCCGCTCGACCCGGCAACGCAGATGGGCTCGCAGATTGACTCCAAACAGGTTGCCAAAATTGCCAGCTACATTGATATTGCCAAAGCAGAAGGCGCAACTATTGCCTGCGGCGGGCATAAACTTACGGAAAACGGTTTGGACAAGGGAAACTTCTTTGCGCCGACGCTGATTACCAATGTTACCAACGATATGCGCGTGGCACGCGAAGAAATTTTCGGGCCTGTGGCTGTGATTATTAAGTTTAAGGACGAAGCCGAAGTTGTTAAAATGGCAAACGACAGCAATTACGGCCTTGGCGGCGCCGTATGGACGCAGGATATTAACCGCGCAATCCGTGTGGCAAAAGCCGTGCAGACCGGCAGAATGTGGGTTAACACCTACAACGCTATTCCGGCAGGCGCACCGTTTGGCGGTTATAAAGAATCGGGCATTGGCCGCGAAACGCATAAAGTAATGCTGGAGCATTACAGTCAGACCAAAAATATTATGATTAACCTTGGCGAAAAGCCTTTGGGATTGTATTGACAACCGCCCTTTACAATGTTAAACTTTTAGTAATTACAAATTTGCAGCTGATGATAAGGAAGAGTACCTTTAAAAGGCAGCCTAAAGCGAGCCGGTGGCGGTGAAAGTCCGGCGGCGGGCATTAAAGGGAATGGGCCTTGGAGGCGCACTGCGAGCCGCAAGGGGTAGCAGCGCCGGGAATGCTTTGCCCGTTACCATAAAAGCGGATATCGGCATCGGCCCGTATCTTTTAAGCGGACTTATTTAAGTCAAGCAGGGTGGCACCGCGAAAGTTTACAGCCTTTCGTCCCTACAGGGATGGAAGGCTTTTTTATTTACCTGTTAAGGAGTGAGCGGCATGGAAGCAGCAGAAAAAGAAAAAAAGATAGTAACATTAACGGAGGTTAAACCAACGCAGGACGGTTACCGCTGGGTGGCGATAACGGCAATGCTTCTGGCAATAGGCATTATTCTGCATACCGTAAGCCCCAACGTTGGCGGCGTTACGCCGAACTGGACCATTGCCATGTATTCCATTGTAATTAACCTTACCAACCCTTCGCTGCCGCAGGCACTGGGCATTGGTTTTATTTCCGGCATGACGCTTGTGCCGTCCTCCAAATCGGCCTTTCCGCTGGGCAATCTTGCCAGCGAGGTTTGCGGCGCGGTGGTGTGCTGCCTTCTGGTTAAGGCCATGCTTGCCGTTAAACTTGAAAAATGGCGCCTGCGCCCGTTTATTGCCGGCCTTGTGGCAACAATGGTAAGCGGCGGCGTGTTTACCTTTATTTTAAAAATAGTTTTGGGGCTGCCCTTCAGCGTATGGCTGTATGCCATGCTGCCGGTGGTGGCGGTAATAGGCGTGCTTAACGGCAGCATTACCTTTTTGCTGTACGGGCCGGTGCGCAGGCTGTTTTTTGTGCAGGAGGAAGATAATTGATGGAAACGGTTGCGGAATTAAAGCATTTTTATTTTGCTTACAAAAAGAATAACCTTGTGCTGCACGATATTGATTTTAAAATAGAAAAAGGCTCTTTTACCGTTATCGCAGGGCCGAGCGGCAGCGGCAAAACAACGCTGTGCAAGGCCATGGCGGGCATTGTGCCGTTTTATATGGGCGGCGCGTACAGCGGCGAAGTAATGGTGCTGGGCGAAAGCACCAAAGGCAAAAAGGTATCGGATATTGCCATGCGCCTGGGGCTGATGCTGGAGGATTACGAAAGCCAGCTTGTTTCCCTCACTGCGGGCGAGGAGGTTGCCTTCAGCCTGTTAAACCACGGCTTTAAGCCGGAAGAAGTTGAAGAACGCACGCGCAGGGCGCTGGAAGATGTAGGACTGCCGGGGCGCGAAAGCTATCAGCTGGACGAACTCAGCGGCGGGCAGCGCCAGAGGCTGCTTTTGGCTTCGGTTTTGGCGGTACATCCGGAAATTATCGTTTTGGACGAGCCTGTATCGGCCATGGACCCGGACGGCGCTAATTCGCTGTACAAGCTGCTTTACAAAATACATAAGGAATACGGCACAACCATTGTGGTGGTAGAACACCGCATTGACTATCTGCTGCCGTACATGACGGATTTAGTTGTACTTAAAAAAGGACGCCTTGTGGCGGCCGATAAGTTTGAAAACGCGGCCCGCGTTATGTATAAGGATGAAACCCTGCGGCATTTTGTGCCGGCGCTGTGGCGCATTAAGCTGGGGCTTGAAGAAAAATTCGGCGTAAGCCTTGGTAATTGGCGTACGGAAGAAGAAGCCGTTGCGGAACTGAAAGCAAAAGGTTTTACAGGGGGTGAGGCGTAATGCTGGAGGCAAAAGAGGTTAATTTTGCGTATCTGCGCGGGCAGCCGGTGCTGAACGACATCGACATTAAAATTGAAAGCGGCGAATTCGTGGCGCTTTTGGGGCACAACGGCAGCGGCAAAACAACGCTGAGCCGCCTGTTCATGGCGCTTATTCATCCGCGCAGCGGGCAGGTGCTGGTGGACGGCACGGACATTGCCGCCATGGAACCCGCCGATTTGGCAGATAAAATAGGTTATGTGTTCCAGAACCCGGATTTGCAGATTTTGGAGGACACGGTTTTTGACGAAGTTGCATACGGCCCGCGTGCCAAAAAATTGAGCGAGGACAAGGTTAAACGCCAGGTGGAAACCGCGCTTGCCGCAACGGGCCTTACGGATTTGGCAGATGCATACCCGCGCCTTTTAAGCTTTGGGCAAAAGCGCCGCTTGGGTGTGGCGGCAGCACTGGCCTTAAACCCGCGCACGCTTATTCTGGACGAGATAACCAACGGGCAGGACGCTGTGGAAAAAGAGCGCATGATGAGTTATTTAAAGGCGCTTAATGAAGAAAACGGCATTACGGTAGTGCTTATTTCGCACGATATGGACACCGTACGCCGCTATGCGCAGCGCACCATTGTGCTGCATAACGGGCATTTGGTGTTTGACGGTACGCCCGCAAAGCTGTTTGACGGCAGCATTAACGTGGAGCGCTGGGGGCTGCGCTGCCCTACGGCAACGGCAGTTGGCAACGCGCTGGGCATTACGGCAACCAGCCCGGAGGATTTTTGCAGCAGCATTAGCATGAAAGGAGAGCGGCAGGCATGAAAATATCGGCATTTACGCAGATTATAGTGACGGTAGCCGTAACGGCATGGGTATTTATTTTGCCGGTAATGGCAGTTGCCACCATTTTAGTGCTGGAACTGGCGCTGCTCCTTTCCATTAAGCACGACCGCATGACGATGGCGGCAATAGGCGGCCTGGCGGTATTTACCGGGCTGATGGTGCTTTTGCAGCTTCTGTTCGGTTCGCCGCTTGAAATTGCACTGGTCGGCGGCCTGCGCATGCTGGTTATGACCATGGCCTTTTTGTGCATGCTGGCAGCAACGCGCATACAGGATATTGCCCAGGCACTGGTAACAAAATTTCACCTGCCGTGCGAATACGCTTTTATGCTGACAACGGCGCTGCGCTTTGTGCCTAACTTTCTGGCAGACAGCACCATTACCTTGGACGCGCAAAGCTGCCGTGGCTATTCCAACCGCGGCAACGCGATTAAAAGGCTGATGTCCTACGTTGTTGTTATACGCCCGCTGGTAATGCGCGCCGTAGCCAAAAGTGAAACGCTGGCGCTGAGCATGGAGCTGAAGGGCTTTGGTGCCAATACCTATAAAAACATGTCGCAGCAAAAGCTCGGCTTTGCCGATTACGTTGTGCTGCTGGCGGTAATTGCGCTCAGTACATACCCGTTTTGGCAGGAATACGTAAAAATATAAAAAGCGCCTGCATTGGCAGACGCTGAAGCTGATGTAAGTTTTGGGTTTGATATATAGCAGGATAAACTGGTGCCGGTGCGCCGGTTATCTTTGCATAATTAAAAATTGAGTAAACAGGGCTGCCCGCAACCGCCGGGCGGCTTTATTTTTTAGCAGGTTTATTCTCCTCGCCCCATGTGCAAAGCTGGTCGAGTATCGTCATAAGTGATTTGCCGCGCTCCGACAGGCTGTATTCCACTTTGGGCGGAATCTGCGGATATTCGGTGCGGATGATTAGCCTGTCTTTTTCCAGCTCTTTCAGCGACAGGCTGAGTGTTTTGTGCGATATGCTGCGGATGTAGCGTTTAAGTTCACTGTAACGCACTACGCCAAACTCCATCAGGCAGTACAGAATAACCATTTTGTATTTGCCGTTAATCAGCGACAGGGTGTAGCTGAAACCGGTATCTTCAAAATTTGCCTTTTCGATATAATTCTTAATCATTATACTCTCCTTTTGGTTAGTATCTGACAAAAATGTGCGTACTTCATCTTTAGTTTATATATTGCTATAATTATAGCAGAAAGACGGAGGTGGAGCAAATGGCTAAAAAAATAGTTGTTTTAAACGGCAGCCCGCGCGCAAACGGCAATACAAAAGAACTGGTAAAGGCTTTTGTTAAAGGTGCTGAAATTGCGGGCAACACCGTGCAGGTTTTTGATTTGCAGAAAATGAATATTCATGGCTGCCTTGGCTGCTGCATGGGCGGCAAAGATGAAGCAAGCCCCTGCGTGCAGAAGGACGATATGGCTTTAATTTACCCGTCTTACTGCGAGGCGGATGTGGTTGTGCTGGCGTCGCCGATGTATTACTGGGGCGTAAGCGGCCAGCTTAAATGTGCGTTTGACCGCCTGTTTGCGGTGGCAGAATGTATGCCCGGCTATGCCAATCCCATTAAGGAGTGCGCGCTTTTGATGGCGGCAGAGGGTGATACGGCGGACAATTTTGCTCCGGTAAAAGCTTTTTACGAAGGTCTGGCAGGGCATCTGGGCTGGAAAAACCGCGGCATTGTTTACGCAGGCGGCAATTTTGCGGCGGGCGATATTTTAAATAAACCGGCGCAGCTTGCCGAAGCTGAAAAACTGGGCACGGAAATTTAACTAAAAGCAAAACTTATAAATCTCCGCAGAATATAACTGCGGGGATTTTTTTACCCTTAACCACGCTTCACCTTGCTTAACACGTTTATTTTAAGTACAATAAAAATATAAATGCGTATGTGAGGGGGAATGCAAGTGGAACTGCGTATTTTAAAATATTTTTTAACGGTGGCCCGCGAAGAAAACATTACCAGAGCAGCTAATCTGCTGCATGTAACGCAGCCTACGCTGAGCCGCCAGTTAATGCAGCTGGAGGACGAACTGGGCGTAAAACTGTTTTGCCGCAGCAAGCACCGCATAACGCTTACCGACGAAGGCCTGCTTTTAAAGCGCCGCGCACAGGAAATTACCGAGCTTGCCGAGCGTACAACCCGCGAAGTATCGCGCAGCAGCGAAAATTTAATGGGCGAAATCGCAATAGGCTGCGCCGAAGCAAGCAGTATTTCCGTATTGGCAGGTTTGATGAATTATTTCCGCCAGAAATATCCGCTGGTGCATTATACGCTTTATTCCGGCATTGCCGACGATATTAAAGAACGCATTGAAAACGGGCTTTTGGATATAGCCTTTTTAACAGAGCCCGTGGATATTTCAAAATACGGCTTTGTGCGCCTGCCGCATAAGGAGGAATGGGGCGTTTTAATAAGAAAAGATTCGCCGCTGGCAGAAAAGCAGGCAGTGATGCCGCAGGATTTACTGGGCATTCCGCTGTTAATGCCCAAGCGCGACCTGGTTAAAAACGAGCTTGCCAGCTGGTTTGGCAGTTTAAATGACAGAATGGATTTTGCCGTTAATTACACAATGCTGATGAATGCGGCAGTAATGGTGCACAGCGGCTTTGGTGCGGCGCTGTGCCTTAACATGGGCACCGATTTTTACGACGATTTGCGTTTTGTGCCGCTTGCGCCGCCGCTTGCAACAGGCTGCGTGCTGGCGTGGAAAAAGAGCCAGCGGCAGGCACCGGCAGTGGAGGAGTTTATCAGCTCGGCGCATTCATACGTTTTGGGCATTTCCGGTAATTAAATATAGGTATTAGCTTATTTAAAGCGGCCATATTACAATGTAGGTGTAAGAAATTTGCACCTGCATTTTTTATTGCATAAAAAGCTTAAGGAGGGGAATGATATGCAGGAAATGACTCGCAGAGATTTTTTAAAGGGCGCGGCCATAGCAGGCGGTGCGGTAATGCTGGGCGGGCTGCATGGCCTTGGCAGGGTGCAGGCTGCCGGGGCAGATGCTAAAGTACCGGAATACGACCCGCTGCTCGACGGCGTATGCGATATTCATATGCATCTGGCGCCGGACGTTAAAGAGCGCTGTACGGACGAATACACTTTTGCGCGCAATGCGCAGGCGGCCGGTTATCGTGCGGTGATGTACAAAACCAACGAATGGAGCTGCCACGACAGGGCTTATTTAATCCGCCAGGCGCTGCCCGGTTTTGAAGTTTTTGGCAGCTTTTGCATGAACTTTACTTACGGCGACAAAATAAATGTATATGTAGCCAAAATGGCGGCGGCCACAACGGGCAGGCTGTGCCGCTGCATCTGGATGCCGACGCAGGCAGCCGTTTACCAGTTTGCAAAGTTCGGCCAGCCGGGCAGGGGCATACCAGTAACAGGGCGCAACGGCAAACTGTTGCCGGAGGTTGTGCAGGTAATGGAAATCTGCGCCGAAAACGGCATGATTTTTGCAACCGGCCATTCCGCTCCGGAAGAAAGCATTTTAATGGCGCAGAAGGCGCATGAAATGGGCTTTAAGAAACTGGTTATCACTCACCCCAACACAACTATCTGGCAGATGACGGCAGACCAGATTAAACGCTGCGCTGATTACGGCGCTTACATTGAATACTGCTACCTTGGCAGGCTGTGGGGCGAAGGCAGCGCCATGCCGGAATATCCGCGCCAGAGCGCGGAAGAATTTTTAAACTATGTGCGCCTTGTGCCGGAACGCAGCTTTATTACAACTGACCTTGGCCAGCCGGGCATGCCCGACCCCATTGACGGCATGCGCACCTGCATTAAAGAACTGCAAAGCGCAGGAGTGCCGCAGCGCACGATTGACATTTTGGTACGCAAAAACCCGGCGTACTTACTTGGACTGGAGGGATGACTTATGGGCATGACGCGCAGGGAATTTTTAAAAAATGCCGCTATGGCGGTGGCCGCAGGGGCTATGATGCAGCCGGATAAACTGCTTGCGCCCAAAAAGGCGGAGGCCAACGAACCGGGCAGCCCTAAAAACATTTTAAACTACAACCCCAACATGCAGTACCGCCCCATGGGCAGAACCGGCGTTGATGTATCGGCACTGGGCTTTGGCATGCTGCGCCTGCCGATGCTGGCGGACGGCAAAACGGTTGACATGGAGCAGACCGTGCGCATTGTGCGCCGTGCTATTGAAGGCGGCGTAAACTATATCGACACCGGCTATGTATACCTTGGCGGCCAGAGCCAGATTGCAGTAGGCAAAGCGCTGGCGGGCGGCCTGCGCGACCGCGTGTATGTTACCAACAAAGCGCCGTGGTGGATTATGGAACGCCCCGAAGATTTTGAGCGGATGTTTGACGAATCGCGCAAGGCGATGAATACCGATGTAATTGATTTTTACCATATCCATATGATTATGCACCGCGGCTGGAAAGAAAAGGTTATTCCCTTCCGCCTTATTGAAAAGATTGAAAAATTAAAGGCGCAGGGCAAAATCCGTTTCAGCGGTTTTTCGTTCCATGACAGGCTGGAGTTGTTTAAAGAAGTGGTGGAAGCCAACCCCAACTGGGATTTTTGCCTCATTCAGCATAATTACCTTGATTACGAATACGAAGCAGGCGTGCTGGGGCCTAAATACGCAGCGGCCAACGGCATGGGCCTTGCTGTTATGAAGCCTGCGCGCACCGGCTTTTTGGCAAACCTGCCGGATGTAATGCGCAAAGCGCTGGCCTCTACCGGCGTGCATAAGCCGGATAATGAATGGGCGCTTGATTATCTGTGGGATATTCCGGAAGTAAGCGTCGCCGTCAGCGGCATGGGCAGCATGAAGGACGTGGAGGAAAATCTTAAATACGCAGCCAAAGCCAAACCCAACATGCTTACGCCCGCAGAACGCGAAGCACTGGGCAATGCCATCCGCGCTTACCGCGAAGCTCCGGGCCATGTGGATTGCACCGGCTGCTACAAATGCATACCCTGCCCGAATAATGTGGCAATCGGCTATATTTTTGCCTACGTTTACAATAATTACCTGCTGCACAAAAATATGGACAAAGCGCTTTTTGACTACACCGTTTCCATGTCGCCCATTCAGCGCGGCGCGCCGGCAAGCGCCTGCAACGGCTGCGGCCAGTGCCTTGCAAAATGCCCGCAGGGGCTTAACGTGCCGGAGCAGCTTAAAAAAGTGGCCGAAACTTTCGGCTTTTAACAGGTGATTACATGACTATTTACGAAGCGAGCGAACGCTACAACATTCCGCTGGAAATTCTGCGCGAGTATGAAAGCTGGGGGCTGTGCGGCGCTGTTAAAAAAGTAATGGGCTCGTGGCAGTACGACGACAGCGATTTGGAACGCCTGAGCCTGATTATGACGCTGCATGATATTGGCTTTGCCAGTGATGAAATTGAAAATTACATGAAGCTTTTGGAAAAAGGGCAGGAAACCGGCACCGAGCGCATGCGCATACTTATTAAAAAGCATAACGCCATGCTTGACGAAATACATTTCCGCGAAAAGCAGCTTGACCGCCTTAATTACCTGCGTTACGAAATACAAAAGAAAAACAGCAGCAGGGATTAATGCTCCGAAGCTGTAAAAAACTGCCGTAAGTGCGGTTTTTAATAAAAAAATCTCCGTTTAACAAAGCGTTAAGCGGAGATTTTTGTTTATAAGATTTATTTAAAATAACGGCGCGTTTTATTCTTCCTGCTTTTCAAAGCCGGTAAAATCAATTATTTTATGATGGTAAGCGGCATCAAAATACGGCAGCGCATCGGTTAAATACTTAACGGTTTTTTGCCAAAATTCTGTTTCGCCGTTGTGCGGAAAAGCTACTTCAATAAGATAAATGTCGTTGTCTTTGCTCCTTGCGTAAACGGAGCAGCGCATAAACCAGTACGCATCGGCGTTGTTGGGGTTTTGCTGCCACAGGATAATGAGCTGTTCCGGCTCGGTTGTAAGGCTGCGCAGCGCTTTTTCAACCTGCCCGTAAGCAGGCGTGGGGGTGTCCTCGCTGTTTAAACGGCTGCGGATAGTCAGTATCCAGTCGAACGTGGTGCTTGGCTGGGGCAGCTGTGGCGCTTCTTTTTTATCGCTGCCGAACATGGATTGCAGGCGCAGCAAGCCGCGCAGCACGGTTTCGGTTTTATCGCGGCGCACCCATTTGCCAAAAAAGTTCTTTTTGTAATGGCTTAATTCCTCCTGCGCTTCCGGAAGGTCCTTGGCTTTTTGCAGGTAGCTAACGCCTTTGGCGATGTCCTCCGGACCGCCCTCTCCGTTGCAGTACAGCCAGCCCAGCAGAAAAAACGCATCCTGGCAGTCCCAATCCACCGCTTCTAAATACTTGCGCGCCAGCACATAGTCTCGTTCCGTGCCCTCTCCGTAGGTATAGCAGTAACCCAGGTAATACGCGCCCCAGTTGCCGGTTTTGCCGCTGTCGTCCGCCCATTTCAGCAGGCGGAAGGCTTTGTCGTAATCCTGTCCACGCCGCGACCGTCAAAATACATCGCGCCCAGGCGGTTGTAGCAGCCCGCCTTAACGGGAATGTTGGAGTCGATAGCTTTTTGGTAATACTCGGCGGCTTTCGCATCGTCGTGCGGTGCGGCAACGCCGTTTTCGTAATAATTGCCTACAAAAAAGTAAGCGCGCGGTTCACCGGCCTCCGCTGCCTTGCAGAACAGGGGAAAGGCTTCCTCGTGTTTATCTTCATCGAACAAATCGCAAGCGTAAAAATACTGGTAGTTGGGGTAGCCCTTGGCGGCGTAAATGCGGTCCAGCTCTTTGGCTTTTTCCGGCTGCGGCGGCAGTACGCCTTCAATACCGTCGATGTACATCAGCATAAGGTTCGCACCAGCGGTTGCCACGCCGCCGTCAAGCGCACTTTTGTACCAGTATTCGCATTTCAGCATATTTTTGTGAATGAAGCTTTCAAAAGCATCGTCGCTGTCAAAATCCTCGGGGCTGATGTCTTCTATCATTAAAAAATCGTACCAGTAATAAACGTTGCCGATAACCATCTGGCAAAAGGCATCGCCTGCTTCCGCCTTTTCTAAAATAATATCGTAGGCGGCTTTTAAGCTTGCCAGCGGCATGGCTTCTTGCAGCTCTTTATTCATCACGCCGCAGCGCATGGCGATAAGCGTTCCCAGCGCACTGCCCATCATTACCGATTGGTATACCAGCTCGTCCGCGGCGTCCTCGTCTACCGGAAAATCATGCCCCAGCCAGGTGTATTCCTGTCCGTACAGACAGCGCGCCAGCAGGCAGTAAGCGTCGGCGTCGCCCTCGCGGCATGCCTCCTGCAATAGGCGGAATCCCTCCTGCCCGCGCTGTGCGCCAAGGTCGTAATAAATATAGCGTATCGCTGTTTCTACTTTATCGCTGAAAAAACGTCCCATCTTTTTCCGCCCCCGTTTCTGTTCTGCGTACAGTTCTGCTTTTTTGGCTGTTACTGAACTTTGCTTTAAGTGTAGCACTGCGCCTGGCAATTTACAATTGGTTTATGGGGCTGCGGCAAAAGAAGTATGTAAAATTTAAAAGCACCGCTCTGCAAAGGGAACGATGCTTTTGGTATGGTTATTTTTAAATTTACGTTTAAATCATTCCGCCAGTTTTTCTGCGCTGAAGGCGTAAACACGCTGCCAGAAAATTTTGCTCTGTTCGGCTTCGGGAGCGGCAATTTCAAAAGCGTGGTACAAGCCGGGAATTACGTGCAGCTCGGTATCGACATTTGCTTCCGTAAGTTTTGCGGCGTAGTCAATGTCTTCATTAACAAATAAGTCAAGCCCTCCGACATAAATAAACGCAGGCGGCAGGTTGGCAAAATCTTCCGCAAAGGTGGGCGAATAATAACCCAGCATTTTGCCGTTGAGCTTTTGCCCGCCGCGCAGAACCTCCCACGCATACTTGTTGCTGCTGCGCGGCCAGCAAATATAACCGGTCTGCTGCGCATGGTAGGGAGAGCTTTCCGTTGCGGTGCGGTAATCAAGCATCGGGTAAATTAAAACCTGCCCCTTAATGGGGATGTTGGCGTTATCGCGGTTGTACAGTGCAAGGCTTGCGGCAAGGTTGCCCCCGGCGCTGTCACCCATTAAAATAATTCTTCCGGCATCAAGGCCGAGTTTGTCTGCGTTTTCTTTAACGTACATTAAACCGCTGTAGGCGTCCTCGAGTGCCGCGGGAAAGGGCGCTTCTACCGAAAGGCGGTAGCGCGGCGTAATAACGGCAGCGTTTAAGGCGTTGGCAATATTCTGGTAGCGTTCGCGGTCGTCAAGCGAAATTCTGAACAAATAACCGCCGCCGTGGGCGTAGTACACTACCGGCAGTTTGGCAGCGCTGCTTTGGGCGGGGCGGTAAATATAAAGCGGCACATCCGATGCGCCGTAAAGGCTTTTGGCGTTAACGGTTTCAAAGGTAATGCTGCTTTGGGCAGGAACATAGTTTTTTACGCGCCGCTCTACGTCCTGAGGCGATGTGGCTTCAATAAGATAACCTTCTGCCGCCGCACGGTATTCCGGCTGCACGCGGTCGATATAGGGGATTTCCGCAGCCAGTGCGGAAGCAGCTATGTTAAAGGCCAAAAGGCAAAGGGCAATAAATTTTTTCATAGGGTCACCAGCTTATTTTAAATTTTTGCCGCTGAGCGTTACTGCCTGCGGCTTGTTGACGATAAGTACTTTATCCGTAACCATTGTTTGTACGGCTTTATTATATTCCTGAAAATACGGCCCGTCAATGTGGGCGCGGTAAGCGTTGTCGTCGGCATACAGCTCCAGCAGGTGGAATACGTTGGGACGTGCGGTTTCTGTTGTTGCAAGCAGTGCCAGTACGCCTTCTTCGTTTGTAACGGCGCTTTGCATTTCTTTGGCAAGCACTTTTTTGTAAGCGTCAAGCTGCGCCGGGTCGATAACAAGCAGTGCCATGCGTGCCTTATCGGCAGTGCCTGTGGTTTTGCTTTGCAGGTTAAAGGCGTCGGCGGCAAGGGTTTTATGTACCTGCGCCAGTTTAAGCGCCTGTGCAGCGGCTGTTTTTACGTTGGCGTTATTTTGTGCGGCATTAAAAGCGTTTTCATCCGTATAAATTTCCAAGTAGCGCATTACGCCGTTTTCGTCCTCACCGCCGTAAACGGCAAGCACGCCTTCGCTGTTTTGCAGTGCTGTGTTAAGTGCGGCAACGGCTGCGCGCAGGGCGTTTTCGTTATCGGCGGCTGCGCTGTATACGCTCCAGCGCACAAAGGGCTGGGCGGCAGCTGCGGCATTTACCGGCAGTGTCTGCAAGCCTAAAAGCAGCATCATAGCTGCGCAAAATAATAATTTTTTCATGGTGTTTCTCCTTTACTTACTCTGCTTTTTCAAGCGTTGCGGTAAAACTGTCATGGGCTTTAACAATATCAAGCCCGCTTTCCAGCCTGCCGATGGGGATTAAATTGCTGTCGTCTTTAAAATCAACATAAAAAATGCTTAAATTGCCCCACTGCTGATAAACGCACAAATCGCCCGCAAGGGGATGGCAGCCAACCTTTTGACCGGTTTCGTCAAGGCGCTTGTCGAAGTAGGCAATCTTTTCCATGCCGGAAAAATCCTTGAACGAAAGCGTAACCGGCAGACGGCTGTATAAATCGTTGGCGCTCGGTTCATTGCGCAGCGTAACCGGCAGGCGGCTGCCGTCAATAACAAGCACGGCTTTGTGGCCATCTGCCGCGGCAGTGTTTTGCGGTGCAGGCTGTGATGCGGGTGAGGAAGCGCCGCAGGCGGAAACAGCAAGTGCCGTCAGCGCAGCGCTTAACAGCAAAAGTAATTTTTTCATAGATATCCCTCCGTTTTATTTGTATAGTTTAATTATAAAAAGCGCAGGGCATGGCGTCTAATGCTTAATTGTTATGCGCCAGCATGCGTTTTTGGCATGAAGTGCAGGCGGGAGTATGCTTCAACTTGCGCGTTTAAAAATTTTTAACTACAATAATTATATGGAGAAATGCTTTAAAGGAGGAACTGGCATGAAATACCGTGAACTTGGCAAAACAGGATTGAAAGTAAGTGAAATAGGCCTTGGCTGCGAAGGCTTTAACGGCAAAGACGCCGCTTTTACGCAGGAAATGTTTAAACTTGCTCTGGCAGCGGGCGTAAACTGCATGGATTTATACAGCCCCAACCCGGACATGCACAAAAATATTGCAGCTGCACTTGGCAGCCGCCGCAAAGATTTTATTTATCAGGCGCATTTATGCACGGAATGGAAGGATGGGCAGTATAAGGCTGTGCGCGATATTGCCAGTGTAAAAGCTGCGTTTGAAACTATGCTGAAAAATTTGAACACGGATTATATTGATATCGGTATGATTCATTACGTAGATTCGCCGGAACTTTGGCGTACGATTGAAAGCGGCGGCGTTCTGGACTATGCGCTGGAACTGAAAGCCGAAGGCAAAATTAAGCACATCGGCGTAAGCAGCCATAACCCGCTGGCGGCGCTGGAAGCCGTAAAAAGCGGCAAGGTGGAAGTGCTGATGTTCAGCGTAAACCCCTGCTACGATTTGCTGCCCGGCACGGATGACGTGGAAAAACTGTGGGCGGAAGAAAGCTACAAAAAGCCTTTGCTGAACCTTGACCCCAAACGTGCGGAACTTTACGAAACCTGCCAGCGTTTGGGCGTGGGCATTACCGTTATGAAAGCCTTTGGCGGCGGCGACCTTTTGAGCGAGTACAGCCCGGCAGGCAAGGCGCTGACGGCGGTGCAGTGCCTGCATTATGCGCTGACACGCCCGGCGGTAGCGGCCGTTATGAGCGGTGCACGTACCATGGAAGAATTAAAAGCCTCGCTTGATTACGAAAAAGCAAGCGAAGCCGAAAAAGACTATGCAGAAGTTTTTGCAAGCTTCCCCAAAATCAGCTGGGAAGGGCATTGCATGTACTGCGGACATTGCGCGCCGTGCCCCAAAGGCATTGACGTGGCAAACGTAACCAAGTTTTTGAACCTTGCCAAAGCGCAGGGCGAAGTGCCGGAAACCGTACGCGAGCACTATACGGCGCTTAAAGCCCACGCCGGCGACTGCATTGCCTGCGGCGCCTGCGCCAAACGCTGCCCCTTCGCCGTTGACCCTGTTGCTAACATGCGTGAAGCGAAAGAAGTTTTTGGGTATTGAGATAGGAAAATAAATAGTAAAACAACAAAACCGGCATCGTTATGATGCCGGTTTTTGGTTAGAAGGGGAAAGGTTTATGGATGTTTCAAATCTGCTGTTAGGTTATTTTATTGTGCTGTCTGGTTATTTGCGGGGTTATTTATTCTCGTTGTAGAACGGGCATTCATCGCCCCAGTCGCAGTGGCCGTCGTGGTGGTAGCGGTCATAGTGGCGGTCGCGGTCATAGCGTCCTTCGCCATGGTGGCGGCCATAACCCGGGCCCCAGCCGCAGTGCAGTCCGCGGAAGTTGCCGCGCGGGCCGCGGAACATATTTTTAAGTGCGTCCTGTTTTTGTTCTTCGCTCATGCTGGCCCATTTTGCTCTGGCTTCGGCTTCGCGTTTTTCAATAGCTTCGCGTTTTTCTGCCGGCAGTTTGCTTAAAAATTCATCATGCCATTTCTGGCGCTGTTCAAATTTCTGCTGCGGGGTCATTTCCATCCATGCCAGCCTTGCAGCATCACGCTCGGCGCGCTGTTCGGGGGTAAGCGGAGTGCCGCGGCGCAGAGGCATCGGGCGGCGTGCATCGGTATCGCCTTCGCTCAGAATTTTTTCTACTTTATCGCGCATGGTGGGCTGAACCTGTTCGGTTTGGCCTGCCGCAAAAACCGGTACGCTGATGGCGGTGATTAAACCTGCAACTACTAAGGATTTGAATAATTTGCTTTTCAACATATCAGGTCACTCCTTTAATTTATGCTTATTTGTTATGCTCTTTAGCTTGTCTTTATTGTACAGTGTGCTTGTGGCAAAATTATGGCAAAAATATTTTATTTTGTGGTTTTTTAGCCACATTTTACTGTTAATATTATATCAGCAATTAAAGCAAAAAGTAAAAAAACTGCCGCCTTTGGGCTGATGTAAGGGTTAAATTTCTGCGCAAAAATATGTATAATATAGGTAAGTTTTGTGCAGAGAGGTGATGGCAGTGGCAAAAATGCTGATTGCTGATGATAATAAACAAATTACTTCCATTCTATCCAACTATGCGCGCAAAGAAGGTTTTGAACCGGTAGTTGCGCTTGACGGCGAGGAGGCTTTGCGCCTGTTTGACGAGCATGAGCCGGATATTGCCATGGTGCTTTTAGATGTTATGATGCCGAAAGTGGACGGCTTTGAAGTATGCCGTCGCCTGCGCGGAAAATCGCTGGTGCCGGTAATTATGGTTACTGCCCGCGGCGAAGATTTTGAAAAAATCATGGGGCTTGATATCGGCGCCGATGATTATATCATAAAGCCTTTCAGCGCGGGCGAAGTAATGGCACGCGTGCGCGCTATTTTGCGCCGCATGCAGCCGCGCGAGGAAAAAACTGCGCATAACATTTACAGGTACAGCAATTTAATGATTGATTTGGACAAATACGCCGTAACCGTAAACGGCAGTGAGGTGCCGCTGACGAAAAAAGAGGTTGAGCTTTTATGGACTCTTGCCAAAAACAGCAGCAAGGTCTTTTCGCGCGATAACCTTCTGGACAGCCTGTGGGGCTATGATTATTACGGCGACAGCCGCACGGTGGATTCGCACATTAAGCGCATGCGTGCCAAGCTGGATAAGTTTGAGCATCCCGGCTGGGAAATAAAAACCATTTGGGGTGTAGGTTACCGCTTTGAGGAGAAAGCAAATGCATAACAAAATAGCTTTAAAACTTACATTGTATTTTGCCGCAGTGCTTTTGGTGTTCGCACTGGTGGTAGGCGGCAGTTTTGCGCATTTTTTCCGCGAGCATACGGTGGATATAAAAAGCACGGAGCTTAAACAGCGTGCTGTGCGCATTGCCGAAGTGCTGAGCGAAAATGCAGGCTGGCTGGAAAAACGCGGCGGCATAGCCAATACGCGCTTTATAAGTTACATTAACAACATCACCATGGAGGATGTGTGGGTTGTTAACAGTGACCGCGAACTGAAGCTGCCGCAGCGCATGAACCACCATATGGGCATGCACCGGCGGATGATGCACGCAGATACGCAGGCTCAGGTGCCGCCGCTGAAGGAGTTTCCGCGCCGCAGCGTTACTTTTGAGCAGCTGTCCGATGTTACACGCAACTGCGTGGAGCAGGCGTTTGCCGGTACGGTATCGGTAGCGGAAGATTTTAACCCCGTGCGTGAGGAAACCATGCTTTGCGCTGCTGCGCCTGTATACGACGAAAACGGCGCTATTCAGGCGGCAGTGCTTCTGCATTACCCCGTGCAGGGCTTGCAGTCCGCAACGTGGGAAGGCGTAAGAATCCTGCTTTTATCCTGCGCTATTGCGCTTTTGCTGGTATCGTTTTTAAGCGTGCTATTCAGCTGGAAATTTACGCGCCCCTTAAACCGTATGAAGGAAGTGGCGCAGAAAATGGCAGAGCATGATTATACTGAACGCTGCAACATCAAGCAGAATGACGAAATAGGCGCGCTTGCCGCCACGCTTGACGAACTGGGCAGCCGCCTTCTGGACGCCGACGAGGCAGGACGCAAACTGGAAAAACTGCGCCGCAGCTTTATTGCCAACATATCGCACGAACTGCGCACGCCGGTAACGGTTATCCGCGGCAGCCTGGAAGCGCTTAACGACAAAGTTGTTACCGATAAGGAAGAAGTGGAGCAGTATTACAGGCAAATGCTGAAGGAAAGCCTGTTTTTGCAGCGGCTGATTAATGATTTGCTGGATTTGTCGCGCTTGCAGAATACGGATTTTCCCATTGAAAAGGAAAACATTAATTTGTGCGACGTAGTGCAGGACGCCGCCCGCGCCAGCAAGCAGCTGGGTCAGAAAAAAGGCGTGCACGTTGACGTTAAACTTGACAGGAATGTTTACCTTATGGAAGGCGATTATGGCCGCCTGCGCCAGATGCTGATGATATTTTTGGACAACAGCATTAAGTTCAGCCACGAAGGCGGCAACGTGGAGCTGCGCCTTTTGGGCGACAGGCTGACGGTGACAGACCACGGCAGCGGCGTAAAACAGGAAGATTTGCTGTATGTGTTTGAACGTTTTTATAAAACACGCGGCGAAGCCAATAAAAACGGCAGCGGGCTTGGGCTTGCTATTGCCCGGGAAATAGCCCTGCGCCACAATATTAAAGTGAGCATGGAAAGCGTGCCTGATGAAGAAACCGCGGTAATTATGATATTGCCGCCGGCAGGAGAGGATGCGGAAAATGAATTACGGATGTAACGGCAGGCGCGCCGTAATAAGCGGCGGCACCAGCGGCATAGGGCTTGCTGCGGCGCGTACGCTTTTGGCGGACGGCGCGGAAGTGTGGCTTTTGGCGCGCACGGAACGGCCGCAGCTTTTGACGGAACTTAAAGAAAGCTACGGAGAAAAAGTGCATTTTATAAAATGTGATGTTGCAAATGTTGCCAGCTGCAAAGCTGCGGCGGCGCAGATAAAAAATGCCGGCAGCATTGATTTTTTGGTAAACAGTGCAGGCATTTACCGCGAGCAGAGCATGGAAATGCTGACGGAAACCGAGTTTGATGAAATTTTTGGCGTGAACGTAAAAGGCACGGTGTTTTTAACGCAGGCGCTGCTGCCATACATGGCAGCAGGGGGCGCGGTGGTAAACGTAGCTTCGGATGCAGGGGTGAGCGGCAACTACGGCTGTGCTGCCTACTGCGCCAGCAAAGGGGCGGTGGTGGCGCTTACCCGCGCCCTGGCGCTGGATACAGCGCCGCGCCTGCGGGTTAACTGCGTATGCCCTGCTGATATTGATACGCCGCTTTTGCAGCGTCAGCTTGAAGCTGCAGGAGGCAGCTATACACTGGCGGATGTAGCGGAAGCCTACCCAATGGGGCGCGTTGGGCGTGCGGAAGAAGTGGCGCACGTAATCTGCTCGCTTTTAAGCCTGGCCAACAGCTTTATGACCGGCAGCATCGTCACCGTAGACGGCGGCTTAACGGCGAAATGATATAATTTTCAAAAGGTGTGATATAATTGGCACGAAATTATTATATGGTAAGAGGAATGGACTCCAGCGAAGCTGTTTTTAACGAACTTTTAAAAAATGAAGTAGTAGCTGTTGGCTGGAGTTACATAGATTTCACATTGTGTAAAGATAACAGAGAAAAGTTTGATGCTGAATTAGAAAAAGTATATTTTAAAAACAGTAAATTAGCACCATCTGTTAAAGGGAAATGGAGAAATCAAAGTTTTAAATTTTGTTGTATAAAAAAAGGTGATTATATTGTTGTGCCTTACCATCAATATATCATTCTGGCAGAAGCTGTCGGTGAACAAATATATAAACCAGAAGTTATTAATTTGGATTTGGCAAATCAGCAAAAAGTACAATATTTGTATGATAGAGATAATAAATTAGTAAAAATACCGAGAGCAAGTTTGCCTGAAAATATGCAGAGAAAACTGCGGGTGCTTGGTTCTATAGTAACAGATTTTTCTGAATTTAAAAATGAAATAGATACTATTTTTGCTTCTGGTAAATTTTCATATAAAAATATTCACGAAAGTCAAAAAGAACAGAAAATAACTGATTTTAAGAAAACTCTGCTGAATAATATCAGGAATGGTCATACAAATTTAAAAGCAGGCGGGCGTGGATTAGAAGAACTTGTTAGCGAATTGCTGGAGATAGAAGGGTATAAAACTAAGATTTTGGGTAAAAGTACTTTCAGCGGTATAGCAGATGTAGATATTGAAGCAGAAAAAATAGACCAGTTCTTTGGAGAACAAAAGTTATTTGTGCAAGTTAAACATCATCAGGGAGAGAGCAGTGACTGGGGGCTTGAACAATTAAAAGCAGCAAAAAATATTTTGGATAAAGATAATAAAGATTTTCAGTTGGTGTTTATTACAACTGCTGGAATATCAGATGATGTAATAGAAAAAGCGTATGAAAATAATATTGTTTGCATAGATGGTCAAAAGCTCATTGACTGGTTATATGATAATGTAAATAAATTATCTGAACAGACAAAAGAAGCTTTACACATTATTTTTGTACCGCAAATTATAGATAAATAAATTTTTGGAGTTTGGTTATGGAACAAGTATGGGGGTTGGTGGCGCTGATTGGCGCTGCACAGATTTTAAATTCGGTAAAACAGTTAAAAAACAGCCGCCGGGAAATGTTTAACGGCGGCGGAACGTATACTTTATTTTTGTTTTCCAATCTGTTAAATATTTTAAGCATGCTTGTGGTTATTTACGGCGTGTTTTTTAACAGCGGCGTTATTTTACCGGCATTTACTTTGTGGATTTTTAACTGGCATTTATTTACCTATTATGCCGCAAAGATAAATAAAAATACAGGCCGCACTATGATTATTGCCATGCGCGTAATTACCGGGCTGCTGTTGTTGGGCTGCGTGTATATTTTGGCATTATAAACGTAATGAAATGGATTTGCAAACAGCATTTGTTTGTGTAGAACTTATTTAAACATAACGCAAATAAAAAGCAATTACCGTCCCAAAAATGGGGCAGTAATTGCTTTTTTATTATTTATTTTCAGTTGTCAGTTTTTCAAGTACGCCGTCAAGCCATGCGCCGTTAAAGCTTTCTATCGTGCCTGCGTCACAGGCGGCTGCAAGTGCCGGGTCAATCGGCATGCGGGCAACGGTTTCAACACCGTGCTTTTGGGCAATTTCGTCAATGTGGCTTTCGCCGAAAATATGTATTTCCTTTCCGCAGTCGGGGCAGGTAATGTAGCTCATGTTTTCAACCAGTGCCAGTACCGGCACATCCATTATTTTAGCCATATTAACGGCTTTTTCAACAATCATGCCTACAAGTTCCTGAGGCGAGGCAACTATAACAATGCCGTCCACGGGAATGGACTGGAATACCGTCAGCGCCACGTCGCCGGTGCCGGGAGGCATATCAATAAACATGTAGTCAACGTCGCCCCAGATTACGTCCGTCCAAAACTGTTTAACGGCGCCGGAAATCAGCGGGCCGCGCCATACAACCGGGTCGGTTTCGTTTTTCATCAGCAGGTTAAGCGACATAACGCTTGTGCCTGCCGCGGTTTTTACCGGGAACAAGCCCCATTCGCTTGCTTCGGCATGGCCGTGCAGGCCAAAGGCCTTGGGGATGGAAGGGCCTGTGATATCGGCATCCATAATTGCTGTTTTATAGCCTTTGCGCTGGGACAGTACTGCCAGAAGCGAGGTTACGAGCGATTTGCCGACGCCGCCTTTGCCGCTGACTACGCCAATTACTTTTTTTATGTGGCTCATTTCGTTAGGTTTTTCCAAAAAACTTTCTTTTGTACGTTCGCTGCAATTTTCGGTGCAGCCTTCGCAGTTATGCGAGCAGTTTTCAACCATTTGCTTTGCCTCCTGTTGTCTGGCAGTGCTTTGCTGCCGTTTGCATTGCGGTGCTTATAAATTTCAGCATAGCACCGTAAGCGGCATCTGTCAATATTTGCGGCATGGAAAGTATTTGCCTGAATTTTATTCGCCTATACGGCACAGGCGGCAGCTTTTATTTTTGCTGTATATTATATATAGGAAGGAAGTTGCACTTTAAAAAATTTTTCTGAAAATTTGCCGAAATATTATTGACTTAGTAGGAATTTATCCAGTAAAATAGTGGTGCGCAGCTTTATTTAATATTAATTTTCAGTTTGAGTTATATTAATTACAGGCGCAGTCTTATTTTACAGGAGGATTACGCTATGGTTAAAAATTTCTGGGGAGCCTTAACGGCGTTTGCGGCGGCGCTTCTTTTGCCGCAGCCTGCTTTTGCGGCCGGGCTTAACGGCGCGGAACTTTCTATCGGCTGGGTGCTGCCGTTTGCGGGCATACTTTTATGCATTGCCATCTGCCCTTTGGCGGTGCCGCATTTCTGGCACGGCAATTACGGCAAGGTAGCAGTGTTTTGGGCGCTGGCAACAGCTGTGCCGCTGTTTGTAATTTACGGCGGCGGTGTTGCGGCAGGCAGTGTGGCGCATGCGCTTATCGGTGATTACATCCCCTTTATTATTTTTGTAGGTTCGCTGTACACGGTGGCGGGCGGCATCCATATCCGCAGCAGCTTTACCGGCACGCCGCTTACCAACACCTGTTTTTTGGCGCTTGGCGCAGTACTTGCCAACATTATGGGCACAACGGGCGCGGCAATGCTCTTAATCCGTCCGCTTATTGCGGCTAACGAGCGCCGCCGTTATGTAATGCACACTTTTGTATTTTTTATTTTTATTGTTGCCAACATTGCAGGCTCGCTTACGCCGTTGGGCGACCCGCCGCTGTTTTTGGGCTTTTTGCGCGGGGTAGACTTTTTTTGGACGGCCGAGCATTTAATTTTGCCGATGCTGACGGCTGTGGGTCTTTTGCTGGCGCTGTATTTTGTGATGGACAGCGTTTTGTTCAATAAAGAAAAGGATGAGTTTTTACTTGCAGAAAGCACCTGCACCAAAGAGCCGTTTGGCGTGGAGGGCAAAATTAACTTTGCGCTTTTGGGTGTAATTATTGGCGCCGTTTTAATGGCCGGCGTGTGGGACAGCGGCATGGAATTTACCGTGCTGGGCGTGCATTTAACCGGCCAGGGCGTGCTGCGCGATGTGATTTTCCTCGCGGCGGCAGGGCTTTCGCTGGCTTTAACGCCTGCTGATGTGCGCAGCGCAAACCAGTTTACCTGGGAGCCTGTGCTTGAAGTCGGTAAGCTGTTCTTCGGCATTTTTGTTACCATTGTGCCGGTGCTTGAGATGTTAAAAGTCGGTATGGCAGGCGCGTTTGCGCCGGTGGTGGCAATGGTTACCAACGCCGACGGCACGGCCAACAACGCCATGTACTTCTGGATGACGGGCGCGCTTTCGGGCTTTCTGGACAACGCGCCGACCTACCTTGCCTTCTTTAACATGGCAGGCGGCGATGCTTCCGTACTGATGACGGAAGGCGCGCTGACGCTGATGGCTATTTCCATGGGCTCGGTATTTATGGGCGCCAACAGCTATATCGGCAATGCGCCGAACTTTATGGTGGTTGCCATTGTGCAGAACCGCGGGCTGAAAATGCCGAGCTTCTTCGGCTACCTGCTGTGGTCGGTGGGCATTTTAATCCCCATCTTTTTGCTGCTGACATGGCTGTATCTCGTGTAAGGTACACTAAAGGTATTTATGCCAAGGCATATTAATACAAAATTTAATAAGGAGGAATAAACGATGAGTTCAGACAACAATGAAACCAGGCAGGTGCAGATTTCCGTCGCCGACCCGACGCCGCTCGGATTGTTCGGACTTTCCGTGGTGACGTTTGTTGCATCCATGCAGAAGCTGGGTGTGGTCAGCGATGTTTCGTGGGTCATTCCCTGGGCGCTGGTCTGCGGTTCATTTGCTCAACTGCTCGCCGCCTATTTCGATTTTTGCCACAAGAATATTTTTGGAGCATCAATCTTCGGCGCATTCGGCTTTTTCTGGTCGGGCGTAGCGATGAGCTGGATGATTAAGGCCGGTACTTTCGGTGCGGGGCTGGCAGCGGGGGTAGACCCCAAGGCGCTGGGCTTTGCCTTTCTGGCGTACTTTATGTTTGCGTGCATCGGCACTATTGCCGCAGCGGAAGCCAACACATTTTTATTTGTGGATATGCTCCTGATTGATGTACTGCTTTTGTGCCTGGGGCTTGATACGCTTGGTATCGGCGGGCACTGGGCGCACGATGTTGCCGCTTATTCGGAACTGGCGATTTCGCTGCTTTCGATGTACGGCGCAGGCGCGGTATTTTTAAATAATTTCTTCGGGCGCGTGTTCTGGCCGCTGGGCAAACCGCTCGGAATATTTAAAAAAGGCTGATTAAAGGCCTTAAGATGGCAATATAAAAGCACTATCTGTGTTGGGTAGTGCTTTTTTGTATGCCTGGTTTATTGCAGGTTGTTGTTAAAATGTTTGTGCAGCTCGTCTTTGGCAAGCAGTTCTTCCAGCTTTTTGGCAATTTCTTCCACAATAAGGTGGCAGGGGTTTTCGTAGCCTGCAATTTGCATATCGTGCAGGGTGGCACATTGCAGTGTGCCGAACTTTTCGATAACAAAGTCCGTTAGTTCCGTTACCATGCTGTAACCATGAAAATTCTCGCTGTCCTCCTGCCCGTCCTGTGCGGTAACGAGGCCGATAATGCCAACGGCAACGGTAAAGGCGCCGCAGCACGAAAGCTGCGTTTGCATGCCGATGCCCATAATGGAGAACATTTTCCGCGTATTTTCCGGCAGGTTTAAGCCGTAATATTCGTTGCAGGCTTTAAACATAGCCTCGGCGCAGCTTAAAGTTGTGCCTACATGATATTTATTGACGAGTTCGTATAGCTGCATAACGCTTCTCCTTTATTTCATCTTTTTTACAAAACGGAAAAAGTAATCGCCGCCAACCAAATCAGGCGTTATGGTTGGGTCGGGGTGGTGCGGGTTAAAAAATTCCACGGCGCTGAAGCCGCAGCGGTTAATGTAAAAATGAATGTTGCGCTTTTCAAAATACGGTGTGCAGGTTTCCCATTCTATGGTATCGGGGTAGAGTTTTTCCAGCATCTGCCAGATGGCTATGCCGGTGCCGCGGCTTTGGGTGCCGCATTTAACGTACAGCAAATCAAGGTGGTTGTGCTGTGTTGCGGCGTTAATGTTAACAATCGCGCCGCCAATCATTTTGCCGCCGCTTACGGCTTTATAGGCTGCCGCGTCCGGCGCATTAAGCGATTTATCAATATCGGCTTCCGGCAGCACGGTGGCTGTTAAATTTTTAAATTCGGCCGCAGCCGCTTTTTGAAACGCTTCCTGCAAATCGTTCTTAAACTGCGGCAAATCGGCCGGGGTAAGCGGTAAAAGCTGTAAATCCATGGTAATCCTCCTTTATAACCGCTTGCGCAGATAAACCATATCTGTCAGCAGTACGCCGCCGTCATAGATGGGGCGGCTGTAATTATCGGTGAAAAAGTTTTTTATAATATGCGAGCGTACAAAGCCGAGCTTTTGGTAAAAAGGCACGGTGGCAGGGCTGTCGCCGGTGCCGGCCTGCAAAATTTTAAAGCGGCCTTTGTATTTTGTTTCTATAAAATTAATAAGCGCTTTGGCGTAGCCGCGGTGTTGAAACTGCGGCAGCGTGGCAAGGCTTTTTATTTCCAAAATGCCGTCGCCTTCATCTGTTACAAGGCATTCGGCCTTAACGTCACCATCTTTAAGCACATACATGGTGCCGCGCTCCAGATAGCGGTCAATCATCGCTTCTTCTTCGTCTGCCAGCAGAAGCAGCGGCAAATATTGTTTTTTGTTGCTGGCTACTTTTATGATTTGCATTTGCTTTCCTTCTTTTGCAAATAGGCTTGTAAATCTTTTATAAAAAGTTTTTGCTGCCTGCGCAGATAAAATTTTAATATTGGTTTTAAGTAAAATTTTTTAGCGGCAATTTCTTCGGTAAAGTGTACAAGGGTAGAAGTTCCCTGTTCAACAAAAATTCCGCGCCAGCGGCCGCTGATGCTGCTGTTTTCAAGTGTAAATTCCCAACAGGAATACGGTTTAAAAACAGTTGTTGTAAAATGGGTGGGCAGACCGTTTTTGGCATATTCGGTGAACTGGTACTTGTTTAATACCTCGGTATGGCTTAAATCACTGCGCCAGTGGTAGTTTTTAATGTCGGTAACAGCTGTCCATACGGTTTTTATGTTGTAGGGTAAAGTTGCCTGTATTTGTGAAATAATCATAATTAATCCTTTATATAAGGCATAACAATGCTGGCAAGTATTAAAACAAGCCCTAAAACGTCAAGCGTGCCGAAGGGTTCGCCTAATACAGTTACGCCTAAAAGTGCGGCTATGGCAGGGCTTACAGCGCAGAACAATCCCGCACGGGCGGCGCTGACATGGCTTTGCGCCATGGGCTGCAAGGTAAAGCCAAAGCCGGTGCATACTATTATAAGCATGGCAAGCATCAGCCATTGCGAGCCGGACTGCGGCAGCTGCGGCGTTTCCGTAAGCAGCATGGCCAAAAACGAAAGCAAGCCCATAGTGCCAATCTGTACTATGCCTATGCCAAGCGTGGCGGTGCTGCCATGCGAAAGGCGCTCTGTTATAATTATTGCCGCCGCATAACAAAGGCCTGCTGCAAGCCCCCAGGTAAAGCCGCCGCTTAACTCTCCCTGGCCCAGTGCCAGAAGCACAACGCCAAGCATGGCCATGCCGGTGCTGATTACTGTAAGTTTACCGGGCAGTTTTTTATATAAAAGAATTTCAAGCAGCGGCACAAAAATAATGGCGCAGTTTTCCAAGAGTGATACAAGCGACGATGCCGCCTGCGTCAGGGCAATCATCTCGCACGCCATGGTAATAAAAAAGGCTGTGCCAATAACTGTGCCCGCAAATAAATCGCGCGCGGCGAGGCTGCGCACTGCTTTATTAAAAATAAGAGCCAGAAGCACAAAGGCAATTATAAAACGTACTGCCAAAAGGTTAAAAGGCGCAAGGCTTTCCAAAATCATTTTACTGAAAATAAAGCTTGTTGCCCTTGCGGCGATAACGGCTATTAAAAGCAGTTCGTAGCTGCGGGCGGAACCTGTTTGCTGCGGCATGTTAAAATCCTCTTAATTTTAAAGGTTAGTTTGAGTTTATTATAGCATAAGGCGCGTTTTTGCGCTTGAGATTATCTGCCGCATGGCAAGACGCATTGAATTTGTTTTTGATGAAAGAAATACGGCAAACTGTTAAAAATATTACAAAATATCTTTGGCTTAATAAAATATGCCTTTTATAAAAATTTTTTGTATAAAATTGCAGGCAAAAGGGCTATAATAGAGCTATGATTTTATTTTGCTTTGGGGGAGATATAATGGATAAAAACTTGCCGGTAGGCGTTATTGATTCCGGCGTGGGCGGGTTGAGCGTGCTGAAAGTTTTGCAGCAGGCACTGCCGCACGAGGATTTTTTATATATCGGCGATACGGCGCGCACGCCTTACGGGCAGCGCCCGGAAAAGGAAATTCGCGCCATGGTGCATGACCTGACGGATTATCTTGACAACGCGGGCATTAAACTTTTGGTTGTGGCCTGCAACACCATTACCGTTTTGGGAACGGAAAGCATCAGAAACGGTTATGCGTTTGACGTTGTCGGCATGAGCAAGGGCGCGGAACTGGCGCTTGGCGTAACCAAAAACAAAAAAATCGGCGTAATGGCCACGCCTTTTACCGTGGCAAGCGGTGCGCACAAGGCTGCCGTTAACGCGCTTGACGCGGACGCGGAAGTTTTTGCGCAGGGCTGCCCCGATTTTGTGCCGCTGATTGAGCAGGGCGTTTTCAGCGGGGCGGCAATTGAAGACGCCGTTGCGAGGTATTCTGCGCCGCTGAAGGAGGCCGGTGTGGATACGGTGCTTTTATCCTGCACGCATTACCCGTTTATCCGTGCGGAAATTGAAAAAGGCTTCGGCGAAGGCGTTACGGTTTTAGACCCGGCGGAAGCAACCGCCTTGCAGGCAAGAATTTTTCTGGAACGCGCAGGGCTTTTAAAAATGCAGGGCACGGGGCGCAGCAGGGTTTGCTTTACGGCCGAGTTAAACCGCGGCAAAGCCATTGCGGAACGGATGCTTGATATGGAAAGAAGCAGATTTGAAGAAATAAGCCTGCTGTAAAGCTGATTGTATACATAAGCTATATGCAGGATTTTATAAAATTTTGTCTAAATATATACCAGTATTGTTATTAATACGCTGGTTTAATAAATTTGTGGGGAGTGGTTTTAATGTTTAAGCGCAATAATCTGGCTGCACTGGCTGCATTCAGCGCCATGATGCTGCCGCAGCCCGCATTTGCGGCGGGGCTTAACGGCGGCGAACTGTCATTTGTGTGGGCCGTGCCCTTTATAGGCGTGCTTTTATGTATTGCAATCTGTCCGTTGGTTGTGCCAAATTTCTGGCATCATCATTTTGGCAAGGTAGCAGTTTTCTGGGCTCTGGCGTGTGCCGTGCCGATGTTCATTTCCTACGGCGGCGGTGTGGCGGTTAACTCCATCGCACATGCGCTTATTGCCGATTATATTCCGTTTATTATTTTCGTCGGCTCGCTGTATACGGTTGCGGGCGGCATTCATATCCGTTCAAGCTTTATCGGGCGCCCGGCGGTTAATACTGCGTTTCTGGCACTGGGCGCTGTATGTGCCAACATCATGGGCACCACCGGCGCGGCCATGCTGTTAATCCGTCCGCTTATTGCGGCTAATGCGCACAGGCGTTACGATATGCACACTTTTGTGTTCTTCATTTTTATTGTGGCAAACATTGCCGGCTCGCTTACGCCTTTGGGCGACCCGCCGCTGTTTTTGGGCTTTTTGCGCGGGGTTGAGTTCTTCTGGACTACCGAGCATTTAATTGTGCCGATGGCAACGGCAGTAGGTCTTTTGCTCCTCATTTATTTTATTGCCGATACCATTCTCTTTAATAAAGAAAAAGAAGAATTCCTTGAAAAAGAATCCCACTATCCGAAAGAACCGTTCGGCATCGATGGTAAAATTAACTTTTTGCTGCTCGCCGTTATTGTAAGCGCTGTTTTAATGGCAGGCATCTGGCATTCCGGCGTTGAGTTTTCCGTGCTGGGCGTGCATTTAAGCGGCGAAGGCGTGCTGCGCGACGTTATTTTCCTTATCGCCGCAGGTTTGTCGCTTAAATTAACAAGCAAAGAAGTGCGCGAAGCAAACCAGTTTGGCTGGGACCCGATTTTGGAAGTAGGCAAATTGTTCTTTGGCATTTTTGTTACCATTGTGCCGGTGCTTGAAATGCTGCGTGCAGGGCTTGACGGTGCTTTTGCCCCGGTTGTTGCGCTTGTTACCAACCCCGACGGCAGTGCCAACAACGCCATGTACTTCTGGATGACCGGCGCGCTTTCCAGCTTCCTCGATAACGCTCCTACCTACCTTGCATTCTTTAATATGGCAGGCGGCGAAGCCCAGGTGCTGATGACGGAAGGTGCCAAAACCTTAATGGCTATTTCCATGGGCGCGGTATTTATGGGTGCCAACAGCTATATCGGCAACGCGCCTAACTTTATGGTGCTTTCCATTGTGCAGGAACGTGGGCTGAAAATGCCTACCTTCTTCGGCTACCTGTTATGGTCCGGCTGCATTTTAATCCCAACCTTCCTGCTGCTTACCTGGCTGTATCTTTTGTAATAAAGCATTATTAACGGCATAACAAACTGCACCGCAAGGGTTATGGCAAGTAACTTTTGCAGTGCAGTTTTTGTAATTTGGCACAATTTGCTTTATAATATAGTTAAGAGAGTTAAGGAGATTAAACTTGTCATTTAAAAGCGGCGTCATATTAATTCTGCTGTCGGCAGCGGCCTGGGGGCTGGGCGGCGTATGCGGGCAGTTTTTGTACCAGTTTCACAGCGTTACGGCACCGTGGCTTATTGCGGTGCGGCAGGTGCTGGCAGGGTTCATTTTTTTAGGTTATCTGCTTTTGCGCGGCGAAAATATTTTCCGCATTTTTGCGGATAAGCGCGATACTAAAGACCAGCTCGCTTTCAGCTTTTTGGGGCTTTTGGGCGCGCAGTTCGGTTTTTACTACACCATTTCGCTGTGCAATGCGGCAACGGCAACGGTGCTGCAATACACTTCGCCGGTGTTTGTTATGCTGTGGATGAGTTTTAAAAGCCGCCGCCTGCCGGAAGGGCGCGAATTTTTAGGCATTATTTTTGCACTTGTGGGCGTGTTTTTAATATCTACCCACGGCGATATCAATAATGTTGTGCTGTCGCCGGAGGCTTTGGTAATCGGGCTGATATCGGCCGTATCGCTGGCATTTTATACGGTACAGCCCATGCGCCTTCTGCAAAAATTCAGCACCACGCTGGTGGTTGGCTGGGGGCAGCTTCTTTCGGGCACACTTTTGTGCTTTTTTGTAAACCCGTTTGAACCTACCGGCAGCTGGGATACCGGCGCGGTAATTGCCTTTATTTATCTTGTTATAGGCGCTACGGTTTTAAGCTATTCGCTGTTTTTGGTGGGGCTTAAAGTTGTAGGCTCTACCAAAGCAAGCCTCATCAGCTGCGCAGAGCCGCTGGCGTCAATTATAGCCGTTGTGCTGTGGCTTAAAACTCCGCTTACGGCGGTAGATTTAATCGGTATGGCCTGCATCATTATTACCGTTATACTGCTTTCTATACCTAAAAAATAAAATATTACAACAAATTTATAAATTTATTAATTTAACCATTGCCTAATGGTAAATATTAGGGTATAATGTAATAAGCTTTAAGAATTACTATTTTACTTAAATTTAAACCACATGTTTATCCTGATAGAAGGTACGTGTCGGAATTAAATACAAAGGAGTTGGGAATATGGATATCAATTACAAAGCGATTGGGGTAAGAATTAAAGCTGCGCGTGCACGTAAAGGCGTTACTCAGGGCTACATCGCCAATCTCATTGGTCTGTCCACCCCTCATATCAGCAACATTGAAACCGGCAATACCAAACTGGGATTACCGACCATTATTCATTTGGCTAATGTACTTGATGTATCGGTGGATGAACTTTTGTGCGATAACATTAAACGCAGCGAAAAAATCTTCCAGAATGAACTGGCTGACCTTTTGAAAGACTGCTCTGCCCAGGAACTGCATTTTATTACCGAACTTATAAAAGTAGTTAAAAAGAACGGCTATGCAGGCGAACCGAAACGCCGTGGCCGCAAACCAAAAAAACTGGTTGAAGCAGAAAAAGCTGCCGAATAATTTAAAATACTGCTTGCCAATTAAGCAGTGTTTATATTATAATATTGCCGTTAAGCCATCATAGCTCAGCTGGTAGAGCATCTCATTCGTAATGAGAGGGTCGCAGGTTCGAATCCTGTTGATGGCTCCAATAAAAAATTAAGGCGTGGATTTTATCCGCGCCTGTTTTATTTTTATAGGTAAAAATTGCAGAATATTATATCTGGCAAATCCTTTTGAAAAACACTTTACGCGAAATTAAAAGTACAAATATTTTCTTTTTATTTTTTTGACAAAAATGTGAAATGGTGTTACATTATAAGTGAAAACAGGAGTTGTCCTGTTGGGGGATTAAAAGCGCTGTACCTTTTAAAGGAGGCATTTACTATGAAAAAGATTTTTGTTGCAATTGACGGCAGTGAACACGCATGGAAAGCACTTGATTACGCAGCAGAACTTGCAAAAGGCATGAAATGCAGCCTGTTTGTTTATACGGCTTTAAAACCCAGCGACAGCGGAGCTTTGCTTGCCATGTATGATATGGACGACCCGATGCTGGCAACGGAAGTTTCCGGCCTGGATGATTTGGGCGACAAACTTTTGGCTCAGGCTAAAGAACGTATCGGCGGTTCCGTTGAAGCAGAATATGAATACCAGGTTGGCTATCCGCCTGAAATGATTTTGAGCGCAGCTGAAAAATCTGGTGCCGGTATGATTGTTATGGGCTCCAGAGGCCTTTCCGGCATTAAAGAACTGCTGCTTGGCAGTGTAAGCAACCATATTGTACACTATGCTAAAGTGCCGGTAGTAATTGTAAAATAAATTTTGCTGCGCCGTAATAAAACGTAAAACTATTGCTGCCTTATAAAACATGGGCATAAAAACCGGGAGATATTGCTCCCGGTTTTTAATTTTGCATGAGCGCAGATGAAAAACATATTAAAAACATATTAATGAAGTAAAGTACAGATTTTGCTCTATATAGCAGTAAGGAAGCGGTTAATTCAGCATAAGTAAATTTTTTAATACACTGCATAATTGCACCTTAAATTTAACAGTGGTATAATAAAATATCTGTAAGATGAATTTGAAATAACTGAAATATAAGGAGCGTTTATATGGTAAGCATTTGTGACCGTGTACGTTATGTAGAAACTGATATGATGGGCGTTGTGCATCACAGTAACTACTTCCGCTGGTTTGAGATGGGGCGTGTGGCTTGGCTGCGCGCTGCCGGTGTGGAGCTGTGGGAGCTGATGAACGCCAACATAATATTCCCTATTACTCATGTAGAAGCCAATTATAAAGAATCGGCGCTGTATGATGACGAAATTGAAATTTGCGCAGAAATGACCGCTTTCAGCCGCGCAAAAATGGATTTTACTTACCGCATCGTCCGCAAAAAAGACGGCGCACTGCTGGCAGAAGGCTGCTCGCGCAATGTGTTTACCGATAACAACGGGCATATTATCCGCCTTAGCGGCGATTTTTATGACAGAATTAATGCTTTTTACCAAAAAGAGCAGGCAGAGGAGAAACACTGATGGAAGCAAAATATGAAATTATACCGGTGCCGACCCGTATTTTGACGCACCACGATAATATAGTTGACGCCATTTTGGAATACGGCAAAGACAAAATAGGCCCGCATGACATTGTGTGCGCGGCAGAAAGCGTTGTTGCCATTACGCAGGACGGCGCCAAACGCTGCGAAGATTTTAAACCGGGCTTTTTAGCCAAAACTCTGTGCCATTTGTTCCCTGCAAAAGGCAGCATCAGCGGCTGGTACAGCATGCAGGCTCTTTTGGATGCCGAAGGAGCAATGAAAGTAATTATTGCCGTTATCTGTGGTTTTGCCGCCAAATGTGTTGGCAAACGCGGCGTGTTCTACCAGATGGCGGGCTACCAGGCACGCCTGATTGATGATGTTACCGGCACCATGCCGCCGTACGACAAGCACATTGTTTACGGCCCGTTTGAACCTCATAAAGTAAGCGAAAGCATTAAAAAAGCCACCGGTGCTTACGGTGCAACCATTGCCGATGTTAATGACCTTAAGCGTGCCGCGGTGCTTGGCTGGAGCGAAGGCGTTGACCCTGACAAGGTTGCCAGAATTTTAATTGATAACCCGTTCGGCAACGGCAGCCAGAAAACACCTGTTGTTATTATTAAAAATTACGCCAAATAAGGAGGGCTTGAGATGCTGTTTATAATTGAAATTATCGCCGGGCTTTTCCTGCTGGGCGTAGTGGCTGTGGCAGTATTTATTATGATGCAGCCCAAACACAGATTTGTATTTGATGTTAAAAACCGCACCAAAGCGGAACTTACGGATAAAACCGATAATAAACTTTGCTTCAGCGTTGACGTGCCGTTTACCAACGAAGGCGGCGACGAAGGGCTTGTGCTTGACGCTTTTGTGCGTATTTACCTGCCGCAGGAGCAGTACGACAAAGCACTGGTGCGCGGCAAAATTAATTTAAAAGATGTACCGCGCGACGACGATTATTTTGAAGCGCTGGTAATGCCCAAGGGCGGCAATAAAACCATGACTGCCAAATTTGAGCTTACGCCCATGCACGGCGCAAACCTTAAAGAAGCCGTAAACGGCCTGCCTGATTTTGACGTTGCCATGTTCTGGGAATGCCGTGGGCGCGAAAACCTGTACACCGTTAAAAAGTTTATAACCATCAGTGCGGACGAAGTAAAAGCGCTGCTGAAATAATCAAAGCCCTGCCTTTTGGCGGGGCTTTAGTGTTTACCAGGGGCTTTTTTGCCGTTATAATAAAGGTATAACGGCGTTAAAACACAAAAACGGCAGCTTCGTAAAAGCAAATGCCGTTAAAAACGGAAAATTAAGGTTTATTTCAGTTTATTTTAAGATTATATGGTTATAGTGCTTATAAAAAGCAGGTGATATATAATGAAAATTTTACTGGCCGAAGACGATTTGCGCCTCGGAAAAATGCTGAAAACAATTTTAAGCAAAAACGGCATCAATGTAAAATGGGTTACAAACGGCGAATCGGCATACGATGAATGTTATGCCGACGGTTATGACGTTTTGGTGCTGGACTGGATGATGCCCGGCATGAGCGGCATAAAACTGTGCAGTGTTTTGCGCAGCGAAGATTATCAGGGCAAAATTTTAATGCTTACCGCACGCGACAGTTTGGACGACAAGGTAAACGGGCTTAACGCCGGTGCGGATGATTATCTGGTTAAGCCTTTTGCCGTTGCCGAACTTCTGGCGCGTTTAAATGCGCTGGTACGCCGCCAGGGCAGCTACATGGAAGAAAATGTTGAGTACAAGGGCTTTGTTTTAAACAGCGGCGATTACACAATCGGCTACGGCGGCAGCAAAGTGCAGCTGCGCCCGCGCGAATTTAAGCTGATAGAACTGCTTTTGCGCAACGCAGGCAAAATAATTCCGCGTGACGTAATTTTGGAACGTGTCTGGGGCATTGAAAGCGATATTACCGAAAACAACCTTGATGTGCACATCGGCGCGTTAAGGCGCAAGCTTAAGGAAATAAAGGGCGAAACACTTATAAAAACCATCCGCGGCGTTGGGTATCTGGCAGAGGCAGACGATAATGTTCGATAAATTAAAAAAACGCCTGACTCTTATTTATACAGGCATTTTCAGTTTAATAATGGTGTTTGTCGTTGCAGTAACGGTGGCTATCGGCTGTATTTCCGTTTTAAGAACGGAAAAGGACATGCTTATTGCCGATATTTACGACGAATGGCGCGAATGGATTGGCAGCGGCGAACTGCCGGTAGACCCGGCGCTTGTAAAAAAGGGCGAAATGATGTCGCTGATGTATGACGCTGACGGCAATATAATTGTTGACCAGATGGCGGACAGCCCTTACGCAGCGGCATTAACTGCAATCCGTGCCTCGTGGCCAGAGCCCGAGAACGAAACGGAGCTGCTGTATTTCAGGGATAAAAAGGGTACTTTACACTTCTTTTTGGCAGGCGGCTGTACTTTTTGGGAAAACGGGCAGATTCAGGCACGCCTGTACACCTTTTTAAATTTGGAAGATTATTACGGCATGGCCGTGGACGGCATGTATTTTTTGTTTTTGCTGTGTGCGGTGTGCATTATGCTGGCGGCAGGCGGCGGCTATTACATGGCTGCCAAAAACATTAAGCCGCTGGAAATTTTATTTGCGCGCGAGCATGAATTTGCTGCCGATGCTTCGCATGAACTGCGCACGCCGCTTACGGTGCTGAGCCTTGGCGTGGAGAGTTTGCAGAATGACGACGAAAGCAAGCTGAGCGGCTTTGCGCAGGAGGTTCTGCGCGATATGCAGCACGAAACAAAGTATATGTCGAGGCTTATTGAAGCGCTATTGACTTTGGCGCGCGGCGACGAAGAAAATACGCCGCTGGCCCGTGCCAAGGTAGATTTAACGGAGGTTGCCGTTAAGGTATGCAATAAAATGCGACCGCTGGCAGCCAAAAAAGGGCTGGGGCTGGAATATGCTGCCGGTGACGCGCCGCAGGTGTTCATACTTGGCGATAAGAATAAAATGGAGCAGCTGCTTATAATTTTTATCGACAATGCCATTAAGTATTCGGAAAGCGGCACAATCACGGTTACGGTTGACGCCGATTCCATGCACGCCGTTATAAAAGTAATGGATGAAGGCATAGGCATCAGCGAAAGTGATGCGCAGAAAATTTTTGAACGCTTTTACCGCGTCGATAAGGCACGTTCGCGCGCGGCAGGCGGTTTTGGGCTTGGGCTTAACATTGCCCGCATAATTGTGGTGCGCCACGGCGGAACGGTAAGCGTTAAACCGTGCAGCCCGCACGGAAGCATTTTTACGGTACGTTTGCCGTTGTACCGCTGAAATTTAAGATTGGTTTCATATAACTAACTCCCTGTTTCAGTTTTGTTTAATTGGCTTTAAGTACAATTAAGACAAGCTGAAGTTAGGGAGTTGATTTTTTATGAGACGTTATGGATGGTGGTTATTTTGGGGCATGGCGGCGCTGCTTTTGTTTTTTGGCAACGGGCAGCTGTGGATTACCGATTCCGTGGAATCAAACTATGCGCTGACGGCCAAAGAAATGGTTTTGAGCGGCGATTGGATTTCACCGCAGATTTACGGCAATTACTGGTATGACAAGCCGGTATTTTTTTACTGGCTTACGGCGGCAGGCTTTAAAATTTTTGGCTTTAACGAATTTGCCGCACGCTTTTTCCCTGCGCTGTTCGGCATGGCAGGGCTTGGGCTGCTGGTTTACGCCGCCAAAAAACTTTACGGCGAGAAAACTGCGTTCTGGAGCGGCGTTATTTTAATGACCAGCACGGAGTTTTTCCTTATCAGCAAATCGGTTATTACCGACAGCACGCTGTTTTTCTTTTTCAGCATGGCGCTGGTGTTTTTTTACCTTGGGTACAGCACGCAGCAGAAAAATTACTATTACGGCATGTATATAGGCATGGCGCTGGCAACCTTAACCAAAGGGCCGATAGGCTTTTTGCTGCCGGGCCTTATTATGGTGCTGTTTCTGGTTTTTACCCGCGGCTGGCGCGAAATTAAAAACATGAAGGTTTTCAGCGGCGGGCTGCTGTTCTTTTTAATTGCCGCACCATGGTATGTGGCCATGTATAACCTGCACGGCAGCGCGTTTATAGACCAGTTCTTCGGCACGCATAATTTTTTGCGCGCCACTGTTTCCGAACATCCGCGCGATAATGTGTTTTACTATTATACTCTGGTGCTGCTTCTGGCACTCTTTCCGTGGAGCGGGCTGTTGCCGCGCTTTTTGTGGCGCACCCTGCGGGAAGACGGCAAATGGCGCAGGCCGGATGAAAAAACGGGTTTTCTGCTCATCTGGGCGGCAACGGTGTTCTTTTTCTTCCAGAACATGGCAACCAAGTATTTAACTTATACCTACCCAATGCTGTTTCCGCTGGCATTGCTTTTGGGCAAATACCTGTCGGAAAAGAAATGGAACGCCGTAACGGCGGGCACTTTAATTGTGCGCGACCTTATTTACATTGCTCTGTTTGGCGGCGCGCTGTGGTGCTGGTGGAACAGTATCATCAGCATTGGCACGGTAATTTTAATCGGTGCGGCGGTGCTTGCCGTTATCGGCATCAGCTGGATAAGTATCAGCCTTGAAAACGGGCTTACGGCTGCAGGCGTTATCGCCGTAACGGCGCTTGCTTTTAACCTGCTGCTTATTAACGAAGTGGCTGTGCCGTTCAGCAGCCTGCGTTCCGATAAGGAAATTGGGCTGGAACTTGCGCAGAGCTACCGTGCGGTTGATGAAATTGGCGTGTACGGCAAATATTCCACGTCGGCAGTGTTCTATTCCGGCAAAAAAATTATTAAGCTGGTGCCCGATGAAGATCTTGCAAACTTTGCGCCTAAAGCGTACAGCTGGAAGGTAAAAAACGTAATGCCCTTTGAAGGCATTAACTCGTTCGGCAGGCGCGGCCAGCTGCTTTTGGTAAAAAAGAACGAAGCCGGCAAATTTTTAAACGGCAGTAACGGCAAATGGCTGGTAACCGGCGAAAAAGGCGGCTGGTATATTTTAAAAAGCGCCTGACAGGCAAAACTTAACATTGTTTTAATATAAATTTCAGCTTTTGCCGTTACAATAAAAGCGTAAAAAGATAACTTAATTTTGCTTGTGAATGGGGGAACAGCTATGGATAATTTTTACCGCGCCAAAAGAACTGACAACGGCAGCTGGGTTTACGGAATTTACCTGCCGCTGCTGGACGGAGCGTGCATGATTCCGGACGGCGCTGCTATCTGCGAGATGAGTAAAAAAGTGGATGGCGTTGATATAAAAGGGCATCTTATTGAAACAGTAGGCATTGAAAGAAATACGCTGGGGCTTTGCACCGGCGTGGAAGACAGCGAGGGCATGCCGGTGTTTGCCGGTGATTATGTACGGTTTAATGTACCGGTTGCCAAAAAGCAGACGGCAGACAACGCCTGCGCACATGACGTTGTGCTTATTGAAGAAACCCACGAAGGCTTCAGAGTGGCTGCGGACGGCATTTTTACCATTAACGCCGTGCAGTTTTTGGATAACCTGCGCGCCAACGGCAACGGCTTTACGGTTATCGGCAATATTTACGATAACCCGGAATTTGCCGAAGCGGCGCGCCACAATATAGCTTAAATTACAGGCGGGTGCGTTTTTCGGCGCACCTGCTTTTTGTTTTGGGGCGGATATTATGTGGATTTTATTTGCGGCGGCATCGGCATTGTTTGCCGGGCTTTCTGCCATTTTTGGCAAATATGGTGTGCAGGGCGCCGATTCGGATATTGCAACGGCTGTGCGGACAATAATTGTGCTTGTTTTTGCGTGGCTGTTGGTTTTTATAACCGGTGCGCAAAGCGGCATTGGCGGTATAAGCTGCCGCACCTGGCTGTTTTTGCTGCTTTCGGGGCTTGCAACCGGGGCTTAGTGGCTGTGCTATTTTAAGGCGCTGCAAAAGGGCGACGTTAACAAAGTGGTGCCGGTTGATAAGTGCAGCACCGTTTTAACCATTGTGCTGGCGGCGCTTTGCTTTAATGAACCATTTACTTTAATTACGGCAGCGGCAGTGGTTTTAACCGGTGTCGGCACGCTGCTGATGATAGAAAAAAAGCGGGCTGCAAAAAGCGCGCCTCAAAATAAAAGCTGGCTTCTTTACGCCGCAGGTTCGGCAATTTTTGCCAGCTTAACCGCAATTTTAGGCAAAATAGGCATCGAAAACATCAATTCCAACCTCGGTACTGCTATCCGCACGGCGGTGGTGCTTGTAATGGCGTGGGGCATGGTTGCCGTAACGGGCAAGCGCAAACTGCTGGGGCAGATAAAAGCAAAAGAAATGGTTTTTATTTGTCTTTCGGGCCTTGCAACCGGTGCTTCGTGGCTTTGTTACTACCATGCTTTGCAAAACGGGCTGGTATCGGTAGTTGTAGCGGTAGATAAATTAAGCGTGCTGGTAACAATAGCTTTTGCGTGGATTGTTTTTGGCGAAAAACTGACGCTGCGCAGCATGGCGGGGCTGGTGTGCATAGTGGTTGGCACACTGCTGCTGGTGCTGCCGTCCGCTTAACATAAAATACATACAGGCATAAATAAAAGAGGGCATATCCTTTGCGGTATACCCTCTTTTTGCTGTGTATTTATTTGTTTTTTGCCAAATCGGTATCGCTGTCCAAAATTATGGTAACAGGCCCGTCGTTGTGTATTTCTACCAGCATTTCCGCACCAAATTCGCCGGTTTGTACGTTTACGCCTTTAGCGGCGGTAATAGCGTTGAATTCATCATACAGGCGGGAGGCAAGCCCCGGTTCTGCGGCGCCGCTGAAACTGGGGCGCCTGCCGTGGCGGCAGGAAGCGTACAGCGTGAACTGAGATATGGAAAGCACGCTGCCGCCTACATCCAGCAAACTTAAATTCATTTTGCCCGCGTCATCTTCAAAAACACGCAGGTTCAGCATTTTGTCTGCCATGGGCGCCAAAACGCTGCTGTCATCATTCGGGCCAAAGCCCACAAGTGCAACAAAGCCGCAGCCAATGCTGCCTTTAATTTTTCCGTCAATGGCAACACTGCCTTTTTTAACTCGCTGTAAAACTAATTTCATTATCAATCTGCGGCGATGCCGCTAACCTCCTATGCGTTGCATTTAGTAACAAAATCGCGCACTAATGCGTTAAATTTAGCTGCTTCTTCATAAAACAGCATATGACCGCTTTCCGTAAAGGCTTCAAAGCTGCCGTAAGGAAGCTGAGCTGCAATGTGCTGCCCCTGTTTAATGCCTGCGGTAAATACCGGGCCGTCGGCGTTCATAACAATTACGGGCACGTCAATGGTGGGCAGCACGCCCGTAAAATCGCTGGAAAGGTAATCCGAATAAATTGCTGCCGAAATCCATGGCGGCAGTTTTCTGAATTCCTCAATTACCCAGTCTGTTCCGGCAGGGCGTTTGCCGTCTTTAAAAATATTGTTGGCGAAGGTTTCAAAATATGCTTCGCGGTCATAAGCAAGGCGCTGGGCAATAACGTTAAAACCGTCCATATTGTAGCCGTGCAGTCCCTGCGTATTCCACGGTTCGGGGCTGAAGGGGAACGGCGTCATGTCAATCAGGCCAAGGCCTTTAATCTGTTCCTGCCCGAACTGGTCAAAATACGAAAGCACAATCGGCCCGCCCATGGACCAGCCCATAACAACGGCGTCTTTTAAATCGAGGTAGTTAATTAAGTCATAAACATCACAGGCAAACTGTTTAATGGTAATGCCGTGCAGCCCTTTGGAGGAGTTGCCGTGCCCGCGCAGGTCAAGCGTAACAACGGTAAAATCCCTGGCAAGTTCATCCACGTTGCGCTGCCAGAAAACGTGCGAGCACTGCCAGCCGTGAATTAATACCAGCGGGCGCCCTGTGCCGCGCACTTCGTAATACAAATGGGCACTGTCGGCCGTATTAAAATAACCCTGTTTCATAATTACACCTCACAATCGTAAAAATTATTGCTGCTGTAATACTTCGCCGTGCGCAGCAAAAAGCCTGCCGCCGCTGCGGATAAAAATTTTGCCTGCAAACAAAAAGGCATGGACGCAAAATCCATGCCTGAATTTTTAACTTGCTGTATTAATGTACCAATTTAACGCCGGTGCGTGCTTCAATATCTTTTTCGCCCTTATCTACAAGGAAGGAAACTACAGCGTCGCCGGTGATGTTAACGCAGGTACGCGGCATATCAAGGATACGGTCGATACCGGCGATAAGGGCAGATCCTTCAAGCGGCAGGCCAACGGCGGTTAAAATCATGGTAAGCATGATAAACCCTGCGCCCGGTACGCCTGCGGTGCCGATAGAGGCCAGTGTGCCGGTAAGCACGATGGTAAGCATTTGGGCAGAGTTAAGGTCTACGCCGTAAAGCTGAGCAACAAACAAAGCGCATACGCCCTGGTAAACTGCGGTGCCGTCCATATTAATGGTTGCGCCGAGCGGCAGCACAAAACTGGAAACTTCTTTGGAAACGCCCATTTTCTGCACGCAGGCAAGGTTTACCGGTAAAGTGCCGTTGGACGAGCAGCTGGTAAAAGCAAGCAGCTGCGCCGGTGCAAGGCCTTTAAAGAATTTAAGCGGGCTGAATTTGCCGATAACTTTCAGCATGCCGCCATACACAAATACAGCGTGCAAAAAGCAGCCAAGGTAAACTGCAACGATAACTTTTAACAGCGGCAGCAGCACGGCCGGACCGTTGGAAGCAACTACCGGGGTAATCAGGCCAAATACGCCAATGGGGGCAAAATCCATAATAATGCCTACAATTTTGTAGGATACTTCGGCAAGGCCGTTAATGGTGTTTTTAAAAGTATCGGCAGGTTCGCCAACCATGGAAATGCCAAGACCGAGGAACAGTGCAAAAACTATAATTTGCAGCATATCTGCCTTCAGCATGGATTCTATCGGGTTGGTGGGGAAAATATTAACAATAACCTGCATTAAAGGCGGTGCGTCTTTGGCGGAGGCAACAAGCCCTTCAGCGGGCAGGTTCATGCCTGCGCCCGGCTCAATTACACTGCCCAAAATAAGACCCAGCACAATGGCAAACGCCGTTGTTACAAGGTAGTAAATAACGGTTTTCATACCGATGCGGCGGATTTTTTTAATATCGCCCAGGCTGCACATGCCCATAACGAGCGAAGCAAAAACCATCGGCACGATTGTCATTTTAATCATGTTCATAAAAATAGCGCCGAAGGGGGCAATCCACGTTTTGGCAAATTCGGCCCCGTCTGCGCCAAGCAGCAGCCCGGCAACAACGCCAAGCACCAGTGCTGCCATAATTCTTGTTGATAACTTCATTATAAAGCCTCCTAAATATGTAAAAAATATATTATAACAAATTTGTATTATATCAAAAAAATAATAAAGTTTATATTTTTACTGAAGATGGAGGAGTCCGGTTGAATAATATCACTTTTGAGCAAGAAACAGATTACAATGATTTGTTTTTGATGCCGGAAGCCATAGCTTCTCCTATGGCGCTGGAAACTTCTTTTAACAATATGTT
>ERZ773130.183-NODE-183-length-82228-cov-5.894588_pt1 | contig 82228 bp, 99 predicted proteins | sample MGYA00511919_ERZ773130 | MGnify/ENA primary metagenome ERZ773130 (study PRJEB29015, sample SAMEA2737851) | human gut metagenome | biome: human gut; feature: human-associated habitat; material: faeces | place: China | collected 2012 ...
CGGTGCTGCTGGTGGGAGACATCGACCGCGGCGGCGTGTTCGCCCAGCTCTACGGTACGGTGGCGCTGCAAAGCGAAGAGGACAAAAAGCGCATCAAGGGCATCGTTGTCAACAAATTCCGCGGCGACCGCGCCATTCTGGAGCCGGGGCTTAAAATGCTCGAGCAGCTCTGCGGTGTTCCCGTGGCGGGCGTTGTGCCGTACCTCTCTGTGGATATTGACGATGAGGACAGCCTGAGCGAGTGCTTCGGGCGCGGCAAAGAGCCGCGGCTCATCGACATTGCCGTGATCCGCCTGCCGCGCATTTCAAACTTTACGGATTTTTCTCCGTTTGAGCACTATGCGAATGTTTCGCTCCGCTATGTGGAGCGTGTGCGCGACCTGCGCGCGCCGGATATGATCGTGCTGCCCGGCACAAAGAGCACGATCGCCGACCTCAGGTGGCTGCGGCAAAGCGGACTGGAAGCGGCGATCAAAAAGGCCGCGAGCGGCGGCACACTGGTTTTTGGCGTCTGCGGCGGCTATCAGATGTTGGGACGGCATATTTCCGACCCCGAGCAGGTCGAGGCTGCGGGCATAACGGAGATCGACGGCATGGGACTTTTGCCGGGGGAAACGGTATTTGAAGGAGCAAAGTTGCAGACGCAGACAAGCGGCGTGTTCTCCGGTGTTGAGGGGCTGCTCTCTGCGCTGAACGGCAAACGCTATGCAGGCTACGAGATCCACATGGGCCGCAGCGAAGCGCGCGGCGCGCTCATCAGCGCAGGAAATGTCTGCGGCAGCTATGTCCACGGCATCTTTGACGAGCAGGAGGTCACCGACACGATCTTAAAGGTGCTGTGCGAGAAAAAGGACGCTTCCTTCAAAGCACTTGGCAATTTTGATTGGAAAGCCTACAAGGAGCGGCAGTATGATCTGCTCGCGGACGCGGTGAGAGCGGGACTTGATATGGATCTTATCTATCGCATTTTAGAGCGGGAGGTGTGAGCATGCGGGGATTTGTGCACCTGTACTGCGGCGACGGAAAGGGCAAGACGACGGCGGCGGTTGGGCTGAGCGTCCGGGCATCGGGCGCGGGAAAGAGCGTGCTGTTTACGCAGTTTTTGAAAGACGGCAGCTCCTCTGAACTGAACGTCCTGCGTGCGCTGCCGAACGTTAAAGTCCTCTGCTGCGAGCGGAATTTTGGCTTTTTCCGCTCGATGGACAAAGAGACACGGGCGGCGGCGCGGCGGGTCTATACGGCGCTTCTGGAAGAGACGCTGCAAAAAAGTGCGGACGGCGTTGCGCTGCTCGTGCTTGACGAAGCGGTCGCCGCCTGCAACCACGGCCTCATTGAAGAGGCGCGGCTGCTTGATTTTTTGCACCATAAACCGGAAGATCTTGAGGTCGTGCTGACGGGACGAGAACCGTCGCAGCGCTTGCTGGACGCGGCCGACTATGTGACGGAAATGAAAAAGCGCGCGCACCCGTTTGACAAGGGTGTTTCCGCGCGCCTGGGGATCGAGTTTTAAGGAGAGAGCAATGCAGAAAAAGATCGAAGCGCTCGTGCGCGCCGTTCAGCCGCTGGATCAAAAGGCGATGTTGGCGGCGGAAGCGCATCAGGCGCGGCTTGCCAAGCCGCCGGGCAGCCTGGGGCGGCTCGAAGAGCTTTCCGTTCAGCTGGCGGGCATTACGGGGAAAGTCCACAACGAGCTGCTCCGAAAACAGCTGCTTGTCTTTGCCGCGGACAACGGCGTGGTGGCCGAGGGCGTTTCCAGTGCGCCGCAGTCCGTGACGATGCAGCAGACGATCAACCTGACGCGGGGAAAGACCGGCGCGGCGGTGCTCGCCAAGCGCTTTGGCTGCGGCCTCACCGTGTGCGACGTCGGCGTGAATGCCGATCTTTGCGAGAGCGCTGTTCTGAACCGTAAAATTGCCTACGGCACGCAGAATATCTGCGCCGGCCCCGCGATGACGCGGGAGCAGGCCTTGCAGGCGATCTTGACCGGCGCGGCGGTCGCGGAAGACGTCGATGCGAACGCTGTCGGTATCGGCGAGATGGGCATCGGCAACACGACGACCTCGTCGGCGGTGCTTGCCGTGCTGCTGGGGGCGGACGTTGACAAGGTGACGGGGCGCGGCGGCGGCATCACGGAGGAGAGCTTCCGGAAAAAGAAAGCGGTTATCCGTACCGCCATTGCGGTGAACCGGCCGAACAGGGACGATGTGATCGACGTGCTCGCCAAGGTCGGTGGGTTCGATCTTGCGGCGATGTGCGGCGCCTTCTTGGGCGCGGCGGCTTCCCGGCGCGCCGCGGTCATCGACGGGTTCATTTCCGCCGTGGCGGCACTGTGCGCCGTCAGGCTCTGTCCGCTCGTGCGCGGCTATCTGATCCCGAGTCACGCTTCGTTCGAGATCGGCTATCGCCTTGCGATGGAGGAACTGACGCTGCGGCCGCTGTTTGATCTCGGCATGCGGCTGGGCGAGGGCAGCGGCTGCCCGCTCACCTTTCAGGTGCTCGACGCCGCCTGCGCCGTTATGAACAACATGGCGAGCTTTGACGAGGCGGGCATCAACGACGACTATCTGGACGAAATTCGGCAGGGCGACCAGTTCACGCCCTGAGAGAAAGGAGGGCACATGGGAACGCTGATTTTGGTTGCGGGCGAGAATGGCAGCGGCAAGAGCCGCTGCGCGGAGAACATCGTTGCGCAAACGACAGGCAGGCGCTACTATATCGCCACCATGCAGCCCTGCTCGGAGGAAAATCTGCGGCGCGTGGAAAAGCACCGCCGGCAGCGCAGGGACTTGCGTTTTACAACGCTTGAGCTGCCGCATCGGGTCGGCGCGGCGGCAGTTGAAAACGGAAGCGTCGTGCTGCTTGAGGACGTGTCGAACCTGTTGGCGAACGCAATGTTCGAGCGCGGCGGGAACGAAGAGAGCGTATACGGGGATATTGAGGCGCTGCTGTCGCGCTGCCGTATTCTTGTCGCGGTGACGATCACAGGGCTGCGCGAGGACGGCTATGACGGCGAAACGGCGGCATATATCCGCGCGCTGAACGGCTTGAATCAGAGGCTGCTTGTCCGCGCTGCGGCAGCGGTGACGATGAAAGACGGACAGGCGTTTGCCGAAAAGGGAGAGTTGAATGAAATTATTTGAACCGCTTCTCATCGCGCTGTCGACATACAGCGCGATCCCCGTTCCGCAGTTCGACTGGAACGAAAAAAACATGCGCTATGCGATCTGTTTTTTTCCGGCGGTGGGGATTTTCTGCGGCGCGGCGCTCTGGCTGTGGGCAGTCATTGCACAGGCGACGGGCATGAGCGGCGTTCTGTTCGCAGCAGTTGCAGCGTGTTTGCCGATCCTTGTCACCGGCGGTATCCACATGGACGGCTATCTTGACACGGTGGACGCGCTCGCATCGCATCAGACGCGCGAAAAAAAGCTCGAGATCATGAAAGATCCGAGCTGCGGCGCGTTTGCGGTCATTTATTCCGGCGTGTACCTGCTTGCTTACGCAGGCTTTGCCTGCGAGGTGTATCTTGCGGGGAAGATCCTGCTGCTCTGCCCGCTGTTTGTGCTCTCCCGCGCGCTGTCGGGTCTGTGCGCGGTGAATCTGCCGAACGCGAGAAAGGCGGGTATGCTCTGCGCCTTTACGAGCCTTGCCCGGCGCCGCACGGCGACGGCGGCGCTTGCGCTCACCGGATTTGCAGCGGCGGCGGGCATGATCTGCCTTTCGCCTGCTGCCGGCGGAACAGCGGCGGTGTTTGCCGTCCTCTCCGCGCTGGCGTACCGCAGATTTGCCATGGCGCAGTTCGGCGGCGTGACAGGCGACACCTCCGGCTTCTTCTTGCAGCTCTGCGAGCTGTGCGGATTGGTCGGCGCCTGGGTCGGAGGGCTGCTGTGATCGACATTCTTTTCATCCGTCACGGTGCAACGGAAGGAAATCTCCGCCGGCGTTACATCGGCCGCACCGATGAGCCGTTGTGCGCGGCGGGCATTGCGCAGGCGGAGCGCCTGAGGGGGCAGAATCTCTTCGCGGACTGCCTTTTCGTCAGTCCGCTGCTGCGCGCGCGGCAGACGGCGGAGATCGTATTTCCGCAGATGCCCTGCGCACTTGTGGAAGGGCTGCGTGAAACGGACTTTGGCCGCTTCGAGGGGAAGAACGCGGACGAGCTTTCCTCAGACCCCGCCTATCAGGCGTGGGTGGACGCAATGTGCCTGACGCCCATTCCAGGCGGGGAAGCGGCAGCGGACTTCAAAAAGCGCTGCTGCAAGGCATTTGCAGAAACGATCGTGGCCGTGCCGGACGGCATGTGTGCGGCATTTGTCGTGCACGGCGGCGTCATCATGGCGGTTCTGGAGTCCTTCGCGCGCCCAAAGCGCGACTTTTACGCCTATCATATCGGAAACGGAGAGTGCCTTGCCTGCACGTATGACGGGCAGACGCTGCGTGTCAAAAGCATTGCGCGCTGAAACTCGCGGTGTCAGGATCATAACGGGTTCGACGACACCCGCGGCGTGCTCGCTGGATTTGAGATGATCTCTCCGAAAAGGTGCATCTGGTTTTCCGCGCAGGTCACCTTGCAGGCGACGCGGGAATAGGGATCCTGTACCAGCAGCTTGTCCACACTGATCGCCTCCCGTCAGGATTTTTTCGCCATCTTTCCGGTGAGCTGAACGCCTTTTTTCTTGGGAAGAGAATTCCACAGCTCATCGGCAACCGGCGCCCACTTTTCAGCGGCGGGGACGCAGCGGTTGCAGTAATCGCAGGCGCGCTCGGGGCTTTCAAGATCCGTGGAACGGGCGCCGGATTCCTCCACGATCTGCGTCAGACGGCCGGGGTTATCCAGCACGGGGCAGGGACGCAGCATGTTGTCATTGAAGGGCTGGCTGCGGCGATAGGCCATAAAGAGCGGGGACTGATAGCACTCAAGCAGCGTTTTTTCCTTGATGTTGGAATCGGAGTAGTGAATGAATGCGCAGGGCTCCATGTCGCCGTTGGCATTGATGTGGCAGTAGCCGCGTCCGCCGGCGATGCAGCCGCCGACCGCGTCGCCGTCGTTCCGGAAGTCCATCGTAAAGAGAGGCTTGGTCTTGCGGAACTTGTGGATCTGCTCATACATGAACTTGCGCTGCTCCGCAGTGGCGATCAGCTCCGGCACGGCTGCCGCGCCGATGGGCATATAGGTGAACAGCCATGCGAATTTCGCACCCATGTCGATCATGGAATCGAAATATTCCTCGCTGCCGATGACCTCAACATTTTTGCTGGTGTAGCAGCAGGAAATGCCAAAGAGCAGCTTGCGCTCCTTCAGGCGCGTCATGGCCTCGATGACCTTGCGATAGGTGCCCTCGCCGCGGCGGAAGTCGGTCGCTTCCTCAAAACCCTCAATGCTGATGGCGGGGACGAGGTTCTTCACGCGCAGCATTTCGTCGGCAAAAGCATCGTCGATCAGCGTGCCGTTGATGACAACGGTCTCCACCAGTTTTTTGCGCTGTTCGTCGTCAATGTCCGTCCACAGGCTCTTCACCAGCTTCGACCAGTTGTTGTTCGGGTCTGAAAGCGCGGCACGGATCCCTTCAACCTGCGTGGTGACGGCCTGACCGTTTTTGTCATATTTTTCCAGCATATCGAGCAGGTTGGGAAGATTGGCTTCCGGATCCTTGTCCAGATAGCTGTAGACCTGCTTCATGGCAAAGCCCTTTAACACTTCGGAGGCGTTCATAACAACAGTTCCTTTCTGTTTTGTATTGCTTTGAGTATTGTTATCTTAACGAAATCTATATACGAAAACTATGGACGAAAAAGTCGAAGCGTATGGTTTTATATAGAAGCGCGGCAATGCGCAAATTTGCGCAGAACTGTCGTTTTACGCAAAAAGAGCTGTCTCCCGTGCGGGAGACAGCTCTTTTTCATAATATGGCGATTATCTACTCGGCGGTTTGGAGCGCGCCGTGCAGGAAACTGTCGAACAGCGTGCCCAACCGGTTGACACTTTCATCAATATCGTTTTCCATGCCGTTCCAGAAAAACTGCATCACAAAGCCGATGAAGGCGTAGCGGCAGAAAGAGGCGATGCTGCGCAGATTTTCCTCGGAAATATCGCGTCCCTCCGCCGCCTGATGTACCACGTGGGAGAAGGCGTCGTCCGTCAGCGAGAAAATGTACCGCTCCAGACGGTCGCGGGAGAGACCGTCGAACACGTGGTAAATGGTTTTGGAAAGCTCCTTGCATCGGCGCAGAGCACCTTTGCCGCCTGTTGATATTTTGATATTTTTGCGATTTCTCCTTGACAAGAGCGGAGACGTGTTATACCATGTCGCTGAGAGAAGAACACTTCCTCATAATATGAATATGCACGGAGGACAAACACATGCGTATGATGGACGCGATCGTCAAGCCCGCGGCAGCTCCCGGACTGGAACTGCGCCAGGTTCCTGTCCCCACCCCCGGCGCGGGGGAAGTGCTCATTAAGGTACACAAGACCGCAATCTGCGGCACGGACGTACATATCTACGACTGGAACGAGTGGTCGGCCCAGCACGTGAAGCCGCCGATGGTCATCGGTCATGAATACGTCGGTGAGATCGCCGAGCTCGGCGCAGGCGTGACGGGGATTACCGTCGGTCAGCGCGTTTCCGGCGAGGGGCACATTACCTGCGGCCACTGCCGCAACTGCCACACGGGCAACATCCAGTGGTGCAAGAACACCACAAGCGTCGGCGTGGACCGCGACGGCGCGTTTGCCGAGTATGTCTGCATTCCTGCGCGCAACGTTGTGCTCATCGACCCCTCGCTTGACGAGGACGTGGTCGCCATGTTCGACGCGGTCGGCAACGCGACGCACACGGCGCTGATGTTCAACCTCGTCGGCGAGGACGTGCTCATCACGGGCGCGGGTCCTGTCGGCATTCTCGCTGTCGCCATCGCCAAGTACGCCGGCGCGCGCCGCGTGGTCGTCACGGATCTCAACGACTACCGTCTCGGCCTTGCGCTCAAGATGGGCGCGGACGCGGCCATCAACTCTGCCAAGCAGGATCTCGCGCTCGCCATGAAGGAGCAGGGACTCGTCGAGGGCTTCGACGTCGGTTTTGAAATGTCCGGCTCCGGCGCTGCGCTGCATCAGATGATCGGCGTGATGCGCAACGGCGGCAAGATCAGCCTGCTCGGCCTCGGCAACGGCCCTGTCCAGATGGATATGAACCTTGTCATCGGCAAGGGCCTGACGCTGCAGGGTATCTACGGCCGCAAGATGGACAACTGGCACCAGATGAGCTATATGGTACAGGGCGGGCTGGATCTCACCCCTGCCATCACCCACCGCTTCCACTACACCGAGTTTGAAAAGGGCTTTGAAGCCATGCACAGCGGCATGAGCGGCAAGGTCATTCTCGACTGGACGACAAAATAAGGAGGACGAAGCAGAATGAAGACCGCATACGAGAGCTACCGCGCAGAGCTTGCCGCCATCCGTGAGGCGGGCACCTACAAGGATGAGCGCATCATCACCACCCCGCAGAAAAGCCGCATCGACACCACCGCCGCGCACGGCGTTGTGAACATGTGCGCAAACAACTACCTCGGCCTTTCCAACCACCCGCGCCTGATCGAGGCGGCGAAGAAGAGCTATGACGACTGGGGCTTCGGCCTTTCCTCCGTGCGCTTTATCTGCGGCACGCAGGAGATCCACAAGACGCTTGAGCGCAAGATCGCCGACTTTGTCGGCATGGAGGACGCCATTCTCTATTCCTCCTGCTTTGACGCCAACGGCGGCCTTTTTGAAACGCTGCTCGGCGCGGACGACGCCGTCATCTCCGATGAACTGAACCACGCGAGCATCATCGACGGCGTGCGCCTCTGCAAGGCGCACCGCTACCGCTATAAAAACAGCAACATGGACGACCTGCGCGCCCAGCTCGTGAGCGCGCGCGAAGCGGGCTGCAAGAAAATCATCATTGCGACCGACGGCGTTTTCTCCATGGACGGCTACATCGCCAACCTCAAGGGCATCTGCGACCTCGCCGATGAGTTCGACGCGCTCGTGATGGTCGACGACAGCCATGCCGTCGGCTTTATGGGCGAGCACGGCCGCGGTACGCCGGAATACTGCGGCGTGATGGGTCGTGTCGACATCTTGACCGGTACCTTCGGCAAGGCCATGGGCGGCGCCTCCGGCGGTTACACCGCCGCCAAGCGCGAGATCGTCGACCTGCTGCGCCAGCGCAGCCGCCCCTACCTCTTCTCAAACTCTCTTGCTCCGGCCATCTGCGCGGCAACGATCGCAACGATCGATATGCTGACCGAGTCCACCGCGTTGCGCGACAAGGTGCATGAGAACGCGCGCTACTTCCGCGCGGAGATGGAGAAGCTCGGCTTCGATCTCCTGCCCGGCGAGCACCCGATCGTGCCCGTCATGCTCTACGACCCGAAGGTGGCGAACGAGTTCGCCCGCAGAATGCTCGAAAAGGGCGTGTACGTCGTCGGCTTCTGCTACCCGGTCGTGCCCAAGGGCCGCGACCGCGTGCGTACGCAGATTTCCGCAGGTCACACGAAGGAAGACCTTGATTTCGCGGTCAAGTGCTTCGGTGAAGTGAAGAAAGAAATGGGCCTGTAAATAAAAATCATTGGGCGCAGCAGCGGATATCCGCTGCTGCACGTTTTGTGTTCTGACTATGCGCAATCCCTTTTCGTTTTACAAAATCATTCGATGAGTTTGCAATTTTCATTCAAACGATTTTTAACTTTTTAAATGCGGTGCGATGACGAGAATAACAGAGAAATAAATATATTATGATAGAAAAGACTTATTTTTTTGCTTTTTTTGCTTTTTTTGGAGAAATGCTGGCTGACGTTTTTGCGGAAAAGGAATACGCCCTTACTTGCTGGGAAGGAAGACACGCCGCAGAATGGATTGACAATGTAAATATAATACGTTAGTATCTAAAATGGCATGAAAAATAATAATGGGAGGCTCCTCTTGTAATGATCGCACAGAAGATGTCTATGTTATCTGAACAGAAGCAATCTCTAACGCTGACACAATCAACGCGACAGTTTCTGTCGATCCTGCAAATGCCGACGTTTGAGCTTGAAAAGCATCTGCAGGATGCTGTCCTTTCAAATCCGCTCTTTGAGCCGTTTCAAATCCCAGAGAGAGCATTGTATGAAACAAGAAAAAACCGGGATGAAATAATCTATAAAGGATATGTGAAAGGAAATGAAGAAAGCGACCGAGACTTCACAGACTACTTTATACAACAAAAGTTGCCAACAGAATATTTGAGTGAGCAGCTTGGACAGATGAGACTCTTAGATGAGCCGACAAGAAGAAATTGTGAATTCCTTATTGGGTGTCTCGATCAACATGGATACTTAGACTGCCCGCTGAAGGAGTTGGCAGAAGAACAGGGAAAAACGGTTTTTGAAATGGAGCAGGCGCTTTTTGTGATCCAGTCGCTGGATCCGGCCGGCGTTGGGGCGAGAAACCTTTCGGAGTGCCTCCTTTTGCAGCTGGTGCAATCTGAGAATTTTACGCACACCAATATCACCCTTATTCAGAAAGGGCTGCCGTTGCTGGCGAAAAAAGATATTCGAGGCGTTGCAGAGCTACTGCATGTTTCTTATCGCCAAGCACAAGAAGCGGCGGAATTTATTCGGACGTTAAACCCACTTCCATTTGCAGGACTCCGCGGTGCTGAAGGGGAGATCGGCTATATTACGCCGGAAGCAATTGTTGATGATGAAGATGGCCTGCTTAGCGTTACCATGAATGACGACATACTGACAGCGCTTCGATTAGATCCCACCTATACTGTGATGATTGGAGACGATACATACCGTGAAATACAAAACTATCTGAAGGAGAAACAGACTGAAGCAAATTCGCTTTTACGGAATGTAAAAAGCCGGAAGAACATGATATATCGGATCATTTGTATGATTGTAGCAATCCAACACGATTATTTCCTGGTGGGAGCGCCCTTGAAGGCGATGCAGATGAAAGACTTTGCCGAAGAGTTAGGAATAAGCACATCGACCGTCAGCCGCGCCATAAAGGACAAGTATATTCAGCACAAGGGAAAACTCATTCTTCTGCGAGACCTCTTTACATCGCCTGCCTTTGAGAGCGGGGAGGGTGAGATCTCGTCCTCTCTGGTAAAGCGCCACATTAAGTTGTTTATTGAGGCGGAGGACAAACAGCACCCTTTGTCTGACAGTACGCTGGTGCAGGCATTGGCAACGATAGGAATTCCCATTTCTCGGCGCACGGCGGCAAAGTATCGTGCGGAAATGGGAATTCCGGGACAGGCCGGCAGACGAAAACAAAAGCACTGATTTGCAGAAAAAACCTCGCTCTGATTTGTGGTGCCGATTTGGAATGACATGAGAACAAATGCCTTACATTGCGTGTTTTTGAGATTTGTTAGCGGAAAGCTGCACTTCAAGTGCGAGATATCTGCTGCGTTTTAAGTTGCTTTTGGCAAGGACTCCGATCTGATTGGGAAGAGTCCTTGCCTTTTTGCATTTTGGAGAGTTTGAAAAAGCGAGCTTCTCCTTTATTGCAATAAGTGGCGCACAAGGCGTACTTACCGGAGCGTTGCTTGCCAAGCTTTTTGCTGCCGGGGTGAGCGTGCTTTGGCGCAGCGTTTACTCTTATTGAGAATGGACAAGGAAACATTGAAAGAATATAAAGAATTTCAGAGAAAGGAATACTTGATATACAAAGGGTGAAAAAATGAAAGAGAAAGTGGCTATTATTGCTGATAGACGCGACTATGCAAAAGATCTTGCAGAAATGTTTGGCACATATTTCGATGCCGTTGCAGAATTTAAGGACTATGGGACTTCTGATATCAATAAGATAGAAGGCTATGTGAAGGAAAAGCTTGTAATCGTATCGGCATATTCTGTTGCGCAGAACATCAAGAACAAGATCTCACCTGCACAAAAAACAATTATTGCGAACCTTACCCTTCGCAAGGATACCCTATACATGCTGGATGATTTCCCGGAAAACAAAAAGGCTTATTTGGTTAACATAACCTATCAAAGGTGCATGGAGACCATGGCCATGCTGTATAACGCGATGTCCAAAAATATCAACCTGATTCCATTCTATCCCGGGTGTGGCTGCGAAATTGATCCGGATATAGATACGGCAATTACGGTTGGCGAAAAAGATCTGGTTCCAAAAGGGATCCATACCGTGATTGATTTGGGGCAAAGACTTTTAGCGAAATCTTCAATTGACAGATGTGCAGAACTGCTCGGGGTGGAGAATTATCAGGATGGGGAGAAAGTCAAAAAAGATATTGAAAACCAAGTGGAGTTCAGTGCAAAGTTAAATACCTTGATTGGCAAGAAAAATAATCTGCTGGTCAGCTTTAATACGGTGTTGGCGCTTGTCCGACAGGGAATTATCATTGTTGACAGCGGCGGTCAAATTCTTTTGGTAAGTAAGAGTGCGGAAAAGATTCTTGCAAATCAGGAAAATGCTATCGTAGGGTTCAGCATTTTTGACCTGTTTCCGGAGCTGCAATTAACAGCGGTTGTACGCAGCAGTCAGAATCCTTATGAAACAATAGCAGAGATTAACAAGAGAACGGTAATCATAACTGTATCCGGCGTAGAAGATGCGGGAGAGAATGTTGGCTACGTTATTATGTTGGAATACTTTAATGAGGCGGAGGCCAGACAGCATAAATTCAGACGTAGAATTAGTGGAAGCGGACATATAGCGACGCATTATTTTGATGATATTCTGGGGAATAGCAAGGCTATTATCAAGGCGAAGAAAACTGCTGGGCAAATGGCGAAGTCTGATTCCAACGTGTGCATTTACGGTGAGAGCGGCACAGGAAAAGAACTGTTTGCGCAGGCAATCCATAATGCGTCTAAGCGAAAGAACTTCCTTTTTGTAGCGCTGAACTGCTCGGCACTTCCGGAAAATCTGCTGGAAAGTGAACTATTTGGTTATGAGGGCGGCGCTTTTTCGGGAGCGAAAAATGAAGGCAAAATCGGTATGCTGGAACTTGCCCACAAAGGGACGATTTTTCTTGATGAGATTGGGGAACTGCCGCTGCCGATGCAAGCAAAGCTCCTTCGCGTCCTTGAAGAAAAGAAAATTCAGAAGGTCGGCGGAGTGAATTTGATAAATGTCGATATTCGCGTTATTTGTGCAACGAATCGAAACCTTGTTAAAATGATCGAAGAAGGCAGTTTTCGCAGAGATCTTTATTACAGATTGTGTGTGCTTCCACTGAGTATTCCGCCGCTGCGGGGAAGAAAAGATGATATCCCGCTCCTAATTGACAGCTTCAAAGAGAAGAATAACGCACGGTATACGCTATCTGCTCAGGCAGAGGAAAAATTATTGCAGTATGCATGGCCTGGCAATGTGCGAGAACTGAGAAATACTACGGAATATCTGTCGAGCCTTGAAAAACCCGTAATAGACATTGAAGACATTTCAATTCTGGGAAATAGCTTTTTTGAGTTTGAAGGTGAGATGGAGGCAAGAGCGGATGAGCAAAAAGACATTTCCCTCTTTATTCTTGAAGAGATAGAAAAAAGCCAGCAGCACGGGCGGGCCATTGGCAGGCAGGCGCTATTTAAGGAGGCGGCAGTCCAGGGGCTTCCGTTTACGGAGACAGAAATCCGTTTGACAATGCGCAAGCTTTGTCGCCTTGGATACATTGTTTCATATCAGGGAAGACGGGGAAGTGAACTGACGGACGATGGAAGAGAAAAAATACAGGCGGAAATAGGCTGTAATAGGCGCTGATAGGCTGCTATTAGGATCTGGAAAGCCTGATTACTTATTCGTGCTGTAAAAAAGGGAAATAAACTGATGGACGCAGGTGCGGAGTAAGTGCAGTAAAAGAGAATATTCTGCGCAGCACGCACAAAATAGAACCTCAAAAATATGTATTCCGCCAAATTTCGAAAAAAACGGTATATTAATGAGTTTGGCATAGAAGTTGCTTTAGTACGTTGCATTGGCAGTTCTTTATGAGAGGAGGAAAACAGAAGGGGCCAATACATACGATCTGTAACTCAGTATCTTAAAAAACGGAGTATTTGCAGAAATAAATATATGGGAGGAAATATTATGGGCGGAATCTTACAGGCGGTTAACGACTTGTTTGCAGGCGTTATGCCGATTAGCGACTTTCTCTGGGATGTTCCTACAAACTTCAACTGGTATTCTTCGATTCCTATTTTAGGCCAATACTCTCTCGGTATTATTTTCCTGCTTGGTATTGGTATCTATTTTACGATTAGGCTGAAAGGTGTTCAGTTTAAGGAATTCAAGGAAAGCATCAGGATGCTGACCCATTCTAAGAAGGAGGCCAAGGTTGGTACTACACCGCTGCAGGCGTTCCTGATGAGTATGGGCGGCCGTGTCGGCGCTGGTAATATCGTCGGCGTAACCGGTGCGATCTCCATCGGCGGTCCCGGCGCGATCTTCTGGATGTGGGTGTCTGCTGTTCTCGGTATGTCTACTGCTTTTGCTGAAGGTACGCTGGCACAGATCTATAAGGAACGCAAAGGAGACGAGTATGTTGGCGGCTTTACGTTCTATACGCAGAAATTGTGGAGAAATAAGGTTTGGGTTGGTACTGCAATGTGCGTGCTTTATCTGATCTATAACCTGATGAGCATTCCGGTACATACATTTCATGTGTTTACTTCAATGAGCACGATTATGGACACAGCGCTTAACCGTACCACGGATGTTACGGAACCGGTCTACTATGTGGTTGCGGTTGCCATTATTGTTGTGATCGCCATTATTGCATTTGGCGGTATTAAAAAGGCTGTCGGCTTTGCTGATGCAGCGGTCCCGACCATGGCTCTTATTTATATTGCGGTTGCTGTGCTGCTGATGGTCGCAAATATCACCAAGCTCCCCGCTTTCTTTGTTGCCATTTTTACGCAGGCATTCAAGCCTCAGTCCATTTTCGGCGGTACGTTCGGCATTGCGCTTGCACAGGGCCTTAAGCGAGGCCTTCTGTCTAACGAGGCTGGTATGGGTTCTGCTACGCAGGCCGCGGCTGTTTCGGATCAGGATCACCCTTGCGAGCAGGGTATTATGCAGTCCATCGGCGTTTTTATTGACACGGTTGTCATCTGCACGCTGACCGGCTTCATTGTTGCGGGCGGCGCTATTTGGGAGAATCCCAACATTGACTGGAGCAGCATCAAGTACAACAAGATGGCGACTTTTGTCGCATCGATTCGTGAACTTACCCCTGGTACTGCACTGGATTCGATTGTCGTGATTGTAGTTATTCTTGCATTTGGCCTGTTTGCATTTACCACGCTGTGCTGCGACATTACTTACTCTGAGATTGCTGCGCACAAGGTTTCTGACAAGAAGGGCGTCATCAAGGCGGTTCGTGTTGCCGGCGCGTTTGTGTTTGTTCCACTTGGTACACTGACGGTTCTCTCTGGCCTGCAGCTCGACAACCTTTGGGCAGTGAGTGATTTGGTTAACATTGTGCTGGTGTTTGTTAACGTCCCGACGCTGTTCATTGGCCGCAAGATTATTATTGCTGCTTATAAGGATTATAAGGCGCACAAGGGCGAACGCTTTGTTTCCGCTCGTATTGGCGTTAAATCCGATGTCTGGACGGAGGAAGAGGCGAAGGCAAGAGCACAGGAGTAACGCATCAAATAGCCCCTTTGAAGTACACGGTTTATACAGCCTTTTAACGGCAACAACGCTGGGCACCCGCCTTGTAAGGGCACCCGTGCCAAAGATGAAATTTTAACGAAAACTAAGAGTTTCAAGCCGAAAGAATAGGAGGAAGACGCAATGAATAAGAATATTATTGACCTGGAAGATTATCTGGAAAATAGAGAAGCGATGCCTGACATTCAGTCGATTGCAGGCGAGCGTTGGTTCCCGGAAGAGACCAACATTACCGAAGATATGACCAAGTATTGGGGGGGCGACTTCGGTGTCAGCTCGGAATGCAACAAGCTGCGCGCGGTTCTTCTGCACCGTCCCGGAAAAGAAGTGGATAATTTTGACGCCAATGTGGTGCGCTTCCGTGCACCCATCGATCCTGAAAAGTTCAGAAAGCAGCATGATGTGCTCGCCGACTACTATCGCAGCCACGGGATCAAGGTGTTCTATGTAGATGAGCAAAGAGAGGATCGTCCTAACGCGGTATTTGAGCGCGATAATGTCTTTATGACGCCGGAAGGCGCTATCGTGATGCGCCTTGCCATGCCGCAGAGAAGAGGCGAAGAGCGCTACACCGCGCAGACACTTGCAAAGATCGGTGTTCCGATCGTAAAGACCATTGCGGGAGACGGAATCTATGAGGGCGCAAACGCGATGTGGGTTGACCGCCATACGGTGATTCTTTCCACATCTTCCCGCGCCAACCGTTCCGGTTATGAGCAGATGGAAACGGAGTTGCGCCGTCAGGGCGTAACGGAGATCATTCCGATGCAGATTCCTTATGGACATGCGCATATCGACGGTCTGCTGAACTTCCCGAGCAATGATGTTGCGGTTATTCATGCCTGCCAGGTGCCGTACGAAGTGGTCGATACGCTGAAGAGAAAGGGCTACCGGATCATCGAAGTTCCCTCTCTCACTGAGGCAAAATATGGTCATGCGACGAACTTTGTTGCGATTGAGCCGGGTCACGTTGTTTCCAGCAATCTTGCTCCGAGAGCGGTCGAGGAATTACAGAAAGCCGGTATTACGGTCGACGTGCTCGATCTTTCGGAACTCAACAAGGGAAGAGGCTCTGTCCACTGCATGACCGCTTTCCTCAAGCGCGATGAACAGTAAGCGGCAAAAACAGTATTTTTGAATAGCTAAGAGCTTTGCTCCAGAGCCCCTGCACGCAGTGCTGCTTGCAGACGGCGGCACTGCCGCAGGGGACATCGAGAAAAAAAAGCAACATGTGAAAAACCGATGACTGCAAAAGGAGATGCAGATATGAACGATTCGTTGTGGCCAAAGGGAAAGACGAGTGCGGCGACATTTACGTTCGACCTTGATGGCGACATTATCTGGCAGAATATGTCCTCGGATGAGCCCAATACAGAAAGCCTGATTCGAGCTCGCTCGATTGGGCAGTATGGTCCAAACCGCTGTGTTGATATGATTCTTGACTTGCTGGACAAGTATGGTGTAAAGGCAACGTTTTTTGTTCCTGGCTATGTAGCGGAGCATAATCCAGAGGTTATCCGCCGCATTGCTGCAGCCGGCCATGAGCTTGCCAATCACGGCTACCGGCACGAACGGTTTGTAGAGCTGTCGGTGGAAGAACAGCGTGAGGTTTTAATAAAGACGCAAACGATTATTAAGGAACTTACGGGAAAGGAATCCGTTGGATACCGCACTCCCTCGGGAGACTGGCATGTCAGGACGCCGTATTTGCTTCAGGAGCTTGGATTTTCCTATTCCAGTTCCATGCGAGGGGACGATAAGCCTTACTACACGGTGCTAGACGGAAAAGTGACCGATCTTATCGAAATTCCGTCAAAGTGGGAACTGGATGATTATGTAGCCCAAGCTTATAGCATTTATCCGGCGGAACCGGCTGGACTTGACAGAATTAGCTGCTACCGAAATGTGCAGGATAACGATCTGCGCGAATTCCATGGATACAGAGATATGGGTCTTTGCATTGACTTTCTGATGCATCCTCAGATTTCCGGAGCGCCCGGGCGCAACCTCGTTTTGGAAGAGATCCTGAGAGAGGTTACAAGCCATGATGATGTGTGGGTCGCCACGTGCAAAGAGATAGCGGATTACTGGCGTACGGCTCATCCACGGAAGGAGGGGTAACGGCAATGTATGCACAAAGAATGAGATTACCTGAGGGAAAACAATGCGCAACATTTATTACAGTGAATTTATCTGCTGAGTATTTTTGGATCTCGCTGAACGAAAAAGCTAAAGAAATGCCTAAGACCCTGTCTATTGGGCAGTATGGCATGACACACGGACTGCCGCGCTTATTAAAACTGTTTGATGAATTTGGAATCAAGGCGACATTCTTTGTCCCGGGGAAGGTGGCCGAGACATATCCCGAACTGATTCGAGAAGTGGCAGATCGTGGTCACGAAATTGGATGCCACGGGTACGAGCACGAGAACTTTGGACTGCTCTCCTATGAAGAGCAGCGTGTTCGCATCGGTAAGGCGGTCGATGCGATTGAAAAAGCGTGTGGGAAAAAGCCGGCTGGATTCCGTGCACCGATTGGCGATCTGATGCTCGAAACTTTGAACATTGTGCGTGAATACGGGATGCTCTATTCGAGTGACCTTTTTGACGATGATAGGCCGTACTTTATGAAGGTAAATCCTGCTGGAGACAAGATCTTGCAGATTCCGATGCAGTGGGCAAACTTTGATCTGCCCTATTTTGCGTTTAACTACCGTCCGGCATTTCCGTTTGGACAGGGGAGAGTTGCAAATTACAGTGGAGTCTTGTCAAACTGGAAGGACGAGTTTACCGGTCACTATAATCATGGTTTGTGTTATACGTTGCAGCTTGATCCTCAGACGAGCGGCAGCCCTGGGCGGTATGCCATGATCGAAGAATTTTTGGAGTTTATGACTTCCCATAATGACGTTTGGTTTGCGACCGGCAGTGAGTTGCTCGATTATTGCAGAACAGATGAGGAAGCGTATGTGTCCCTGCGTGAAAAAGCGGAAGAGCAAATAGCAGCAACAGCAAACTAAGAGTTTCAAACCGAAAGAAACAGGAGGAAGACACAATGAATAAGAATATTATTGACCTGGAAGATTATCTGGAAAATAGAGAAGCGATGCCTGACATTCAGTCGATTGCAGGCGAGCGTTGGTTCCCGGAAGAGACCAACATTACCGAAGATATGACCAAGTATTGGGGGGGCGACTTCGGTGTCAGCTCGGAATGCAACAAGCTGCGCGCGGTTCTTCTGCACCGTCCCGGAAAAGAAGTGGATAATTTTGACGCCAATGTGGTGCGCTTCCGTGCACCCATCGATCCTGAAAAGTTCAGAAAGCAGCATGATGTGCTCGCCGACTACTATCGCAGCCACGGGATCAAGGTGTTCTATGTAGATGAGCAAAGAGAGGATCGTCCTAACGCGGTATTTGAGCGCGATAATGTCTTTATGACGCCGGAAGGCGCTATCGTGATGCGCCTTGCCATGCCGCAGAGAAGAGGCGAAGAGCGCTACACCGCGCAGACACTTGCAAAGATCGGTGTTCCGATCGTAAAGACCATTGCGGGAGACGGAATCTATGAGGGCGCAAACGCGATGTGGGTTGACCGCCATACGGTGATTCTTTCCACATCTTCCCGCGCCAACCGTTCCGGTTATGAGCAGATGGAAACGGAGTTGCGCCGTCAGGGCGTAACGGAGATCATTCCGATGCAGATTCCTTATGGACATGCGCATATCGACGGTCTGCTGAACTTCCCGAGCAATGATGTTGCGGTTATTCATGCCTGCCAGGTGCCGTACGAAGTGGTCGATACGCTGAAGAGAAAGGGCTACCGGATCATCGAAGTTCCCTCTCTCACTGAGGCAAAATATGGTCATGCGACGAACTTTGTTGCGATTGAGCCGGGTCACGTTGTTTCCAGCAATCTTGCTCCGAGAGCGGTCGAGGAATTACAGAAAGCCGGTATTACGGTCGACGTGCTCGATCTTTCGGAACTCAACAAGGGAAGAGGCTCTGTCCACTGCATGACCGCTTTCCTCAAGCGCGATGAACAGTAAGCGGCAAAAACAAATATTCTGCTGACTTTTGAATTGAATACGGCACGCAAGCAAGCGCAAGGGGGGAGCAGCCTTTCGGCTGTTCTTCCTTGCACTATAAAAAGAAGAAGGCTTCGCGATAATTTTGGAACCTTAATGATTTACCACAAGGGCATCGTCCTCTTCTTCACTTCTTTCCGGCAAATAGTACCGGTAAAAATCCGCTGCGCAGGATTTCTCATCCTCGGGCAGGGGAAGGTAGGTCCTTGAGAGAGGAGAGAATCGTTTCCTCCGCGCGGTTCGATAGATACTTGAAAGCCGTCTTGCCCCAGTGCTGCTGCGCAAGCTCTCCTGCAACATGGAGCCAGAAGAGCGGCTGCTGATCAAGCGGCAGGCGCAGGCGGTATACGCTGTGCGCCGGTATGATGCCGTCGGTGCAGTCGCTGCCGAAAAAGTCGTCTTTTACCATAAAAGTGCCGACGATGCGCCGCTTATCCTCCGATTCCTCTGCGCGGCACGCTGTCAAAAGGCACATGGAGTTTGGCTTTATGATTCTCTTCGCTCTCGTCGATCAGGTGCTGGATCTTTTCCTGCGCGTCAGTATTCTTCAGAATCAGGAAATTTGAAAAGGCATCCGGATAAATGAACCTCTTTTCGCCTGAGTTGAAGCAAACGGTGATGCTATGATCGTTCCAATCGGTGACGATCCCCTTTCCGAAGGTGGTGTGCGTGATCGGCTGTCCAAGGAGCTGCATGGGGTTACTCCTTTCTGACGAGAGAGCCTTTATCCCATACTTGCGCAGGCATAAAGGCTCTTCTTGTGACGGATCGATCGTTTTTGAGATTATTCGGCATCCGAAACCGTGTGTACCTTGTCGAGAATGCGCAGAACCATGCTGTCGTCCTTGATCTGCGTGGGAATGACATGTCCGTCCAGTTCGAGCCTACAAGGAAGCACTTGCCATGCGGTAAGTGCTTCCTTTTTTTCAGTTGCCTGACATTCAGCTTCCCAGATTCAGCTCGTAGGTGCAGAGATAGAAGAGGAACGATGTCATCTGATAGCGGCTGATGCGTGTGTTGTAAGCGTCAAGCAGCTCGTCGAGGTTGCTGTCGCGCGAGGTGATGTCCTTCTGGTTGCACCAGAGCATGGCCTTGGCGGCTTCTCTTGTGAGGTTCGAGTTGTCGCTCATCACCTGCAGGAGCTGGGACTGATCCACATTGGTGTTGATCCCGGCAAGAGCAGCAAAGCGGTAGATCAGCATGCAGGCGCCGCGATAATCCATTTTCTCGTCGTAACCGGTGTACAGCAGGTCGTTCTGGCGCAGGATCCTTGTCTGATAGGCCCAGCATACGGCATCGTAGTAAGGATAGGAGGCGTTGAAGGAGCGGCTCTCGTAATCGGGCGGCAGGGCGGAGTTGTCTGTTTCGGGGCGTCTGGCGATGCGGTAGAGCACATCGACAAACTCACCCAGCTTTGCGGTGGACTGACCACCGAAGTTGTCCGGGGATTCCGGATCCACATAGCCGTTGCGATACATATAGAGGACGCTTGCCTGGTTGAAGATGCTCTTGATGTCCGTAAACACCACCGTATCCTTGAGACTGCCGCCGCTCGGCTCTTTGTTGAAGACGTGAGCGTAGTAATCGCTGTTGACGATGTTGCTGGAAACCTTGAACTTGTTGTCCACATACAGGCAGTAGGCGTGCAGCAGCTCGTCGGAGATGACGATGCTGTCGTCGGCGGGAATGACCGTTTCCGTATCGGCGTCGTAGCGGAAGGTTTTCGTCAGGAACGAACGGTTCGACAGCATGGCGATATGAACGCCGCTCGAGAGCACGTCCGTGCCGGCCAGCAGACGGGAATCATACTCCACGCCGAAGAGGTTGAGGAGCGTCGGCAGGATGTCCGCCGTGGAACAGTATTCGTCCACCACAATGTTCTCCGAAAGGCCGGGAACATAGCAGATGAAGCTGTTGCGGTATTTCTCAAACTTGGTGTCCAGCGTCTGCCCGGCAAGCTCGTTGTATTCCTCCTCCGTGAGACCGTAGGGATAGTGGTCGTTCGTGAGGACGATGCAGGTCTTGTCGGCAATGCCGGCAGCTTCCAGCTGCTGCATCAGGTATTGCAGCGCGTACTCAAGCTCTAAGTTGCAGGCGATATATGCCTTGACCGGCTCGGAGTAGGGGAGATCTTCCACCGCGGCTTTGTTCTTGGCGCTCATGGCGTTGTCCCAGTTGTACTGGTAATGACCGCTGAAGGTCATGTAGTAGGCATGGAAGGGCTCTTTGCTGTTGATGTAGTCGTTCACGGAGGACTGGATCATCTCAAGATCCGAGGACGGCCAGTCGATCTTCACGTTCAGGCCGGAATCCGCTGCCTTAAAGTCGTAGCCCATGTTGGCGTGGGTGATGTTGCGGTTGTAGAAATCGCCGATGTAGTCGTGATAGCCGTAGGACTTGTAGCCCATTCCGTTCAGCGCGTTGCCGAGGCAGAAGGGAAGATAGTTGGTGCCCGCCACATTGAAGCTCGAATCCGTCTTGGTGCGTGACATGTCAGGGTAGAGCCCCATGCACATGGTGTATTCGCCATTGGTGGTGACGGACTGGAACGAGCCGTAGTAGTTTTCAAAAATGATGCCCGTGTGGGTCATTTTATAGAGGGCGGGCGTCAGTTCCTCGCTGATGAACCACGGGCAAAAGCTCTCGGCGCAGATGGTGATGAGGTTATAGTCCTTCAAAAGCCCTGTGTAGTTGCTCTTGCGGCTGGGCGTTATCTTGGCGAGGTATTCGTCCGTTGCCTTGAGAATGGCGCTGTCGGTGCTGCCCGCCAGCTTCGTGAAGTCGATGTTCTCGATTACGTTGAAGGAGTTGCTGCTATATGGCTGCTGATCGCTGCTGACTTCCAGCGTGGAGGGCGTAAAGAAGGTGACGTCGCCGTCATCTCCGGCGATCATATAGTGAAGCTCCTGCACGGTGGTGGCGATCATGCCGACCTTTTTATAGCTGCTGTCGGTGGAGGTGTTTACATTGGAGAGCGTCTTGTAGACGGAGAAGGGTTTGTTGCGTCCGACGAACAAGAGCCCTGCCGTCACCAAAACCAGTACGAGCAGCAGCGCGAAGGAGGCCTGCGCCTGCTTCCAGCGCAGACGGAGCTTCAGCGTCGGGACCTTTCGCAGTGCAAGGCATGCGACCACTGCGATCAGCGGCAACAGCAGCAAAATGATGCGCGGCAGGTTTTTGAAAATCGCGTAGAAGATCTGAGAGTTGAAGTTTGTGATCACGTTCTCGCCCATGCTGACCTGGCTGATGGGCATGAAGTTGCCGAAGATGCACTGATAGACCAGCTGTACCTCGGCAAACAGCACCTGCACCGCTACAAGCAGCACGCCAACGATCTGGCGAAGGATCTTGGGCAGGAATGAGGTGAGAAGCGAGAAAAAGACACCGGCTTGCAGCGCAAACAAAATAAGGTAGATGGTGTGCCTGTCCAGCTTGTGGTAAACGCACAGGTGCAGGCACAGCTCCACATAGATGCAGGTGAAGCAGAACAGCAGCAGATCGGCGATCCACGTTTTCCAAAGGCTGCGGCGCGGGGACTGCGCGGCGTCTGGCGTTTCGGGTGTGGGGGCGTCGGGCTGCTGCGTGGTTATAAGGGAAGTATCGTCAGTTTTTAGTTTCATAAATTGTTCTCCTGCTGAAGGCTTTTTCAAAAAGAAAAATCGCTTGCGAAATTTGCCGAAATATTGACACGGAGCTTATCATAGAGCAAAAGCGCGAAAAAGGCAATCATTCTTGTGAAAAAATTTGAAAAAGGTTTACAATTTATGTGGCAAGGCGTGCCTATATCGCGCGTTTTGTGACAAAAAAACAGGAAATGGTAACAATTGTGCTTGACTTTGAATAGATCCTGTGATATTCTGCCACGGAAACAGGTTACGGACCGAAAGGGATAACGACTGTGCTGAGCGGCACAGTCGTTATCTTTTTTATGCTCCGAACCACAGGAGGAAAAGCAACATGTATTTGATGATCGACAACTACGACTCATTTGTGTATAACCTGAAGGCATATTTGGAAGAGTTGGGCCGGGACATTATGGTGCGCCGGTCAGATGAGATCACGATCGAAGAGATCGAGGCGATGGCCCCGCAGGGCATCATTCTCTCCCCGGGGCCGAAGCGCCCTTGGGACGCGGCGCTGTGCGTGGAGACGGTGAAGCGCTTTCAGGGCAGGGTGCCGCTGCTCGGCGTGTGCCTGGGCCATCAGGTGCTGGGCCACTGCGCGGGCGCCACGGTGGAAAAGGGCGCTCGTCCCATGCACGGCAAGGTGACGAGGGTGCATCACCGTGGCACGGGGCTTTTCGCGGGCCTGCCGGAGGAATTCAACGTGACGCGCTACCATTCGCTCGTGGTGCGCGAGGATACCCTTCCCGCGGACTATCAGGTGGACTGCGTTGCGGATGACGGCACGGTGATGGCGCTCTCGCACCGGACGCTTCCGATGTATGGCGTGCAGTTCCACCCCGAGGCGGTGCTGACCGAGTACGGCCACGAGATGCTGGAGAATTTCTGCCGCATGGCGGAGGAAAAGGGGGTGCCGGCATGAAGCGCGTCACCGTAGAATTGGAGCGATACGTTCCCGCGTCGGAGGTTTTCCACCTGGCGGCGAAGGAGCCGGGCTGCGCCTTTCTGGACTCCTCTCTCGTCAACGAGCTGGGGCGATGGTCGATCCTGGGGCTGCGCCCCTATAAGACGCTCGTGAAGGAGCAGGACGGCAGTTTCACCGAGGACGATGTTGCCCGCCCGGACACGGACTTTGAAACGCGGCTGGGAGAATTTCTCCGGCTGAACCGCGACGAGAACGAGACGGAGCTGCCGATCGTCTCCGGCGCCATCGGCTATTTTTCCTATGATTACGGGCGCGAGCACATGGGCGTTCCCTCCGCTGAGCAGGACGTCGAGCCGATCCCGCAGGCGCGGGTGGTGTTCTATGACTTACTGCTCATCGAGGATTGCCATGAAAAGCGCGTGTGGCTCTCCGCCTGCGGCCAGACCGAGGACGCGCTTGAATTGCTCGCGCGCTTCCGCCGGAACATCGAACGCGGAATGGAAAAGGGCTTCCCGGCCCTGCCCGGCGCGCACGCGACAAAGCCCATCACCGTCCGCCCCAACTTTGAAAAGGAAGAATACAAGACGGCGGTGGATCGCATGATCCGCTACATCATCGAGGGCGACATTTATATTGCCAACATGACCCAGCGGCTGGACGTTATGAGCGACCGCGAGCCGCTCGCGGTCTTTGAGCATCTGCGCACGCACAATCCCTCGCCCTTCGGCGGCTATCTTGACTGCGGCGATCACCAGATCATCTGCGCCTCGCCGGAGCGCTTCCTGCGTTTGCGCGACGGCGTGGTGGAAACGCGACCCATCAAGGGTACGCGCAAGCGCGGAGAGACGCCGGAAGAAGACGAGGCGCTGCGCCGGGAACTTGAGCAGTCGGAAAAGGACAAGAGCGAGCTTCTGATGATCGTGGATCTTGAGCGCAACGACCTCAACCGCGTCTGCCGCCCGGGCAGCGTGGAGGTGACGGAGCTGTTCACCGTGGAGACCTACGCAACGGTCTTCCATCTGGTGTCCAACATCCGCGGCGAGCTGGCGCAGGGGAGCGACGTGACCGATCTTCTGCGTGCGGCCTTCCCCGGCGGCTCCATCACGGGCGCGCCCAAGTACCGCGCCATGGAGATCATCGACGAGCTGGAGCACGGCAAGCGCGGGCTGTACACCGGCTCCATTGGTTATCTGACGCTGGACGGGGAGTGCGACCTGAACATCGTTATCCGCACCGCGCTCCACCGCGACGGACACTACCATCTGGGCGTGGGCGGCGGCATCACCTCGGAGTCGGATCTGGAATTTGAGTACGAGGAAACGCTGCAAAAGGCGAAGGCCGTGCTGGAGGCGCTGCAATGAGAACGACCATGACGATGGACGACGGCGTTCAGTTCGGTCTTGGCGCGTTTGAGACCATCGCGGTGGAGCGGGGGAAGGGGATCCTTCTCTCCTGCCACCTCGCGCGCCTTGGGCGTTCAGCGCAGTTTCTGGGGCTGGGCGACCTTGCTGAGCGCGGATTGACGATGGAGCGTGCGGCAGAATGGATCGGCGAAAACTGCCCGGAGCACAGCGCCTGCAAAATTCTGCTGACGCAGGAAAACCTTATGATGCGCCTGCGTCCAAACCCCTATGGCCCGGCGCGCTACGCGCGCGGCTTTCGCATGGACTTCAGCGCCGTGCGGCGGAACGAGACCTCCCCGCTTACGGGACATAAGACCCTCAACTATGGCGATTGTATTCTGGAGCATCGCGCTGCCGCCGCTGCCGGAATGGACGAGCGCATTTTCCTCAACACGCGGGGAAAGCTCGCTGAGGGAACGGTGAGCAACCTCTTTCTCGTCTCCGGCGGGCGGATCTATACCCCGGCACTTTCCTGCGGGCTGCTGCCCGGCGTGCTGCGATCGTATCTTCTCGAGTGCTATCGCGTGGAGGAGGGGGAGATCGACCCGCGCGAGCTGGAGAACTTTGATGAGTGCTTCGTTACCAACTCCCTCATGGGCGTCATGCCCGTTCAGCAGCTTGGGGAGCGCGTCTTTCCGAGCCGCGAGACGGCGGATCGCCTGAGCTCTGCCTATGAAGCGGAAAAAGGAACACTCCAATAAAAAAGCCCCGGATCAGAACGGTTCATGTTCATAAGTACACAATGCGACCTATGGGGCAAACCGGACGGTACAGGGCACGAAAAATAAGTCGAAGGAAATTCTCTCGACTTATTTTTTGTTGGTTTCGGGCATCACCGGCTATGCCGTTGGCTGTCCCCCATACACTTGAATTGAACAGGTTAAAACTATCCGGCTAACCTGAGCAATTGAACCGGATCATCCAGTATGCCCCGGATATCAAGAAATTCTACTTCATTGATGGGAAGCAACACAGCTCTGAGTATGAAAATTCATGTGGGAGCTGACACTGTTCACGGTCAGCGGAAAGAGCCTGCATGATGATGCCCCAGATGACTGTGCCATGCTGGTGGATTTCATCTCCGGCGGGGTCAAGAAGGTAACCGTGGGGAAGAGACTGTTTTGAGGACGCTTTTTGAGCCTTTTCCCCACAATTTATTTTAGCTTCCTTAAAATTGTTGAACGATCAACGCCGAGAACTTGTGCCACTTTGGTTGTACTTTTGTATCTATTATAACTGTCACAAATCAGCTTTCTTTCAAACTCTTTAACTGCTTGACTCAATGAAAGGTTTTTTTGAACACAACTTGTTACAATCTCTTCTGTAGAATCTGTCTGCCCCAAATTTGCCGGTAAATCATACGGGTATATAATATCGCCGTCTCCAATGACAACTAGTCGTTCCATCATATTCTCGACTTCTCGGACATTTCCGGGCCAATCATAGTTTAAGAGAAGGCGGAACACTTCGCTGGAAAGCGAGCGGTTTTGCTCGTATTTCTCATTAAAAACTTTTAGGAAGTGAAGAATAAGGGCTGGAAGATCTTCTTTTCGCTTTCTAAGAGGAGGAATTTCAATCGGAACCACATTCAATCGGTAGTAAAGATCTTGCCGGAATTGACCCTTTGCAACCATCTCCTCAAGATTTTTGTTCGTGGCAGCAATGATTCTGACGTCCACATACACAGGTTCAAATCCACCAACACGGAAAAAAGTATGTTCCTGAATGGCGGTCAGGAGCTTAACCTGAAGAGAATACGGCAACTCACCAATTTCGTCTAAAAACAATGTACCTTTATCAGCAAGTTCAAATAGCCCAATTTTCCCTTTGCGAGCTGCTCCAGTAAAAGCACCTGGTTCATAACCAAATAGTTCTGATTCAATCAGTGTTTCTGGTATTGCACCACAGTTGACGCGTACAAATGTGCCTGATTTACGTGGGCTGTTACGGTGAATCGTTGTTGCAAACATATCTTTACCAGAGCCAGATTCTCCCGTCAAAAGAACGAGGCTATCTACCCGAGCAATCCGAGCAGCTTGCTGTTGGATAACCTGCATGATTGGATTGCAACTGGGAATCATTTTCTTATCTTCTGCGTCTTCCTGGCGATATTTCGTCAACTCAGAATAAAGCACCGCTGCAGTCCGCGATTTGTCTGCGAATTGTTTAGCAATGCTGCCCTCATCTGCAGTATCGTCTATGCGGGTAAAAGATTCAAGTTTATCAAGAAGATCGTTAATATCCCGACTGACGGTGATGACCCATCTGACCTCGCCTGCGTCGCTTAGAACGGGAGTCCCAGTTACAAGAACATTGTTCCCATTACTATCGCGTTGAATAATCGTCTTAGTTCGTTTTTCTTTGAGTACTAGTTTTACAACAGATGGGAAGAAATAGCCAGTTTTCTCCATTTCGTATACATCACTCAAATTCAGGGGACTGAGTTTGCTGCCCATTTCAAGCGTTTTCCTATTAACCCAGCGTATTTTGCCTTTGTTATCTGTCAAAATGACAGAGTCTTCGCAATGATTTAAAATACATTCGTATTTTTGGGCAAGATCTTCGTATTCAACCAATGCAATAGAGTTTGACTGATAATAAGACAGGAGGTGGGAGAATAAAATGACACCAACAAGAACGCCATCGTGATCACAGACATAAAAAGTCATATTCCTGTCAGGAAAACCATTTTGAGGAATCGCATCTGAGGGGTGTAGTATGGGAAGATTTGTGGTTTGCATGTATTTACCGACCTCGTCATTGAGGTTATTCTCGGATTGGAGATGATTGATGATATGGTGCCAGCCAACACACCCCTTAAGTGCATTGTGCTCATCGACGACAGGGAAGCACGGAAGAGAAGTGTTTTTGAGAAGGGCGAGCATTTGAGTCAGTGTGTCTGTAGAATAAAGTCGGAAATTCGGCTCGACCATAAGAGCGGAGGCTTCCACAGAGATGCTGTTCAGAGAACTCATAAAAGCAAATCCTTTCGTAAAATATGGAATGCTGGCTGGAGAAGTATCTCATCTATTGCAAAATAGCCAATGACTTGAATTGCAATCTGAAAATGCTATTGAGAGTCGATATTGCTAAGAATAAATATCTAAAGTAAAATACCGCTATATTTAAGAGCGATGAAGCCGGAGAGGAATCTCGGGTTTTGTCGCGCTTCTTTTTTACTATAGAGATGATGCAAGTTTACCACAGCTGATGCAAAAATACAACACTTTCCGAAATCTATAGCCGAAAAAAGTCGGGAATTAAATTTGAAAGGAACAATTTACTGAAATAGCACAGCAGATTACACAGATACTGAACCGCTACAGACAGCATTTTTACATTTTATCAAAAAATTTGCCAAATTTTTTAAATTGGAAAGCTTGGCATAGAAATTGCTTTAAAAAGAGATAACGGAGAAATCCGAGATATAAAGTGAAAGGGGTTAAGTAAGTTGAAAACTATCCAGATCAATTTCCCTGAAAGCGATGTTACGGTAACAGCCAATCTGCTGGTTGAGCGTGAACCGGAACTTTGCCAGCAACTGTGGGACGCCATTGAAACCCCGTCCCGAATGGTTTGCCACCACACAATTTCGACCGGTGACGTGTTTGTCGCGTTTCCTCGTCCTCCGAAGGAGCCGCCTGTGACTGGTACTCAGGCAAAGCCCGTTGGCAGACACACGGACTTCCTGTGGAGTGATCTTCAGCCCGGTGATATCTTCTGGAGAGGGTGGAACTGCGGCGTTGCGTATGGCCCCTGCACCGAACCCATGAATCCCGGTGGTTGTCTGGCGGCGCAGGTCATTCCGGAAGATATGGACCGTTTTGTTGCGGCCTGCAAGAATGTCTGGTACACGATTTATTTCCATCACCAGACTCCCAGTATTGTAATTTCCAGAAAGGAGAATTGACGAAATGGCACGAGATTGGCGTGAAGTTAAGGAAGAAATCGAGCAGGAAGTTGAAAGAATCTGGTACGAAGAGCCTGTCGAGGTAACGATGAGCAAGAAGGGTATTTTCCCCAGCAACGCAGGTACGATGGGAAAATACTTCGGCAATATGTTCTTCCTTGTCTGCGATACGCAGGCTATGGGCTGGTGGACCTGTGAGCCTTGCATGTACGGTATGATTGATGACGATAGTTTTACTCTTGATCATTGCAAGAAGGTGTTTCAGTTTCTGAATGGCCATATGACCAAGCTGATGGGCGAAAGCAACCCGGAGCATAACTGCCCCGCACCTTGGATGAACCTTCCCAAATTCTGGTCTTTCTACTGCCATATGGTGGAGTCCTTTGACAGCATTCAGACAAAGGAAGAGCTCCGAAGCCTGATTTGGAGTTGGGAAAACTATGTGAACCGCATCAATCGTTACTTCTATGTGGTATTCCCCTGGGAGTTGGGTAATACTATGGACCGCGTTGACCCGAAGGACTTTCCCGAGATCATGAAGCTCTATAATTGGGAAGCCTAACCGAGACCGTATCCATCCTTTAGTCTCCGAAAGATACCAGCAGGGAACACACCTCCCTGACTCTCTTTTCTCTGTGTATCCCTCACGGGATGTACCGTTCAATCACCAGCGGTACATCCGTGAGAGGGTGCGTAAGATGCAGAAAATACGAACAAGAAAGGGGTAATACTATGTTTTTAGGTATGTCTTTTGCAATTTGGCTTCCTTGGATCCTTGGCTTTGGCGCCCTTCTGGTCGACTGGTATATTGGCTTGGTGGTTTGGGCCAAAGAGGATGAGAAGGACAAAAAGAACTGAACCGGGACTATGGATCGCTTTTCGGCGGTCGGATCCTACCCTGTAAAAATAAAATAATTAGGAGGCGAGACGATTTATGCAGACAACTTACGTTGTGATCTTTGTTTTATATTGCTTAGTTTCCTTGGCAATCGGCCTGTGGGCGAACCGTAAGACAGCATCCATGGAATCTTTCTTGGTGGCAGACCGCAACCTCGGCGTCCTTCCTACCAGTATGGCGTATTACTCCACTGCACAGAGTTCCAGCGCATTCCTCGGCTCTGTGGGCTGGGCTTACGCTGAGGGCTGGGTCAGTAACAGCTACACAAGTATTCCCATCGCTTTTGGCGCTCTTCTTGCTTGGATGCTGTTGGCCAAGCGTGTCCGCGCTCTCGTGGGTGAGGCGAAAGCTCTTACGATTCCCGATTTGCTATCTTTCCGCTTCCCCAGCAAGTGGATCCGCCTAATCTCCCTGACGATTATCATCATAGCCTACATCCCTGCTATGATTGCCCAGATCAAGGGCTGTGGCACTCTTGTTCAGAGTGTGTTCCCCAACATGGATTTCAAGTATGCCGCATTGGTAGGCCTGACCATTGTCTGCGTCTACGTTATGATCGGCGGTATGAAAGCTGTGGCCTATACTGACGTGGTGCAGGGCTTCCTGATGATCGGCAGCGTGATCGTTCTGGTGATGGCCTCTCTGGCTGCTGTCGGCGGCTTCACACAGATGAATCTTCAGGCTGAGGCCATCGCTCCCGGTATGACCGGCGTTATGGGCGTGGACAACATTTGGGGCCCCGGCTATTCCCTGTCTTTCGCTCTGCTGTTCCTGCTCTCTCCTTTGGGACAGCCTTCTTATATTGCCAAGTTCTTTGCTATGAAGAGTGAGAAGGTGGCCCGCTATGCGATGCCCCTGTCCTATACATTCGTGTTTATCGCTTCCGTTTCTTTTCCCATCATCGGCCTGTGCGCCCGCGTCCTGCACCCGAACCTGAGCAATCCGGACTCTGCGTTCACAGTCATGGCTACCAGCGTCCTGCCTCCGGTGATGGGTGCCGTGGTCCTGGTGGCCCTGTTCGCCGCCGTCATGTCTACGATGGATGCCATGTTTCTGAATATTACTGGCGCCGTCGTTCGCGACTTCTATGAACAACTCCTCGGCAAGAAGCCCTCTCAGAAGTTCCTGTTGCGCGCTTCTGTCATCACAACGGTCATCACCGCAGTCGTCGCTTATGTCCTGACTCTTAACACCACCGGCGCAATCGCCTTGATTGGCTCCATGTCCACGGGTCTTCTGGGTGCTTCTTTCTCCGTTGTGGTAGTTGGTGGCCTTTACAGCAAGAAGATGACTACTCAGGCCGCTATCGCTGCCATGCTCGCTGGCTTCTTCGGTACCGTGCTGACCACCAAGGGCGTTGTCCTAGACCATCTGCTGTTCGGCATGAACGCCTTCATCTATGGCTTTATCGCCGCTATCGTGGCCGCCGTAGTCGTAACCGCGCTGACTAACAAGGACGGCATCGATCAGACAATCAGCAATACCTGAACTGAAACCATGAGCTGAAAGGATATGCCATGAAATATAAAGCTGCAGCGATCCAAATGTCATCACTGATAGAAGACCATTCTGGAAATATTGAACGGGCCAAGGAGTTAGTCCGCACGGCCACCAAGGAGGGAGCAAAGCTGTGTGTCCTTCCAGAACTGGTGCTTGACGAGTTTTTCGCACAGTGGCAGGATGCCAAGCACTTTGAGCGCGCCGAATCTCTTGACGGAAGAACGGTCCGGGAATTTCAGACTTTGGCGCGTGAAACCAACTGCTATCTCATATTGCCGCTTTTTGAACGCGGAATCATGGGCAATTGCTTTAACTCCGCTGTGCTGATCTCCAACGAAGGCAGCATTGTCGGTGTATATCGTAAGAACCACATTCCTTTCAGCCGCACCTATGAGAAGTATTACTTTACACCGGGTAATGGTTTTCCTGTGTTTGATACGCCGCTTGGAAAAATTGGAATCCTTATTTGTTATGACCGGAGATTCCCTGAGTCTTTCCGCGAACTTGTAAAAAAGGGGGCCGAGATTGTTTGCATTCCTATCGCAAGCTGGACAATTAAGGATTCTGGACAGTCCGAACTTCCGTTTTGGGAAGCAGAACTGCGGGTTCGTGCACTGGAGAACCAGATTTATATCGTGGCTGCAAATAAATCCGGAGAGGAAGAAAATCTTGTTTTCATCGGTAACAGCATGATTGTTGCTCCAAACGGAGAAGTCCTCTCCAAAACGGACGATGCCGAAAATACACTTGTACTCGCCGAATTGGACACTACTGTTGTCCGGACTACACGAAATAGGTCGCCGTTGTATCGTGATCGTCGCACGGATATATACGGCTGAACAATGGTTGTACTCTTCCGGCGAAAAGCCGGAAGAGTACAGTTTTATATTTAACGTAGTAATGAGGAGTATTGAGATGAACGAACAGGAATATGTGCAAGAACTTGTGAACCGTTGCCAGGTTGCGCAGGAAGTTTTTGCGACCTATACGCAGGAGCAGGTAGACACGGTTGTAAAAGCAATTGGTAAGGCTATTTTTGACCATGCCAAAGAGCTTGGTGAAATTGCTGCAGAAGAGACTGGAATGGGAAATGCCAAGGCTAAAGAACTGAAAAACCGGAATAAATCCATGGCGGTTTGGCAGCATCTGAAAGGAAAGAAGAGCATTGGCATTATCCGAGTTCTTGAGGATGAAGGTATTGTTGAAGTGGCCAAGCCTATGGGTGTTGTCGGATGTATTACACCATCCACGAATCCCACAATGACTCCGATGCATAATGCCATGGTCGCATTAAAGGGGCAGAACGCCTTGCTCATTTGTCCGCATCCCCACGGGAAAATTAGTGGTTGTAAAACTGTTGAATACATGAGACAGGCGCTCCGAGAGGTTGGCGCTCCAGAAGATTTGATTATTATTATCCCAGAGCCTACAATGACATTGTCCGCAATGGTTATGAAGATGTGTGACACTTCAATTGCCACAGGCGGAGGAGGAATGGTTAAGGTTGCTTATCAGAGCGGCAAGCCTGCACTGGGTGTTGGCGCTGGTAATGTGCAGTGCCTGGTGGATCGTGATGCAAATCTGAAAGAAATTGCACCTAAAATCATCAGCGGGCGCTCTTCGGATAATGGTATTCTGTGCACCTGTGAACAGAGTGTGATTTGCCCGAGAGAAAGCTGCGAAGAGCTGGCTGAAGAATTGGAGGAAAATGGTGCATATTACGTTAGCAGGACTGATGAGATTACAAGGCTGACCGATACGATTTTCCCAGATGGGGAACACGCCAACCGTGTTGTTATCGGACGCCCCGCCACAGAAATTGCACAGCTTGCTGGCATCACTGTTCCTGAAGATACAAAAGTCCTCTTGATTAAAGCAGACGGTATGCAGCAAGTTCTGGGGCATGAGAAGTTGTTCCCAGTGCTGTCTCTCTTCTCTTATGATTCATGGGAGGAGGGAATTGAACTTGTAAATCAGAATCTTTCTCTGGATGGCAGGGGGCATAGCATTGTGATTCATTCTTATGATCAGGCCCATATCGAGCAGGCAGCGAAAAGCGTACCGGTTTCCCGTTTCCTCATTAACGGAATTGGATCCAGCGGCCTTGGTGGTGCTTTTACAAATAGTTTGGCTCCCACCGGAACCCTAGGTTGCGGAAGCTGGGGAAACAACAGCGTCAGTGAGAACATGACCTATACGCATTTGATTAACATCAGCAGAATTGCTTATACAAACCCTAACGCACATATCCCCACACCGGAAGAAGTCTGGGCCTGATGATTGTAAAAAATGTTGGAGGAATAATATGGCAAGACAATTTAAGATTGAAGTGGAAGACCATGTCTTTGTAGCGGATTTACTGGAAGATAAGGCTCCCCAGACCTGCGAGGCTTTCTGGAATGCCCTCCCGTTTGAACAGGAGATGATTCAGGTTAAGTGGTCAGGCCATGTGTCCTATGCTCTTACTGATATTGAACTTGAGGTAGCGGAGTGTTCTCGTTGTTATGGCGTTTGCCCGGGAGACATTCTTTATAACCCCCATGTTCACGATGCGGCAGAGCATCCGCACGAAGTCTCTGTTGTCTATGGCCCTGCTGCTATGGCGTCTGTTGCGGGATTCGCAATTATGAATTTGTTTGCGCGGGTACATTCGAATCAGATTGATGAGCTTTACGATTTAGGTATCGAAATCTCCCGTAAGGGGTTGAAGATGGCGAAGTTCAGCCGTATTGAGGACTGAGCAGAGAAAAGATATGAAAGTTTTAAAGATAGAAGTTCCCGGATATCCTGCGTTTATCGCAGATCTGCTATATAAGGAGGCCCCCAAGACCTGTGACGCATTTTGCGCAGCATTGCCGTATAGAGACGCACCGCTTGGACATGCAAAATGGTCTGGTTGCGTGATCTCCCTTTTTACTGACATGGCCTTTGGTATTGCGGAAAATTCTCGTGGTATGGGGGTCTGCCCTGGTGATATCCTTTTTAATCCACATGTCCATGATGCGGCAGAACACCCGAATGAGGCATCCATCGTTTACGGTCCCGCAGCGATGCGCACTTTCAGCGGCTTTGCAATCGCTAATTTATTTGCCCGCGTAAGACCGGAATATCTGGATACACTGGCGGAGTTGGGAAATGAGATCAACCGACATGGTATGACGACAGTGACCATCACAGCCGAAGAGTTTGAAATATGAAGGAAGGTAGAAATATGGCAAAACAACTGAGAATTGAAATATCAGGCGGGATTGTGATGTATGCCGATCTGCTGGAGGATTTGGCTCCTCAGACCTGCGCTGCGCTGGAAAAAGCGCTGCCATATCAGGATAAGGTACTTTCCCACGGGATGTTCTCCGGACACGCACTCTATCTGCTGACGGATATGGAGTTCGGGAAGGCGGAGTGCTCAAGATCCTACGGGGTCAGCCCTGGTGAAATCTTGTACGCTCCACATGTGGTAGACGATTCTCACCGCGAAAACGAACTGATTATCGTCTATGGTCCTGCTGCAATTCGCAATGTGTCCGGCTTTGGCATCGTCAATCTCTGTGCAAGAATCCGCTACGAGTATTGGCGAGAACTTTACCAGTTGGGCATCGATATCAACCGACATGGCGAACGTACTGTGACAATCAGTCTTGAGGATAAGTAAATAAGCGCTATGTACAAAAAAGGCACTATTTGTATTGCAATAGCGGTGGTGATGCTTAGCTCCTTCGAGGTGGTCTTAAAATACATCGCTGGTCAACTTAATCCAATCCAGTTGACGTTCATACGATTCATCATTGGATTCCTGTTCCTGTTCCCGCTGGCACTAAGGGAATTGAAAAAAAGGGACCTCTGCCTCGATGGGAAAACGCTCCTTCACTTTGCACTTTTGGGCCTAATCGGCATCTCACTGAGTATGCCAATTCTGCACTTGGCAGTGGCATACACGAATTCATCTCTCAGTGCGGTCTTGTTCAGCTGTAATCCCGTGTTCGTAGTGTTCCTCGCATACTTCATCTTAGGGGAGCCAATCAAAAAGCGCCACATTGCAGCATTGACACTGGAGATTCTGGGGACGGCGGTCATCATCTTTCCGCAGAACGGCGCAATTAACATGAAAGGAATTTTTTTCGCAATCCTGTCCACATTTCTCTTTTCCCTTTACGGCGTACTAGGGAAACGAAAAACGCAGAAGTACGGCGGAGCGGTGGTCACCTGCTTCAGCTTCTTATTTGGAAGCCTGATCCTCTTTCTGCTAATCTTGGCATCTCACATCCCCGCAGTTGCAGAGACAGTTGTTGTAGCTGGCCTCCCCAGCTTTGCCAACATCCCCTTGCTGACAGGGTACACATGGGAATCACTCCCTTATGTACTGTATGTCTCCATGGGCGTGGCGGGCATCGGGTTCTGCTCCTATTTTCTGGCGATGGAGCATGAGCCAGCCAGCGTGGTGTCATTGGTGTATTTTTTCAAGCCGGCACTTTCTCCCCTACTGGCTTGGTGGCTCCATGGCGAGGTGATGTCCTATAGTCTGAGGGTTGGCGTGTCCCTAATCGTGATTGGTTCACTGTGCACGATTGTTCCGGGCATTTTGGAACTGAGACGTACATCTGCCACGTAATGGAAGAAGCCTTCCATTAAAAAAGGATCATCCAATGGAAATAGTCAGGATTGTTACGCGTCTAGACTATGATCAAGAAAACAAAAAGGAGATTTACCATGCAAGATATGATCAGAAGCTGTATCGATGAGGAATATGGCCTGTTTATCGGTGGCCAGTGGGTAAAGGCAGAAAACGGTGCTACGTTCTCTGAGACATGCCCCTCCACTGGCGAAGAGCTCTGCCGCTGTGCCGAAGCGTCCGTCAACGACGTGGATAAGGCGGTTAGGGCTGCATGGGCGGCGTTTGAAACTTATAAGAAGACCAGCACCAAGGAGCGCTCCAGGATGCTCCATAAGATTGCAGATGCCGTTGAGACAAACAAAGAGCGTCTGGCGCTGGCGGAGTGCTTGGATACTGGAAAGCTGCTCGCCGAGGCCATGGGTGACGTGGGCTTCGCCATCGACTTCTTCCGCTATTGCGGCGGTGCGATTCTGTCCTACGAAGGCAGCACGACTATGACCAATGACACTACGATGCAGATGATTGTCCGGGAGCCAATTGGTGTGGCTGGGCTGATTATTCCCTGGAATGTTCCGTTCATCATCGAGGCTTGGAAGCTGGGACCTGCCCTTGCTACCGGCTGTACAGTTGTCATGAAACCTTCCTCTCAGGCAACCATCGGCACAATGGAATTTCTAAAGATTGTTCAGGATATCATTCCTGCCGGCGTACTCAATGTAGTTACTGGCGCTGGTTCCCGTTGCGGACAGTACCTGATGGATCATCCCGACCTGAGCAAGCTGTCCTTTACCGGCTCTACGGAAATCGGCAAGGCAGTGGGTCTTGCGGCTGCGGAGAAGATTATTCCCTGCACACTGGAGCTTGGTGGAAAATCAGTGAACATTGTGTTCCCAGATGCTGACCGCAACAAGGTCAGATCCAGTTTGAAAGAGTATCTGAACAACTGCGCGCAGGTCTGCAGTGCCGGTTCCCGCCTATTCATCCATGAATCAATCTATGACGAGATCGTCGATATGTGCGCAGAACTATACGGGGGTATCAAGGTGGGACTTCCCTGGGAGGAAGGCTCACAAATGGGAGCTCTGACCTACAAAAAGCATTTTGAGGACGTTCTGGACTATGTCCAATCCGGCATCGACCAGGGGGCGCGGCTGGCCTGCGGCGGATATCGCTTGACCAAGAACGGACTGGATAAGGGCCTCTTCATGGAGCCGACACTGCTTGCTGATGTGACCAATGATATGAAAGTGGCTCAGGAGGAAATTTTCGGGCCTGTTTTGGTAGCAATCAAGTTCAAGGATGAGGAAGATGTGCTGCGTATGGCCAATGACAGCAAATACGGCCTGTCTGGTGCAGTATTTACCCGTGATATTAATCGGGCATTTCGCATTGCTCGCGGTGTCGAAACTGGTCGTATGTGGATTAACGCATACGGCGATATCAGCACCTATGCTGCCATCTTTGGTGGATATAAGCAGTCTGGTATTGGCAGAGAAGGCCATTGGCGCACGTTTGACCACTATACTCAGATGAAGAGTATTGTTGTCAATCTTGCTGAGTAAGTCAACGGATTGAAATCGGCGAATATGATTGACTTCTATGCAATGTTGGGGTATCATTAAATTGTTGAGGGCTTTCACGACACCGTGAAAGCCCTCTTTTTGCCATTTTGGGGATACAGTTTTTTTTACTTACGGCTTTCTGCCGTTGCAGAAGTAGAAGACCGTGAGAAGGCCAGGGCCGCAGTGCGCGCCGATGACAACGCCGAGGTTGCTGATGGTAATCTCGCCCATGTCCGGGAACGCGGCGCGAACTTCATCGCGCACGTGCTCGGCGTCGGCAAGGCAGTCGGCATTGAGAATATGCATCGTAAGGCCCTTGGTGTCGACCTCCTTGAGGTCGTCTTTAATGCCGCGCAGGATCTCTGCGAGCGCAGCCTTTCTGCCGCGTACCTTCTTGGCAACGTCAAGCGTGCCGCCATCGGGCACGTACAGAACGGGCTTGACCGAGAGGAGCGAACCGACCAGCGCCGAGGCGTTGGAAACGCGGCCGCCGGCCTTGAGGTAGTTGAGATCGTCCACGGTGAAGCGGTGGGCAATCTTGAGCTTGTGCGCTTCGCCCCACGCAATGACCTCGTCATAGTCCATGCCCTCTTCCATGCGCGCGACCATGCTCTCGACCAGAAGGCCGAGGCCGCCGGAGATGCAGAGCGTGTCCATCACATAGATCTTGCGGTCGGGGTGCTTTTCGCGCGCCATCTGCGCGCCGAGCAGCGCCTTTTCATAGGATACGGACATCTTCTTGGACATATCGAGGAAGATGACGTCCTTGCCGGTATCGAGCAGGGAATCGAAGAAGTCGCAGTAGATATATTCGTTGATCATGGAGGTCTTGAGCAGATCTCCGTTGTTGCGCATGCCCTGATATACGGCAGCGCGCGATTCCTCGCGGCAATCGTCTTCATACAGCTTGTCGCCGATCGTGTAGCTGTAGCTGATGAAGGGAATGTTGTGCTTTTCCAGATAGTCCCTCGTGAGATCAGAGGTGGAAGATGTGGCGATGATATAGTTTGGCATAGGACCAATCCTTTCCCGTCTGATGATGGTAATCATTTTGAAGAATATTCCAAAACCAGTATAAAAAATTTTGCGGCGTATGTCAATTCAAACATTCTTGATGTGCGTTTTGGGAAAAAGCAAAATGATATTGCAATTTTACTGACACTGTGCGCATAATGGAGGCAATAAGAGACCGTCTGGTTCCTGATGCTTTTCATTATTTTTGCCCGTATTTCGCGCCGATGCCGGCGCAAAAGACGCAGGGAGGCTGATGCGGAGGTGCGATCGATGCAACCCAAAGAAATCAACATTCTCAGTATCATGAAGGATCTTGTCTCGGTGCAGAGCGATACCGGAACAAGACAGGAGGAGCGCGCAGCGGAGAAAATTGCAGAGTACTTTGAAAGCGACGCATACTTTGCCGCCCATCCGGATCACTGGGGGCTGTGCGACACGGGAGATTTTCTCGGCCGCCGCATTGTCTGGGCGCTCAAAGAGGGGAAAAGCCGCAAGGTGCTGGTGCTGACCGGCCATTACGATGCGGTCGAGACCGACTGCTACGGTGAGCTCAAGCCGCTTGCGTTGGATCCGGACGCGCTGCGCGAGGAAATGCTGAGACGAAAGCTTGGCGACGAACGCTTGCAGCAGGAGCTTGCCGGCGGCGACTGGCTGCCCGGACGCGCAACGGCCGACATGAAAGGCGGGCTTGCCATCGGCCTTTATCGTCTTCTGACGCTGCCCGAGGACGCGGAGACAGGCGTTGCCTTTGTCGCTGTCTGCGACGAGGAAAATGTCTCCGCTGGGATGCGCGGCGCGGTCGATGTGCTGCTGCATCTGAAAGAGCGCTTTGGCATCGACTATCTTGCGTCTCTCATTCTGGAGCCGCAGCTGCCGCTGGCGGGCAAGGAGTTCATGCTCTATAACGGCAGCATCGGAAAAGTCCTTCCGGTGATTGTGGCGAAGGGAAAGCTTGCCCACTGCGGCGAGCCGCTCAAGGGGCTCAACGCTGCCCACATGATCGCAGAGATCGCCGCGCGGATCGACATGAATACCGACCTTGTCACCGAGGACTTCGGCCTGTCCTCGGCGCCGCCCGCCGTGCAGCAGATGTGCGACCTCAAGACAACCTACGATGTGTCGCTGCCGTCCCTTGCCGCGCTGTGCGTCAACCTGCTCTTTTTGGGCGGCGGACAGACAACAGAGCGCGCGATCCAGCGCCTTCGGACGATCTGTGAAGAGGCGGTCGCATCTGTGATGATGAAATATGAATCCGCCTGCGCGTTTGCCATGCAGCGCGGGCTCCTGCCCGAAGCGGAAAAGCTGCGCGGCACGCCGCGCGTTCTGCTGCTCTCCGAGCTTGAGGCGATGGCGGCTGCGAAAAATGACGATTTTCCGGCGTGGAAGACGGCGCAGGCGCAGCTGCTGAAGGAGAAGATCGAGCAGGGCGGGCTGACGCTGCAAAACGCGAGCATACAGTACATTCAGCGCGTGCTCGAATGCTCCGGCGAGGAAGAGCCGATGGTCGTCATCGGGATCGCGCCGCCCTATTATCCAGCGGTCTGCAATGCTTATCTTCCTGCGGACGGGAGCGACATTGCGGAAAAAGTCCGCGCCGTTGTTGAAGGCAGCTACCACATGCAGCTTTCCGTGATCCCTTATTTTACCGGCATCGGAGACGGCAGCTATATGACCTGCACCGCTCCTGCGCGCGAGCGCGCGCTTCTCACCAATCTGATGTCGCTCCCTGCCTCGATCTACGACATTCCCTTTGAGTCCGCTGCCCGGCTCAACGCGCCCGTTTTTTACCTCGGGCCGCGCTGCCGGGCGATCCACCAGTGGTGCGAGCGCGTTTACCTGCCTGACCTGGTGGAGATCGTTCCCCATATTATTGACCATATTCTCGGTTTGCGGTGAGAAAACGGAAATAAATACGGCAAACTGTGACTTTGTTACAGAACGGCGCGGCGCGGTCTGCTATGATGAGGCCATCACAAGGAAAGAGGTATCGGAAATGAAAATCAAACTCAATCCCGACCAGGAGATCGTTCAGACCATTCGCGAAGGGCTCAAGCGCACCGGCGGATACTGCCCCTGCCGCGTGGAGCGCACCGAGGAGACCAAGTGCATGTGCAAGGAGTTTAAAGATCAGATCGCCGACCCGAACTACGAGGGCTTCTGCCACTGCATGCTTTACTACAAATCCTTGCAGGACTGAGAGAAACGACGGTATAGGACATCTGCAAGCGGAAAGCAGAAAATTGCAAAATACCCGCCCGGCTTTTTTCAACAAGCCGGGCGGGTTGCCTATTGTGCTTTGGCGAAAAACACCGTATACTGGTGAAAAACAAAGGAAGGCAGACGGTGCATGAATACTTTGATCGAATTATACGACGAGCGCGCCATTGAAAACATTTTGGCGCCGGATATGTTCCGCCCGCAGCGCATCGTCTACCTCTGCCCCGGTGAGATCGTGCGGGATCGCACACGGCAGGAGAAGCTCGCTGCCTTTTTTCAGCGGCGGGGTTGGGAGCCGGAACTGGTCTTTCTGGAATCAAGCCTGTTCAAGGCTGACCGTATTCTGCGCCAGCTCGTCACCGTCGGCGAAAAATACCCGGACTGCGCCATCGATGTGACCGGCGGCAGTGATGCCGCCCTGTTCGCGGCGGGAATGTTTGCTGCGCAAAAGGGCGTGCCAGCCTTTACCTATTCCCGAAAGAAAAACAGCTTTTACGACATTTCCGGCGCGGCCTTCGCAGACGATCTGCACTGTGACCTTCTTTATTCCATCGAGGACTTTTTCCTCATGGCGGGCGGAACGCTGCTCCCCGGGCGGGTGGACAACCACGTATTGTCCCGCTATCTTCCGGATTTTGACCTGTTTTTCGACTGCTTTCTGCGCTTTCGGCGGGAATGGCCGAACATTATCTCTTATATTCAGCGGGTGTCGCCCTCCGAGTACGGGCAGATCCCGCCCCTCAGCATTGAGGGCGGCTACACCGTGAAGGGCGAGCACGGGACGCGAAATACCGCCAACGAAGCGGCACTGCGCGCGCTTGAACGCCTTGACTTCATTCGCACGCTCACGATCGTTCCCGGCGAGCGGGTGTCCTTCCGCTTCCGCGACCTCAACACCAGGGCGTGGCTGCGGGACGTGGGCAGCGTTCTGGAGCTTTACACCTACAAGGCCTGTCTCGACTCCGGCATTTTTCACGATGTCATCAGCAGCGCCGTGGTGCGCTGGGACGACGTGGTGGGCCACAGCAGCGTTTCCAACGAGATCGACGTGATGGCGGCGCGGGGCGTGATCCCGCTGTTCCTCAGCTGCAAGGCGTGCGACATCAAAACGGAGGCGCTCAACGAGCTTGCCATCTTGCGCAACCGCTTCGGCGGCAAGGGTGCCAAGGCGGTCATCGTTACGACCGAACCCTGCCACTCTGCCGCCCGTCACCGCGCCGCCCAGCTGGGCATCGCGGTCATTGATCTGGAGGAACTCAAAACGGGCCAGCTCGTACACCGGCTGAAGGTGATCATGAAGGCGGAATGAGACAGAAAATGATGCGGAGGGTCATTACTGACCCTCCGCATTGCTTTATCCATAGGTTCGGGCGAAGGTAGTGCAGCCGCCTTCGGGGGCGTCGAAGAGGTTCACGCCGGAGACGGGGATGATGTGCAGAAGGTCGTTCTCGCTGTTGTAAAAGTCGAGAAGAAATGTGCCATTGCGCACGTCGCCGTTGCTGTTGTAGAGGTTGAAGAGGTAGATCATGCCTTGCTCCGTCATGCCAAGGTAGGTGCAGTAGCCGCCATAGTCAATGGACAGATCCTCCATATCCTCCATGAAGTTTTCGATGCTCGTAAAGCCGTTTTTGCTGAAAGAGAGGAAGTAGCTGCTCGTATAGCTGCCGCCGCCATCTACACCGTGCCGAACCTCTGCATACCAATCACCGGTGACGGGGAAGGGCATGGCGTTTGCCATCGGCGTGATGCGCCCGGCAAGGTCGTAGCGATCACCGTTTTGATCCACGGCGTACACGGTCTGGTAGCCCTCTTCGTACCCGCCCTCGCGCTCGCCGTTTTCAAATCGGGCGATGTCGTGCAGCCCGTAGAGCGGGCCGCCGGAGCAGAGGAAGCCATTGTCAAAGCCGCCGAAAATGTCCGCATACTCCACTGTGCCACCCTTGGTGAGCAGGAAAACATAGGGAGCCATCCCATTGCCGAAGGTGCCGACAAAAATGTCCTGATACTCGCCGTAGCAGGCGGCGATGGGATAGTCGGTGTTGTAGGAAAAACCAACGTAGGAGCGGTATTCCTCGCTGTCGAACATACCATCCTCCTGCCGCGTAAAGCGAACCGCCGCACCGTCATCAGTCAGGTGAGCCGTCACGAAGGCGTATTCGGACTGCGGCGCGCTGCTGTGCCGCTCTTTTGCGCCGGGCTGCACATGCAGTTCTTCGCAGCACTGGCCCGCGCCTGCGAGTGAGCCGACGGGCTGGAAGGCGGTAAAGCTGCCGTCCTGCTCCGGATAGAAACGCAAGTTGTCCAGCTCGTAGTTTTCCTCTGCGATCGTCCACGCACGTACCGAGGCAAGATCAATGCACATAGGGCCAAAGTTTTCGTCGTCCGGTGAGAGTTCCGGCACGCCCCACGGCGCATAGACGGCGTCGTAGGTCTGCGCCGCCGCACAGCGCAGGGCAGCAATGAAGTCCTCCCTGCTGACATCGAAGCGGTCGAGCACCTGCGCGTTCGTCAGCCGCCTGCCGCTTGCAAAATCATAGTGATAGACCACATAGCTGACGATGTCACTTGCCCAGCCCGTCAGGTGCAGGGAAAGGCTCAGAAGGCTGCCGTTCCAGTGGCTCTGCCACGAAATATCCGCATAGTGGGTCTCCGGCATCTTCGTTACGGAGGAGCTGCTCAGCGTGGCCTGCACGTCGCTGCTGAGGATATTCATGATCGCTTTGTTGATGGACTCGGCGTCCGCTGTGTCGTCTGCAAGCTGCGGGATATGGTAGGAATAGTCCCATTCCTGACCGTGTTCATCGGTGAAAGAGCCTTCTTTGCTGATCGCTTCCGTGATGAGACTGTCGTCGTAGCGTTTGCCCGACGCAGGAGAGAATGTATCCTTTTGGCCGCAGGCTGTCAGCTGCGTGCAGAGTACAAGGCAAAGGAGCGCGCTCAGCGCCCGGAAAAGGCTGCGGTGATGCTTCACGTCTGGTACCTCCTCATCGATCATTGGTGACTGTTGTGGATATGATGGGGACGCCTGTATTTTTAATTGTAGCACAAGAAGGTGAAAAGCGAAAGAGCAAGCGCTGATATTTTCTGCCTGATGCAGAGACGATATAAAATCTGAATCGCCTTACTCGCTAAGAATATAAAAAAATCCTGTAACCATCGTGGTTACAGGATTTTTTTGGTCCGAGTGGCGAGACTTGAACTATTAACAAAACGTGTATTTTCAACAGAAAATCAACAACTGTGTTCCGAAGTGTGTTCAAAAGCCTTTCTCCATCTTCTGAGCGGCCTCAGCGATCACGTCGGCGCAGACGTGTGTATAGATGTCGAGCGTCGTTGAGATCTGAGCGTGCCCAAGCAGTGTCTGCGCTGTTTTGGCATCAATGCTGCACTCAAAAAGCGCGGTCGCGTAGCCGTGACGGATCTGATGCGGGGTAACATTCACGCCAGACGCGGCGCAGTAGTCTGCATACATTTTTTCCGTGTGCTTATAGGTCAGGGGCTGACCGTCCGGCTCGGCGAACAGGTAGCCCTTCGGCAATGACTTTGGTAACAGCTCATCGAGCGCGTCGAGCAGCGGCACAGAACGAATTCCCGCGTCCGTCTTCGGCAGCTTGAGATAGGGCGCATTGCTCAGGTAGTAGACAGAGCGCCGAATGTGGATCAGCTTGGCTTTACGGTCGATGTCCGCGCCGGTCAGCGCCAACGCCTCACCACGCCGGCAGCCGGTATAATATATCAGCGCGGCGAACAGACCGAAGGGCACATTCTTTGCGTGAGCCTTGATCAGCGCAATCTGCGCCTTGTCTGGCGGCATTCGCCGCACCTGTTTACTGTTGCGCGGCTGCCGCACGGAGGCTGCCGGGTTATATTGCAGATATCCCTTGACCTCCGCCCATCGAAGCGTTTGGCGAATGACCTGTAGCTGCATGGCGGTCGTTTTTTTGGCGTACAGGGCAGAGATTCTCTTGATGAAACGGTCGATCTCCTGTGCGGTAATCGTACCGACCTGCCAATCGCCGAATTCTTTCTTTGCCTGAGCCAGCGCCGGCTTGTAGCTTTTGGCAGACGAGGGAGCGAGTGTCGGCTCAATCTCGTCCCACCACTTGTCGGCAACCACGGCGAAGGTTGTCTCCTGCTCTGACTTCGCCTCGGCAGCGCTGCGGTCAAAGGCCTTGACCTTTTCCCAGACCTCCTTGTCTGTCTTTCCACGGAAAGCCTTGCGTTTCCCGTTGATGCGCAGGATCGTTTCGTGCAGGCCGTCCGGCCGCACGTAGTAATGCGGGTACTTCGCCATTGCAGTTCCCTCCATATTTGCATATAATCCCGTAGAAATATCATCTCTCCGGCGCTATAATGATTCTCGGCGCCCAAAACAAACGGACGGCGTCCGAGAGAGAGAAAATCATGTACGATCTGGCTTTTATCATTGCTTTGTTTGAGGCCCTTCCGGCAGATGCCCAGCAGGAGATCCTTGACCTCGCAGCTCGGCTTGCAGCCGATACCAACAGCAAAGAACAATAGTCCCTTTCGTCGCTTTATCCTCTCGGGAGTTCGCGCGCGGAACTCAAAGAACGGCCGTCGTCCGTCCGGGCGATGGCCGTTCTGCATTTATCGCCCTGCAACAATGGCATCATTGGTCTGTTTATTCGGGCAAAAGAAGTGACCGCCCGATTTTGAATTGTCAAGTCCCGAGCCGTCCCCTTTGAGACGGCTGATTTTTACGTATTGTTACGTGTTTTTTTCTTGACACACGTAATAATACGTGTTACGATAATCACACAACGAAAGAGGTGACAAGGTGAAAGGCAGCGAATTGAAAAAAGAGCTTTCCGCGGGAGGCTGCTACCTTTTTCGCGAAGGAAGCAATCACGAAATATGGTACAGCCCGATCACAAACAAGAAATTCACTGTTCCGCGGCACGATTCCAAAGAGATTCCTTCCGGAACGGTTCGGAACATCAAGAAGCTCGCGGGGATTGAATAAATCTCTCAACGCTTCATATCATATACCGAGAGGAGATCACGATCATGAAATACGCATACCCCGCTGTATTTACCAAGGAAGATAACGGCGCTTATTCCGTTGCGTTCCCTGATATCGAAGGCTGCTATACCTGCGGTGAGAGCCTGCCGGAAGCAATCGAAATGGCAGAGGACGCCCTGTGCCTGATGCTCTACGACATGGAGGAAGAAAATGCAGCTATCCCCGCTGCATCCGACAGCAGAAGCATCGAGCTCGGCGAGAACGATACGGTTTCGCTCGTCTGCTGCGATACGCTCGCATACCGCAAACTGTACAGCAATAAGGCCGTAAAGAAAACGCTGTCCATTCCCGCATGGCTCAACACGTTGGCCGAGCGTGCCGACCTGAACTTTTCCAATGTGCTGCAGGAAGCGCTGAAGCTGCGGCTCGATATTCAATAATGCCTTTCGCGAAAGCCGTCCCGTCAAGGGGCGGCTTTTTTCAGTGTCCGATTCGGGCACCTTTTTTTATTTTTCTATGTTCGCCATTGCATCATCGAGAGCATCCCAGAAGTCAATCTCGTTGACGATCACCACATGAGCACCTTCTTTTCTGAGTGCCATTGCGTCCTCGATTTTTCTGCCATAGCAAGCATAGGCCCAGCAAGGATTCCCTGCGTTACCAACAACTAAATAGTCGGTTTTTGTGCTGACTGACGCACGCATTGCTCCGCCGACTCTTGCAACCAAAGCCGCTATCTCTTCACGCTTGGCACGACGAGATTCTCCTGTGAAGCAAAAGAATTTATCCTGAAACGTTATATTCGGATAAGTAGCGCAAATACCTGAAACACTATATTTTTTTCGAAGCTCAGAAAAATCATTTTCCGATAGGTTATACGATGAAGTGAAATCAATGACATTGCTTAAAAACGCTGTGAGCTGCTCACGTTCTTCCTGCGTAATCTTTCCGTCCTCAAGGACGTCATACAGCATAGAGTAAATTTCGTCAAACGGATAAGTCCCGTTCAGAAAGTCATTGGCATCAATCCACTTTTTCAGCGAAAGAACTTCAAGGTCGCTCAGCTCACCATCAGCCAAAATACCATGTATTAGACCTTGGAGAAACTGAATTGAAGAAGTCGTAGCATCATAAAAAGAGCTCTGGTCAACAAAGTTGTTACAAAGCCACAGAATATCCTTGCTCTCTTCTTCCGTTATAACCCCATCAGACAGAGCTCCCTCAACAACGGGTAGTAATTCAGAAAAGGGATGACGGTTCCGCAACTCTGCATGAAGTTCGCACCAGTGTGCGAGTTCAGTTATTTCACTGTTGGAAACATCTCTGTCCGAGCTGATACCGGAAACAATTCCACGAAGAGTGTTGATTGCCTTCTGTAACTCTGCGGGCTTAGTGAAATTTCTATACGCTTCCAGTTCTTTCATATCTCTCTCCCTCTTCGGTGCCCGATTCGGACACCTTTTTTATTTTTTTCTCTTGAGCATCTCGGCGACGATCTCGTTCTGGGCTTTGTCGTCGAGGCTTGAGAACAACTTTAGAAACTGCTCGGTCGGGCCTTCCGGCATGGCCGGCAGCGCGCCCGGCGTCTCGCCGAGCAGATCGGACACGGTGCAGCCGAGGTATTGCGCAAGCAGCTGCACCTTAGCGACGGACGGGGTCTGCCCTCTTTTGATGTCTGTCAAAAAGCTCGCACCAACGCCGCTATCGCGGCAGGCATTTGTCGGCTTAACGCCTTTTTTAGAGCAGTACCGTTCGATATTTTGCACAAGAAGTTCCCTGTCCACAGGATCACTCTCCTTTATATGTAATTGGTGATTACGTATAAAAGTTTATTTTTACGCATTTTTACCTTGACGATTGGTAATTACGGATTTATTATAAAGCTACAGTTAAAACACAGATGCTAAGTCATTGACCAGCCTTAGAAATAGCCTGCTGAATAGCTGCGCTGGTTACACCTTCAGCGATTGCTGACAGCGCAGATAGTGAATAGTTCCGCACAGCCGATGCAATAGACTTAACCGTCTGCCAACGCTTTTCGTCTCGCAGGTTTTCAAGCAGCTTATGTCCAGCAAGCGTCATACGCGTAATTTGGCAGGACTGTGATACGCTACTACCGTATTCAAAAGCGGTCTTGATATAGTCTCCATCAATGAGTAGCAAAACAGAATACGAAATATTCTCTTTGTCGAACTCCGGGAGCAAATTAAAAAGTTTCTGAAGTGAGATTGACGTGAAAGAAACCTCACCAATTTCGGATACGGAAAGGCAGGGCTCTTCTTCAATAGCAAGAAGCACCGCTCGCAAGCAATCCAAATTCATTTTCATAACAGTTCCTCCCGCTATTCCGTATTTTAGTTAAGAAATGACCGTACGCTGCTGAATCCAAAGAAAGCTGAAACGTTATGATGACATTTTCTCCGATTGAAAGCGCCAAGGTCGTCCAAGTCATCGAGATTCGAGAAGTTCGCGGAGCCGGGACAAATGATGATCCGGTACACGTGGCAACTTCCTATTGGTCACTGGATGGCAAAAAGCTCGCTGAACGAGATTGCGATCACGCTGGGTCAATAGTCAACGCTTGCTCGAACGTCAAATCCGAATCGATAAAATGAACCATCGCACGAATAAATGTCTTCATAGTGCCAACATCCAAGTCTTCGTGTTTTCTGACATAGTGTGTCTCATCGTTACCAATCCAAGTTGCACGCTTAGCTAAAGTTTGAACTTTTCCGTCTTCAATCCGATTCAGGTTTTTACCAAGACTTTCTTTTTTTATATTTTCTTCCTCATCAGGGAATTTGTGGCACAGATAATCTTTCACCAAGAATTCAAGTGCTTTTCGATAGCCGATGCCACAGATTTGATCTAATTCACTGGCTTCTGCACGCTGTGCTTGCATATAGGTCTCAACAAATGCAAGCGAAAGTCCAAGAATATTATCACTAAATTCTTCAGGCTTAACTGTTCTGGGGAAAAGGCCTCTCAAAGTCATATATACTTCTCCCGAATGATACCCCCCCTCCAATACTCCTTTGAATTTTCCTAAGAAAATTTCATGGCACTTGGGGCAGTAGAAGTTAATGTAAAGCCTGCACGAGCGGTCTATTCCGATAGAATCACTCAAAATATAACTTGAATATAGAATTCGAGGTTCTATGCCAAAATGGCATGCAGGGCACTCATTGATTTCTTTGAAAGAAAACAGTAATCTCTCGTTTCCATCAATGTCAAATGAAGAAATGCTTTGCATCAATTTCTCACCTCGTTAAATTACAAATACGGGGCGGCCGGCGCGCGGCGGGGGATGGTTCAGTCGGAACCGCGGATGAACCTCCGTTACTCTGATGCCCGCCTGAAGGACGTTCAACTCGTCCTCGCCCCCTTCACCCTCCGCTTATTTGGAGCGGCTGGCGCTCACACGACATCACAACTGAATATATCAGCTCTCACATCGTATGCGGTGGATTCTGTGGCGTCTCAGCACACGAGAGCTGTCATCTGAGGCAAACGCCCTGTCGTGTGATGGGAGTTCGATTCTCCCGCGCTCCTCCGTTCTTTTGCTCATAGTATAAAGTCTCACTTTAAAAATACCATGGCAAACTGCAAAAATCAAGACAGAAAGGATGATTGAAAAAATGGTAAAGCTACGCGTCAAAGAACTCCGTCAAAGAAAGGGCATGAGCCAGACCGATCTTGCCAAGGCGATGAATGTTTCCTCGGCCGCCGTTGGCAAATGGGAGAGCGGCGAATACCAGCCCACCACCGACAAGCTGCCGCAGCTTGCGATGCTGCTGGGCGTTGATATCAGCGCACTGTTTGAAGTGGAAACACCGGGTCGGCTGCCTGGAACGCTCTAAGTTAGGAGGATAGCATCATGCCGAGAGAACATGAGTCATTTCGCGATCAGCTGCAATCGCTGCGTGAGCAGTTCGATGGTCAGGAAGTCCTGACGATGGATCAGAGCTGTAAGCTGCTCGGCCTTGACCGCGACGCACTGATCAATGACAAAGCGTTTCCTGCCAAGAAGGTCGGAAAGAAGTACATAATCCCGATCGTGCCGCTGGCACGTTGGATGTCCACCTGGTAATACCATATCACGAAAGGAGCTGTAAAACCATGTATCCCGAGTACCCGAATTTATACCAAAGGGCACGCAAAGCTACCTACTTTTCGCAAGAAGAGGCAGCCGAACGACTTGGACTTTCCACCGAAAGCCTGAAACAATATGAGAGCGGCCGACGCACTCCACCTGATGCCGTGGTAGCGCGAATGGTCGACGTCTATGATCTGCCGTGGCTCGCCTTGGAGCATAGCCGCGCGACGGACCAGCTGGGCGTGCTGCCGAAGGTGGAAACAAAGCCACTGCCGCAGGCGTCGATCACACTGACCAACCGGCTGAGAGATGCGGCGGACTGCATCAACGGACTGCTGCGCATCGCCGAGGACGGCGTGATCGACGAGAGCGAACGATCGGAATTTGACGTCATCGTGCAAGAGCTGCGCGAGACCATCGCCGCGGCCTATCAAGTGATCTACGCTGACGGCGCAAAAAAAGAACGCCCCGACGGTGGCACGTCGAAGCGTTCATGTTCTCAGAGGTTCGAATCTGAAAACGATTGCAAGAACAGTATAGCATACTCACGCGGAAATGCAAGCCCCGTTTTAGCAAAGGGGGTGTATGCACGATGACCGGATGGACGCTTTTCTTCGCATTCGTGGGCGTGAGTGTGACGGTGACAAAGTTTGTTGACTTAATCGAGTACATCGGAGGGGATGCACGTGGCAGAAAAAGACATGCAGCCAAGCGATAACATGAGCGAGAGCCGGATCAAGTCCGGCCGGAAGCAGCGCTTTACCGTGCTCTACAAATCAGCCATTGAGGACAAGCGCCTGCCGCTCGACGCGCGCGGGCTGCTGGCCATCATGGTCGGCCTGCCGGACGGGTGGCAGTACTCCGTCAAGGGCCTCGCGGCCTATGTAGGCGTGAGCAAGGATACCATTCGCAGACTGCTCGAAAAGCTTGAAAAAGTGGGGTACTTAACTCGCGAGCAGACGCACGACGAGAACGGTCATTTTGCCGGTAATGTCTACGTTTTGCAGGACGAAGCGCCACCGTTGTCGGAAAACACCGACAACGGTGAAACCCGACAACGGGAAAAACCGTCATCGGGTTTTCCGACCCAAATAAATACTAAAAGAACCAAAGAAGAAAAGAAACAAACCCCTATAGCCCCCGCGGAGGTCGTAGAGGTCGTGGAGAAATACTGCGGCGAGGACGACGAGCTGCGCGAGTGGATCATGGGGCTGCTGGAAAACCGGATCAAGATCAATCGGCGGAAAGCCGTCGAGACCGAGCGCGCTATGAGCGGGATTTTGCGGAAACTGGACAAGTTGTCGGACGGGCGGCGTGAGGTGAAGATCGCGCTGCTGGACAAGGCAATCAGCATGAACTGGCTGACCGTCTATGAGCTTAAACCGGACGAAATGCCTGCGGTCAGGACGGAGGGCAGCGCGGCGCTGCCGCTCGGCTGGGGGGTGTGAGCATGGCGAACACGACGAAGGTGCAGCCGGGGCTGGAAGCCGAGACCGCAGTCATCGGCGCGCTGCTTATCTCCCCCGAGATCGTCAAGGACGTGCTCTTCACTGTCCGCGAGCAGGATTTCGGCATCGAGATCAACCGGAAGATCTTCCGCGCGGCCCGCGACCTGTATCTGCGGGCAGAGTCGGTGACAGCCTATAGCATCCGAGACAAAGTCGGTAAAGACTCGAGTGATTACATCGCCCAACTGGTTTACATCACTACGACCAGCGCCGACTGGCGCGAGAATGCCGTCCGAATGGCCGATCAGGCCAGCATGCGGCGTATGCAGGATCTCGCGATGCAGATGGCCGCAGCCGGCACGGCGCAGGAGTGCCGTGAGCTGGCGGCAAAGCTCCAGCAGGAGCAGAGAGGCGGGCGGCAGATCACGGCCTACACGATGGAGGACATGATACAGGACTTCGCGGCGCGGCAGACGGCCAAAGATCCGGTGCGATACGTCCGCTATGGCCTCGCCGAGGTGGACGTCGGTACATACACGCAGCCGGGCGACGTGGTCATTATCGGCGGGTACCCCAGCGACGGTAAGACGGCGCTGGCACTGCAAATGGCGATGCGGATGGCGCGCGAGTGGCGCGTGGGCTTTTTCTCGCTGGAGACCGACCGCCGGAAGGTAACTGACCGCGTGGTCGCCGCGCTGAACGATATCAGCTTTACGGCCATCAAACGCAGAGAGCTGACAGAAAAGGACTGGGAGCGGTTCGCGGCCAAAAGCGCCGCGGCATCCGCACTCAAGTTTACGCTGATCGAGGCGGCCGGGTGGAGCGTCAGCGATATTACCGGTGCGGCCGAGGCGTTTGACTTTGACGTGATTTTCATCGACTACGTGCAGCTGATTCAGCCAAGCTCGACGCGCATTTTACGCAGTGAGCAGGTGGCGGAGATCTCCCGTGAGCTGCACGCCTTCGCCCAGAGCCGGAAAAAGCTCGTGATCGAGCTGGCGCAGCTGACGCGCGAAGATCGCGCCGTGACGCCTAAAAAAGGCAAGCCGCAGCAAAACGAGCCGCGCATGAGCGACCTGAAGGAGTCCGGCCAGCTGGAGCAGGACGCGGACATGATCTTCATGGTCTACCGTCCTGTCGAGGGCGGGGATTATAACCCCACAACATCTCGATTTTTGCGGATCGTCAAGAACAAAGAGGGCCTGCTGCTGCGGACGCTGCTATGGTTCGACGGCGACAAGCAGACCTTTACGCCGATGACGATGGAGTCGGCGCGAGAGCGCGAGGAGGACGAGAAAATCGTCGAGCGGAACGCTCGAAATGAACGAATGAGCGGGAAGAAACGCCGCTGAGGAAGGAGAAAGAAAATGCCGTACATTGGACAGCCCGTCAGCTGGACGCCGTGTGCGTACAGCAATCTGGGCGGCGGAGAAAATCTGAAAAGCACCCGTGACCGAGGGAAGGTGAGCGGGAAAATCGTGTGGATCAACCATGCACACCGGTTCTTTTTGGTCGAGGCGAAGGTTTTCGGTTACATCCTCCGCGAGAGCTTTAAGTTTTGAGGTGCGACATGGCGGGGAAAGTGAAAAGCAAGTGCTATGGCTGCAAGGAGCGGTATCCCGGCTGCCACGATAAGTGCGAGGACTATCGCGCGTGGAAGGCGGCGATTGATACCGAAAATGAGAAGATCAGAGCAGAGAAAAAAGATTACGAAGATTTCGGTGATTATCAGTACCGCGCAGCCAAGCGGCTGCGGAAATAGAAAAAAACAGGAGGACAAAATGAAAACGATTGCGATCATGAACTACAAGGGCGGCGTCGGCAAGACGGTCACGACGATCAACTTCGCGGCCGAGCTCGCGGCCACAGGCAAAAGCGTCATCGTGATGGACGCAGACGGCCAGTGCAATCTGAGCGATATTTTCCGCGCGGACACGCTTCACGGTGGCACGACCTACGAGGTGCTGACTGGCGAGACCGGCTGCTGTTGGGATGAGATTATCCAGAAGACGCCCGTCGATGGCGTGGTCATCGTGCCGGCCAGCGCGGAGTTGCCGAAAGCGGACATTGCCGCCCTGACTGGCGAGCGGTTGGCGAAAAACGGCATCCGCGATTTTTGCCTTGCGGTGGCCGAGGACGAGGGCGCGGACTATATCCTCATCGACTGCCCGACCGCCTACAACGCGGCTACGGTGGCTGCGCTGGGCGCTGCGGACGAGATCATTATCCCTGTCGAGCTGGAGGGATTTTCCCTCCACGGCGCGGGCGAGATCCGCAGCCAGGTTGCCAACATGCGCACGGTCAATCCGCGGCTGCGCATCGCGGGTGCGCTGATCACCAAACGGCGCAGCACGCGTATGCAGGAGGCTGCGGAGGATGCGCTTCGTGTAAGCGGTATCCCGGCATTCCAGACGTACATCCCGCTGCGGGCTTCCGTTCCGGCAAGCATGTCCAACCTCAACGCGAGCAAGACACTGAGAGGGTACGCACCCAAGGACGCCGCGACAAAGGCGTATCACGATTTCACGCGGGAGTATCTGAGCAAGGGAGGCGCAGTCAATGGCTAAGGGCAAGTTTGACATGAGCGAGTTTCTCACGCCGGTTGAGGGCGTACCCGAATCGGACACGACGCGGGAGATCGCGGTTGATGACATCCTTGACAACCCTCGGAATTTTTACCCCCGCCCCAACAATGCGGCGCTTGCCGAGCTGATGGAGTCCATCCGCGCGAACGGACTGCTTGAGCCGCCGACCGTCGTCGCCGCAGGCGAAGGCAAATACCGCCTGATCTCCGGCCACAGCCGCATGGCGGCGGTGCGTCTTCTGGCGAGCAGCAGGGACGAGGGCGAAGCCAAGCGATTCGCCGCCGTGCTTTGCCGCGTGCTGCCGGACATGACGCCGGAACAGGAGGAGTGCGCGGTGATCGAGGCGAACCGGCAGCGTTTGAAGTCACCGGCGCTGCTGGCGCAGGAGGCGGAACGGTTGACGGCAATGTATATTCGCCGCCGCGAGGCAGGAGAAGAGCTGCCGGGACGCATTCGAGACCGCGTAGCCGAGGCGATGCAGGTCAACAAGACCAAGCTCGCCAACCTCAGTGCAATCAAAAACGGGCTGAAAGTACCGGGAATCGTTGCACGGTGGGAAAAGCAGGAGTTGCCGGAAGCAGCCGCGCTTGAGATCGCCCGCATGGATATCGACACACAGTATCGGCTTTTGGACTGGATGATTGACAACAGAAAAGCGTGGACGATCAAGAGTGTGCAGGAGTTTGTGAGTGCCCGCGCGAAAAAAGAACAGACTGCGGAGGACGAGAAGTATATAGAGTTGCTCTCTCATGCCCGCGAGACATTCGAGAAAGAATTGCGGGGGTGCAAGGACCGACAGGAAGGGATACTCAAGCTCAAAAGCAAATTCCGTTGGGCCGGTCACGGCAGTAATGCGTTTGGCTGGCAGGGCGAGGCTAAGGGCCTGGTCCTACACGGAGAAGACCAGAAGCGAATCCTGCGCCCGTGGGCGACTGTGTGGGACATGCTTGCAGCGATGAGAATGCAAGACGGGCCTGCGTCGGATGGTAAATCGCTGGACATTCTGCATAAAAAGTCCGATCCAAAAGGGGATCGAAACGAAGAGCTGCTTGCGCTCAGATGGTATGAATCAGACGTTGAACCGCCAGATGGCGCGCATATCGTTTTGATTGATGAAACCGGCCTCGTTGATGATGACGAATACATCGGCGGCAGACTGAAAAGCGGCTATAACGACTGGGACGAGGTTCTCCTTTGGACGTTGCATCCGGATGACCCGGCGCAGGATGAGGCGGTGAGCTCGCCGGAATGGTTGCCGCTGGATGCAGAGCACTGGCCGGAGGAAGGCGCACTGGTCGTGCTGAGCTATCCGACAGGGCTGGGCGGCAGTGCCTATCTGACGGCGCGGTGCGGAGGCAGCGCAAGCGACCGGTACCCGTTCGTTTCGACCGACGCGGGGATCTCCGCACAAGAGGTTGTGGATTGCAAATGTGACAGCTGGCTGCTGATTAGCGAGAGACAGAGAGGAAAGAAATGAAGCGATCCGGATATTTGCAGCAGAGAGACGCGAGAACGCAGATGCTGCTGGACGTGATGCAGCGGACGATGAAGCAGTACATGCTGGATACGCTGCTGATCACGATGCATGAGGACTTCGGCTGGGGCTATGACCGCCTCAGCCGCCTCGCGGAAAAGTGGGGCGAGACGTATGACGTCTATTTCCCGGCGATGCAGAGCACCGACGAGTCGGACGTCTACCAGGAGAGGCTTGACCGGGCGACGCTCAGCTATATCGGGGACAACCAGTTTTATTCGTTCACGGAGCGCTACCCGGAAATTAAGCAATTAGGCTATGGGCCGAGGAGGACGAAATGAGAACAGAAGATATTTTGGCTGCGCTGCGGCGCTTAAAAGTGGAAACGGGCTCGCTGGCCTGCATGGGCTGCGGGCGCGAACACGACTGCGGCATCCACGGTTGTCAAATCGTGCGGGAGACCGCGGATCTGATCGAGAAGTTGACTGACCGCTGCGCGTGCTATGCCGAGGAGATCGCGGTGCTGCAGGAGCGGGAGAAGTGGGTGCCGGTGACGGAACGGCTGCCGGAGGTGTGGCGCAACGATGAGACTGCCGAGCTTGTAAACTACATGATTTATAGTCCTGATTTTGGTGTCGACATCGGTAACTATCACGCAAAAGCGAAAAAATGGTTTTGCATGGCGTTGCCTTGCACCGTCACGCACTGGAGGCCGCTGCCGGACGGGCCGGAGGTGTGAGAATGGAACAGATGACCAATGTGCTTGTTATCCGCGTTCCGCGCTGTATCGATGATGTTGATAAATGTCTTGAATATATTAAGCGAGGACTGCGGGAGGGCGTCCTGATCCTCGGTGCCGACGTAAGCTACACCGTTGAGAGATTCCCGAAGCTTGGTAGCATCAGAGTCGAGTGCGGAGAGGACGGCAACGAGCAGGGGGAACCAGCACCCGAATTAAGCGCTGAGGCGATGGCGAAAGAAATGGAGCTGCCGAAGAAACAGCAAGCGAAAAAGCCTGCGTTACAAGCCCGTGGGATTGGCGCGGCCGAAAAAAAAGGAAATCTTTGGCAGATTGTGTGCCTATCGCGATGTGACTGGTGCAGGGTGGGCGAAGCGAGTTGCCGAAAATACAAAGCCACAGGTGTCTGCTGAGATCATCCGTGCGATTGTCGTTGACAGTGCCGTTGTTAGCCTCGATACGTGGAGATCTATCGGTCGCGCATTGGACGCGCTTGGCGTCAACACTAAGTCAAAGGAATGATGACGCCGGAAGAACTATCGGCTGAAAGGCGGTAAAGAATGAGACTTTTGGTGACGCTGGCGCTGGATGCACCGGATGACGCCGATCCGCAGGGAATCAAGGAAAAAGTGGCGATGGACTTTGAGAAGTACGGCGGTGTGCGCGTGGTCAAGGTCGAGCGCGTAATCAAGGTCGAGCGCGTGGAAGAGTATCAACAGATGACGATGGAAGGAGATTGACATGCAAAAAATCAACCTGAAGAAGACCACGAAGGAACAAATGCTCAACATGTTGGAAACGGCGTGGCAGGCCAATGCAGGGGCCAACGAGGAGATCGCCGCGCTAAGTAAACGAATTGAAGAACAGAACGACGCGCTTGCCAAGTGTGTTGCCGAGAAAAACGAGTTGCGCGATCAAGCGCGAGACGCAACGGGTAATGCAGAATACTGGCATGGGCGGTTTAACAACGCCTTCAACGTTACAGAGGTACAGCGCAAAAGGATAAAGGAAGATGCTGATGAGCTGCGCCGTGAGCGAGTAAATGTTGAGACGATGACCGGTCAAAGGAATGCGGCGATTGCAGAAAACAAGGACCTGCGAATGAAGCTCGCCGACACTGAGGCGGTGCTTGAGCGGGCGAATGCGGTAGCCGATCGGAATGCGTCTGCGCTCGAACGGCTGCATATAGAACTCTGCAATGCCGAGCAGCGCGCAGACTACGCAGAGCGGCATCCGTGGCGCAACCTGTGGACACAGATCAAATACGACCTCTTCGCGTAGGAGGTGCCGAAATGAAGAGGAAGCGAATGATTAAGCTGCTGATGAGCCTTGGCTGCGACAGGAACAATGCAGCGCGGTGCGCAACGCTGGCGGATGGCAATTTGCCGCATGCGGTGTTGTGTTACGATCTGCTTGAGGAGTTTATCCGTACATACTATGAGCATCTGGATAAGACCGTTGTTGAGGGCGACATGACCGGCACCGTCGCCGGTATGCTGGGGAGCCACCTGTATGGATGAGTACTGCATCGTGAGACAGCGGGCGGGACCATTGGTCAAAGCCTTTGCGACGGACCGATCGTGTTTCCTGCGGAAAAACGGGGAGTGCATCCGCTCGCGGTGCGGACCGGCGATGAGCCGCACGACAGTTGACAAGCTGGAGCTGCGGCTCGCGCTTTTTGAGTACGACGGTGTTTTCCACTCGCTGACATTTGCGCCGGAAAATCTACCGGAGAGCCGGAAGGACGTGCAGCAGATCTGGAACACCTACCTTAAGCGCCTCAAGCGCTGGGGCAGCGGTAAGCCATTTGACTATGTTTACCGCATCGAGGGGCTGCATGACAGCCTACATATTCACGTCTTTTTGAGGGATAGTGAATACCCTGCGGTGCTCGTGAGGCGGCTGTGGGATTGGGGCGAAGCCTACGATGTGCCATACACAAAGAAGAAAATCCTGCAAGAGGACGGCTACCGCAGGCTTGCCCGATATTTCACCAAGGAGCGGCCAGAGGTCGGACAGCACCCGTGGGGGCCGTCGCGGACGCTCAAGCCCAAAGTGCCGCTGCCAGAGGTCAAGACCAGCAAGACCGGCCGCATCTACGTCCCGCGGGATGCGGTCATCTTGCCGCTTGAACACAACGAGGCAAAGAGCGAGTGGGGGCTCTATTCGTACTCCAAGTATCTTACCTACTGAAAATAGTACTTTTATTTTAGATAATGATTTCTTATTCTTGAAACCTAATGAATATTTACGGACAAGGCGAAGAAAGTGGTGAAAAAGCATTGCAAACCGAGGGAAAAACTGCTAAACTGGACACAAAGAACGGATGGCTCCTCTGCCCGCGATGCGGCCGAGGGAAAGTCCTCCGGCTCAATCCCGAGACCAGGGCGCGGTCGTTGACCGTGTACTGCAAGATCTGCGGGAAAGAGTCGATCGTGAATATCGACGAGTGCCTGTGCCTAAGAGCCTGTGCCACATGATCCGCGAAAGCGGTTTGTGTCGGCGCAGGCTTTTTGTTTTGCCCGGAGGTGATAGCCCGTGAGCAAAAAGCCCCTCCGACCGTGCCGGTATCCTGGGTGCTACGAGCTGGTGAGCGACGGGTACTGCGCAAAGCATCAACCGGCAAAGCGGTCAGGACAGCGCAGCGCTGAGGCCGAGTCCTGGCGCTGGATGTACTTCACTGACGAGTGGCGCAGGGACCTGCGCCCGACGCAGCTCATGCGCGAGCCATTCTGCCGAGAGTGTGCCAAAGCTGGCAGGCGCGTCCGCGCTACCGACGTCGACCACATCGTCGACCACAAGGGCGACTGGGCAGTGTTCTGTGACCGCAACAATCTCGAGAGTCTGTGTCACAGCTGCCACAGCCGCAAGACGGCGCGGGAAATGTACGAAAACCGCAGGCGTTCGAAGCTTCGCCGCGCAGCCTCCAGGCGGTAGGCTTGGGCGCTCAGGCGCGTCGCAGGAGCGTCGCGCGGGGATTCCTTGCGGAGGGGTGGCCGGGGTTTTGAAGTTTCGACGAAGTGCGCCATAACCGCGAGGCCTCCTACGAACGAGAAATTTTCCCCACGGGAAACGACGAGAAAGGAAGTGAGAACATGAGCGGAAAGAGACAGCCGACGGCGCTGGTGGAGGCCAATGGCCGGAAACACCTGACGCAGGCTGAAGCCGATGAGCGGCGTGATCGCGAGATCTACATGCCGCCGGCGGACGAGGTCACTCCGCCCAATTGGCTGCCAAAACGGCTCCGGGCAGAATACTGCGAGATCGGAGAGATGCTCAACGGTGCCGGCCTGTATGCTGAGCTCGACCGCGATGTTCTCGGACAGTATTTTCTTTGCCGCGAGCGCTGGACCAAAGCCGACAAGAAAGCGGCAGCGGCCATCAGCAAGAACGACGAAAAGCTCGCCAAGGAATGGACGAGCATCCAGGGCGCTTATTTCAAGCAGGCGCGCCAATGCGCCGAGGTAATGGGGCTTTCGGTCACCTCTCGCTGCCGCATTGTCGTCCCGACCGCGATCGTCAATGCTGCGAGCACGGCTGGTGATGACCGCAGCGGCATAGATGAGTTCTCGGAGATCCTGCGCCGCCGTCAGGAGCAGGCGCTGAGCCGAGGCGTTGGGAATGGCTGATCGATTTGAGAAGAGTGCCGGGCAATTTGTCTGCGACTTCATCAGCCGCCTGCCGACGACCGACACCGGCCAGCTCTTTCACCTATATGACTGGCAGCGCAGCGCGCTGATGGAGTTCTATGGGACGCTCGTGTCCGATTCGGGCACCGACGCGATCCCCACTCCAATCAACGCAAATTGGCTGCGAAAATACTGGTATCTCTATCTCGAGATCCCAAAGAAAAACGGTAAGAGCGAGCTTGCGGCCGCTCTGGGACTCTACCACCTGTTTGCCGACGGCGAGCTGAATGCCGAGGTCTATATCTGCGCCGCGGACAAGGAAAACGCCTCCATCGTCTATAATGCAGCAGTCTTTATGGCAACAAGCGCACCGTGGACAGCAAAGATGATTGCCCGCGGCGAGCTGAAAATCACCGAGAGCCGCAAGCGCATTGAATACCGCAGACGGATCAAGACCGGAAACGGCGGCTACAAGTGGGTAACGGTTGGTATCATGCAGGTGCTATCCGCAGAGGCCTACAGCAAGCATGGCTACAAGCCGAGCTGTGTCATCTTTGACGAGCTGCACGCCCAGCCGAACCGCGACTTGTGGGATATCATGACCGGCGAAGCGGGCGCAAGCAGAAGCCAGCCGGTGTGGATCGTGCTGACAACGGCCGGCGATGACCCAGACCGCAACTCCATCGGCTGGGAAATACACGCGAAGGCGGTCGCGATCCGCGACGCCAGGCAGCTGCGGCGCATTCAGGAAGAAGGCGGCGACGCGCGCAAGGTCCTCTCGCTAAGGCATGCCGCTGACGAGGACCTTGCCGACGCGGAGCAGGAGCTTCTTGAGCGCGATGAGGAAAACTGGCTGCCGATCTTGTACGGCTTGACCGCCATGTTCGGTGACGACCCTGACGATCTTGCCAAACTCGATATCTGGGATGAAAACCTGTGGTATCTCTGCAATCCTTCCCTCGGGAAGCACCTGCGGCTGCGCAACGTCCGAATGGAGGCAATGGCCGCCAAAAAGAGTGAAGCAAACGAACGGAAATTCCGCTGGCTGCGCCTGAACCAGTGGATCACGACGAAGGCGGTCAGCTGGATCTCGCTCAATCTGTACGACAAAACGCAGTGGGGGCCGAGCAAGAAGGCCGTGCGAGAGGAATTTCTGTACCAGCTGGACGGCATGATCTGCTACGGGGGCGTCGACCTGTCGACAAGCCGAGATCTGACGGCATTTGTACTGCTCTTTCCACCCCAGCCCGGACTCGACACTGCCGTGATCTGGCCCTATGGCATCTGGAGGCCGGAAGCAACGGTAGATGAAGCTGAAAGCCGAGATCATGTTCCCTATCGAGACTGGGCACGCGCAGGTTTTTTAACACTCTGCCCCGGCGAGGTGAACGATTACGATGACATCGAGTCGCGTATCCGAGAGGCAAGCGAGCGGTTTGACCTGCAGATGGTCGGCTTTGACCCGTATCTGAGCCGCACGATCACGCAGCGGCTCGCGCCCTTTGTGCAAACCATTGAGATCCCGCAGGATCTGAAGAACATGAGTCCGGCGATGAAGGAAATGGACGACATGATGCAGCGGCACACGCTGCTGCACGTGCATAACACGTGCTTCAGGACCACATTCGGCAACGTGAGGTGCCATGAAGACGGAAACGGCAATATCAAGCCGATGAAGAACAAATCGACCGGCCGCATCGACCCAACGGTCGCCGCTATCATTGCGATGGCGGTTTGGATGATCGCGAAAAATCAGAAACCCGACCTTGCCGAAGCTGTTGGCCGGCCGGGATTCAGTCTGTGAGGAGAAAAGATGAAAAGAATTGCCGCAGCGGTACAAGGCGCCGCACTGGTACTTGGATGCGCGCTGATTGCAATAGGAGCGGCTATGATCTACGTTCCGGCCGGAATGATCACAGCGGGAGTCCTGCTTGTCGCAGGAGCTGTGCTCGATGGCTATGACGATACCGACGAGGAAGGAAAGGACGGATCTGAATGAGCGTTATTAAAGGGCTCCGTGCAGCCACCGCACGGTCGCCCACCATCAGAAAAGCGGTGACAGTCGGCGCACTTGTGGCCTCCGGTGGTCTGGCTGCCGGGGAGGACGTACAGAGCGTGGCGCGAAAGCTGAGCGCGGTAGACCGCTGTATTGAGATACTGAGCGACAGCATGGCAAAGCTGCCGAGCTTTGTGATCGACAACCGCACGCGTGAGCGTTTGCCGCACAATATCCTGTATCTGCTCAATGTGCGGCCAAACGAGGCAATGACGCCGTTTGTGCGAAAAAAAGTGCTGGAGACCAGCCGTCTGGAAGGCGGCAACGGGTACGACTGGATTATCCGCGATCCGTCGACCGGACTGCCGAAGGAGTTGATCCCTGTGCCGTGGCAGCTCGTGCAGCAGTGGCATGACGGCGCAGGCCGCATCTGGTATGACATCACGCATCCGCTCACCGGCGAGCTGATGCGGTTGGCAAATGAAGATGTGTGTCACTACAAAAACGCTACGCGAAACGGTCTGAAAGGCATCGGGACACTGTCACGTGCAGAAGATGTCATCGCCGCGGCGCGTGCAGCGCAGCAGTATGACGCTTCGTACTATCAAAACGGCGGCCAGCCCGGCGGCGTGCTGGAAACAGAGGCCGATCTCGGTGGCTACGCAAAGAACGAGCGCGGCGGCGTACTGACCCGCCCTGACGGATCTGTTGTGACGCTGAAGGATCAGCTGCGCAGCGAATGGGAAAAGGTCCACCTTGGCCCGAGCAATGCACACCGCACAGCGATCCTCGACCTCGGTCTCAAATACACGAGCATCGCCAGTTCGAACCGCGATGCGCAGTTTGTGGAAAATAAGGAGATCTCCGTCAAGGACATTGCCCGCTACTTCGGTGTGCCGCTCTACAAGCTGAATGAGGGAAAACAAGCATACGGTTCCAACGAGCAAAATTCCATCGAGTATGTTGTGAGCACGCTGCATCCAATCGTAACGCAGTATGAAGAAGAGCAGACCTATAAGCTGCTGACCGACAGTGAGCTGAAAAAGGGGCTTGAAATCCGCATCAACATGATGGCAGAGCTCAAGGGCGACACCTCCAGCCGTGCTACGTGGTACCGTGCAATGAGTGAGCTGAGCGTTTTCTCGCCAGATGACATTGCTGCGCTGGAGGATCTTCCGAATATTCCGGGTGGCAACCGACGCCGGGCGAGTCTTAACTACGTGCCGCTTGATCTGTGGCCAGAGCTGAGCAAGCAAAGACACGGCGGCATCGCCGCCGGAGAGGAGTAACCCATGGAAATGATCTACAAGTCTGCAAGGCTTGAAAAGCAGGCTTTGAGCGAAAGAGAGCTTGCGCTCATCAACAAGCAGTCCCTTCGGGAACTGAATGCAGACGAAGTGTTCGCCTTCCGCCTGGCAGCCTGTGATAACCAGGTAGACCGCGACAACGAGAGGTTCACCGAAAACACACTGGAGCAGCTCGCAAAGCTGTACATCGGCAAGACAGTGCTGCTTGATCACGTTTGGAGCGCCAAGTCGCAGACGGCGCGCATCTACAACGCCTATGTGAGCGGCGAGGGTGACGTCAAGCGCCTGATTCTCTGCTGCTACACCGTGCGCACAGAATCAATGGCTGACACGATCTCCGCCATCGAGGGAGGCATTCTGCGCGAATGCAGCGTCGGCTGCACGGTTGAGCATGTGCTTTGCTCCATTTGCGGCGCGGATCAGCGCACGACGCTCTGTCAGCACCGCGGCGGCCATGAATACGACGGCAAGATTTGTCATTTTGACCTTGTCGATGCTTGTGAAGCGTATGAGGTCAGCCTTGTGGCTGTTCCTGCGCAGCCGGAAGCCGGTGTCGTTAAAGCGAAGCGCTATGGCGGTACCGAGGGAAAAGAACCCCATGCGCCGGGTGGTGCAGACGATAAAGAGCGCTGGCAGGACGAAGCCGCGCTCGCGCTTGAAAAAATGAGATTTTAAGGAGGATACATCATGCGCAGAAAGTACAATGACCTGCTGGCGAAGCGCGCCGGCATGCTGGCAGAGGCCGAAACGCTGCTGAAAGACGGCAAACGCGAGGACTACAAGTCCAAGATGGCCGAGATCGGCAACATCAATGACGAGATCACGGAGGTCAAGGCCTTCATCGACGAGCAGGACCGCCAGTTCCTGGAACGCAAGGACGATCCTGGCGAGGCGAAGGACAAGGCCGCTGAACGCGGCAATACCCTGATGAAGGGCGGCAGCATCGCCCTGAGCGCGCAGGAGGTACGCAAGGGCCTGTATCTTGCCAGCAAGTCCGTCACGCTGGCGACCACCACGCTGGTCGAACCCACGGGCGCGGGCCGCAACATCCGCGACGGCATCGGCAATATGGTCAGCTCCATTATCGACCAGGTCTACGTGCAGGATCTGACCGGCATGGGCTCGTTCCTGGAGCCCTACGTCATCAGCGAGCTGGACGCCAAGGGCGGTAAGGTCTCGACCAACGCAGGCAAGGCGCGCACCGCTTCGAGCGATCCGACCTTCGGCGTGGCCAAGATCAGCCCCTATGAGCTGAACACCACGAGCTACGTCGACCGCAACATCTCCCGCCTGAGTCCCGCGGGCTACTACGACAAGGTCTATGGCATGGCTCTGCGCGCGATGCGCCGCAAGGCCTGTGGTCTGATCGCCAACGGCGATGGCCAGGCCTCGCCCGACATGTATGGCATTAAAAACGCTAAGAACGTGGCGGGCAGCGCGATTTTTGCATCCATCGACGTGACGGCCATCGATGAGAATATTCTCGATGATCTGTTCTTCGCCTACGGCAGCGATGACGCTGTAGGCCAGAACGCGCGCCTTTACCTGACCAAGGCAGACCTGAAGGCCATCGGCAAACTGCGCAACGGCGACAAGGAGCGTGTATTCAAGGTTCGCCCTGATGCAGGTAATCCCAATGTCGGTATCATTGAAGACGGCGGCACGTCCATTCCGTACACGATCCTGCCTGACCTGACGAGCCTGTCCGGTGCGACGCAGTCTGCCAGCGCCGCGATCCAGACGATGCTCTATGGTGACCCGAGCAACTATGAGCTCGGTCTGTTCGGTGACTTCACCGTCCGCGTGGACGAGAGTATCAAGGGCGAGGAGCGTATGCTCACGATCCTGGGCGACACGATGATCGGCGGCAACCTGATCGTCGACAAGGGCTTTGTGGTGGCAACGCTGCCGAAGAGCGGCAGCTGATAACCGATGGTCCTGACGGATGACCGCCGGAAGGCGCTGGCGGAGTACTGCCGTGTAGATGATGACGATGCGCTGCTTGGCGGCTTCTTCATCGCGGCGACCGGGTACATGGCGACCGCAGGCATTCACGAGCCTGAGATCGGATCTCCGCGCGCGGCACAGTACGACCTGTGCGTCAATTATCTGGTGCTTGATATGTACGACCGAAGAGACGTGAGCTTGGCAGGAACGGTGGTCGCTGACAATCCTGCCTTTCGCCGGATGGTAAATCAGTTAAAACTCAGCGAGCCGGTGTCCGATTCGGGCACCGGCGGTGATGGAGAATGAGCGATGACATCGAAAAGCAATCTGCTGGCCGACAGCCTGCGGCAGCGCGTCGAACTGCTGGAACTGCGGTTTGACCGAGTAAAGAACGCATACTTTTGGGGAGTGCGTCGCGTCTGCTGGGGAGGTGTGACCTTCGACGAGCGCAGCAATCTGTTTTCAAGCGTTGGCATCGGCGCACGCGGGGCAAGCATTGTTATCCGGCCCGACCGGCTGCTCACGCTGCACGGGGCCATGCGCCTCGGTGAGAAGTTTCTCTTTCTGACATCGATCGTGCTGTCGGGCGACCGCAGCCGGCAGGAGATCCGCGCGGCCGTATGCGAGCCGGTGACGCTGACGGCGCGGCCGCAGGACCGGACGGGACGCGACGCCTATAATCGTCCGGTCGCCGTGAGCGTTCCGAGCTTCACCTTCCCCGGCATCCTGACGGAGAAATACTTCCGCAATGAAGCAGACGACGTCTACCGCGCGGAGGTGCAGCAGCGCGTGCTGGTGACTCCGAAGGTCATTGTGCTGCGTGCCGGAGATCTGGTGCAGAAGGGGAACGAAACGCCATACACCGTGCGTCAGGTGCTCGACCTTGACCCATACAAGAACGAGTACGTGATCGAGCGCAGCTGGGAGGCATAATGCAGAGTGTTGAGATCAGCGGGCTGAAAGAGATCCAGAAAAGGCTGGAGGGCTATCCGGAGGCCATGAAGAAGGCGCGCAGCGAGTTCTTCGAGGAGGCCGGACGAGAGATGCTCTCCACGGTGCGCCGCCGCATCGGCGGTCAGGGCTATGTGGCGAATGTGCAGGAGGTCTATACCGGCAGTGGAGACGGCTATGCCGCCGTGCGCGCCAAGGCAGATACCAAGCTGAGAGGCTATGCCGCGGGCTACATCACCAACGCGCTGGAAAACGGGCATAAGGTCCGCGGGCCGTCTGGCCACGCCAAGCGAGAGCGGGAGTCCCGACGGAGAAAGGGCCGCGACCGTGTTGACGGAATCTACATGTACCACATGACCGACGCTGATGTTGTCCGCCGCCTGACTGCTGAAGGCGCAAGAGAAATCGAGAAGAAGGCCATGGCCTACCTGGAGGGGAACGGATGAACAGCACGGAGATTCTGGACGCCGTCAACGCGCGTCTGCTGGAAAAGTGGCCTGAGCGCACCGTCTACATCAACGTCTGCCCGGAGGACTATGAACGCCCTTCCTTCTGGATCGAGGTCACGCGCGACGACCGCACGCCGGTCACGCAGTGCATGACGAAGCGGAATGTACAGATCCGGCTTACACTGCACGATGAGGCCGATGAACACTATGACATCAGCTGGGCAAGGCTCAACAACGATGTATCGGCGTGCCTGAAGCTTATGATGCAGGTTCTGCACGTGGGGGCGCGCAGGCTGCTGCCGCAGCTGCAGAGCATGCCGCGGAACGTTGACAGAGCTGCTATTCTGCTGAATTTTGAATTTATGGAAAGCAATGAAGAGACCGCACCGGAGATCCCGACGGCGGACTCTTACCAGATCTCCGTGCAGGTAAACGACGGAGAAATTTATCAAAGGAGCGAATGAGTATGGGACTGCCTGAACTCACTTTTACCCTGAAAAAAGCCGCGGAGACGGTATCTACCCGCATTTCCCGCGGCGCAGTCGCGCTGATCCTGCGCGACGCCAAAGCAAACGGCGTACACGTCGTTTGCCAGGAGAGCGATATCCCGACGACGCTCGGCGCGGACAATATCGCATACATCAAGCGTACCCTGATGGGCTACATCAACCGCCCGAGCGCTGTGTACGTCTCCGTTGTGCCGGCGGCCGGAACGATCGCGACGGGCTTCGGTGCACTGGCGGCCTACACCTATGACTACATCGCAGGCCCGCCCGACATCTCTGCTGAAGACGCTACGGCGCTTGCTGCGCTCGTCAAGGAGCGCCGCAAGCTGCGCTATATCGGCAAGGCGGTGCTGCCCAACACTGCGGCGGATTATGAGGGCGTTATCAACTTTGTGTCTGCCGGTATCACCGCCGGCGGCAAGACGGCTTTCTCTGCTGCGGCTTACTGCTCGCGCATCGCGGGTATGCTGGCCGGTACGCCCGCGCAGTGCAGCGCGACCTATGCGCAGCTGAACGAGGTGACCGGCGTGACGGCAACCGAGAACCCCGACACAGCGGTCGACGCCGGCAAGCTCTTTATCATCGATGACGGCCGTGTGCGCAAGCTGAGCCGCGCCGTGACCAGCAAGGTCACGATTGGCGACACGGAACCCGAGGCGCTCAAGAAGATCAAGATGACCGCGGCCATCGACCTGATCCGCTACTATGCCGTTTCGAGCGTCGAGGACGACTATTTCGGCAAGTGCGCCAACACCTACGATGACAAATGTGTCCTGCTGCTGGCGATGCAGGACTACCTCAAGAGTCTGGAGAACTCCAAGGTGCTGGAGAGCGGCTCGTCCGGCGCGGTGCTCGACGCCGACGCGACGCGCAAGTATCTCATCACCGCCGCCGGCGACGATGCCACCGAGGCGGAGCGCATCAAGAAGCTCAGCGACAATGAGGTCATCAAGGAGAACACCGGCAGCAAGGTGTTTTTGAAGCTCTACGGTAACATCATGGACGCCATGGAAGACTTCGCCATTGTTTTCGAGGTCTCCCCAAGCGTCATTGCAGCCTGATAGGAGGAAACACACATGAGTGAAGCTATTGACGCCGCGCTGGTACGCAGCGGCACATGGGGCAGCCTGTGGATCGACGGCGAACAGGTCGCCGAGTGCTACGGCTGCCAGGCTAAGATCAGCAAGACCAAGGAGAGCGTTCCTCGCTGCCGCGCCATGATGGAGGACAGCAAGCTCGTATCCACCAAGGGTACCGGCTCTATCCGCATCTACAACGCGACTTCCCGCCTCATTGAGCTGGAGGGCGAGGCGCTCAAGACCGGCAAGGACCTGCGCCACACGATCATCAGCAATCTGGACGACCCCGATAACCCGAACAACCAGCGCATCGCGCTCATGGGCGTCAGCTTTGACGACCTGACGCTCGCGGACTGGGAGGCCGCCAAGCTCGGGCAGATCGAGTCCCCGTTCACATTCAACGACTATCAGATGCTGGACACCTGAAAGTATTGCGCAGCACCGCCGGGAGACCGGCGGCGCTGCGCATAGTCAAATTTGGAGGGAATTATGGAAAATACCATTGTTAATCAGAACGCCGCAGAGCAGCCGTCTGTGCTGGATCTGCTGCTGGGCGAAAAGGTCGTCAATGTGGCGAAGCACCTGCCGACGGCCAAGTTTGAGATCCCGCGCCTGAGCGAAGCAGCCGGCACGCCGGTCATCTTCACGCTTCAGGCCCTGCCCTACGGGCGTGTGCAGGACGTCAGACGTCTTGAGCAGGACGCCGAGCTTCAGATCCTGCTGGCAGGCTGCATCGATCCCGACCTGAAGAGCGCGCCGCTGCAGCACAAATTCGGCGGGATCACGCCGGCGGAGACGCTCAAGGCGATGCTGCTGCCCGGTGAGATCGCCGATCTGAGCCGTGAGATCGAACGTCTGAGCGGTTATCGCCGCGCAACCATCGAAAAGGTAAAAAACGCCTGACGGAGGGCAGCGACCCGGAACTGGGGCTGGTCTACTATCTCTTCCATGTGCACGGCATTCTGCCGGGTGACTACTACGGCCGCCCACAGGGAGAAAAGGATCTCATCTGGGCGCTGTCCTCCTATGAGGCTGCTGCACGCAGCCGCCCTGCGCCGCGCAGCAAAGCCATCAAGATCACGCGGGGTAAAAAATAAAGCCGCCCCTTCGGGCGGCTGAGACTCTAAAAGAAAGATGGAAGCAATACAGCGATCAGAAGTGAGACTGCTATTGTGACGACGGATGCCTTCGTCGTAGGTATCACGCTCCATACTTCTGTTTCATTGCAAAAAGGTTGCTGCACCCAAAAACAGGGCAAGCACAACAGCAACCATACAAAGCCAAAAGTCAGCATCAAGCTGTTCAGAAAACTTCACTCCATCAAGGTATTCAAAAGAATGCGCCTTAAACCAGCGCACACCGAAAAACACAGCAGCAGCAAAACTCAGCAAAAAGAGGAAAACCATATACACAACCTCCTTCTTTTTGTTCATTATATGCGCTTTTATCACAAAGTCAACAGAAAGCGGTGATTTAATGCCGGAAACATCCATTGTAATCAAAGCTACCGACCGATATTCCGACGTTCTCAAAACGTTGTCCAAAACGACCAAGGCTTTCACCAAGGATGTAGACAGTCTGGAAGAGGGCCTTTATGCCCTCAACAAAAACAAATATACGCTGAAGCTTGATGCCAAAAAAGCGCAGCAGGCTCTTAGGGAAGCCGAAAAGCAGTTTGACCTGACTCACAGTGCCGCAGACGGCCTGAAAATGGAGCTGGCACAGGCAAACTACGACAATGTTGTCCGCAACCTTAATGCTGTTACCAAGGAAGCACGAAACACAGAGAAGGAACTCTCTAAACTGGAGAATCGCTCTGGCGGCGGTGGCGGTGGCGGAGCTGCGAATTTTGGTAAAAGTGTTGTTCAGGCACTTGCCATCAGCGGGATCACCGACAGTGCAAAGCAGCTCCTTTCTCAAGGGGCTACAGCGCTTACAGGAAGCGCTTTCGGAAATGAGGGCGGAATGCTCTTTTCCAATGCGCTTTCTATGGCCACATCGGGCGCCTCTGCCGGGTTTATGGTCGCAGGTCCGGCCGGCGCATTGGTCGGCGCAGGGATCGGCGGTTTAGTCGGACTTGGTTCGGGTGCATTGCAAAGCTACGAATCGCGGGATTCTGCTTTCAAATCCTACGTGCAGGACTCGGTGCAGGAGCAGCTGGACGAGCAAAGCAAATCGCTGACGAGCGGCAGCTCGATCGCCGCGGGGCGCGAGACCGACAAAATCTCCTTCGCGACGCTGTTCGGCAGCAAAGAGACCGCGGACAGCTATCTCACAAACCTTGTCGGCATGGCCAACTCGACGCCGTTTCTTTATGACGACCTGACAAGCATGAGCAAGACGCTCGCGACCTACGGCTACGATGCAGACAGCATCCTGCCGGTCTTGCAGACCATCGGCGACGCGGGCGCGGCGCTCGGCCAGTCTACGAACGATATGACCGCCGTGGCCACGGCCATCGGCCGCATGAAGAGCAGCAACAAGACGACGCTCGAATACCTCAACATCCTCAATGACCGCGGTATCGGCGCGGTCGGGATGCTCTCTGACGCATACGGCGTGGATCAGGGCACGATGTACAGCATGATCTCCAAGGGAGAGATCGCCGGGCAGGACGCTGCCAGGATCATTCTGGACGCGCTCTCAGACAGCTTTGCGGGCTCAATGGAAGCCCAATCCAAGACCTTCAGCGGTATCACATCCACCATCGAGGGCCTGCAGCAGGAGCTCGACAACGCCATGGGCGAAGGATACAACCAGACGCGTATGCAAGGGCTTGAAGCGCAGAAGGAATGGATCAACGGCGACAACGGTCAGGAAATGCAGGAGGCCTACACCGCGATCGGTGCCTGGAAGGCCTCGCTGGAAAATGCCAAGGAGCAGTACATCCGCGACGCGATGAATGACGCCATGGGCAGTGAAGCGTATAAAACCGCCGAAGCCGAGGGTGACGCCGCTGAGATGGGCCGTATCCTGATGCAGGCGAAAATTGCCGGCATGAACGAATATAACGCCAACGAGGGCAAGGACGAAGAGCTTGCGCAGGAACTGAGCCTCATCGAATCCGTGCGTGACGATGCGGCACTCAACTCCGCTTACTGGGACGCCGGTTACACACTGGGGCAGGAATTTTCCAAGGGACGTACTGCGGCAACAAACGAGGCAATGGTAGAAGAGGCGTGGAGGCTTTCCGGACGCACCAAGGGGCGTCATGTCACAAACTGGAACGCTCGCGCGATTGGCATTGACTATGTCCCTTATGATAATTTCCCCGCCCTGCTGCATGAAGGTGAAAAGGTCCTGACGGCCGGTGAGGCCAGGCAGGAGAAAAACAGCGTCGGCGGCATTCAGATCGTCATGAACGGCATGACGGTGCGTGAGGACGCCGACATCGATCGCGTGGCGCAGGCGCTGCTCAACAAGCTGGAAGAAGCCAATATGAGGGGGTAACGCCATGCAATTCTGTTTTATCGCCAACGGTGACGTGCTGACGCTGCCGATCACGCCGGCCACCTACGATTGGACGACCGGCAAGAATATCGAGACCATCAACATTTCCCAGCTCGGCGACGTGTACCTTCCCGGCAACCGCAGCCGGCACAGCGGTACGATCGAATGCTTGCTGCCATCTCAGGATTATCCGTTCAACCAGTCCGGGACGATCCTTGACCCCGGCTATTATCTGGAGCCGCTGCGCTACTGGGCGGCAGAAAAGATCCCCGTGCGGTACATCGTGACGGAAAGCGATATCAATGCGCTTGTGTATATCGAGAGCGTGGCCGAAAAGGAGCAGGACGGCACGGGTGATGTTTATTGTACGATCACTCTGCGCGAGTATGTGGATCTGGAGGCGCAGGAGGTCGCAACGCTCAACACGACGCGCTATACCGGCAACAGCGGCCGCAAGAGCGATGCTGCGAAGGACATCACCTATCACCGCGTCGTATCCGGAGACACACTCAGCATGCTCTGCCGGCGTACCTACGGCGATGGTACGGCGACTTATTACAACGCACTTGCCAAATATAACGGTATCAGCAACCCGCATCTGATCTACGTCGGTCAGACGGTCAAGCTGCCGCCGAAGGATATTCTTCTTGGAGGCAGCTGATGGAGATCTATCTGACACATGAACAGTCGACCCGCCGCATCACGGATATCCTGCTCAACTGGTCCTGGAGCGGCGATAAGTCGACGCTGGTGCGCCAGCTCGTCGCCGAGATCGTTTTTGATGAGTCGACCGGCCTGCCCGTCCCTCAGATGGGCGACGCCGTGATGATGACGGACGACTCCGGCAATCCGATTTTTGACGGAGTCGTGCTTCGCAGAAGCGCCGGCAGCGAAGAGACGAGCATGAGCTTCACGTGCTTCGACCGCGGAATCTACTGCCGGCGCAACGACGGCACCTACAAATTCCGCGACGCGACGCCGGAAAGTATCACCCGCCAGGTCTGCGCCGACTATGAGATCCCCATTGTGTCGCTGCCGTCGACCGGCGTGAAGATCAGCCGCAAATTTGCGGGCGTCGCACTGGATAAGATCTTTGAAACGGCCTGGACACTGGCCACACAGCAGACCGAGGACAAATATGCCATCACCTACACGCCAAAAGGCCTTCTGGTGGCCGTCCGAGACGTCAGCGAGCGCAGTATCGTACTCAAAGCAGAGTCGAACCTGATGGACGCTAAGACGGTGGAGGACGCGACCAATATGGTCAATAGTGTGGCCATCTATGACGCGGACGGCAGCTTTAAGCGCCGTATGGGTACCGATGACGCACAAAAGCTGTTTGGCATGATGGAACGCCACCTCACGGAGAATGCATCTTCTGACGTCGATATCGACAAGGAGGCGCAGGCCCTTCTTGATGAAGGTGGTATGGCGCAAACGGTCACGGTCGATGTCCTTGGAGATCTCTCGCTGATCACCGGTCAGACGGTCGTCGTGAGGGAGAACAAGACCGGCCTGCAGGGGATCTTCTGGATCGACGCAGACGTCCATACCTGGAAGCGCGGAAATTACTACTGCAAGCTAACACTCAACTGCCGGAACGTCGTTTCCGGCACCATTGCCGGAGGTGATTTGACATGAGCCAAGAAAGTGCCCGCGACCCCTACGTTGGAATCAACCAACATATTTCGCGGCGCGCCGGTAATGAGCAGCACCCGACCTACACGATTGGCAGGATATTATCGCTCGATCCGATCAAGATCCGCGCCGACGGTATCGACCTCGAGAAAGAGGATCTTCGTGTGGCGGAGTCTATGCACCCCAATTTTATCGCTGACCTTGAAGCCAGAGAAGGGGTTGGCATCAAGACCCGACTGCCTGAAAAGGTTGTACAGGTATTGGAAAGTGGCATCGGACCATTTTTGTTTCTCAGGCCGGAGGAGTACGTATTTGGGTGGGTTGTTCTCAATGTCGACGATGAGGTTTTACTCATGCGTTCTAACGACGGGCAGACATACTACCTCATTGACAGGATGGTGGCAATATGAACATCTTCCCCTTGCTGGAATCTCCCGTGCCCGAATCGGACACCGCGCTGCCGCTGGCACTTGAAGTTCGATGGGATTTTACCAAGGACGAGCCCGTCTGGCACGGCGGGAACCCCGCGACGGTGACCGGCGCGGAGGCTGTGTTGGTGTGGGCCTGGAACACGCTCAATACGTCGCGCTATCTGCATGACGTGTTTACCCATAATTACGGACAGGATCTGCAATCCCTGATCGGCGAGGCCTATGGCGATGACATCAGGCAGTCAGAGGCAATACGTTGTATCCGCGAAGCACTGGAGATCAATCCATACATCAAAACCGTCCATCAGATCGATGTGACGTTTGAGGGCTCAGTGCTGCACCTGTCTTTTACAGCAAAAACCATTTACGGGGAGGTAATACTCAATGACGGAAAAATCGCCCTTTGAGAGCATGACGCCGGAAAGCATCAAGTCCGAGATGCTTGGGCGCGTGATCAATGCCGGCGTCGATGTGGATGCCCGTGAGGGCAGCTATGCCAATGTACTTTTGAGCGAGGCTGCCTACGTCATGTGGAAATACGGCCAGACACTGAATGGTTTTATCGACATTCTGTTTCCGAGCGCCAACAGTGGGCGTTACCTCGACCTGCATGCAGCGCAGATCGGTATGACCCGTCAGCCCGGCGCAAAGGCAGAGGTGACAGTGACATTCTCGGGCGTGGACGGCACGAAGATCCCATCAGGGACCGTTGTGTGCACGCCGAGCGCGCTGCGCTTCCTGACAACAGAAGAGGTCACCATCGCTGCCGGGCTTGCCAGCGTGCTCTGCATCGCTGAGGATATCGGCGCGGACTACAACGTGCCGGAGGCGACCGTCACGCAGATGGCGGTCAATATCCACGGCGTGCATGGCGTAACCAACGCGGCCGCCGGCGTCGGCGGCGCGGATGAAGAGAGCGATGCGGATCTGTGGGCTCGATACCATGAACGCCGCACGGAGCCGATCACATCCGGCAACGCCAACCACTACGTAATGTGGGCAAAGGAGGTCACAGGCGTTTCCTATGCCCGCTGCATTCCGCTGTGGAACGGCAATGGCACCGTCAAGGTTATCATTGCCGGCGCAGACAAAAAGCCGCTTGACGATACGATCGTGACCGCCTGCGCAGCACACATCGAAGCAGAGCGCCCGATCGGCGCGACAGTGACGGTGGTCTCGGTCACGGAAGCTGAGATCCCACTCGTCGCAAAAGTCAAGCTGATCAGTGGGCACAATCTCGACGAGGTCAAGGCGGAGCTGTCTGCGGCGGTTGGTGCACTGCTTGCAGCGCTTCCCTTTGCTGAAGAGCAGAGCGTTCCCTACAGCCGGTTCCTCGCGTGCCTTCTGCAGTGCGCAGGCGTAGCGGATTACAGCACATTCACTGTCAATGGAGTAAAGACGGCGCTGCGCATCAACTCTGGCACGATTCCCGTGCTCGGCACTGTTGATGTAACGACCTATTAAGGCGGTGGAGCATGGAGAATCGCGAGAAAGTACCTGTTCGGTATCGTAAAAATGCACAGACAGCCGCGCTGCTCGACACGCTCGGGCTTTCCGCCCAGCAGATGGCGGATCTTGTAGAGGACGTCAAAAAGCAGTTTTTTATCGAGACTGCCACGTGGAGTCTGCCGCTCTGGGAGCAGCAGGTGGGTATTGAGCCTCCGACAGGAGCCACCGAAGCATCACGCCGCAGCGCACTAAAGGCACGCCTGTTGGCTGGCGGCAATACCACTGCGGACACCATCCGCGACATGGCTACAGCGATGACCGGATACGCTGCACGCGTCATTCTCAATGATGACTACAGCTTCACGTTGGAGTTTCTGGGGGAGACGGACGATTTGGTTGAGTTAGATCTAAGTGGTCTGACGGATTCCGTCAATCTTATCAGTCCGGCGCATCTGCGCTTTATCATTGCCGGCCTGACGTGGGAACGGTTTGAGGCAGTCAACATGACGTGGGCAAAGCTCGAGAATATGAACATGACATGGGAACGGTTGGAAGAGTCCGTGCCCATCGTCGGAATCAAGGCATAAGGAGGAACATTATGAAGGTCGATAGTCAGTTTGGAGCAAATTTTCGCCTGAATGGGCATCGTACGAACGGTGCACGTCGGCTCGGGTTTAACGCAGGATACAGTATTCTCTTCGAACGCGTTTTTGAGGAAAACACACTCGAAGAGATTGAAAAGATCGATTGGTCACATGTCACGGTGGATGCACTGCGGGAAAACTACCCGCCCTGTGAACTGCCTGATGGGTATTCCTTCAAGGTCAAGGATATCCAGTATATCAAAACCTACGATAGTTTTGAGGTAACGCTGGAGGTCGACAAACAGTACTGGGGCGACGTCACCCCGTATCAGGCACAGGTCGAAGAGCTGACGGCCAGCATCGAAGGCAAGACCGCAGAGCTTGCCGAAAAGGACGAGCAGCTCGCAAAGAAGGATGAAGCATTGGCCGCGGCGAATGGCCTGCTGGCAGAATTGGAGGCTACTTATGATGAGAACTGAAAAGCTGAACGCCATCAAGGGAGCAATCAAGGACGGGAAGATGGCACAGGCCGCAGGCGGCATTGCCGTGACCATGCAGCAGAGCGACAAGCTCGGGTTCGACTGGAAGGTCTACAGCGTAAACGACGTGGTCGTGCGCAAGGAGTATATCGCACAGGCTGTCCCTGTCGGCACGAGCGCGGACAATCCCATCGACTACACCGAGGGTATGCCGCTCATCAATAACGCCTACTACCGTGTGGACGGCAAGATCAAAGTATATATGGACGGCTGGGTCAACTGGGAGACCTAAATCATGACGGCATACGAGATCGCTGACGCCGAGCGCAAGCAATTCTGGGACCGCAAAATGCTGGTCAAGGAACAAATGCAGTCCGTTACCGATCCGGCAGAACTCGAAAGGCAGAAAAAGCGGTACAGCATTCTGGACACGATGTATCAAGACGCGCTGGAACGGATGGAGGCTGCGCGCCCGGCGAGCCAGAAGAAGAGGAAAGCGCCGAAGACGCGCTGCATCAGCTACAACGCTTGCGGCAGGGACGGAAAAAGCTTTGATTGGCTTGAGCGAAATCACGTCACTTTTTCAGACCTTGAAGGGAATCAGATGAGGTGGGAGGATCTTGGCGTGGAAGAAGGCAGCCAGAAAGAGCGCTTTTTCCGCGCCATCAAGCGCGGCCACGCTGCCTGCTCACCGCGTCAGCAGGAAATGCTTGATCTTATGCTGCAAGGCAAAAGCGTCTGCGAGATTGCAGAAACAATAGGGGTTGACCGGAGCACGGTGTCCCGCACGCTGACACGCGCAAAGAGGACAATCCGAAAGATGGAGAACGCAATGGCCCGATCGGAGAAAACCGCGGCAGCAGGGGCGATCGATGTTTCGCGCCGAGAAGTTGCCGAGCATATCCTGTCGGTGCTGACGGAGACGCAGGCGGTATACGTCTATCTCTACTATGGGGAGTGGCTGAGTATGCAGGGGATTGCAGATCTGCTGGGAAAAGATAAGGCCACCGTGTGCCGCACGATCCATCGTGCTTGCCAGCGTATCCGAGACGATTATAACTGCGCAGAGAGCGGTGCACTGCTGGGCGTGGACACGCTGGAGCCTATGCTGTATGAGATCTACCAATCTCACGCAGCCGACGCCATTATTCCCCAGCGAGCTCTGGAAGCTGCAAAAAGAATTCAGCACAGGGATACAGCGAGAGCAAAGTCATACAGCAACGCCCGCAACCGCCATATTTTTGCGTCGGCGATGTGGACGCATCCGAAGACGCGACAAGAAGACGGGAGTAGGCTCCTGCGCGCGTTGAGGGAAAGCGCAGCACAGCGCGCGGGAAGTATGTTGGAATGGCTCTGCGCCCTGCTACGGTACGCGAAGGACAAGGTCCTGCGGAGCGTCGATACTTATTACGAGTGGCAACGCCAACATTGAGTGGGCAACGCCGGAAAGGAAACAAAAATGGCAGATTTGGCAAGCATCGCGGCGCTGTGCTCCGAGGTGACGATCATCGTCGGTGCGCTGGCGCTCATCATCAAACCTGTGCGCAACAAGATCCTCGGCCTTGACAAGCTGGTGGATGCGCTCAAGTGCGAGCTGCGGCACGATATGCTGCACACGTATTATCGGCACCGAGAGGAGCGATTCATCCGGCAGTACGAACTGGAGGATTTTTTGTTCCTCTATAAAGGCTACAAGGCTCTCGGCGGCAACAGTTTCATCGACAAAATTAAAAGCGAGGTCGAAGAGTGGGAGGTCAGGTCGTAATGGACGGACTCTTCGAGCGGGTGATTGCCATCCTTGCTGTGCTTGCTGCGCTCGTGAGCGTGTCAACAGCGGTGGCGGTGTCCATTAAAATCATACGCGCACTTTGGATTTGGTGTGTGTGATGAAGTACATAGCTCTGGCGGCCATAGGAAGCTCTGTGGTGGGCTTCCTGCTCGGCTGGGTAATTTGTCACCGTGGGCTTGAAGGGCTTACCAAGGCGCAGACAGCGAGCGTAACGAGGCAGTTATTTGTTGTCACGCTCTGGGCGTGCATTGCATGGATTTCCTGCAGCTATGCCATGGCCATTTATTCCATGGTTATTCTTGGGCAGGTCTACACACTCACAGAACTCTCGGAGCCGGCGCTAAAGGCCCTCACCGTCACACTGGGCGGGAAGGTGCTCTCCAACATCTTTGAACACAACAACAATAAATTTTTCGGGACAAGTGTCGGCTCGACCGACACGGAAGGAGGAGTCTAAGCATGGATTTTAATATGATTATCAACCTAGTGTTCGTCGCACTGATTCCTGCGCTGGTCGTGCTGACAAACATCTTTACCAACATCGTCAAGGGTTTCGGTTCGATCTTTGCCAATCACGCAGCGGTGGTTGCTCCGGTCGTCGCTGAGCTGCTCACACTGCTCGCAACGATCGCCTACCTGGACATCACCGGCACAGCGATGACCTGGTACTGGATTGCCGGCGGCGTCGCGATCGGCGGAATCGTTGCCTACGTTGCAATGAATGGATATGACGGACTTTATGAAGATCTCCTGAAGCACCTGCACGGGCTTGTTGGAAAGAGCGGCAACAATGTTTAAAACCGACGATCTCAAGTGCCTTCGTGCCGATGTCCGCACAAACTGCGAAATCTTTCTGCAGATGTGCCACGATGCCGGTCTCCCGGTCAAGGTGACTGAGACGGTGCGCGACGAAGAGTATCAGCTTGACTGTGTGCGCCGCGGCACAGCCAGCAAGAAGGCAACCAAGCCGACGTTTCACAGCATTAAGGCCGGTCTGGCCTTTGATATCTGCAAGAATGTGAGCGGACACGCCTACGATGACGCCGATTTTTTCGTCCGCTGTGGACGGATTGGCAAACAGGTCGGCTTCTCTTGGGGCGGCGACTGGCGGAGCTTCCCGGACCGGCCCCATTTCCAGTGGGATGCAAACGGGCGCTATAGCAGCAGTATGATCTTGGCGGGCAAATACCCACCCAAAATGGAGGAGTACGACTATATGAATCAGGATACGTTCAACACGATGATGGATGCATACCTCGCCAAGCGCGCACAGCTGCCTGTCGACGAGTGGGCTGCCGAGGTGTGGGCTGCCGCGCGTGATGCAGGCATTGTGAATGGCGGTGCGCCGAAGGGGCTCGTAACACGTCAGGAAGTCATTGCCATGATCGCAAGATCTAAATGAGAATGAGGTGGTGTCATAACTGGGCACCACCTTACTCGCTGTGTTCAAAACTGTGTTCACGAATCTGTTTATAACTGGCAGAAACGGGCATGAATCGGCATGCAAGAAATAAGAAGAAAGCCTTGATAATACTGGATTTTCCAGTATTATCAAGGCTTTCTACGTTGGTCCGAGTGGCGAGACTTGAACTCACGGCCTCTTGACCCCCAGTCAAGCGCGCTACCAACTGCGCCACACCCGGATATATCGCTCGTGTCGACTTTGATAGAATAGCACACCTCACCGGAAAATGCAAGCCCTAATTTCAGTTTTTTTCAAAAATTTGTTGCAGTCTGTCACCAGGACACTTCTTCGTCTGCGCGCAGGTAAAAATGACCGGCTTGCGGCGTGACGCCGGAGCAGGCGAAAAGCTCTTCGAGCGTGACAAATTCATAGCCCTGCGCGCCGAGCACGTCGATGACCTGAAGTGCAGCATCTGCGCTGGTATCATACAGATCGTGCAGAAGAACGATGTCGCCGGTTCTGACATTTTCGATGATATGGTGCGCGACAAGCTCCTTGCTGCGCACACTCCAGTCCATCGTGTCGAGCGTCCAGAAGATGAGGGGAACGGTGACGGCGCTTTTGAGCGCCTCGCTTGCAAAGCCCCATGGCGGACGGATCCAGTAGCTGCCGTCGCCGAGCACATCGCGCAGGGCGTCGTCTGTTTTTTGAATTTCACCGAGTGCAACAGCATCGGCGGCGTCAAGCCGCGCATGAGTGAAGCTGTGGTTGCCGATTTGATGCCCCTCGTCCTTCATGCGGCGGACGATCGCCTCATTTCCTGCGATCTGCTCGCCGATGAGAAAGAACGTTGCATGCGCGCCGCGTTCTTTGAGCCCGTCAAGGAGCGCGGCGGTCGTTTGCGGCGAGGGACCGTCGTCAAACGTGAGCGCGATGCAGCGCCGCGGAGCTGGCGCGGCAGAGACCGCAACGGCCCGACTATCCTTGAATTGGAAAAAGCACAGCATGAGAGCGGTGGATAAAAAAAGCAGAAAAAGCGCGCGGCGGCGGTTCATGACGATCACCTCAAGTGTTATTTTACGCAGCAAGCGGACAAAAAAGACGGCGATGTATGACAGATGACGGAAAAAACGCAACAAAAGGGAGCAAAGAAGAGAATCCGCTTGCATACGGCATGAGTATATATTATAATCGAACCATGCTGAATACTAATAGGAAAGGAATGTCCTATGGAAAGCAAGAAGTTAGAAGCGCTGCTGATGGCGGTCGACCTCGGCAGCTTTACCAAGGCGGCGGAGGTGATGGGCTACACGCAGTCCGGGCTGACGCACATGATGAATTCGCTTGAGCGCGAGGTCGGCTTCACGCTGCTCGAGCGCGGGCGCGGCGGTGTGCGCCTCACCAAGGACGGAGAGCGTGTGGCGCCTGCGATCCGCGAGTTTTTGCAGGCCAACGCCCGGCTTGACAGCGCGATCGCGCAGGTAGCGTCCTCGCGCAGCGAGGTGATCCGCGTCAGCGCGTTTGCCAGCATGGCCATGCACTGGCTGCCGAGCATTATCCGCCGCTTCCGTGAGGAGCGGCCGGACGTGGACGTGGATATTCGCATGGCGGATCATGTCAACAGCCCCTACGAGCTGCTGGCGCAGGGAAAGATGGACGTTATCTTCGTCAGCCGCCAGGAAGAGGAGAGCGGCTATGAGTGGATCCACCTGCGCGATGACCTGATGTACGCTGTGCTGCCGAAGGATTATCCCATCGACGGCCGCACGGGCTATCCGCTCGGCGAGTTCGACGGGCGCGATTTCATCATGCCCGCGCAGGGCTTTGACAAGGATATTATGCGAATCTTCAACCGCGCGGGCGTGAAGCCGCACATCTTACCTACGGCGGTGGACGACCCGACGGTCATCAGCATGGTCGAGCACGGCCTCGGCGTGAGCATGATGACGGAGCTGACGCTCCGCGGCCGCGGCGACGGTGTGCTGCTCGTACCGGTGGAGCCGCGCTCTGCGCGTGAACTTGGCATGGCTGTTCACAAGGGCGAGGGACACCCGGTTTCGCTGCGGCAGTTTATCGAGTGTGCGCAGGCGGTGCTTGCGGAGCTTGAGCCAAAATGAAAAAGTCTTGTCATACGGCGGAAAAGCGGGTAAAATAACCGGTATGATATCAAAGGAGATAACACGTTCCATGCTGACATTCAAACCTGTTGCGCAGCGGGATATGTCCCGTCTGCGCCGCTACTATAAGGACTGCGACTATCAATTGTGCGAGTATTCCGCGCTGGTCAAGCTGATGTGGCGCGGGCATCTGCACCCGCAGTATGCCGAGGCTGCCGGCTGCCTGATCGTGAAAAACTGCATTGACGGCAAGTACTGCTTCGACTATCCCGTTCCGGGGCCGGACGGTGATGAGGACGCCGCGCTCTGCGCCATCGAAGAGCACTGCATGGAGCAGGGGATCGCGCTGGAGCTGTCCGTTGTGCCGCGCGAGAAGGCGGGAAAGCTGCTCATGCGTTACCCGCACTTCCATCTTGACAATCCGCGCTCCTGGCGAGACTACCTTTATGAAGCAAACGACCTGCGCGACTTTCCGGGCCGGCATTACAGCGGCCAGCGCAACCACGTCAATAAATTCCGCAAGCTCTATCCCGAGGCGCGCTTCCGCGCGCTGGGGAAGGACGACCTGCCGCTCATTGAACGCTTCTGGCAAGACTACACGGCGGTGTTTGAGAAAACGTCAAAGTCGGCGAAAAACGAGCTGGCACTCGCTAAGACGATGCTGCGCCTGACGGGGGCCTCGTGGCTCTTTGTCGGCGGCATGGAGTACGAGGGGCGGCTCATCTCCCTTGCCATGGCCGAGCGCTGCGGCGAAACGCTGCACGTCCACATTGAAAAGGCGCTCTACGGCTACGAGGGCATTTATCCTGCGACGGTGCAGGAGTTTGCCCGATGCTTTGCCATCGACGGCGTCAGGTATTTGAACCGCGAGGACGACGCAGGCGACCGCGGCCTTCGCACCTCGAAGCTCCAGTACCTTCCCTGCATGCTTGCCGAGAAGTTCTGCTTCGACGTGAAAAACGAGCTGGAGGACTTACGCGAGATCCCGGAGATCAAAACCGAACGGCTGACGCTCTCAGCCTTTACGGACGAAGACCGCGCGGCGTACAATGCGCTCTGTCTCGACGATGAGCGCAACAAGTGGTGGGGTTACGACTATCGCACGGACTGGCAGGGCGAGGATCTGAAAACCTACTTCCTCGACGTTGTGCGCGAGGACTTTGCCAAAAAACGCACCGTGAACTTTGCCATTCGTCTGGACGGCAAATGCATCGGCGAGGTGCTGCTCTACCGTTTCGACGGCAAGGGCGGCGCGGAGGAAG